>Ga0247734_1000178_pt1 | contig 57685 bp, 54 predicted proteins | sample UWRJL103311B2_FD_180933 | JGI IMG/M metagenome (GOLD analysis project Ga0247734, IMG submission 180933) | Plant litter microbial communities from Arlington Agricultural Research Station in Wisconsin, United States - UWRJ-L103-311B-2 | ecosystem: Environmental > Terrestrial > Plant litter >... | reverse complement strand
GTGGATGAGTCGGTGCTGGTATACAACGAAGAGCGGCCGCACCTGGCCTTGAAATACAAAACGCCCGATGCGGTGCATCGGGCGTTTTGAGACTGAAATAGGTGTAAACCTATTTCAGGACTAGACATTCAGATAAGCACGGTCTTCACCGGCCACTAGTGCAATGGGATATATGCACGCGGATCTATGTCGGGAAATGATTTAAAAACAGGCCGTTACGCCCGAAATATGACACTACACTTCAACTCAAGCGGCCACCTGCCGCTTCCGACGGGCCTGACACTGAATAATCGCTGCCATGCGTCAGGGTCCGTCGGTCATTGAGTTTCCCGAGGGCGTTATGGGAATTTCTGCCAGAGACCTGACGCGACACGTGATCCGCCCCACCCTTCTCTATTTGAATCGCCACAGTGGGCGCGCGGAATCTTTCCTGCTGGCCGTGGCGGCCAGCCAATCCTCGCTCGGCGCGGCTCTGGACAGCCGTCGCGGCCACGGCCTCTACAGCATCACCGATGTCCGTCACCGCCAACTTTGGGACAGCTACCTCGCTCAGGATCCGGAACTTGCAAGCCTGGTTCGCGGCCTGGCCAGCCAGCATGCCTTCCTCACCGGCCCGCACCTTGAGCTGACCGTGAACCTGCGCTATTCCACCGCCATCGCCTGGCTGATGGTCGAAGCCCGAGGTGCCTGCCTGCCATCCGACGAAGATCCCCGTGAACTGGCCAAAATATGGCGCGAGATATTTCAACCCCAGGGCCGGTTGCGCGACTTCATGAACGCGTGGCAAACCTGTGTAACCCCGCTCTATCACCCCGCCTGAGGGGGATTCAGACGCAGCACGTTTTATCAGGATCCCCACACATTTGCCGGATTGTCCTACAAAAACCGCTCTAGATCGGGGCATTGGGCCTATAGCGCATTCTGAAAAATGTTGGTAATTTCCGCGCGGTGATCAACACGGAGTTCTAATAATGAAAAAAGTAATGCTCAAGACCACACTCGGCCTCGCTGTCAGCCTGGCAACCTCTCAACTGTTTGCTGCCGGTTTTGCTATCAACGAGCAAAGTATCAGCGGTATGGGCACCGGTTTCGCGGGTCGCTCTTCCTCGGCAGACGACGCAAGCACCGTGTTCGGTAACCCTGCCGGCATGTCCCGTCTCAAGCGCGAACAAGTCAGCGTTGGCGCAGCTGCAATCATCGCCAAGACCGATATTGATAACGGCAGAGGCACTTTCGGCGGCAGCAATGATGGCGATATGGTACCGTTCGTCGGCGTTCCGATGGGCTACTACGTCAAGCCTATCGATGATCAATGGGCATTCGGTGTTGGCTTCTACGTTCCGTTTGGTCTGGTCACTGACTATGAAAGCGGCTTCGCCGGTCGCTACTGGGGCGACAAGAGCCACGTTCAGGTTGTGACCTTCCAGCCCACCGTCAGCTATGCATTTAACGACAAGGTTTCCATCGGTTTCGGCCCGACCTTCAACCGCATCGAAGGCGAGCTGACTTCCGCGACCCTCAACGCCGCCACCCCAGGCCGCAATGATGGTGAAGTGAAGATCAAAGGCGACGACCTGGGCATTGGTTTCAACGCCGGTATCCTCGTTCAAGCCACTGACAGCACCCGCGTCGGCCTGACCTACCACTCCAAAGTCGAATACAAGCTCGACGGCAAAACCAAGATCGAAGGCAGCGGTTTCGGCCCGTTCAACGGCGGCAAGTATCACGCCGGCCTGAACATTGACACGCCGGAATCTGTCGACTTCTCGGTGACCCACGAGCTGGACGCCAACTGGACGCTCTACGCCGGCAGCACCTGGACTCGCTGGAGCCGACTGGAAAGCATCGTCGTGAACAACAGCGGTGTTCCAGCGCAACTGGGTGGCTCAGCAGGCCCGATCGGCAGAATCGCCGAAGAACAGAACTGGCACGATACCTGGGCGCACGCCATCGGCGCGTCCTACAAGGTCAACAAAGAGTGGACCCTGCGTACCGGCTTCTCGGTTGATCAATCGCCGACCAATAACCTGAACCGCTCGCCACGCATCCCGACCGGCGATCGCAAAGCGCTCAGTTTCGGTGCTGCCTGGAGCCCGACAGACGACATGACCATCGATGTGGCCTACTCGTACCTGCGTGAAGACGAAGCGAAGATTCGCGACGTCAGCGCCACCAAAGGCGCCTACAGCGCTGACTACCGCAACACCGCTCACGGTATCGGCAGCTCGATCACCTATCGCTTCTGATAGGTTGCCCGGCTGAAAAAAAGCCCCGCACACCAGTCATGGTCTGCGGGGCTTTTTATTGCCGTGTGAAGCGTCACGGCTTGGAGGCGATGGCCTTCTCAACGGCCGCGATAAGCTCCGGATCATCAGGCTCGGTCATGCTGGAGAAACTGGCCACCACCTTGCCCTGGCGGTCCACCACGTACTTGTAGAAATTCCAGCGCGGCGGGTTGCTTTGCTCGGCCAGCACCTTGAACAAGTGAGTCGCGTCGTCGCCCCTGACGGGTTGCGGCTCGGTCATGGTGAAGGTCACGCCGTAATTCACGTAACAAACCTTGGCGGTTTCCTCGCCATCCTTGGACTCCTGCTTGAAGTCATTGGAGGGCACGCCGAGGACTTCAAGCCCCTGCCCCTTGTAACGCTGGCTCAGGGCTTCGAGGCTTTTGAATTGCGGCGCGAAGCCACAGAAGCTGGCGGTGTTGACCACCAGCATCGGCTTGCCCGCGAAGCGCTGGCACAGGTCGATATTTTCCTTGGCGCGCAGTTTAGGCAATTCGCCTTGCAACAGGGGTGGGCAGTCTGCGGCCAGGGCAGTGCCGCCCATGGCCAGCAACAGAACAGGAACAGCAAGCCAGCGAGGGGTCATGAGACAGTCCAGGCGCCGCAGTGGCGCGATCATTTTTTTGTCGGTATGACAAACTAACCCGCGCCTGCCGAAATGCCTAGCTCGGCGGTTCAGCAGGCGCCCATACCGAGCTGCAACGCCGCCAGCCCGACGTGCTGCCACGCCCACCAGACCAGCGCCAGCAACAGGCCACCCGCCAGCCCCGCGCTCCAGAACCAGACCCTGTTCACGCCGCGCTCGCCTGCAAGCGGGCTACCGGCCGCTCGCGCACCGGCCAGTTCAGCGCGGCGGCCAGCAGGCTGAGCAGAATCGACAATTGCCAGACCACGTCATAGCTCCCCGTACGGTCATACACAACGCCTCCGAGCCAACCACCCAGGAAGGCGCCCAACTGGTGGAACAGAAAGACGATCCCCCCGAGCATGGACAGGTTACGCACGCCAAATAAGGTCGCCACGGTGCCGTTGGTCAGTGGCACCGTGGACAGCCACAGTAACCCCATGGCCACCCCGAACAGATAGGCCGAGGTCTGACTCAACGGCACTGAAATGAACAGCACAATGACCACAGCCCGCAGCAGGTACAGCAGGGTCAGCAGCCGCGGCTTGGACATCCGTCCACCGAGCCAGCCGGCGGTGTAGGTGCCGAAAATATTGAACAGGCCGATCAACGCCAACACGGTGGTGCCGACCTTGGCGGGCAAGTGCTGATCCACCAGGTAGGCGGGCAAATGCACACCGATGAACACCACTTGGAAACCGCAGACAAAAAAGCCCAAGGCCAGTAACCAGAAGCCCGAATGCGAACAGGCTTCCTTAAGGGCTTCACGCAGGGTCTGCTCGCCACCGACTAAAGGCGCAGGGCTGTCCTTGAGCATCATCACCAGCGGCAGAATCAGCGCCACCATCGCACCCAGCACCAGCAAGGCCGTGGACCAACCCAGCCAGCTGAGCAGGCCCAGGGTGCCGGGCAGCATGGCGAACTGGCCAAAGGACCCGGCTGCGCTGGCGATGCCCATGCCCATGCTGCGTTTCTCTGGCGGCAAGGCCCGCCCCACAACGCCGAGGATCACCGAGAAAGACGTTCCGGAGAGCCCGATGCCGATCAACACGCCTGCGCTCAGCGACAGGCTCAGGGGCGAGTCGGCCATGCTCATCATCATGAGACCGGCGGCATAGAGGATACCCCCGACGAACACCACCTTCGCGGCACCAAAGCGGTCAGCCAGCGCGCCAGCAAAGGGCTGCGCCAGACCCCACATCAGGTTTTGAAAGGCGATGGCAAAGGCAAAGACTTCCCGACCCCAGCCAAAATCGGCACTCATCGGCGCCAGGAACAGCCCGAAGCCATGGCGAGTGCCTAGCGACAGCGCCAGAATCAACGCACTGCCAAACAGGATCCAGCCACTGGTACGCCAGACAGATGTCATTGTTATTCTCCGGGCCGCAGGCAAAAAACGAGTTACACGCATATACCCGTAACTGAATGTGTGGAAGTTACGCGCTGGTGGGTGGGGGTGTCAATGAAGGTAATGTCGTCGAAAACCCGTGGGAGCGAATTCATTCGCGAAGGCAATGTTCCTGCCGACATATAGGCATCGAATGTCGTGGCCCTTTCGCGAATGAATTCGCTCCCACGAGGGTGTCCGGTCGCAATCAGATTAATACCGCCGCCAACAAAACCACCACCTCCAGCAACTCCAGCAAGGCGCCCGCTGTATCACCGGTGGTTCCACCCAGACGCCTGACCATCAAATGTCTGAGCCAATAGAAGCCGAGCGCCGCCGCGACCAGGGCATACAAGCCGGCCCATCCGCCGATCAGCAGGCAACCCAGCGCGGCGACCAGCAATACCTTTTGCCCCGCCGGACGTGGCAAGTGATCGGCCAGCGCCTGCCCTAGCCCGCCTTGGCGTACATACGGCGTGCAGAGAAACAAACCCAGCATCGCGCCCCTGCCAATAACGGGGGCCAGGAGCATGGCGAGCCAGTGCTGCTGCTCGATCAAGGCCAGCAGTGCGGTGAATTTGAGCAGCAGCACCAGGATGAGCGTAACGACGGCAATGGGCCCGCTGCGCGGATCTTTCATGATGCTCAGGGTGCGCTCGCGGTCGCCAAAGCCGCCGAGCCAGGCGTCGGCGCTGTCGGCCAGGCCATCCAGATGCAGGCCACCACTGAGCAGCACCCAGGCGGTCAGCAGCAAGGCAGCGTGCAGCATCATCGGCGCGCCGCTGAGCAGAGCGTTCAAGCCCACCAGCACAACACCGAACAGCACACCCACCAAAGGATAAAACAGCAGCGAACGCCCCAGCTCCTGCGGCTTGGGCATGCCAGGCAAGCTGATCGGCAGACTGCTGAGGAATTGCAGGGCGATCCAGAATGGCAACATGTCCGGCTTCCTTCTCTCAAACAAACATTGCGACTGGAATTGAAATGCATTTTTCTGTAGGAGCCAACTTGTTGGCGAGACGGTGTGTCAGGCACGACGCCTCGCGAACAAGTTCGCTCCTACAGGTCATGCATCAGGAACCAGGACCCGGCTTCAATGCTCCACCATCAGCCACTGTAATCCCCAACAACGCACCATGCCCCACCGCGACTTGCAGCAGCTGTTCGCGAGGCAGGCCGCGGGCGTGGGCCAATAACAGTCGCATCACGCCGCCATGGCTGATCAGCAGCACCCGCTCACCGGCATAAGCCTGATGCAGCCGTTGCACGGCCGCCAGCACACGCGCCGAGAATTCAATCACCGGCTCGCCATTGGGCGGCGTAAAGCCATAGGGGTCGTTCCAGAACAAGCCCAGGCCTTCGGCGTCGGTGTCCATGAGTTGTGCAGCGCTGTGCCCTTCCCAGTCGCCGAAATGCAACTCCTGTAGACCCGGCTCAAGGCTCAAGGGCAGGGCCAGACGTTGCGCCAGTTCTTCGGCGAATCGCGCACAGCGTTGCAGAGGCGAACTGACAATACGGTCCCACGGCCCGGCCTCGGCCACTGCGGCGCGCATCTGCTCCCAACCGGTTTGCGTCAACGCATCATCGATGCTGCCGCGCATGCCGCCGCCCAACTCGGTTTCGCCATGGCGCAGCATGTCCAGAAGCAGGGTCATGCCGGGCGGTCCGCCACGGCCGCTTCAGCGAAAGTCGCCATGCCGTTGTGCAACTGGCAGGCGAGGCGCACCAGCGGCACCGCCAAGGCTGCGCCGCTGCCCTCACCCAAGCGCAAGCCCAGATCCAGCAGCGGTTCGGCTTGCAGGGTTTCCAGCAGATGACGATGGCCCGGCTCGGCACCCCGATGCCCAAACAGCAGCCAGTCCCGGCACGACGGGTTCAGGCGTACGGCAACCAGCGCGGCAACGCTGCAGATAAAACCGTCGACCAGCACCGGGATGCCTTCCTGCGCGCACGCCAGATAGGCGCCGACCAGCGCGGCAATCTCGAAACCGCCCAGGCAGAACAGGCTTTGCAGCGGATCGCCAGCGTGTTCGGCGTGCAAGGCCAGCGCGCGCTCGATCACGTGGGTTTTGTGCGCGATACCTGCGGCGTTCAGCCCGGTACCCGGCCCCACCAGCAACTGCGCCGCGCATTCAAGCAGCGAACAGGCCACGGCGCTGGCAGCGGCCGTATTGCCAATGCCCATCTCGCCGCCCACGAACAGCTCACTGCCCACGGCTTTGGCGCGCAACACGCTGTCGCGTCCGGCCTGCACTGCCGCAAGCCCCTGCTCCTGAGTCATCGCCGGGCCCTGGGCGAAGTTCGCGGTGCCTGCACCGATACGCAAATGGCGCACACCCGGCAGATCCAGTGGCGAAACCGTGCCCAGGTCCACCACGTCCAACTGCGCTGAAAGCTGCTGAGCCAGCACGCTGATGGCAGCGCCGCCGGTCACAAAGTTGTGCAGCATTTGCCCGGTCACTTCCTGGGGATACGCCGACACCCCCTCGGAAACGACGCCGTGATCGCCCGCGAAGATCGCGATCCACACCGCGTCAGCCTTGGGCTTCACCCGGCCCTGCAATCCGGCCAGTTGCACCGCGACTCGCTCAAGCTGGCCCAGCGAGCCCGCGGGTTTGGTCAGTTGCTGCTGACGGGCCAAGGCTTCTTCGCGCACCGCGACGTTGATCGCCTGTGCAGGCTCAAGCCACCAGGAGTGATTCATAATGCGGGTCCTTTCAAGGTCAGTGGCAAACCGGCGACGGTGAGCACCACGCGCTCACAACGCTCAGCCAGGGCTTGATGGAGCAAGCCTGCCTCATCGACATAACGGCGGGTCAGCTCACCGAGCGGCACGACGCCCAGCCCGGTTTCGTTGCTGACAAAAATGATTTCGCCTGGCAGCTGCGCCAGGCAATCGAGCAGCGCCACGCGCTCTTGCGCGAGACGTTCGGGGTCTTCCAGCATCAGCAGGTTGGTCAACCACAAGGTCAGGCAGTCCACCAACAGACAGCGATCAGGCCTGGCGTTATCGCGCAGCACACGCGCCAGCTCCACAGGCTCCTCGATCAGCCCCCAACTGGCCGGGCGACGTTCGCGATGCAAGGTAACCCGCTGACTCAGCTCGCCGTCCACCGGTTGGCTGGTGGCGATATACACCACGTCCAGCCCTGAACCGCTGGCCAGCCCTTCCGCCAGACGACTCTTGCCGGAGCGTGCGCCGCCGAGGATTAGTTGCTGCATGTCAGTGCGCCTTTCTATCAAATTGAAATACGTTCCCCTGTAGGAGCTGCCGCAGGCTGCGAAGGCGGCGGACCTGCCAATCCATTCGCAGCCTTCGGCAGCTCCTACAGGGCAAGCGCGGTGTTACTGCAGCCCACACAACTCCCGCAACAACCCGCCATCCAGATGGTTTTCCACCAGATCCGCCAGGCGTTCGATGTCGCGTTCGCGCAGGGCGTGGTAATCCACTTGCTGCACATTCTGCAGACCGGCCCAGCGCAACAGCGCGCTGCACGCTTCGGGGGTTTCGAACAGGCCGTGCAGGTAGGTGCCGAAAATCTGTCCGTCAGGGCTTTGCGCGCCGTCGAAACGACCATCGTCCAGCTGAACCGCCGGATTTCCCAGCGCCGCGCCCGTGGTCACTCCAGCGTGAATTTCATAGCCGCTGACCTGCACGCCTTCGAGCAGCAAGGCGCCGGTCACGTTGCGCAGTTGTTTGTGTTCTTCAAGAACCGTACTCATCTCCAGCAACCCAAGGCCAGCGCTGGAACCCGGCGCGCCCTCGAGCCCCAGCGGGTCATGTAATTGCTCCCCGAGCATTTGCAAACCACCGCAAATCCCCAGCAGCTTGCCGCCATAGCGCAAATGACGGGCGATGGCGCGGTCCCAGCCATTGGCACGCAAATAGGCCATGTCGCTGCGCACACTCTTGGAGCCCGGCAGGATGATCAGGTCCGCTGCGGGGATCGCCTGCCCAGGCCCGATGAACTGCAGATTGACCTGCGGATGTAGGCGCAGCGGGTCGAAATCGGTGTGGTTGCTGATGCGTGGCAGGATCGGCACCACCACATTCAGCACTTGCTCGACCTTATCGGTCTGGCGCTGATCGAGGCCGTCTTCAGCCTCCAGATGCAGATCCATCACGTAAGGCAACACGCCCACCACCGGCTTGCCGGTGCGCGCTTCGAGCCAGTCCAGCCCCGGTTGCAGCAAGGCGATGTCGCCACGAAAACGGTTGATGATGAACCCTTTGACTCGCGCCTGCTCGCTGGGCGAGAGCAATTCCAGGGTGCCCACCAGATGGGCGAAAACCCCGCCGCGATTGATGTCGGCAATCAGCAGCACCGGGCAATCCACCGCTTCGGCAAAGCCCATGTTGGCGATGTCGTTGGCGCGCAGATTGATCTCGGCGGGGGATCCGGCGCCTTCGACCATGATCACCGGGTACGTCTGGCTCAGGCGGGTGTGGGATTCGAGCACCGCCTGCATGGCGATCTCTTTGTAACCGTGATACGCCACCGCGTTCATGGTGGTGACCGCGCGGCCGTGGATAATCACCTGGGCGCCGGTATCGCTGTTGGGCTTGAGCAGCACCGGGTTCATGTCGGTGTGGGGCTCAAGGAAGCACGCCTGAGCCTGCACCGCCTGAGCGCGGCCAATCTCCCCGCCATCGGCGGTGACGGCACTGTTGAGCGCCATGTTCTGCGGCTTGAACGGCACGACCGCCACGCCCTGGCGAGTCAGCCAGCGGCACAAGGCCGTCACCAGCGTGCTTTTGCCGGCATCCGACGTGGTGCCCTGCACCATCAACGTGGTCATGGTTGCTCCTGGCCGTCCGGCTGCTGATTGAATTCAAGCAGTGCCGTATCCAGGCGCTGCCAGTGCGCTTCGTCCCGAGGCAGGCCGAACCGCAGGCTGCATTTGAGCGGGTCGTCCACGACAAACAAGCGCAGCAGGATCCCGCGCACGGCGCAGAATTCATACAGCTGCGCGGCCCGAGGCGTCATGACGCGCTGGAACAACGCACAGCCACCTTGCGGGGCCAGGCCATGGCGCGCCAGCAACCCCGCCAGACGCTGACTGGCCTGTTCGGTGCGCTGGCGCTGGGCCTGATGAGCTTCGGTGTCTTGCAGACACGCCTGGCCAATGATTCGCGTCGGGCCACTCACCGCCCAGGGTCCGATTTCACTGCGCAACAGCTTGAGCAGGCGGGTTTCGGCCAGCACAAAACCGAGGCGTACGCCTGCCAGCCCGAAGAACTTGCCGAACGAACGCAATACGATCAAGCCGGGCAATTCGCTGTGGGCCGCCAGGCTCAGGCCAGGCGTGTTGTCCATGAAGGCTTCGTCGACCACCAGCCAGCCACCTCGCAGGGCCAGCCGGGCGTGCCATTTCAGCAGCTGTTCGGCGCTGAGCATCAGCCCTGTCGGGTTGTTGGGGTTGACCACCACCAGCACGTCGAGGCTGTCGAGAAAATAGTCCACTTCATGCTCGACCAGCTCACGCACCAGAAACCCCGAACGCCGCCACGCGTGGGCATGCTCGGCGTAACAGGGCGACAGCACGCCGACCTTGCCGGAGTTGCGCAGCCTGGGCAGCGCCTGGATGGCGGCCTGAGATCCAGGCACCGCCAAGGCCTGCGATGCGCCGTAATAGGTGCACGCGGCCTGCTCCAGACCATCGTCGGCCTCGGGCAGTCGCTCCCAGGCCTCTGCCGCAATGGGCGGGATGGGAAAGGCCCAGGGTGCAATACCGGTGGAAAGGTCGAGCCAGTCCGATTCCGCGATTGCGTATTGACGCGCGGCCTTGCGCAAGCGTCCTCCATGTTCAAGCATAAAACTCAGCCCCCACGCACAACACCAGCAGCCACAACCACACGCCGCGCTGCACCAATTGCCAGCCGCGGTCGATGGAGTTCGCATCGGCAGGCACACCCTCGCCCAACTGCGGACGCTGATGCAGCTCACCGTGATAAATCGCCGCGCCACCCAGCTCGACGCCCAGCGCGCCAGCACCGGCAGCCATCACCGGGCCAGCATTGGGGCTGTCCCAGGTCGGGCCTTGAGTGCGCCAGCAACGCAGCGCCAGCCGGGTCTTGCCCAGCAGCGCGTAGGTCAAGGCGACCAGTCGCGCGGGAATATAGTTGAGCAGGTCGTCAATCTTTGCCGCCGCCCAGCCAAAACGTTCGAACCGTTCGTTGCGATAACCCCACATGGCGTCCAGCGTATTGCTCAGGCGATAGAGCACCACGCCGGGGACACCGGCGACCGCAAACCAGAACAGGGCAGCAAACACCGCATCGCTGCCATTCTCCAGCACCGACTCGGTGGCGGCACGGGCGACCTCGGTCGCATCGAGTTCGCTGGTCTGACGGCTGACCAGATAACCCACCCGGCGCCTGGCTTCCTCCAGATCATCCGAGCGTAACGCCTGAGCCACCGGCTCGACGTGCTCGCCAAGGCTGCGCAAACCCAGCGCGCAATACAGCGCGAGGATGTCCACCAGCCAGCCGATGTAAGGCGCCCAACTGAGTAAGGTCGCCAGCAAGGTCAATGGCACCACCGCGATCACCCAGGCAGTGACCCCATGGCTGCGCCAGCCTCGTCCGGCAGAATTGAATCGCTGTTCGATACGGTCGGCAAAGCGCCCGAACGCAACCAGCGGATGGGACCGTTTCGGCTCGCCCAGGAGCGCATCCAGCGCGACCCCGGCAACGCTCAACAGCGCCACACTCATTGACTGACTCCCCATTGATTTTCAAACAGCATGTCGCTCAAGGGACGCTCTTGCGTCCAGCCTTCCATGACCAGCATCGGCGCGGGATAAAACTCGGTCACCGGGCCCAGGCAAAGAATCGCCAGCGGCTTGGCACCCGCCGGCATGGCCAGCAGATCTGCCAGGGCTTGCGGCTCGAACAGTGACACCCAGCCCATGCCCAGGCCCTCGGCGCGGGCCGCCAGCCAGAGGTTCTGAATGGCACAGGACAACGAGGCCAGATCCATTTCGGGCAGCGTGCGACGGCCAAAGATATGCTTGTCCCGATCATCCATCAGCGCAGCGACCAACACCTCGGCGCAGTCATTGATGCCTTCGACCTTGAGCTTCATGAAGTCATCGGCACGTTCGCCCATCGCCTCGGCCGTGCGGATACGCTCCTGCTCTACCTGCGCCTGAATGCTGGAACGCAGCGCCCGGTCGGTGATGCGGATGAAACGCCACGGCTGCATCAAGCCGACACTGGGCGCCTGATGGGCCGCGTCGAGCAGGCGCGCGAGTAATTCCGGGGCCACGCTGCCGCCGCTGAAATGGCGCATGTCGCGCCGTTCGGCGATGGCGCGATAGACCGCCGCGCGCTCCTGCTCGCTGTACGCTTGATCACTCATGGTTTGAAAAGCGCCGCAACCGCCCGGGGATTGGAAGGAAAGTAAAAGTGCACGTATGACGCGGTCAGGCGCCCGTCGCGATAAACCGCCTCCGCGCCGCGCCCGCCGTTGGGGCTCAGGCCGCGCGCGATAGGCTGCAACTCGGTACTGGTCAGCGAGTGGTGATAGGTGTGGCCGCGCAACTCGCCTTCGGGCAAGGCGACGTTTTGTAGCGCCAGCGCCGCCAGACGCTTCTGCATCACCGCTTCGCCGCTCAGCAAGCCAACCAGCTCAGCACGCTCGCCCTCGACATCGGTCAAGGCATCGAGCAGGTACAACATGCCGCCGCATTCGGCGAGCAACGGTTTGCCAGCCTGGTGATGGCCGCGAATCGCTGCCAGCATCGGCGCATTCTGGCTCAAGGCAACGTGGTGCAACTCCGGGTAGCCGCCCGGCAGATAGAGGCTGTCTGCATCCGGCAAAGCGCTGTCGCGGATCGGCGAGAAGAACGACAACTCAGCGCCCATCGCCCGCAGCAGGTCCAGGCTCGCGCCGTAGGTAAACGCGAAGGCTTCATCATGGGCGATGGCGATGCGCACGCCTTCAAGCAACGGCTCGGCAGGGATAATCTGCGGCGCAGCGAAGGTCACCGCAGGCGGCAACGCCACTTCGCAGGTGCTGGCCAACGCCTCGGCGGCCGCGTCCAGACGCAGGTCCAGGTCATTGAGCTCGCTGGCCTGTACCAGACCGAGGTGACGGCTGGGCAGCTCGATCCCGGTTTCCCGAGACAGCGCGCCATACCAGCGCAGGCCTTCGGTGAGGCTGCCTTCAAGCAGTTGCGCATGGCGCACGGTGCCGACCCGGTTGGCCAGCACACCGGCAAACGGCAAATCCGGCTGATAGCGGGCCAGCCCCAGCGCCAGGGCGCCAAAGGTCTGGGCCATGGCGGTGCCGTCGATCACACCCAGCACCGGCACGCCAAAATGGCGCGCCAGATCGGCGCTGGACGGCGTGCCGTCGAACAGGCCCATCACCCCTTCAATCAGAATCAGGTCGGCCTCGCCTGCGGCTTCCCACAACAGGCGGCGGCTTTCATCGGCGCCGACCATCCATAAATCCAGCTGATAGACCGGCGCACCGCTGGCCCGCTCAAGAATCATCGGGTCAAGAAAATCAGGGCCGCACTTGAACACCCGAACCTTGCGACCCTGATTGCGATGCAGGCGAGCCAGCGCCGCCGTCACAGTCGTTTTGCCCTGGCCCGAGGCAGGCGCTGCGATCAATACCGCCGGGCAGTGACGCGGCTCGCTCATGAACGATTACTCACAGCTCGATGCCTTTTTGCGCACGGATGCCCGCCTGGAAGGCGTGCTTGACCACAGTGATTTCAGAAACGGTGTCGGCCATGTCGATCATTTCCGGCTTGGCGCCGCGACCGGTGACGATCACGTGCTGCATCGGCGGACGGGCCTGCAAATCGGCGAGCACCCGCTCGATGTCCAGATAACCGTGCTTGAGGGCGATATTCAGCTCGTCCAGCACCACCATGCCGATGGCCGGATCGCGAAGCATTTCCAGGGACACTTCCCAGGCGGCTTCGGCGGCGGCGATATCACGCTGGCGGTCCTGGGTTTCCCAGGTGTAGCCCTCGCCCATCACGTGGTAACGCACCTGCTCGGGGAAACGCCGAAAAAAAAATTCTTCGCCGGTGCTGTTGCTGCCCTTGATGAACTGCACCACACCGCACTGCATGCCGTGACCCATGGCCCGGGCGAGCATGCCAAAGGCGGAGCTGCTTTTGCCTTTGCCGTTGCCAGTCAGCACCAGCAGCAAGCCGCATTCATTGGGGGCGCTGGCGATGCGTTCGTCCATCACGGCTTTTTTGCGCAGCATACGCGCCAGGTGGCGCTCGTCGCGTTCGGGGGATTCGTTCATCTCAGCTCTCCGCTTGAGGGCACGCGAAAGCAGACGGCAGGCGGCGGCACTGGCTGGCAACGCGGCCAGGTCATGCGCAGAGCATCGCCCGCCGTGATGCTGTTGGATGGATCAGGCCGGTCTCCGGGCTCATGAGCGGGCGTACCCGATTGCGCGCCTTCCCATGCCGGAGCACAGTGGCCAGATTGCGCAGTCTTCACTCATTTACCGTTGCGGGGGCAGCGCCGGGATACGTCGCGAACGGCGACGGCACCGGCTTCCCTGTTTCACTTGAGCGGTCCGCAGACGTCAAGCACCTGAAACAAGGGGCGAAGGGTAGAGGGTTGGGGGTGGAGCGTCAATCAACACAGGGGTTGAACCTCCCCCGCATGGGCGTCTCTATCTCTTATTGCACCCTGCCCGTTACGGAGATCGACCATGTTCACGCTCAAACCGCAATACGCTGTGTTGCTCGTGCTTGCTGCTGGCCTGGCGGGCTGTGGCGAGTCCTCCAGACTGCAAGTCATGGACGGCACCGGACCGTCGCCCCAACTGCCTGAGCCAAACAAAACCTTGATCCCGACCGTGAACATCGCTCCGGCGGTCGGCTGGCCTAAAGACGCCAAGCCGATTGCTGCTCCCGGCACCCAGGTCGCTGCCTTCGCCGAGAATCTGGATCACCCGCGCTGGCTGTACGTGCTGCCCAATGGCGACGTGCTGGTGGCGGAAACCAACTCGCCGCCCAAGCCCGATGATGACCAGGGCGTGCGTGGCTGGGTGATGAAGAAAGTCATGGGCCGTGCCGGTGCCGGCGTGCCCAGCCCCAACCGCATCACCCTGCTGCGCGACAAAGACCACGACGGCGTGGCCGAGACCCGCACCGTGTTCCTGGCAAACCTCAATTCGCCCTTCGGCATGACCCTGGTGGGCAATAAGCTCTATGTGGCCGATACCGACCGCCTCATCAGCTTCCCGTATCAGGAAGGCCAGACCTCGATCAGCGCCGCGCCCACCAAAGTCGTCGACCTGCCGGGCGGCACACTGAACCACCACTGGACCAAAAACGTCATCGCCAGCAAGGACGGGAGCAAGCTGTACGTGACGGTGGGCTCCAACAGCAACGTGGCGGAAAATGGCATGGCCGCCGAAGAAGGCCGCGCGGCCATCTGGGAAGTCGATGCCGCAACCGGTGCGCATCGCATCTTCGCCTCAGGCCTGCGCAACCCTAATGGCATGGACTGGGAACCCACCACCGGCAAGCTGTGGACGGCGGTGAACGAGCGCGACGAAATCGGCAGCGACCTGGTGCCGGACTATGTCACCTCAGTGAAAGACGGCGGCTTCTATGGCTGGCCTTACAGCTATTACGGTCGGCACGTGGATGTAAGGGTCAAACCACAGAATCCGGAATTGGTCGCCAAGGCCATCGCGCCAGACTTCGCGGTTGGTCCGCACACTGCATCCTTGGGTCTGGTCTTCGCCGATGGTAAAACCCTGCCTGCGCCATTCAACGAAGGGTTGTTCATCGGCCAGCACGGCTCCTGGAACCGCAAACCTCACAGTGGTTATAAAGTGCTGTTTGTGCCGTTCAGTGGCGGTAAGCCTAGCGGTGCGCCCATTGACCTGCTCACTGGTTTCTTGAATTCCGATGAGAAAGCTCAGGGTCGTCCGGTGGGGGTGGTGAATGATCATCAGGGTGGGCTGTTGGTGGCCGATGATGTGGGGAACAAGGTTTGGCGGGTGACGGGGGTGAAGCGTTGAATTGAGGGGCTGTAATCAAGCCGAGTCGCTCTTATCGCGGCATGGGTATACACGTTTTTCGCGTACATATCCGTTGTAGCGGTAACGGCTACTTAGGGTTGCGCCCTTACGGCGCCTCACTTTTGAAGCGCAAAAGTAAGCAAAACGCTCTTGCCCCACCACTCGGTCCCTCGCTGGTGCTCGGGATGCCCGTAATCCGACATTGATTCGGCGGGCCGCCGCGAAGGGCCATCCCTGGCCCAGCGCGGCTAAACCGGCATCCATGCCGGTTCACCCGCCGAATCAATATCGGCTTCCGGCCAGCGTGGTTTGACGGGGCGCTTAAGATCAAAAGCCAGATCAAAAGCAGATCAAGATCAAAAGCTGCAATGGTTCGCGCTGCTTGAATTTACTGTAGGAGCTGCCGAAGGCTGCGAAGGCGGCTACCGATTCGCAGCCTTCGGCAGCTCCTGCAGAGAATTGCGCACGCCGGTGATTCCGTGGGAGCGAATTCATTCGCGAAGACAATGGTGCAAACAACGAATAACGCGAGACAAACACACAAAAAAAGCAGGTCGGCTATCAGGCCGCCTCGTGAGCTTTTGATCTTAGGCGCCCCGTTAAACCACACTGGCCGGCATCCGATGTTGATTCGCAGGGGAAACCGGCAGGACGCCGGTTTAGCCGCGCTGGGCCATGGATGGCCCTTCGCGGCGGCCCGCCGAATCAATGTCGGATTACGGGCATGCCGAGCCTAGGCGAGGGACCGAGTGGTGGGGCAAGGCCTTTTTGGTTACTTTTGGGGCTGTTTGCCAAAAGTGACCCGCTGTAAGAGCGGAACCGTAATTTCAGCACACACCAATAACGGATATGTACCCAATCAAAAGAGTCGCTATTGATTCCGCGCCAGATTAGAAGGCTGAATCACCCGCTTCGCATTCAGATAAGCCCTCTGCCAATAAGGCTTGTCGAGACTGTCCAGCTTGACCGTGCCGCCGGTGGCGGGCGCATGCACGAAGCGGCCTTCGCCGACGTAAATCCCCGCATGGCTGACCTGTGAACCACCGCCCGTGGCGAAGAACACCAGATCACCCGACTGCAGCTGCTCGCGTCCGATATTGGGCGCGCGCATCACGATCATGTCCCGGGTCGAACGCGGCAAGGCAATGCCCGCTGCGTCGCGATAGACAAACCCAATCAAACCACTGCAATCAAAACCCGAGTCAGGCGTGTTGCCGCCCCACCGATAAGGCGTGCCCACAAGACCCAAAGCGCGGAACAACACGTCTTCGGCAGCAGGATTGGGGTTTTCGGCAGGAGCAACAAGCACCGGGCGTTGAACAACCCGAGGCTGGGGCGGTGGCGGCGCGCTGGCGCAAGCACCCAGCAACGCTGCCAGAGAAATAACCGCTAGGCGAACCATAATCGACATAAACGACAACCTGACGTGGATGCGGCTTACTTTGCCGGGGGCCCGGAAAGCACAAGACAGGCTTATAGCCTGTCTTTATGCAACACGGTAGTTATTTGTGCTTACGCTTCTTGACCGCTGGGGTCTTGATCGTCGTTGCCGTCATCGCCGTGGTCTGCGGGGCCGCTACTGTAGCCGACTCCATGGCCAGCGCGCGCTTGGCTTCGATGAAGGTCTTGCTCCAGTAAGTGTCGTCAAGGCTGTCGACGCGAACGCCACCGCTACGACGGCTGCTGGAGTGGATGAATTGATTGTCACCCAGGTAGATAGCAGCGTGGCTGACGCGACCACGACCGGCAGTGCTGAAGAACAGCAGATCGCCTGGCTCAAGATCATTACGTTTCACCAGAGGCGCATCGATGTTGATCATTTCACGAGAAGAACGCGGCAGGTTCATGCCGGCCTCTTCCTTGAACAGGTAACCGATGAAACCGCTGCAATCAAAACCGGACTTGGTGGACGTGCCACCGAAACGGTAGCGAGTACCGATCAGAGCTTTGCCCCGCTCAAGAATACTGTCTGCCAAAACAGGCAACTGGTAAGGCTTGCTGTCGGCAAACTGAGCCAGCTCGGCTTCAGTGGCCAGCTCTTCCTGCAATACCGACCGGTCTGAGCGGATGGCAGAGGTAGAAGCGGAAATAGCAGCTTTATGCGCCTGTTGTTGGGTGTTTTGGGAGACCGGCATAGTGGCCGAGCAACCGAACAACAGGGTGACGAGTGCGAGGGGCACGAGGGGTGCGAAGCGAACTAGCATGGGCACGACCGTGGCTGAAGTGTTAAGAAGCCGCGACTATGCCTTCTATCTTTCTCATTTGCAAATTCAATCGAACTAAATGTGACTTACCAACTCGCCCATGACATGTACCGCTCGGCAGGGGAAAAAGGCGTCAATTTGGTCGTTGAGATTTTTTGACGCCAAATTTATTTCAGCTATGAAACCGCCGCAAACCCTTGTTCTGAATACAGGTTCCTGGATGTAAGGGAAGCTTGCCGTGGTGCCGATACTCAGGACCGCATCAAAGCCTTTTGCCATCTCTTCATAGAGGGTTTCGAGGGCGCGCTTGGGCAACATTTCCTGAAACAACACGACAGATGGTCGCATAACGCCACTACAGAGTGAGCACGTCGGTGGAAGAGGACCATCCAGGCGGGCACTGACGTTGGAATCTTCGGCGGCACACGACTGACAATAAAGCGGCCCGAGCTGACCATGTATCTCGATCAACCGGTCTGATGGGCTACCCGCCGCGCGGTGGTAGCCATCGACGTTTTGGGTGAGCACCCAGCACTCCGGCTTCTTGCGCTGCAATTCGGCAATTGCGTAATGGGCAGCGTTGGGCTGCGCGCCAAGACAGGCTTTGGCGAGCTGCGCGATGTACTTCCAGCACAACTCGGGATCACGACGCAGCATCGGGCCGGACATGGCCATTTCAATCGACACGCCGTCTTCGGTTTCTGCGTTATAGAGACCACCCACCCCGCGATACGTCGGCAGACCGGAATCCGCCGACAGCCCCGCCCCGGTGATGACCAGAATCCGTTGCGCGTGCCGCAATGCCGCTGCGGTTTGCAACAACAGGGCTTGGTCTACCATCCAAGCGTCTCTTTAAGGAAGGGAATGGTCAGCTTGCGTTGCGCTTGAAGCGATGCCTGATCCAGGGTTTCCAGAAGATCAAACAGCGCGCTCATGCTGCGCGTGCCTCGGGTGAGGATGAAATGGCCAACTTCGTCGGTCAGGTGCAGGCCGCGACGCGATGCTCGTAGCTGCAAGGCACGCAGCTTGTCTTCATCGGACAGGCCCCGCATCTGGAACACCAGCGCCATGGTCAGACGAGATTTGAGATCAGGGAGTTTGACCGGCAGCTCTCGGGGCGACTGAGAGGCAGCGATCAACAGGCGACGGCCACTGTCGCGCAACCGGTTGAACAGGTGAAACAGCGCTTCTTCCCACTCGGGTTTACCGACGATGGCCTGCAAGTCGTCAAGACAGACCAGCTCGTACTGCTCCAGGTTGTCGAACAGCTCGACGCCCTCATCAATGACTTCGGCCAGCGGCAGGTAAACAGCCGGTTCGCCGATCTGCTCGAAGCGCAGGCACGCGGCCTGTAACAGGTGAGTGCGCCCTACTCCGTCCTTGCCCCATAGATAGATGAGGCTTTCGGTCCAGCCAGCCTCGGCTTCGCACAGCCGCTCCACGTAGCCGAGTGCAGCGGCGTTGGCGCCGGGATAGTAGTTGATGAAGGTGGCGTCATCACGCAGACGCACACCCAGGGGCAGCTGAATAGGTTTCATGCTGGCTGAACGGCTCAAGCGAACCGTTAGGGGCCTCTGTGTAAAGTGCACAAAGTTTATACCCGTGACGCTGGGGGAGCAATGAGCCAGACCATAAGCAAAATCAAAGGTTTGCGTGAGTAGAAGGGAATATTGGAGCCTGCTCACTATGGGAGCGGTGCTTGCCCGCAATAAGCCTGGGTATCTGCACATCTTTTTTGTGTACATATCCGTTGCTGCGGTAATGGCTGCTTAGGGTTGCGCTTTTACAGCGCCTCACTTTTGATAGAGCGCAAAAGTAAGCAAAACGCTCTTGCCCCACCACTCGGTCCCTCGCCTAGGCTCGGCATACCCGTAATCCGACATTGATTCGCAGGGTCGCCGCAAAGGGCCATCCCTGGCCCAGTGCGGCTAAACCGGCATCCATGCCGGTTTCCCCTGCGAATCAACATCGGATTACGGCCAGCGTGGTTTAACGGGGCGCTTAAGATCAAAATCAAAAGCCAGATCAAAAGCCAGATCAAAAGCAGATCAAGATCAAATGCGGCGTGGTTGGCGCTGCGTAAATTGAGGTAGGAGCTGCCGAAGGCTGCGAAGGCGGCTACCGATTCGCAGCCTTCGGCAGCTCCTACAGAGAATTGCGCACCCGTTGATTCCGTGGGAGCGAATTCATTCGCGAAGGGAATGGCACAAACGATGAAGAGCGTGCGGCAGGATCACGCGAGAAGCAGGTCGGCTATCAGGCCGCCTCGCGCGCTTTTGATTTGGCTTTTGATCTGAGGCGCCCCGTTAAACCACGCTGGCCGGAAGCCGATATTGATTCGGCGGGCAAACCGGCATGGATGCCGGTTTAGCCGCGCTGGGCCAGGGATGGCCCTTCGCGGCGGGCCCGCCGAATCAATGTCGGATTACGGGCATGCCGAGCCTAGGCGAGGGACCGAGTGGTGGGGCAAGAGCGTTTTGCTTACTTTTGACTGGGCCGGCATTCCGGCTCCATCAAAAGTAAGGCGCCGTAAGGGCGCAACCCATAGCAGCCGTTACCGCAGCAACGGATATGTACGTCAAAAAGCGTAGATACCCGTACTTATCGCGTGCAAGCACCGCTCCCACATCAGATTGCATTCAAGTCCGGCTATATTCTGCGCCCCTACAACTCCGGATCCTGCGCCCCACCATAAATATCCGACTCTTTATAGACATCGTGCATATGCCGCACCAGCACCATGATCACCGCCGCCACAGGCAACGCCAACAGGATCCCGGTAAAGCCGAACAGCTCGCCGCCCGCCAGGATCGCGAAGATCACCGCCACCGGGTGCAAACCAATGCGATCACCCACCAGCAACGGCGTAAGCACCATGCCTTCAAGCGCCTGACCGACCATGAACACCGCCGCAATCCCCAGCATCGGATACAAGTCGCCACCAAACTGGAACAACCCGGCCACCAACGCCGCGCCGATGCCGATCACAAAACCCATATAAGGAACAATGGCAGCCAGACCCGCGATAACGCCGATCAACAGCCCAAGCTCCAGGCCCACCAGCATCAGACCCGCCGCGTAGATCACGCCCAACCCCACCATCACCAGCAACTGGCCGCGAATGAACGCGCCCAGTACTTCGTGACATTCGCCAGCCAACTTCACAACTTGCTCTTCGCGATGGCGCGGCAGCAGGCTGCGGATCTTGGCCATCATCACGTCCCAGTCACGCAGCAGGTAGAAACACACCACCGGGATCAGCACCAGATTGGTCACGAAGCCAATCAGCGCAAGGCTCGACGCCGTGGCCTTGGACAGCACCACGCCGACGATATCGCCGGTCTGGCCCATGTGCTCGGAGATGGCCGCCTTGACCTTGTCGAATTTCCAGAAGCCGTCCGCCAGACCAAACTTGGTCTGAACCCAAGGTAACGCCGTGTGCTGCAACCAGTCGAGCATCTGTGGCGCCAGCTCATAAAGGCGGAACAGTTGCTTGGCCAGCATGGGCACCAGGATCAGCAGCAGCCCCATGAAAATCAGGGTGAACAGACCGAACACCGCGACCACGCTCAAGGTTCGTGACAGGCCGAGCTTTTCCAGCTTGTCCGTCAGCGGGTCGCCCATGTAGGCCAGCAGCAGCGCGACCAGAAACGGCGTCAGAATCGAGTGCAGCAAGAACACAAACAGGACCAGCAGAACAATCCCGCCGAGCCAGAACCAGCGCCGTGTGTCAGTCATCAAAGCCCCTTACTACGTCTAGTGTTTACCAACGGAAATACAATTGCGCCGCCGCATTTGGCATCGGTGCCGGGGCCTGAGCCGCAGCGCTGGCGTCGACCGGTGCCTGAGGTGCCGGAGCGGCTTCGGGTGCCGGGGTCTCCTGCAGCTGTGCCAGCGCCAGTTGCGAGCGAATCTGCTCGGCGCTGCCGCTGACCTCATACAGGATGCGATCACCCTCAACGGATTTGAGACGCGCGCCGAACGGTTCGAGTAACTGCATCAGTTGCGCATAGCGTTCCAAGTTCATGCCCTGCACGTGCACAAGCATTCCGGTAGCCGCCCCCGGTTTGACCACAAAGCGTGGCGCCAGGCGTTCGCTGACAGCCAGCAACACCGCATCGGCCAAGGCGTCGGAGCTAACGGCAGTTGCGGTGCCCTGCTCGCGTTTATCGCCCATCCACAAGCGCCATTTGCCTTGCCACTGTCCGGCTTCTTCTTTGGCATGTACCGCCAAGAGTGCATCGGCGCCGTAACGCTCGGACGCTTCTTTAAGAGGCGTGGCATCTGTACCTTCCAGATTTTTGGCGGTGCCGACGCTTTGCTCGCCCAGATCGGCCAGCGGCAGGCGCAACGGCAGCCCTCGGTGCTGGGCGGCACGACGCAGCGGTTCGGCTGAACTTTGCCCATCACCCACCAGGTTGGAGCCTTCGGTTGCGTCGTTGAGCCACCAGCCAAGAATAGTCGGCCGATTGCTGCCCCACAGCGACAGGCCCGCCTGACGCAACGAACGGTCGGTACTGACCGGATCGAAATCCACCAGCAGGGTTTCCGGTGGCCCGGCTTCGTAGCCATATTGGCTGATGACTTGTTGCGGGTCCTTGCGCAACCCGGCCAGCGCCGAACTCTGCGGCGCCTTGGCATCGCCGGTCAGGCGCAGGACGAGGGTTTCCAGCGCCACCTGGGTGGCGCGGGTACGCTCATCCGGGGACTGGCCACTGACCGGTTCGCGCACTTGATACAGGTTATTCACGGTTTCAGCGAAGCTCGGCAGGCTCAGCACTGACAGGCAGCCGACAAAAAAGAGTCTGGAAAAAAGCATGGACAGTTCCCGAACGGAAATAAGCGGCTAAAAAATTGCCGCATCAAAGGGCCTTCGCATGATTGAGACCGCAGCAGACGGTCGATCATTCACATTAAAGATGAAGGCTACACCTTATACAGCCGCCGCCGAACCGGCCAGCGTCGCCTTGCAAGGCTTTATTTTGTGTCCAGAGCGCCAGCCCGTCGGCCTAAGGATGGCCGCTGCCGCCCAAGCCTGATAAAATCGCGCGCCTTCGCAGACGGCGATGGTGGCGGCCCGAAACACTGCATGCAGTTTTTCAGCGGCCCCGCTGTTTCGGTCGATCCCCCGAATCCCCCCTAAAGGCCTGGATTATGAGCAAGCAACCCTCCCTGAGCTACAAAGACGCCGGTGTAGACATCGACGCCGGTGAAGCATTGGTCGAACGCATCAAGAGCGTCGCCAAGCGCACCAAGCGGCCAGAAGTCATGGGCGGCCTGGGTGGCTTCGGCGCCCTCTGCGAAATCCCGGCCGGCTACAAGCAGCCGGTTCTGGTTTCCGGCACTGACGGCGTTGGCACCAAGCTGCGTCTGGCACTGAACCTGAACAAGCACGACACCATCGGTATCGATCTGGTCGCCATGTGCGTCAACGACCTGGTGGTCTGCGGCGCAGAGCCGCTGTTCTTCCTCGATTACTACGCCACCGGCAAACTCAACGTCGACACCGCTGTCGATGTGGTGACCGGTATCGGCGCCGGCTGCGAGTTGGCCGGTTGCGCACTGGTGGGCGGCGAAACCGCTGAAATGCCAGGCATGTACGAAGGCGAAGACTACGACCTGGCCGGTTTCTGCGTCGGTGTCGTGGAAAAGGCCGACATCATCGACGGCTCCAAAGTCGCTGCCGGTGACGCCCTGCTCGCCTTGCCGTCGTCCGGCCCGCACTCCAACGGTTACTCGCTGATCCGCAAGATCATCGAAGTGGCCGGTGCCGATATCGAAAACATCCAGCTCGACGGCAAGCCGCTGACCGATCTGCTGATGGCGCCGACCCGTATCTACGTCAAGCAACTGCTCAAGCTGATCAAGGACACTGGCGCAGTCAAAGCCATGGCCCACATCACTGGCGGCGGTCTGCTGGACAACATCCCGCGCGTTCTGCCGGCCGGCGCTCAGGCGGTGGTCGATGTCGCCAGCTGGCAGCGTCCAGCGGTCTTCGACTGGTTGCAGCAGCAGGGCAACGTTGATGAACACGAAATGCACCGCGTCCTGAACTGCGGCGTGGGCATGGTGATCTGCGTGGCTCAAGAGCACGTTGAAACCGCTTTGAACGTGCTGCGTGAAGCAGGCGAGCAGCCTTGGGTCATCGGCCAGATCGCCACTGCTGCCGAAGGCGCTGCGCAAGTCGAGCTGAAAAACCTCAAGGCGCACTGATGCCTGCAACCTGCGATGTTGTGGTGCTGCTGTCCGGCACCGGCGGTAACCTGCAAGCCATGATCGACAGCTTCAAGGGCGGGGATCATCCCGTCCGCATCCGCGCGGTGATTTCCAACCGCGCCGATGCTTTCGGCTTGCAACGGGCCAGGGACGCCGGTATCGACACCTGCGTGCTGGACCACAAGGCCTATGAAGGCCGCGAGGCCTTCGACGCCGCGCTGATCGAACGGATCGACGCCTTCCAGCCAACGCTGGTGGTGCTCGCCGGATTCATGCGGATCCTGACTGCCGACTTCGTGCGGCATTATCAAGGTCGGCTGCTGAACATCCACCCCTCCCTGCTTCCGCGCTATAAAGGCTTGCACACCCACCAACGGGTGCTAGAAGCTGGCGACGCCGAGCACGGCTGCAGCGTGCACTTTGTCACCGAGGAACTCGACGGCGGACCACTGGTCGTACAATCAGTCATTTCGGTAGAGCCTGACGACTCGCCGAAGACCCTGGCCCAACGCGTTCATACCCAGGAACATCATATTTATCCGCTGGCAATCCGCTGGTTCGCTGAAGGCCGCTTGAGCCTTGGCGAAGAAGGCGCATTATTGGACGGTCAGTTACTCGCCGCCCAAGGCCACTTGATTCGAACCTAGGAGATATTATGCGTCGCGCTTTGCTTTTCGCTTTCGCTCTGCTCGCCTTGCCTGCTGTCCAGGCAACCGAATTGCAACCCTTCTCCGCCAGCTACACCGCCGACTGGAAGCAACTGCCCATGAGCGGCACGGCAGAACGCAGCCTGACGTCTGGACCCAACGGTGTCTGGACCCTGAATTTCAAGGCTTCCATGATGATCGCCAGCCTGACTGAAGTCAGTACGCTGAAGGTCGACAAAGACACGCTGATGCCACAGACCTACAACTTCGAACGCGGAGGCCTGGGTAAATCCAAGAAGGTCGATCTGGCGTTTGACTGGTCCAACAAATTCATCACCGGCACCGACCGAGGCGACGCGGTCAAGCTGCCGCTCAATCGCGGCATCCTCGACAAATCGACTTATCAGCTGGCGTTGCAGCACGACGTGGCCGCTGGCAAGAAGAGCATGAGCTATCAGGTCGTTGACGGCGACGAAGTGGACACCTACGACTTCCGCGTCCTGGGCGCCGAGAAGGTCGCCACCAAAGCCGGTCAGATCGATGCCATCAAGGTCGAGCGCGTCCGCGACCCGACGCAAAGCAAGCGCATCACGGTGCTGTGGTTTGCCAAGGATTGGGACTACCTGCTGGTTCGCCTGCAACAGGTCGAGACCGACGGCAAGGAGTACAACATCATGCTGCTGGACGGCACGGTGAATGGTAAAGCGGTTAAAGGCAGCTGATTTAGCCCGCCCGTGTGAAGAGCCCCACCATCGAGCGGGGCTTTTTTGTGGGTAAAAGACCTGTAGGAGCTGCCGAAGGCTGAGAAGGCGATGTGTCAGGTAGATCGCAATTTGCAGCCTGCGGCAGCGCCTACAGGTTCTGCGTTTCATCAGGTACACCTCGCCCTTGTAGGTGTTGACCGAGGTTACGAGGGCTGAGAAGGCGGTGCATCAGATGTACCGCTGTTCGCAGCCTGCGACAGCTCCTACAGGTTCGTGCCGACCACATGAAATAATCTTCATTTACTCGCCAACCGGGCCACACCCCTTATAAATCAAGGCCTACAGCAGAGCACAAAGCCCCGCCACCCAACATGAAAAAAACCAACTATTTACTTAGGTTCCTAACAAATTCTATAACTGAGGCCTGCGACAGATCGCCGCAGTCCAAGTGAGGATTTTGACTATGACCGTACGAGTAAGTGAACGCGACGACGCCCATATCTCCCATGAAACCATCGCGGATGGCATTCAAATCTGGGACGTCTACCAGCAGGATCAGTTGGTGGGCATGTTTCACGTCGAGTCAGATGCGCAACGCTACAAGATGGAACTGGAAGAGCAGGAAAGCCGCCGCACACAGTGAGCCGCCGCTGTACTGATCGTTAAAACAGAATCGTAAAAAAACAAAACCCGCTGTTTAGCGGGTTTTGTTAGTTCAGCGGCTTACCACATCAGATCGTCAGGGATCTTGTAGGCGGCGTACGGATCGTCGCCGTCGGCCTTCTCTTCTGTCTCTTCGCTGAGCAGCACGATGCGTCGTGGGTCGCGCTCCTGGATCTTCAGCGCCGCTTCGCGAGGAATGACTTCATAGCCACCCGCGTGCGTCACGATGGCCAGCGAGCCATTGCTGAGCTTGCTGCGCATCAGGTTGTTGACCGACAGGCGCTTGACCTTCTTGTCGTCGACGAAGTTGTAGTAGTCCTCGGTGGTCAGCTTGGGCAGGCGTGAGCTTTCGATCAACTGCTTGATCTGCGCCGCGCGGGCCTTTTGCTCGACCTTCTCCTGCTGCTGACGATTGAGCTCCTGGTCGCGCTTGACCTTCTCGGCGGCGGCTTCCTGAGCGGCACGCTTTTGCGAGTCGTCGATTTCCACCTGGCCCTTGTGCGCCAGACGCTGTTCTTTCTGCTTGTCTTTACTGACCTGTTTGGCCTGCTTCTGGTTGACCAGACCTGCCTTGAGCAACTGGTCGCGAAGGGAAATGCTCATTGTCTACTCACTTATGCAGCGGGCTCAGCCACAGCTGGGCGCGTTCTTTTCCTGACGTTTGGCTTCGCCCCAGAGAGCGTCCATTTCTTCGAGGGTGCAATCTTCCATGGGACGCTGGGTCTGACGCAATGCCTGTTCGATAAATCTGAAGCGTCGTTCGAATTTAGTGTTGGCAGCGCGCAGGGCGTTTTCCGGGTCAACCTTGAGGTGCCGAGCCAGGTTCACGGCAGCGAACAACAGGTCACCCACCTCTTCGGCGATGCCCTCGGCGTCGTTGTCGGCCATGGCTTCGAGCACTTCATCCAGCTCTTCGCGTACGTTATCCACCACGGGTAACGCGGCGGGCCAGTCAAAACCTACCTGAGCGGCGCGTTTCTGCAATTTCGCAGCGCGGGACAAGGCAGGCAGCACGGCGGGCACATCGTCCAGCAGCGACAGTTGCTCGGGTGCCGCGCTTTTGCTGGCGCGCTCCTGATTTTTGATCTCTTCCCAGCGCTGCTTGACCTGCTCGTCGCTCAGACGCGGGGTTTCAAGGGGCGCGTACAGATCGCCTGTCGGGAAAACATGCGGGTGACGACGGATCAGCTTGGCGGTGATGCCATCGATCACGCCATCAAACTCGAACCGCCCTTCTTCCCTGGCCAGCTGGCTGTAATAAACCACCTGAAACAACAAATCACCCAGCTCGCCCTTGAGATCATCAAAGTCACCGCGCTCGATGGCGTCTGCCACTTCATAAGCCTCTTCGAGGGTATGAGGCACGATGCTGGCGTAATTCTGCTTCACATCCCAAGGGCAACCGAATTTCGGGTCACGCAGCCGGGCCATGAGGTGGAGCAGGTCTTGGAGGCTATACATAGGCGTTCATTTGTCCGGAGTTGCAGTGTTTGAACCACCGTCTTCGCGAGCAAGCTCGCTCCCACAGGTTTGTGTGAGACCTTTGTGGGAGCGAGCTTGCTCGCGAATCCGTCGGTACAGTCACCTCAAGGCGTTCGATTCCGCCGTGTCTCAATGATGTTCGGCAACTGCGATATCCGCCCCAGCAACCTCCCCAGCGCATCCAGCCCCGGAATCTCGATGGTCAGGGACATCAGCGCGGTGCTGTCTTCCTTGTTCGAGCGGGTGTTGACCGCCAGCACGTTGATCCGCTCGTTGAGCAGGACCTGGGAGACGTCACGCAGCAGACCCGAACGGTCGTAGGCGCGGATGATGATGTCCACCGGGTAGGTGAGCACCGGCACCGGGCCCCAGCTGACCTGGATGATCCGTTCCGGCTCGCGGCCGCCGAGCTGCAACACCGACGCACAGTCCTGGCGGTGAATACTCACGCCGCGGCCCTGAGTGATGTAACCCACGATGGCATCGCCCGGCAGCGGTTGACAGCAACCGGCCATTTGCGTCATCAGGTTGCCGACGCCCTGGATCTGGATATCGCCGCGCTTGCCTGGCTTGTAACCGGTGGCCTTGCGCGGGATCAGCTCAAGCTGCTCGTTGCCGCGTTCCGGCTCGACCAACTGTTGCGCCAGGTTGACCAGTTGAGTCAGACGCAGATCGCCCGCGCCCAGCGCCGCGTACATGTCCTCGGCAGAATTGAGATTGGCTTTTTCCGCAAGCCGATCGAAATCCACCGCAGGCAAAGCCAGCCGCGCCAGTTCACGTTCGAGCAGGGTTCGGCCCGCCGCAACGTTCTGATCCCGAGCCTGCAATTTGAACCAGTGGACGATCTTCGCCCGCGCCCTCGACGTGGTGATGTAGCCCAGGTTCGAGTTCAGCCAGTCGCGGCTCGGCGTACCGTGCTTGCTGGTGATGATCTCGACCTGCTCACCGGTCTGCAGGCTGTAGTTGAGCGGCACGATACGGCCGTTGATCTTCGCGCCACGGCAGTTGTGACCGATTTCGGTGTGCACCCGATACGCGAAGTCCAGCGGCGTCGCGCCTTTGGGCAAGTCAATGGCGTGGCCGTCCGGGGTGAAGACATAGACACGATCGGGCTCAATGTCGACGCGCAGCTGTTCAGCCAGACCGCCGATGTCGCCCAGTTCTTCATGCCATTCCAGCACCTGACGCAGCCAGGAGATTTTCTCTTCGTAGTGATTGGAACCGGATTTGACGTCGGTGCCTTTGTAGCGCCAGTGGGCACAGACGCCCAGTTCGGCTTCCTCGTGCATGGCGTGGGTGCGGATCTGCACTTCCAGCACCTTGCCTTCCGGGCCGATGACGGCGGTGTGCAGCGAGCGATAGCCGTTTTCCTTGGGGTTGGCGATGTAGTCGTCGAACTCCTTGGGGATGTGCCGCCACAAGGTGTGCACGATACCCAGCGCGGTGTAGCAGTCGCGCATTTCCGGAACCAGCACGCGTACGGCGCGAACGTCATAGATCTGGCTGAATTCCAGGCCCTTGCGCTGCATTTTGCGCCAGATGGAATAGATGTGTTTGGCGCGGCCGCTGATGTCGGCCTTGACGCCGGTGGCCAACAGTTCGTTGTCCAGCTGCGACATCACATCGCTGATGAACCGCTCACGGTCCAGCCGCCGCTCGTGCAACAGCTTGGCGATCTGCTTGTATTGCTCAGGCTCAAGGTAACGGAAGGACAGGTCCTCCAGCTCCCACTTGATGTGACCAATACCCAGGCGATGGGCCAGGGGCGCATAGATGTCGAAGACTTCCCGGGCCACGCGATTGCGCTTTTCTTCGTCGGCATTCTTGACCGCCCGGATGGCGCAGGTGCGCTCGGCCAGTTTGATCAAGGCCACACGAACGTCGTCGACCATGGCCACCAGCATCTTGCGCAGGTTTTCGACCTGCACCTGGGTGCCCAGCACCAGTGACTGGCGCGGGCTGAGGCTGGCACTGATGGCAGCCATGCGCAGCACGCCGTCAATCAGGCGTGCGACGGTGGCACCAAAGCGCTGTTCGATGTCCGGTAAGGGGATCTTGCCTTCGCGCACGCCACGGTACAAAACCGCCGCGATCAGCGAATCCTGGTCCAGCTTGAGGTCGGCGAGAATCTCGGCGATTTCAAGCCCGGTATGAAAACTGGACGTGCCTTCGGCCCAAAGGTTCTTCGCAGCGTTGTCCTGCTGCTCGGCCTGTCGGACAAACTCACAGGCTTCTTTCAATGCCTGTCGGTCCACTATGAGGTCGACGCTGACCACATGATCAAGCCATGCGTCGAGGTTGATACTGCCGTCTGTGTTTATCGGCTGGTGTGCTCTCACCTGTACCATGTTGCTTACCTTCCCTACGGCGCGATGAATAGCGCCTTCAGTCGCTGACCTTCTTGAGCGAACACTCCTTGCCGGGCAAGCAAGGGCTGGTGTCCGCGGGCCAGTCGGATTAAACGAGACTCCCTGTAGTCAGCAAACCCGATTCCTTGAGCTGCCGCCTACTTACTCGCTTCAAATAAAGCCATTGCCTCGACATGCGCCGTTTGGGGAAACATATCGAGGATTCCGGCACGTTTTAATCGATAGCCCTGATTGACCAATTCGACAGTGTCGCGAGCCAAAGTTGCCGGGTTGCATGACACATAAAGCAACCGTCCGGCGCCTAGTGTTTTCAGCTTGCGTACCACCTCCAAAGCGCCATCGCGTGGCGGGTCCAGGAGTACTGCACTGAAGCCCTGCGCGGCCCAATCCGCCTGCGCCAGCGGCTGTGACAAATCTGCCTGAAAAAATTCTACGTTGTGCAGATCATTGCTCATTGCGTTGTCGTTCGCACGCTCGACCATGGTCGCAACGCCTTCGACCGCCACTACGTGCTTGACGGTTTTCGCCAGCGGCAGGGCAAAGTTGCCCAGCCCGCAAAACAGATCCAGCACTCGCTCATCCGCCTGGGGTGCCAACCAGTCCAGGGCCTGTTCGATCATCGCGGTATTGACCGCCGCGTTGACCTGAATGAAGTCTCCCGGCCGGTAAGCAAGCTCCAGATTCCACGGTTCCAGTCGATAGCCCAGACCCTGCGTCGGGTCTACCGGCTGCGGGTCACCTTCGCCATGCAACCATAGTTGTGCGTCATGAGTATGGCAAAATGCTTTCAAGTTATTTAAGTCGACATCCGCCAATGGCGCGATATGTCGGACCAGCACAGCGCTGGACGTACCGTTGAACAACTCGACATGCCCCAACACTTGCGGCTTGCTGAAACTCTTCAGCATGGCGGGCAACTGCATCATGATCGGTTGCAAGGCCTGTACCAGCACCGGGCATTCTTCGATGGCGACGATGTCCTGGCTGGCGGCCGCGCGGAAACCCACCTCCAGCCGTTTGGCCTTGACGTCCCAGCGTACGGCGACCCGGGCGCGTCGGCGGTAGGCGAACTCGGATCCGGTCAAGGGCGCGGCCCACTCCTCGGGTTCGACGCCTGCCACACGCATCAATTGCTCGGCGAGCATGCGCTGTTTGAGGGCAAGTTGTTCAGTGTGGGGCACGTGCTGCACGCTGCAGCCGCCGCAGCGACCGAAATGCGCGCAAGGCGCCGGGCGACGCATGGCGCTGCCCTGCAGCACACGCTCGGTGCGGGCTTCCACGATTTTGCCGTGGGCGTTGAGCACCCGGGCTTCGACTTCTTCGCCCGCCAGGCTGCCGGCCACGAACCAGGTCTTGCCTTCGAAGAACGCAATACCACGCCCGTCATTGGCCAGACGCTCAATGGTCAGGCGCTGCTTTTTACCGGTCGGGATCTGATTGACCCGGGTACCGCCTGCTGGTTGGAAGCGCAGGCCTCTTACATGCTTGGCCATCAGTTGGGCGCGTCGTAGACGCCGGTCGACAAGTAACGGTCGCCACGGTCACAGATGATCGCGACCATGACCGCATTTTCGACTTCACGGGCCAAACGCAACATCCCGGCCACTGCTCCACCTGAAGAAACACCGCAGAAGATGCCTTCTTCACGCGCCAGACGACGCATGGTGTCTTCGGCTTCGGTCTGGTCCATATCGACGATGCGATCCACCCGGTCAGCGTTGTAAATGCGTGGCAGGTATTCTTCCGGCCAGCGCCGAATGCCGGGGATGGACGCACCGTCCATAGGCTGTAGGCCGACGATCTGTATGTCGGAATTCTGCTCTTTCAGATACCGGGAAACACCCATGATGGTGCCCGTGGTGCCCATGGAGCTGACGAAGTGAGTCACGGTGCCGCCAGTCTGCTGCCAGATTTCCGGACCGGTGCTGGTGTAGTGCGCTTCCGGGTTGTCGCCATTGGCGAACTGGTCGAGCACCTTGCCACGGCCTTCGTGCTGCATGCGCTCGGCCAGGTCCCGAGCACCTTCCATGCCGTCTTCCTTGCTGACCAGGATCAGCTCGGCGCCGTAGGCCGTCATGGCCGCCTTGCGCTCGGCGCTGGAGTTGTCCGGCATGATCAGGATCATCTTGTAACCCTTGATCGCTGCGGCCATGGCCAGGGCGATGCCGGTGTTGCCAGAGGTCGCTTCTATCAGGGTATCGCCCGGGTGGATCTGCCCGCGCAATTCGGCGCGGGTAATCATCGACAGCGCGGGACGGTCCTTGACGGAACCGGCAGGGTTATTCCCTTCCAGTTTCAGGAGCAGCGTATTGCTGGTATTCCCCGCCATGCGCTGCAGACGCACGAGGGGGGTGTTGCCGACGCAATCGGCAATGGTTGGGTACTGCAAGGTCATGGCGTATTCGCAATCCAGACTGCGGGGGCGCCTATCATAACGGCAAACGGCCAAAGCCCATATCACGCAAAGTGCGGGTCTTATCGCCAAAAGGCATAAGGCTTTGAAACGCGTGCCGAGCAATATGCCGGGATTGCAGGCCGTTTAGTGGCTACACTGCTGCAACCTCGGCAAACTCCCAAGCCGAGCGAAGATCCTCTGCAATCATGGCCTGCTGGAGAAAAAAGCGTGCTGACCAAGCTGGGTATAAAAGGCCGCGTGCTGCTACTGACCATTCTCCCGGCCATGCTGATGGCGACGCTATTGGGCGGGTATTTCACCTGGAGGCAGCTGAACGACCTGCAGGCACAGCTGCTGCAGCGCGGGGAGATGATTGCCGATGAGCTGGCGCCTCTTTCAGCGGCGGCGCTGGGCAACAACGACAGCAAGCTCCTCGAACGCATTGCGGTGCAGACCCTGGAGCAGACCGACGTACGCTCGGTGTCATTCCTCAGCGCCGACCGGCAAACCCTCGCCCACGCCGGCCCGAGCATGATCAACCCCGCCCCCAGCGGCAACAGCGACCAACTGCTGCAACGATCCGGCAGCGATGCCACCCGCTACCTGTTACCCGTGCTGGGCCGCCAGCGGCACCTGACCGGCGCAGTCGTCCCCGAAGAGGCCGACCGGCTGCTGGGTTGGGTCGAACTGGAGCTGTCCCACAGCAACACCTTGCTGCGCGGTTATCGCAGCATGTTTGCCAGCCTGTTGCTGATTTTTTTCGGCGTCGGCCTGACGGCGGTGCTTGCCATCCGCATGAGCCGCGCGATCAACGGCCCGCTGAGCCAGATCAAACAAGCCGTTTCGCAGCTCAAGGACGGCAAGCTGGAAACCCGTCTGCCACCCTTGGGCAGCCTGGAGCTGGATGAACTGGCGTCGGGCATCAACCGCATGGCCGCCACCTTGCAGAACTCTCAGGAAGAACTGCAACACAGCATCGATCAGGCCACCGAAGACGTGCGTCTGAACCTGGAAACCATCGAGATCCAGAACATCGAACTGGACCTGGCGCGCAAAGAGGCCCTGGAGGCCAGCCGCATCAAGTCGGAATTTCTCGCCAACATGAGCCACGAGATTCGCACGCCGCTCAACGGGATTCTGGGCTTCACCCACCTGCTGCAGAAAAGCGAACTCACGCCGCGCCAGTACGATTACCTGGGCACCATCGAAAAATCCGCCGACAGTCTGTTGAGCATCATCAACGAAATCCTCGACTTCTCTAAGATCGAGGCCGGCAAGCTGGTGCTGGATCAACAGCCGTTCAACCTGCGTGATCTGTTGCAAGACACCCTGACCATCCTCGCCCCCGCCGCCCACGCCAAGCAGCTGGAGCTGGTGAGCCTGGTGTACCGCGACACGCCGCTGTCATTGTTGGGCGACCCGCTGCGGCTCAAGCAGATCATGACCAACCTGGTCAGCAACGCCATCAAGTTCACCCGCGAAGGCACCATCGTCGCCCGGGCCATGGTCGAGGATGAAACCGACGACAGCGCGCAACTGCGCATCAGCGTGCAGGACACCGGCATCGGCCTGTCCAGTCAGGACGTGCGCGCGCTGTTTCAGGCCTTCAGCCAGGCTGACAACTCCCTGTCCCGTCAGCCCGGCGGCACTGGCTTGGGCCTGGTGATTTCCAAGCGCCTGATCGAGCAGATGGGCGGCGAGATTGGCGTCGACAGCACGCCGGGCGAAGGTTCGGAATTCTGGATCAGCCTGAAACTGCCCAAGGCCCGGGACGACATCGAAGATGTGCCCGCCATGGCCTTGCAAGGCCTGCGGGTGGCGGTCCTTGAGCAGCACGATCTGGCGCGCCAGGCCCTGGAGCACCAACTGGAAGATTGCGGGCTGCAAACCCTGACGTTCAACAATCTGGAAAACCTGCTCAACGGCGTCACTGCGGCCCATCAGACGCCTGCGGCGATCAGCCTCGCGGTGGTCGGCGTCACGGCCCACGAATTGCCGCCGGAACGGTTGCGCCAACATATCTGGGATCTGGAAAACCTCGACTGCAAGGTCCTGGTCCTGTGCCCGACCACCGAGCAGGCCCTGTTCCAGCTGGCCGTGCCAGACATGTACACCCAACTGCAATCCAAACCGGTGTGCACGCGCAAACTGCGCCGCACCTTGTGTGAGCTGATCAACCCGAAGGCCCCGCGCAGCGATGCCTCCGAGCCGTTGTCCAGTCGCCCGCCGCGTCTGCTTTGCGTCGACGACAACCCGGCCAACCTGCTGCTGGTGCAGACGCTGCTCGAAGACATGGGCGCCGAGGTCACTGCCGTCGATAGCGGTTACGCGGCGCTGCATGCGGTGCAGACCCAGACATTCGACCTGGTGTTGATGGATGTGCAGATGCCCGGCATGGATGGCAGGCAGACCACCGAAGCGATCCGCGCCTGGGAGACCGACCGCCAGAGCACGCCGCTGCCCATCGTCGCCCTGACCGCCCACGCCATGGCCAATGAGAAGCGTGCGCTGCTGCAAAGTGGTATGGACGATTACCTGACCAAGCCCATCAGCGAACGGCAACTGGCTCAGGTGGTGCTGAAGTGGAGCGGCCTGGCGTTGCGCAATCAACAGCCGGAACGCCAACCGGAAACGGCGCGCAAAAGCCTGGACATGCTGGTCCTGGATCATGAGGAAGGTTTGAAGCTGGCCGCGGGCAAACCGGATCTGGCCGCCGACATGCTGGCCATGCTGCTGGCCTCGCTGGACAGTGATCGCGAAGCCATCCGTTCCGCACGGGAAACCCATGATCAGTCAGCCTTGCTGGAGCGCGTACATCGCTTGCACGGCGCCACGCGATACTGCGGTGTGCCGCAATTACGTGCCGCCTGTCAGCGCAGCGAAACCCTGCTCAAACAGAATGCCCCTCAAGCCCAGGCGGCACTGGACGACCTGGAGTCAGCCATCAACCGCCTCGCCGCCGAAGCGCGGGTGAGTGCTTGATGGCGGGACATCTGTAGGAGCCAACTTGTTGGCGAGCCGGTTCACCTGACACACCGCCTCGCCAACAAGTTGGCTCCTACAGGAATCGACTCGCCAATTTGAAAGGAACCACAGATGCGCACCCTGATCTTAAGCAGCCAGACTTGGGTTGTCGCCAAGGCGCAAAATCTGGTGCCAAGTTAGCGGGGGGAGAAAAGCCCTGCGTGCGTGATAGGATGCGCGCAATTTGGAGGACCTCATGGCCGAACACGATTTCCGTTACAGCATGCTCAACCCGCAACACACCCTGACCGAGTGCCGCACCCTGGCGCCCGGCCGTTATCAAGTGACCGGCAACGGCGGCTCGATCCATGATCGCGACGAATTGCTGGTGACCATCAAGGGCAGCAAAACCCTGCACATGCGCCTGCAGGTCGAGAAGGTGCGTCACCTGATCAACCCGCCTGGCCAGTGGATTGCCGTCGCCAAAGGCCCGGTCTTCGACGAACTGGCCATCCATCAGTGGAAGGTCAACTGCGACGGTTGCGGCACGGTGCTGGATTTTGAGTTCATGGTCGACGCCAAAGCCGGTGTCTCGGCACAGAAACCCGCCGCCTCGGCGCGCATTGCCGAGCTGGGCTGGACATCCGAAGGCGAAAAGCACTTGTGCAGAAAGTGCCAGGAGAAGGCGGCATGAAACACGTTCTGACCGCATTGATCGGCGCAGCCCTGCTGACCGGTTGCGCGGCAAAACCGCTGCCGATCAAGCATGACCAGAGTTATGTGCTGGAATGGATCGGCGAACGCCCGCTGATCGACAACAGCCACCTGACCATGACCCTGGGCGCCGATGGCCGGGCTTATGGCAACGCGGGCTGCAATCACTGGTTTGCGTCCTACACCCTGCAGGGCGAAACCATCAGCTTCGGCACCGTGGGCAAGACCCGCAAAATGTGCGCGCCGGCCTTGATGGAACAGGAACAACGCTTCCTGCAGGCGGTGGGCAAAGTCCAGCGCTGGGACATCTCCCCCATCGACCAACTGCGCCTGTGGCCGACTGAAGGCAAGCCGTTGAGGTTTTGGGAAGAAGGCTGACTGGTAGACGCCTCACTTCCCCGTGGGAGCGAATTCATTCGCGAAGAGGCCGGTACATCCAATACAGATGTAGCGTTTGAAATGCCGCTTTCGCGAATGAATTCGCTCCCACGGCCCCCGGTGAACCGGCTTATCCAGCACCGCCATTTCCTGTAGGAGCGAACTTGTTCGGGAGGCGATATATCCGGGCACACAGAAATATCGCCTCGCCAACAAGTTGGCTCCTACAGGTCAATGCGAGGTTTCAGCCCTCCCCGCGCAGCGCCTTCAACTTCGCCATCACACCCGCAGCAGTCTGTTCGCCCAGCAGCTGTTCGCGCATCTTGCCCTTGTCATCGATGATGTAAGTCACCGGCAGCGCCTCGCTGGGCGGCAGGTCGTATTGCGCGGCAGGGTCTTGGGCCAGCACGGTGAACTTGATGCCCAGCGCGTTGCTGGCGGTTTTCAGTTCTTCGCCCTGCAGATTATCGAAGTTGACCCCGAACACGCTGACCTTCTGGTCCTTGAGCTGCTCAGCCAGATGATTCAACTCCGGGATCTCCACCCGGCACGGCCCACACCATTCGGCCCAGTAATTGATCACCAGCCAGTGCTTGTCGACCTTGTCGCTGGCAACTTTCTGGCCATTCTGGTCCGTGCCCAGATCCACGCCACAGCCCGCCAGCAGCAAACTGCCAGCCAGAGCCATTACTGCTGCGAACCGCTTTGCCATGTTGTTCCTCATTGCGCTTGAACCTCACTATCCAGCCACGGGCATGCGACCGATTACCACTGCATGTTCAGCCCATGGCGTCAGGCGGGTAGAATAGCCGCCACCTTACGCAAGATGCGACCTGCAAATGACCGATCTGACGCTTTATCACAACCCGCGCTGCTCCAAATCACGCGGCGCGCTGGAACTGCTGCAAGGCCGAGGCCTGAGCCCGTCCATCGTGCTGTATCTGGAAACCCCACCCAGCGCGGCGCAATTGCGCGAGCTGCTGAGCAAACTCGGGATCACTGCCCGGCAATTGCTGCGCACTGGCGAAGACGATTACAAAACCCTCAACCTGGCGGATCAGAGCCTGAGCGACGAGGCATTGATCGACGCCATGGCGGCCCATCCAAAACTCATCGAACGGCCGATTCTGGTCGCGGGCGACAAGGCCGTCATCGGTCGTCCCCCGGAAAACGTGCTGGAGATTGTCTCGTGAGTGCGCCCTACATTCTGGTTCTGTTCTACAGCCGTAATGGCTCCACCAGCGAAATGGCCCGGCAGATTGCCCGTGGCATCGAGCTGGGCGGCATGGAAGCGCGACTGCGCACCGTGCCGGCGATTTCCGCTGACTGCGAGGCCGTGGCGCCCAGCATCCCGGAAAGCGGCGCGCTGTATGCCACCCTCGACGACCTGAAAAACTGCGCGGGTCTGGCCCTGGGCAGCCCGACGCGCTTTGGCAACATGGCCGCGCCGCTCAAGTACTTTCTCGATGGCACCAGCAACCTGTGGCTGACCGGCGCACTGGTGGGTAAGCCTGCCAGCGTCTTCACCTCCACCGCCAGCCTGCACGGCGGCCAGGAAACCACGCTGATGTCGATGCTGCTGCCATTGCTGCACCACGGCATGCTGATCACCGGCCTGCCTTACAGCGAGTCGGCGCTGGTGGAAACCAGCGGCGGCGGCACGCCTTACGGCGCCAGCCACCACGCCGGGGCCGACGGCAAACGCCCGCTGGATCAGCATGAAACCCAGCTGTGTCGCGCCCTGGGCCAGCGCCTGGCGAAAACCGCTGCACTGCTGGAGCCCGGCCGTGGCTAAAAAGCCCAAGGTGCTGCCTGCGCTGGAATGGCTAGAACCGCGAGTGAAGGTCAGCCGCGTGGTCAGCCTTGTGTGCTTTTTCGGCCTGATCGCGCTGCTGATCGTCTATTACCTGGGGCTCGCCGACCTGCACGGCGCCCGGCCCTGGGTGATCCTGCTGATCGAACTGGTGCCGTTGTTGCTGCTGGCACCGGGGATGATCCTCGGCAGCCCGCGGGCGCATTCGTGGACCTGCTTTGTGGTCAACCTGTACTTCATCAAAGGCGCGCTGGCCTCGTTCGACCCCAATCGCTCACTGTTCGGCGTGCTGGAGATGCTCGCCAGCCTCGCGGTGTTCGTCAGCGCGCTGCTGTACATCCGCTGGCGTTTTCAATACAACCGCAAACTTGCGGGCGAAGGTCAGGTCTGACTTTGCACACTTTCTGCGCCGGAGCCTGAATGCACGATTACAAATGGCTGAATGAGTATTGCCTGAACCGTTTCGGCTCGGCAAAAGCCCTTGAAGCACACCTCCCGACCCCCAAGACCGCCAAACAACTGCAAGCCATCAGCGCCGACCGTTATCTGTCGACCATGGCGTTGCGGGTGTTTCGTGCCGGTTTGAAGCACAGCCTGGTCGACTCAAAGTGGCCTGCTTTTGAAGAAGTTTTCTACCGCTTCGACCCGGAAAAAGTCGTGCTGATGGGCGCTGACCACCTTGAGCGCTTGATGCAGGACGCGCGGATCATCCGTCACCTGGGCAAACTCAAGAGCGTGCCGCGCAACGCGCAGCTGATTCTCGACATCGAACAGGAACACGGCAGCTTCGGCAAATTCATCGCCCAATGGCCCGTGGATGACATTACGGGTTTGTGGCAGTACCTGGCCAAGCACGGCAATCAGATGGGCGGACTGTCTTCGCCGCGTTTCTTGCGCATGGTGGGCAAAGACACGTTTATCCCGACCTGGGACGTGGTGGCGGCGCTCAATGCACAGAAGATCGTCGACAAAGTACCGACCAGCAAACGCGACCAGGCCATCGTCCAGCAAGTGTTCAACCAGTGGCAGAGCGAAAGCGGCAGGCCGTTGTGCCAGTTGTCAGCGATGTTGGCGTTTACGGTTAACCACTGAATCTGTAGGAGCTGCCGCAGGCTGCGAATGCGGTGTGTCATGGGAACCGTTTCGCAGCCTTCGGCAGCTCCTACAGAATTAGTTTCGTTTAGACATTCACAACATTCACAAACCGCGAAGCGGCGCTTTCATCGATGCGCAGGTCGGTGAAGTTGAATAGATTACGGTCGGCCAGCTGCGACGGCTGTACATTCTGCAGGCTGCGGAAAATGCTGTCGGTGCGGCCCGGCGTCTTGCGCTCCCACTCCACAAGCATGTCCTTGACCACCTGGCGCTGCAGGTTTTCCTGGGAACCACAGAGGTTGCACGGGATGATCGGGAAGTTCTTGAAGTCAGAGTAGGCCTGAATGTCCTTCTCATGGCAGTACGCCAACGGCCGGATCACCACGTTGCGACCGTCGTCAGCGCGCAGCTTGGGCGGCATCGCCTTCAACGAACCATTGAAGAACATGTTGAGGAAGAAGGTCTCGACGATGTCATCGCGGTGGTGACCCAGCGCCATCTTGGTCGCGCCGATCTCGTCCGCAAAGGTGTACAGCGTGCCGCGTCGCAGCCGTGAACACAGCGAACAGGTGGTCTTGCCTTCCGGGATCAGCTCCTTGACCACCGAATAGGTGTCTTTTTCAACGATGTGATACTCCACGCCCAGGGTTTCCAGGTAGGCCGGCAGTACATGCTCGGGGAAGCCCGGCTGTTTCTGGTCCATGTTCACGGCAACGATCTGGAAATTGATCGGCGCGACTTTCTGAAAGTGCATCAGTACGTCGAGCAGCGTGTAGCTGTCCTTGCCCCCGGACAGGCAGACCATGACCTTGTCGCCCTCCTCAATCATGTTGTAGTCGGCCACCGCTTCGCCCGCCTGGCGACGCAGGCGTTTCTGCAGTTTGTTCTGATTGACTGAAAGGGTGCCCATGGCGCTGGTATCCGGATGCTGTGACGGGAGGTCGGTAAAACGGCGGGTATTTTACTCACAAAAACCGGGCAGTGCTAAAGCCCGTCTGACTGGTGCTTTGGGGTATTAGTGAGGCGCTGGACATGACCAATGACTCTAAAGCGCAGGTGTGTGCTTCCTATACTCGTACTGAACGAACCGCTGCCCCTGCAGGAGCGAACTTGTTCGCGAGGCGTCCTGCCTGACACACCGCCTCGCCAACACGTTGGCTCCTGCAGGATCGAGCTGTACCTGCCAGGAAGGAGTAATCCGCATGATCCACCATGTCTGGGGACTGTTCACACATCCCGACCGGGAATGGCAAGAGATACGAGGCGAGAAGGAAGAAAGCATCGGCCACATGTACCTGACCCATACGCTGATTCTGGCGGCGATCCCGGCTGTTTCGGCGTACATCGGCACCACCCGGATGGGCTGGGTGATCGGCGAGCGAGCGCCGGTCATGCTGACCCACGAAAGCGCCATCTGGATGACGATCATGTCGTACATCGCCATGCTCGCGGGCGTTGCGATCATGGGCGGCTTCATCCACTGGATGGCCCGCACCTACGACGCCACCCCGAGCCTGGCGCGCTGCGTGGCGTTTGCCACCTACACCGCCACGCCGCTGTTCATCGGTGGGCTGGCGGCGCTTTACCCGCATTTGTGGCTGGGCATGATGGTCGGTACCGCAGCAGTCTGTTACACGGTTTACCTGCTGTACGTCGGCCTGCCCACCTTCATGAACATTCCGGCCGACGAGGGCTTCATGTTCTCAAGCTCGGTATTGGCGGTGGGGCTGGTCGTGCTGGTGGCGATCATGGCGTTTACCGTGGTGCTGTGGGGGATCGGCGTGGGGCCCGAATACACCAATTGATGTGTGGGATAACACCCAACCTGTAGGAGCCAACTTGTTGGCGAGGGCTTGAGACCTGCTTACTCAGGAACATCGTCTCGCCAACAAGTTGGCTCCTACAGGGATAGGTATCGGGCAAACGACCACTCGGCACCTCAGGTTTTCGATAGCCACTCCTTTTGCGGCATACTCGCGGTCTCTGGAGACCGATGAAGCATGCCCGAGCAACTCAACACCCGTGTCGAAGTCTGTTACCAACAAGCCGAAGCCTTTTTCAAACGCCCCTTCAAACGTCCGGTCGTCAGCCTAAAGCTGCGCGGGCAGAAGGCGGGTGTCGCGCATCTGCATGAAAACATGCTGCGCTTCAACCCTCAGCTGTACCGGGAAAACAGCGAAGACTTCCTGCGCCAGACCGTGGCCCACGAAGTCGCGCACCTGATTGCCCACCAGTTATTCGGTGATCGCATTCAACCTCATGGCGAGGAATGGCAACTGATCATGCGCGGGGTGTACGAACTGCCCCCTAACCGTTGCCACACCTACGCGATCAAACGCCGCAGCGTGACCCGTTACATCTACCGCTGCCCTTGCGCGGGTAGCGACTTCCCGTTCTCCGCCCAGCGCCATCAAATGGTCCGCAAGGGTCGGCGCTACCTGTGCAGGAAGTGCCGCGAGACGCTGGTGTTCAGTGGGGAAACCAGAGTCGAATAACGTTTCCCCTGTAGGAGCTGCCGAAGGCTGCGAAAGCGATTTATGGGACAGACCGCTTTCGCAGCCTTCGGCAGCTCCTACAACAGCCAACGCCTACAGAACCGCGCCGCTCTCACGCATTTCAGCGATCTGCTGTTCGCTATACCCCAACCCCTCCAGCACTGCCTGACTGTCCGCCCCCAGTCTCACCCCCATGTGGCGGGGAGCCGCCAGCCCCTCGGAGAATTTCAGCGGGCAGGCAATCTGCGCCTGCGAGGTGCCATCACCCCGTGGCACCTGGGTGACCACCTGGCGGGCCTGCAACTGGGGATGCTGGACCGCGTCTGAAAAACTCAGCACCGGCTCGACACAGGCATCGATGGCGGCAAAACAGGTGTTCAGCTCATCGAAACTGCTCCTCTCGAACTCCAGGCGCAGCTCATTCTTCAGACTCGCCTGGATTTCAGGCCGCGCCGACAACCCCTGGCTCGCCAGCTCCGGGCGCTGCAACGCCTTGCACAACGCCTGCATGAACGGCGGCTCAAGGCTGCCCACCGAAAACCACTGGCCGTCGCGGCTGCGGTAATAGTCATAGAAACTGCCGCCGTTGAGCATCTGGCCTTCCCGATCCGGCTCCACACCGCAGGCCAGATAACCGGCTCCGGCCATGGCGTTGAGGCTGAACGCGCAGTCCGTCATGCTCACGTCGACGTATTGCCCCAACCCGCTCTGCTGCCGGGCCACCACCGCCGCCAGCAGGCCGATCACCCCATGCAACGAGCCGCCAGCCACATCCGCAGCCTGAAAACCCAGAGGCAGCGGGCCACTTTCCTTGCGCCCGGTGTGGCTGGCAATGCCCGACAACGCCAGGTAATTGATGTCGTGCCCGGCCCGTTCGCGGTAGGGGCCGGTCTGGCCGTAGCCCGTGATCGCCACATAAATCAGCCGCGGGTTGAGCGCCTTGAGCACGTCATAGCCGATGCCCAGGCGCTCCATCACCCCGGGCCGAAACTGCTCCAGCACGATGTCGTACTCCATCACCAGTTGCTTGACGACCTTCAGCGCGGCGGGCTGCTTGAGGTTCAGCGCCAGGCTGCGCTTGTTGCGGTTCAGGTAGGCGTGGCTGGCTGAGACGCCATGTTCGAAGGGCGGCAAGTCACGCAGCAAGTCCATGCGCGACGGCGATTCGATGCGCAACACGTCGGCGCCCATGTCAGCCAGCAGCAGCGAGGCGAACGGCCCCGGTAGTAACGTCGAAAAATCCAGCACTTTGAGTGATGACAACGGACCTTGCATGGGACCTCCTGAAAGACGTACGCCCAGCAATCAGCGTAGCCAATCCCGGCAAGCAAATCGCAGGTATAAAAAAACCCGTCCGAAGACGGGTTTTTCAATGACTGACGCAGGCTGGGTTAGACCGGCTTGCGCGTCGGGATCGGACGGGTCAGCGGCTCTTCAGCCATCTCGGCAACGCCCAGATCGTCAACCGGCATGGTGTTGTCGATTGCACGACCACCGGAAGCCAGCTCGGTTTGCAGCTGCTCGCTGTCCAGCTCGCCGACCCACTTGGCAACCACCAGGGTGGCAACAGCGTTACCGACCAGGTTGGTCAGGGCGCGGGCTTCGGACATGAAGCGATCGATACCCAGGATCAGCGCCAGACCGGCAACCGGCAGGTGGCCAACAGCCGACAGGGTGGCAGCCAGTACGATGAAGCCACTACCGGTCACGCCAGCAGCACCTTTGGACGACAGCAGCAGCACCAGCAGCAGGGTGATCTGATGGGTGATGTCCATGTGGGTGTTGGTCGCCTGAGCGATGAACACGGCCGCCATGGTCAGGTAGATCGAAGTACCGTCCAGGTTGAACGAGTAGCCAGTCGGGATAACCAGGCCCACTACCGATTTCTTGGCGCCCAGGCGTTCCATCTTGATCAGCATGCGCGGCAGTGCGGATTCCGAAGAGGAAGTACCCAGTACGATCAGCAGTTCTTCACGGATGTACTTGATCAGCTTCAACACGCTGAAGCCGTGTGCGCGGCAGATGCCACCCAGTACGATCAGCACGAACAGTGCGCACGTGATGTAGAAGCAGATCATCAACTGACCCAACTGCACCAGCGAGCTTACGCCGTAGGCACCGATGGTGAACGCCATGGCGCCGAAAGCACCGATGGGCGCCAGCTTCATGATCATGTTGATGATGTTGAACATCACGTGGGCGAAGCGATCGATGAAATCCAGGACCGGCTTGCCGTAAGCACCCAGGCGATGCAGGGCGAAACCGAAGATCACCGAGAACATCAGCACTTGCAGGATATCGCCGTTGGCGAACGCGCCGACGATGGTGTTAGGAATGACGTTGAGGATGAAGCCAACGATGCTCTGATCCTTGCCCGCTGTCACATAGGCAGCGATTTTCGAGGCATCCAGCGTGCTCACGTCGATGTTCATGCCGGCACCCGGCTGAACCACGTTGACCACGACCAGACCGATCAGCAGGGCGATGGTGGAAACGATTTCGAAGTACAGCAGCGCGTAGCCGCCGGTCTTGCCGACCGATTTCATGTTCTGCATGCCGGCGATACCGCTGACGACTGTACAGAAGATGATGGGGGCAATGACCATCTTGATCAGTTTGATGAACCCGTCACCCAGCGGCTTGAGCGCCTTGCCGGTGTCCGGATAGAAGTGACCGATGAGAATACCGATCACGATGGCTACGATCACCTGGAAGTACAGGGATTTATACAGGGGCTGACGAGTCGTCATGGCATCATCCTCAAGGGTACCGTCGGCATCAGTCATGTGATGCGCGAGATACCTAACGAGCTAACCCTCCTGCAATTGGAGGGATTTGTTTTGTCGGCTGCATTGAGCAGACCTGCGAGTTCTATCGCAAGGCGCGTGCCAATTTTGCGAAAAGCGCTGAACGCTGCTCAGAACAGGGTGTCCGGGTGTTGAGGATAGTCGGCCCTGTAACAAAGTGTGGCGGATTTCCGCCGGATATGAGGAATATCAGGCAGGGAGTGGCGGGTATCCGCCTAATTCAGCTCCGACAAACACACCTGCTATTGCGCCAGAAAATGAATCCGGAACGCCGCCCCGCCCAGTGGCGAGTCGTCCAGCGTCAGGCGTGCGTTGTAGCTTTCGATGATGTCCTTGACCACCGCCAGCCCGATGCCCTGCCCCGGGTTCTGCCGGTCCAGCCGCTCGCCCCGTTGCAGGATGCGTTCGCGCTGATCCTCCGGCACACCGGGGCCGTCGTCTTCGACGCACAGCTCATCGCCTTCAGGGGTCGCGCGCAAACTGACCCGCACCTCCCCCAGACACAGGCGATAGGCGTTTTCCAGCAGGTTGCCGAGCATCTCCAGCAAGGCCCCCTCCTCCATCGGCACCACACACTCCTCGGGCAGGTCCAGGGTGACGTTGACCTGTTTGTCGCGATAGACCTTTTCCAGCGTCTTGCACAGGCTTTCCACCACCGGCCGCAGCCTGACGTGATGGCGCACCAGCCCACTCTTGCGCAGGCTGGCACGTTGCAATTGGTAACCGATCTGCTGGCTCATGCGCTCGATCTGCGATTGCAGAATGCGCGCCTGTTCGACGTCTTCAGGGCGTTTGGCGATGGTTTCGCTGACGCCTTGCAACACCGCCAGCGGGGTTTTCAGGCTGTGCGCCAGATCGCCCAACGAATCCCGATAGCGAATCCGCTGCTCACGCTCGCTGGACAACAACCGGTTGAGGGACCCGGTCAGGCGCAACAATTCACTCGGATGGTTCTCACTGAGGCTGTCTCGTGCGCCGGACTCGACCTCATCCAGCTCCTGACTCAGCCCCCGCAACGCGCGCAGGCCCCAGGTCAACCCGAGCCACAGCAGCGCCAGCAGCACAATCAATGCCGCACCGAAGCCCAGATAAAGTTTTTGCCGCAGGGCGCTGACGGTTTCCTGATAACCGCGCACCGGCTGCAGGGCGACGATACTGAAGGCCGCATTGCGCCCGCCCAGCAAGCGGATTTCCACGTCATACACGAAGAACTCTTCGCCGTTGGCTTCCTTGATCAGGGAAAACTCGCTGCCCTTGCCGTCGTAACGGGGTTGGTAATCGATGTTTTCATCTTCGGTCGCCAGCGAGCGCCAGACCAGATCGCCCTGGCGGTTATAGATGTAGCCCAACAGGCGCGAACCCGGCAGGTTGAACTGCTCGCTGGGCAACACCGAGGGCATCAGCAGGCGACCCTCTTCGACCCGGGCAGCGGAGATCAACGTCGTCACGTCAGACGCCAGACGCTGCTCGATGGCCCCGCGCAACGCCAGGCTGAACGCGCCTTGCAAGGCTGGCAGCATCAGCAGCATGAACACCACAGCCAGGGCCGCAGCGCCGATCAGCAAACGCAGGTGCAGCGAACGAATCATTTACAGCGCTCGGTGAACAGGTAACCCAGGCCGCGCACCGTTTCGATGGGTTTGAACGCCACGGTGCCTTCAATCTTGCGCCGCAAGCGCCCGACCAGCACTTCGATGACGTTCGGGTCGCGTTCTTCGTCGTCGGGGTAGAGCTGCTCCATCAGGCGCTCTTTGGGCACCACTTGCTGATGATGGCGCATCAGGTACTCGAGGATGCGGTACTCGTAGGCGGTCAGCGGTAGCGGTTGTTCGTCCAGCGAGGCCTGCTTGCGGTTCAGGTCCAGCAGCAACGGCCCGGCAATGATCGTGGAGTGAGTAAAACCGCTGGCCCGACGCAACAAAGCATTGAGGCGCGCTTCCAGCTCTTCGAACTGAAACGGCTTGACCACGTAATCATCCGCCCCGGCGGCCAGGCCCTCGACCTTGTCCTGCCAGTTGCCACGGGCGGTCAGAATCAGGATCGGGAACACCTTGCCCGCCACGCGCAGCTGGCGAATCAGCTCCAGGCCGCTGATCCCCGGCAATCCTAGGTCGATCACTGCCAGATCATGATTGAACTGCCCGGCCTGATACAGCGCCTCCTCGCCATTGGCCACCGCCTCGACGATGTGCCCCGACTCGGTCAGACGGGTTTGCAAGTGATGACGCAACAGCGCCTCATCTTCAACCACCAGCAACTTCATGACGCTCTCCTGGGTGGGGTTTTGGATCGTTACATAGATCTGTAGGAGCTGCCGCAGGCTGCGAAGGCGATGTGTCAGCCAGATCGCTTTCGCAGCCTGCGGCAGCTCCTACAAGGAAATCATGTGGAGCCTCTGCTGCGTCGGCTTCCACTCCTGGGAGCTACCCGCCCCGGCGCTCAACACCACCGGCACTGGCTGACGCAGATCATAATGGCCCGCCAGATTTTTCTGCGCCACCGGCAGACCGTTATAGGTGCCCTGCTGACTCAAACTCTGACCCCAGTGACGCCGTTCGATGGCCTCGAAACGCTCGCTGGTCTTGTTGGTCGGCGCGCGCGCCAGCTCGTTGGTGTCCGCCGCCTGCGCCGCTGCGCTGCCGCCCAGAAAAGCCAAAGCCAGGAAAAACTTGTTGAAGGTCTGCATGCTGTAGTCCTCTCGCGTCGAGCGCTGTTCAGGTACCGGGCCAGACTACTGCGCGCGCGCTGAACCGCCCCTGAACACCGACTGAACCTGCCCTGAACAACTGCACTCAATGCATTCACGCAAATATCACGCGATAACTATGTACCGCACTCACTACATTGCAGACGGCACAATGGGCTAGTCTTCTCCAGCACGACCCCGCTGCCCTGCCTATTTGCCTTACCTCTATAAAGGAGCTGACCATGCGATTCTGGATTGCATTCGTGATGATGACCCTGGCTGGCGTCGCCCAGGCGGCCATCAAAACCGAACAGATCAACTATCAAAGCGCCGACGGCACAAAGCTGGTGGGTTATTACGCCTATGACGACGCTATCAAGGGACAGCGCCCTGGCATCATCGTCGTCCACGAATGGTGGGGGCTGAACGAGTACGCCAAACGCCGCGCCCGTGATCTGGCCGCCCTGGGCTACAGCGCCATGGCGATCGACATGTATGGCGAAGGCAAAAACACCGAACACCCGAAAGACGCCATGGCCTTCATGCAAGCCGCGTTGAAGGACAGCGACGCCGCCAACAAGCGCTTCGATGCGGGGCTTGAACAGCTCAAGAAACAGCCACAGACCAACCCGGCGAAGATCGCCGCCATCGGTTACTGCTTCGGCGGCAAGATCGTGCTCGACGCAGCCCGTCGTGGCGAAGCATTGGCGGGCGTGGTCAGCTTCCACGGCGCACTGGTCACCAACACCCCCGCCACACCGGGCGGGGTGAAAGTGCCGATGCTGGTGGAGCATGGCGCGAAAGACACAATGGTCACCCCGGAAAACGTCACTGCCTTCAAGAATGAAATGGACAAGGCCGGTGCCGATTACAAGTTCGTCAGCCTCGCCGACGCCAAACACGGCTTCACCAACCCCGACGCCGACCGCCTCAGCCACGGCGAACACGGCGGCCCGGACATCGGCTACAACAAAGCCGCTGATGAAAGCTCGTGGAAAGATATGCAGGCGTTTCTGAAGAAGGTGTTTGGCGCTTAGCAGCACCGGTTCCTTGTAGGAGCGAACTTGTTCGCGAGGCGATATGTCTGGATACACCGGTCCGCCGCCCTCGCCAACACGTTGGCTCCTACATTCATCATCGGCCTTCCCCCTTCAGTGTTCCCCCGGCAAAATGCCGCCCATGACTCAAACCATCGCGCCACCAGCCTGCTGCCCCGCTCTCACCCATCACTGGCCCTTGCCCCACGCGCTGGCGAATGTGGCGTTGGTCAGCGGGCATTTCGACCCGGCCAAACTGCTGGAAGGCGACTTCCCGCGCTGCGCCATTGAGCCACCGGCCAGCATCCAGCGCTCCGTCGCCAAACGCCAAACCGAGTTTCTCGCAGGTCGGCTGTGCGCACGTGCCGCCCTGCTGCAGCTGGAGGGTCGGGACTGGGTGCCGGGCATGGGCGAAGACCGCGCACCGGTCTGGCCGGACGACATCAGCGGTTCAATCACCCACAGCACTGGCTGGGCCGCTGCCATCGTCGGCAATAAAAAGCACTGGCGCGGCCTGGGGCTGGACACCGAAAACCTGCTCAGCCAGGCGCGCGCCACTCGCCTGGCCGGCGAGATCCTCACTCCCACTGAAATCCAGCACATGGCCGCAGGCCCTGCCGAGCAGATCGCCCTTCGCGTGACCCTGACCTTCTCTATAAAAGAAGCGCTGTTCAAAGCGCTATACCCCATCGTGCAGAAGCGCTTCTACTTCGAAGACGCGCAACTGCTGGAGTGGACAGAAGATGGCCACGCCCGCCTGCGGCTGCTGACGGACCTGTCCAGCGAATGGCACAGCGGCAAGGAACTGGATGGGCAATTCAGCGTGCAGGGTGAACATGTGTTGAGTCTGGTGGCGATTCCTGCCTAAGTCAGCCACCGATGTCCCCAGCGCAAATGCATACGTCCAGACGCCGCGCTGTCGCGCAGCAAACACAGAACCTGTGGGAGCGAGCTTGCTCGCGAAGGCAATGTTCCTGCCACAGAGATATATCGGGTGTACCGGCCCCTTCGCGAGCAAGCTCGCTCCCACAAAAAATTATTACATTTCAGATAGTTACTTTATTTTTGATGAGAGCGAATTCATTCGCAAATGCGGGTTTACACACGACGAATCTCTATCGCATGTACCGGCCCTTTCGCGAATGAATTCGCTCCCACAGGGTCGTCAGTCCACCGCCTCCAACGGGCAATGCTCACACCGCCCCACCCACTCCACCTGATAGCTCAAGCAACAGGTCCGGCGTCTACGGCAGGCAGGTTCGCCGACATAGGTGATGGCATTGAACAGCGGGTTGCGCCGCCCCTCGGCCAGCGTCCTGTTGCGCAGCAACCCATAGCCCGCGTCCAGCGAAACATCCGTCAAAGCGCTCAGCCGGGCAACGCAGCTTTCCAGATAATCCCCGGCATTGCCCCACAACACAGCCCCCGGCAAATTGCCGTAGGCGCTGAGGTTTTCAATAAACGGCCGCAGATTGTCGTCCAGCAGCCCTTCAAGCGCTCCTTCTTCGCAAACGCCGAATTTCACCCCGACAGGCAAACCCCGTTCGTCCAGGGCCAGGCTCACGTCATCGAGTTTCAAAGACCAATGCTGGTCAAACACCACACTGCCCACAACCACCGGCGGGATCACCTGCAGGAAGTAATACTTGGACCACTGCGAGACCAGCACCGCCTGCTTGGCTGGCATCAATTGCGGGCCATAAAGGTTCAGCAGCAAGGCGTCCAGCGACTCAGGCTGCAACACCTCCAGCAACGGTCGCACCGGACGCGGATCGTCGGCGGCTAGCAGGGTCTGGCCGAAAGAAGCGAATGACTTATTGAATAGAGGGTGATTCATAGGACCCCTGTAGGAGCTGCCGAAGGCTGCGAAGGCGGCCTGCCTGTCTAACGCTTACCCCAGTGAACCGGTTCGCAGCCTTCGGCAGCTCCTACAGGCCCGCGTGCAATCTGAAAGGCCGCAAGTGTAGCAACCGGTTTCCCCAAGCACAGCACATGCCAAACCCGCCTTGCCAAAGGCATTTTTTGTGATAGGGTTCGCGCCCGCAAAAATCAGTCAGTTTCGGAAAAAAACCTCGAAACCCGGAAATTCCAGTCGGGTCCAGCAGTTATGCGGCCTACACGCGATCGGGCGTTTTCATACACGATTTACACACAGCTTTATCCACAACCCATGCGTTGCAATTGGTGTCCAAAACGCTTTATCTTGTAGCCCGGCGTCACCGGCAACCCTACATATAGGGTTTTGAGATAAAACCCCACCACAAGTAGAACGGGAATTTCAAGCATTTTTCTTCAGCGTTCAGGGCTGAACCAAAGACGGGATTAACAGCCAAACGCGTCCCGCCATGACGCTGAGCACGCAGTCCCGGAAACCAGCGCCACTCAGTACATTTGTTGCAATGTTTAACACGCACCATCGAACAGATTCCTCAGGGCAGCGAGCAACGATTCGCTGCCTTTTTGACTTCAAGGCCAGGGACGGCGACATCCGTCGTCCCCATTCCGTTTTGAGGTCGTTACAGCCGGCGTTTGTCGACTGAATGCCTTAGATGGAACGGTGGGTAACTAGACCCTACCCAAACAAACATAGAGAACGTGGAGACACCCATGCAAACAGACACAACTCGCGAGAACTCGCCGACTCCGGCGCCGCAGACAGGCCAATCCCAGCAGGACCTGTCCGCGACCGCTCCCGGCCAGCTGCGCGTGATCAAGCGTAACGGCACTGTCGTCGCGTACACCGATGACAAAATCACCGTCGCCATCACCAAAGCGTTTCTTGCAGTTGAAGGCGGCACCGCCGCTGCGTCTTCGCGCATCCACGACACCGTGGCCCGCCTGACCGAACAAGTTACCGCGACCTTCAAGCGTCGCATGCCTTCGGGCGGCACCATCCACATCGAAGAAATCCAGGATCAGGTCGAACTGGCCCTGATGCGCGCTGGCGAGCAGAAAGTAGCCCGCGACTACGTCATCTACCGTAACGAGCGCTCCAAAGAGCGTGCCGTGCGTGGCACCGATGCGCCGCTCCAGGCTCACCCTTCGATCCGCATCACCCGCGCCGACGGCAGCGTCGCGCCGCTGGACATGGGTCGTCTGAACACCATCGTCACTGAAGCCTGTGAAGGGCTGGAAGAAGTCGATGCCGACCTGATCCAGAGCGAAACCCTGAAGAACCTGTACGACGGCGTGGCGATGAAAGACGTCAACACCGCCCTGGTAATGACCGCCCGTACCCTGGTTGAGCGTGAGCCGAACTACTCGTTCGTGACCGCCCGCCTGCTGATGGACACCCTGCGCGCCGAAGGCCTGAATTTCCTGGAAGTCGCTGAAAGCGCCACTCACCACGAAATGGCCGACCTGTACGCCAAGGCCCTGCCTTCGTACATCGCCAAAGGCATTCAGTTCGAATTGCTGAACCCTATCCTGGCCACCTTCGACCTGGAAAAACTCGGCAAGGCGATCAACCACGAACGCGATCAGCAGTTCACCTACCTGGGCCTGCAAACCCTGTACGACCGTTACTTCATCCATAAGGATGGCGTGCGTTTCGAACTGCCGCAGATCTTCTTCATGCGTGTGGCCATGGGCCTGGCGATCGAAGAGAAAGCCAAAGAAGACCGCGCCATCGAGTTCTACAACCTGTTGTCGTCCTTTGACTACATGTCGTCGACCCCAACCCTGTTCAACGCCGGTACTCTGCGTCCGCAGCTGTCCAGCTGCTACCTGACCACCGTGCCGGATGACCTGTCGGGCATTTACCACGCCATCCACGACAACGCCATGCTGTCCAAATTCGCAGGCGGCCTGGGCAACGACTGGACGCCGGTTCGTGCGCTGGGTTCTTACATCAAGGGCACCAACGGCAAATCCCAGGGCGTTGTACCGTTCCTGAAAGTCGTGAACGACACCGCAGTGGCAGTCAACCAGGGCGGCAAGCGCAAAGGCGCGGTCTGTGCGTACCTGGAAACCTGGCACATGGACATCGAAGAGTTCATCGAGCTGCGCAAGAACACCGGTGATGATCGTCGTCGTACCCACGACATGAACACCGCCAACTGGATCCCTGACCTGTTCATGAAGCGCGTCTTCGATGACGGCAAATGGACCCTGTTCTCGCCGTCCGAAGTCCCGGATCTGCACGACCTGACCGGTAAAGCCTTCGAAGAGCGCTACGAGTACTACGAAGCGCTGAGCGAATACCCAGGCAAGATCAAACTGTTCAAGACCATCCAGGCCAAGGATCTGTGGCGCAAGATGCTCTCGATGCTGTTCGAAACCGGCCACCCATGGCTGACCTTCAAAGACCCGTGCAACCTGCGCAGCCCGCAGCAGCACGTGGGCGTGGTTCACAGCTCGAACCTGTGCACCGAGATCACCCTGAACACCAACAAGGACGAAATCGCGGTCTGCAACCTGGGCTCGATCAACCTGCCGAACCACATCGTGGGCGGCAAGCTGGACACCGACAAGCTCAAGCGCACCATCGATGTAGCCGTTCGCATGCTCGATAACGTGATCGACATCAACTACTACTCGGTGCCGCAAGCCAAGAACTCGAACTTCAAGCACCGTCCAGTCGGCCTGGGCATCATGGGCTTCCAGGACGCGCTGTATCTGCAGCACATTCCTTACGGTTCCGATGCTGCCGTCGAGTTCGCCGACAAGTCCATGGAAGCGGTCAGCTACTACGCGATCCAGGCGTCCTGCGACCTGGCCGACGAGCGCGGTGCCTACGAGACGTTCCAGGGTTCCCTGTGGTCCAAAGGCATCCTGCCGCTGGATTCGCAACAGATCCTGATCGAGCAGCGTGGCCAGAAGTACATCGACGTTGACCTGAACGAATCCCTGGACTGGGCGCCAGTCCGTGCCCGCGTACAGAAAGGCATTCGTAACTCCAACATCATGGCCATCGCACCGACCGCGACCATCGCCAACATCACTGGCGTATCGCAGTCGATCGAACCGACGTATCAAAACCTGTACGTGAAGTCGAACCTCTCCGGCGAATTCACTGTGATCAACCCGTACCTGGTTCGCGACCTCAAAGCCCGCGACCTGTGGGACTCGGTCATGATCAACGACCTGAAGTACTACGACGGTTCGGTACAGCAGATCGAACGCATCCCGCAGGAACTCAAAGACCTGTACGCCACTGCGTTCGAAGTCGATACCAAGTGGATTGTCGACGCAGCAAGCCGTCGCCAGAAGTGGATCGACCAGGCTCAGTCCCTGAACCTGTACATCGCCGGCGCATCGGGCAAGAAACTGGACGTGACCTACCGCATGGCCTGGTACCGTGGTCTGAAAACCACTTACTACCTCCGTGCCCTGGCCGCGACCAGCACCGAGAAATCCACCGTCAACACCGGCAAGCTCAACGCAGTATCGAGCGGCGGCCACGGCCCGGACGACTCGGCGATCACCGCCCCGCGTCCAACCGAAGCTGCACCCGCCGGTCCAGCGCCAGTGCCGAAAGCCTGCGCCATCGACGAACCGGATTGCGAGGCTTGCCAATAAGGCATAGCTGAAAGCCCGCTCCCACTTTCCTGTGGGAGCGAGCTTGCTCGCGAAAAAGCCAACACCGCTGTCACGACCGAATACACACCGGGAGCTTTCAAACCTCCCGGCACTCGCTGAACCGATACCCCTTCCGCTACACTAAGCGTCTTTCAACTCTGGAGGCCGCATCAATGCCAACCCTCTCTCTCTCAGCCAAAAAAGCCTACTGCGCCAAAACCCGCAAATCCAACTATGCAGCAAGCCTGCGCTTGGAAGGTTTTGACAGCACGCCACTTGATGCCGAGCGACCTCTTCCATCCCGGGAAGAACTGCTAAAAACCTACCGTAATAAAAAGGCCTGATGCTCGATAAATATGGTACCGGACAAGACCCGTACTGCTATCCCGGCACCACGGTTCTACGCAATCGCCTGAACGTTACCAGTGACGAAATATTGTCCGAAGCTGAGCGAGCACTATCAGAAGTTGCAGCAGATGCCATTGAGTTCGCGCAACCTCCTTACGACCTTCCCTACCTAAAAGCTCTGCACAATCGTTTGTTTTCTGACCTCTACGAATGGGCTGGGGAATTACGTACCGTGGACATTTCAAAAGGTACAACGCACTTCTGTACCACCACCCGCATCGAACCCGAAGCTGAAAAACTGCTTACGTCGTTAGCCAAGGCCAACTGGTTCCAAGGCATGGACCGAGCCCAGCTAGTGACTGCAAGCGCAGAATTGTTCGGCGACCTGAATGTTGTGCATCCTTTCAGAGAAGGTAACGGCCGAACCCAACGGATTCTGTTTGAACATATTATTGTCAACGCTGGCTACGAGATCAGTTGGTGGGCAGTCGATGCCGAAGAATGGACCCAAGCGAATATCGATGCAGTGGTTTGCGACTACCAAGCACTGATTGACGTGTTCGAACGTTGTATTGGGCAATCTATTCCCGCTTGATCGCTCAAAGTTTACTGAGCAATCACTAGACCCGTGGGAGCGAGCTTGCTCGCGAAGGCGTCAGCCCTGACGAACAAAGCTCCCCCGAGGATGCAGCACAACAGAAGCAAGCCAATAGCAGCGACCAAAACATTTCCATAGCATCCCCCTATGAATGCCGTAGTCTCCATTGATTGGGCAGCGATGTGACATCACGGTACCTTCGACTCACCCAAAGATGGCGTATTGATACCGGTACGTTTAGCGCTTCGCCTTCCCATGAGTCCACCCCATGAAAACCCCGATTTCCCTCGCATCGCGCATCGGTCTGGGCTTTGCGGCCATCGTATCGCTGCTTGTATTGATCACCGCCGTGGGCATTCAACGGGTGGGTTTCATTGACTCCACCCTTGAAGACGTCAACGACAACGCCGCAAAAGTGCAGCGCTATGCCATCAACTTCCGGGGCAGCGTGCATAACCGGGCCATCGCCATTCGCGACGCGGTATTGGTGAGCAACTCCCAGGACCTTGAAAACCACCTGCGCGAAGTCGCCCTGCTGGAAAAGGACTACGTAGATTCCGCCACACCACTGGACCAGCTCTACGCCAGCTCCCAGGTGAGCCCGCAAGAACAGACCCTGCTGCGCGCCATCAAAGAGATCGAACAGCAGACCCTTTCGTCGACCAAAACCCTGATCGACCTGCGACGCACCGGCGACATCCCGGGCTCACAGGCGTTATTGCTCACACAGGTATCGGCTAACTACAGCGAGTGGCTCAAGCGCATCAACGCCTTGATCGACTTTGAAGAAGCCTCGATCAAAGCCCAGCTCAACGACGTGCAAGCCACCGCCAGCCAGTTCCGCGGCCTGATGCTACTGGCAACCGCCGTCGCCATGCTGCTGAGCATCATCCTGGCCGCGGTCATCATCCGCTTCGTCAAATCCACCCTGGGCGCCGAGCCGACCGAAGTGGCGCAGGCGATCCAGCGACTGGCAGCCGGTGATCTGCAGCAACGCATCGACACCCCTTACCCCGACAGCGTGATGGGCGTGCTGAAAACCGCGCTCGCCCGCCTGGCCGACACCATTACCCAGGTGCGCATGGCCGCTCAAGAGGTCAACCACTCCTCCTCGTTGCTGTCTGCCACATCCATCACCAACAATGACCAGATCAACCTGCAGACCCGCGAAGCCGAGCAAGTGGCGACCGCCATCACGCAGATGGCCGCCACCGTCAATGAAGTCACGGGCTACGCGTCCCAGGCAGCGGACGCTACGCGTCTGGCCGATAGCGAAGTGGAAAGCGGCAACCAACTGGTGGCCGACACCACCCTGGCCATTGAACAACTGGCGACTTCACTGGCTGAAACCACCCTCACCGTGGAGCACGTATCCAAACAGAGCGAAGAGATCGAGACCGTTATCGACGTGATCAACTCCATCGCCGCGCAAACCAACTTGCTGGCCCTCAACGCCGCCATCGAGGCTGCACGTGCGGGCGAACATGGCCGTGGTTTTGCGGTGGTGGCCGACGAAGTTCGCTCGCTGGCCAACCGCACCCAGCAGTCGACACAAGACATCCGCGACATGATCAGCACCCTGCAAAACGGCACGCAAACCGCCGCGCAAACCATGCGCAACAACTGCGAGCTGGCCGGCCGCACCGTGGAGCAAACCCGCAACGCCCAAGGCGCGCTGGGCAAGATCAGCCAGGAAGTGGGCGCCATCAATCGCATGAACGCGCAGATCGCCAGCGCCTCCCTTCAACAAAGCGCCGTGGCCGAAGAAGTGGCGGTCAACATCAACCGCATTCACGGCTCAACGGTGCAGTCCGCCACGGGGTCCAAACAAGTCTCCACCGCCAGCCAGGAACTGGCCCAACTGGCCGACCGCCTGACGCAGAAAGTGGCGTTCTTTAGAGTCAGCTAACGTCAGCGTGGGCAGTTCGCAATCCCCTGTGGGAGCGAGGCTTGCCCGCGAAGAACGATAACCCGGTATCTCTGACGCATCGCCAACCCTGCAGGGGATCCTAGGTTCGCCTGCAGTCCCGTAGATCCCCAGCCTCAGTAGGTCCTTGCTCGCGAAGGCAATGTCCCCGCCCCAGAAAATATTCGGATGCCCCGACCCCTTCGCGAGCAACAACGGGGAGCGCCACCCCGGTCGCTCCACCCAACCGTTGGTCACCTGAAAACCCGCACCAAAAAGCCTCTCCCCGCCACAACCCCCGGTATCCAAGGCATGTGAAACATTGCCCCCCATCAAGCGAAAAAACCTTGACCGAAATGCGACGTCACGACACGTTGCCCAAGGGCCTCATCACCTATATGCTGTGTTTCGAAATGTGAAAACCACTAGATAAAGTGGTTTTCATTGCTTTTGCGCTGTTTTCTCGCCGACTGAGAATACGCCCGCAAAGGCAAAAGAAAAAAGTGAAAATCACACCCCAAACACCATCAGGGATGAACAAGTGCCGGGCAAAATCTGTATAATCCCGCGCTCGCTCCAGGGTACCCAAATGACCATTTGCACCAGCAATGCCGTCTTGCCTGAAAGCAATCTCCGCTACCCGTTTTGTGCGCCTGTGAGGCCAACCGCCGCGGCGGCAAATCCGCTGATCGACTTGCAGCAGCTGATCGACTTGCAGCACCACCGGCCAGTCGATCCCGAGTAAATCCACAAATCCGTTGCCAACGTCAGCGACATGACGCGGGCACTACATCCTTTGAAATTCAGGAGCCTGAACCATGCTGAGCTGGGACGAATTCGATAAAGAAGACGGCGAAGTAGCCGCCAAAGCGACCAACGCCGGTCACGCCAACGAAGCCAACATGGACCGCCTCGACAGCGCCGGTGGCGCCGCCGCGACCGAAGCTCGCAACATCACCGACAAAGACTCCCCTGCCCTGGTCCGCGCCAAAAAAGCGCTGGACGCACTGGACGTCGCTGAAGGCCTGGCTGAACTCGAAGGCGCCAGCGCCCGCGTGGCCGTTGACGAAAAAATGATGATCAACTGCCGCGCCGACCTCAACCAGCTCGTGCCTTTCAAGTACGACTGGGCCTGGCAGAAGTACCTGGACGGTTGCGCAAACCACTGGATGCCGCAAGAAGTCAACATGACCGCCGACATCGCCCTGTGGAAAGACCCACAAGGCCTGACCGACGACGAGCGCCGCATCGTCATGCGCAACCTGGGCTTCTTCTCCACCGCCGACTCCCTGGTTGCCAACAACCTGGTCCTGGCCGTGTACCGCCTGA
>Ga0247734_1000177_pt1 | contig 57793 bp, 66 predicted proteins | sample UWRJL103311B2_FD_180933 | JGI IMG/M metagenome (GOLD analysis project Ga0247734, IMG submission 180933) | Plant litter microbial communities from Arlington Agricultural Research Station in Wisconsin, United States - UWRJ-L103-311B-2 | ecosystem: Environmental > Terrestrial > Plant litter >... | reverse complement strand
AACAGCCAATTTGGATTTAATGGGACCATTTTAGGAATAGCTCTTTAGTGAAGTCACAGGCCACCAGTGCCATCGAGAATCGACTACCAATGCCCCCAGGACTGTGTCATCTCTTATTTTAATAAGCCCACAATATTTCATCTTTGTCCTCGTACCTTCATAACCAGTGATTGCCAATCCAACTTTCTATTATCTCACACTCATCTATCCTTCAAAGAGGCAGAATTAACGTTCTCTCTTTTGCCTCATGCATCCTCGTCCCCAGGCCCCAATGATCCGAAAGTCTACTATTCCAACATCACCTGTAAGTATCTTCAGTTCAGCAAGATGTATCTAGATAATTATACCAAGCATATCGCGAGTGGAATGGAATTGGAGGCGTCGAATGCAGCTCCCTGGTTGTTGGACGTAGCCAATGAAGGTCGAAGGGAGCTTCGTATCTCCAGATCAGATTTCGAGGATCGTGCAAACTCGCATGCACCCGGAGGCTCGTTTTGATTGCGGTGATTTATTGTTCCATCATTTCACGATCGAATGGGGACCCGAGGCCTTGGTGGATGGATTCCCACCGCATGGTCATGTTCGAGGCCCAATACAACGTCGCCGCGTGAGTTGGGATTCCCATTTAGCCACCATAACCGTCGGAAATCGCTGTCAAAGGGGTTCAATTCGGTTGATAGGATAGGCTGGCCAAGCTAGGTACAGGACCCAATATCCGTATTTTCCTTCTTCAAGTATGCACATACGAAGTAGACCAGCTAGCAGCAGCCTGTCGACCATGGAAAGGGGGGCGCTGACATAATCTGAGATTTCCAACGTGATGAGTTGTGTGGTGAGCGCCCACCGCGGAGACAATTGTGGAGAAACGTTGGGGCATCGGGGTATATGCGGGGTGAGCTTGTTTCTGGTTGTCTGGCTTGACTCTGGCTGGCTCTACGGGGTGCTATTGGCTCGGCTAGCACAGCTCGTGGCCACGATCGGGGGTGGCTTGCCAGTGGCTTCGGCTCGTCCTCGGCTCGATGCTGAGTGGAGGAATATCCTACGAGCGAAGCAAGCCGTTGTAAGCCAGGGATCGCCAGCCTGGTTGCTGATTGGGTCGCTTCTGGGAGGTGATGATACCTCTCGGCTGATTACCACCCTCGGCCACCCTAGAGGAAGGGGAAGGACGGGGGACCAGGTGTAGGGGAGGAGCTTAGCTTTACATACCTCACCTTGCCTTACCTTACCTTGCCTTACATAGCTACCCTTACCTGCCTTAGGCGCGGCACTCCTTTCTTACTTGGTACAAACGTAGTTAGCAAACAGCACTTCCCCAGGGCAAGCTCGACGAGCTCCCAAACGATGCCGGGCCTTTTGTTTTTTCCCCCATATGCCATTATGATGGAGCAAAGATGCCGCTCGGTGCCATCTAACCCGCACGCATATGTTATTTTTTGCTAGACCCTTAGCTCCTAGCTCCAACTTCCTACCACGCCGCCGCGTATAACAACCCCAAACGGATCTCCTCCAGAATGAAAAGGAAAGTGGGCCCAAGTCAAGTACTTATTAGTTGTCCGGCACGAGTAGTGTAGTACAGTACTTACCTGTATAAAGAGGGAGCAAATCCTCCCCATCGCTGTCGTTCTCTTTCTCTCGTTCCTTGTCCTCTCTCCCCCGATACAACTACTACACGGTATTCATCCCGGATAGCCAAGCCAATATGACTGTCCTTCCGGTCAATTCGAAAACTGGCGACGTCTCAAACGTTGCGGACGAGAAGGCCTCCGCCCAAATCGAACATGTTGGCAACCTTGACGAAAAGGCGCTCGCCGCTGATTTCAAGGCGGATGCCATAGAGGCAGAGAATGCGGAACACAACATGGGCGTGTTGGAGGCCGTTCGAGCGTATCCCATGGCGTCCTTTTGGGCGTTTGTCATGTCCTGCACGATTGTAGGTGGCTTTTCTTCCCTTTCCCCTTTTGCTCTCTTCACACAATAACTATGTTCTCCCGATGAGGAATCTCCATCCCCGGCTAACACCATATCCGCAGATCATGGAGTCCTACGATGTGTTCCTCATTGGAAATTTCATCGCCCTGCCTGCATTCGCAAATAAATACGGAATATGGAACGCCGCCACCGGCAAATTTGTCATCGAGACCAAATGGCAGTCTGCGCTTCAAGTATCTGGGCAGCTCGGTGCGCTGATTGGCGTCTGTATCGCAGGCCCCCTTACCAACCGAATCGGATACCGTTGGGCAACCTTGACCGGCCTGATGCTTTTGAACCTCTTCATCTTCATCTTTTACTTTGCCAACTCGCTTCCCCTTATCTTCGTGGCCCAGCTGCTCGAGGGCTTGCCATGGGGTATCTTCATCGCCAACGCACCGGCATACTGCAGCGAGATCGTACCCATCAAGCTGCGAGCCCCTGCTACCCAGATGCTGCAGATGTTCTGGGCCATTGGCAGTATTATCGTTGGTGCCGTCACCTACCATTATAACACCAGTCTTCACTCAGATGCCTATAGGTACGTTCTCATCTAGATTACAAGCAAAACCTGCGCTGACCAAATGAATCAGGATCCCCATTGCGCTTCAATGGATGTTCCCCACCCCGCTAGCTATCCTGATCTTTTGTGCACCCGAGTCACCTTGGTGGCTGGTTCGCAAAGGACGCCTCGAAGAGGCAGCACATGCGGTCGGGCGCCTTGGACGCAAGTCAAGACTGCATCCCCAAGAGACTGTCGCCATGATGCGCCGTACCGTTGATCTCGAAGCGACCGATAAGGAGCCCAACCACTTGGAGCTGTTCAAAGGCACTGACCTCTACCGCACGCTCATTGTGTGTTGTGTGTACTTGGCACAAAACCTCACGGGTAATCTTATCGCTAATCAAGCCGTCTACTTCTTCGAGCGTGAGTTTTCATCATCGCTATTTTAGGTGAATATGTGTGCTAATCCAAGTTTAGAGGCCGGTATGGAAACGAATACTGCGTTCGCCCTAGGTCTTATCACCTCGGCTCTACAGATGGTCTTCGTCATGCTGTCTTGGATCCTCACTACGTACTTTGGCCGACGAACTATCTATCTCTGGGGTTCGGGCTTCAATGTCGTCCTACTATTCGCCCTCGGTATTGCAGCCTCTACTGGTACGTCGAATACGCATGCAGCCTCTCTGGCGCAAGCTTCATTGGGACTCATTATCTCCGTCCTCTTCACTTTGGGTCCTGCGCCCGCCTCATGGGTCATTATTGGAGAAACATCTAGCATCCGCCTTAGACCTCTAACGACTGGAGCTGGACGTGCTTCATATTACATCGTTGAAATTCCTTGCATCTTCCTAGGAAGTTATATGCTCAACCCGACGGTAAGACTCTTCTCCCTCCGAGTTTTGCGGTGACAACTACTGACATAGTGCAGGGCGGAAACCTTGGCGGCAAGTGTGGCTACGTTTGGGCTGGTACCGGTTTTGTTTGTTTAGTCATGGCATACTTCTACTTGCCTGAGATGAAGGGCTTATCCTACCGCGAGATCGATATCTTGTTCAAGCGTCGCATCCCGGCTCGCAAGTGGAAGGAAACGATTGTCGATATCCAGGACGACGAGTAGATGGAGATATGGCTAGGAAGGCACTGGCAGGATGTGACCAGGAGCGATACTTTTGTTGGGTGAGAAGTAAAGCATATGATGCAGTTACTGTACTTAAATGTAGCAATGCGAATGCCTTACATTCGCTCGTGCCTCGACCAACTGTTGTTATGCTCCAATTTATCGCTTCTGACGAACTCTCGAGTCCAACCTTTGCTATTTTCCCTTCTTGATTGTCCTTGGGCTGCTGTTTAGTACCATCTTCTTGCTCCCAAGTGTCCTGCATTTGCTGTTGTATGAAATCTCAGGTCTCCAAATTCCCACTGCTATGCTCTTCCTTTCGATTATAATGCTCCAAAAATCCCCATCCCCCTGTCATGCAGCTTTGTAGGCCTGTAGTAGAATCCCGTCTTCCTGCCCATGTGCGTCGTCGCTAGCATGTGATTTCTCGGCATTGGAATACCCGCAATTCCCGCATCCCCCTGCTAGCTCGTCGGGTAGTCGAAAGGGACGTCGATGATGTTGTCGCGTTGCCGGTATTTGGTGACCCAATCCACATCATAATAAGCCATCGTGGGGGAATTTGCCGAGTATTATATACGGTTTCAATAGCAAAGTGTGATATAGTATTCCAGGATATGGATTCTCAATACAACTAGTCAAAATCTTATACAAACTGATCTCGACCCTTTACAAGATTCTGGCTTCCCCCTCACTATATATATAGGCCAGTCGAAGCATTCTCGAATAGGATGCGGGGTATTACAAATCATCTTGTTTTACCCTGACACCGATACCTACAACTTCTTCCTTCGCCCGAACAGGTGATCCTTAGTCAGGTGATCCTGCTCAACGTCAGTACAGAGCCCTGACATCAGACACACATGTTAAGTATAACACAATATTTGACAAAGCCGGTATTGTGGGGTCACTGAACCTCGGCAAATTGATTCGAGAAATATATATATATATATTATATAATAAATATTAGGGAAAAGCTGAGCGTAAATTGAATATAGTAGCAAGTAGACGTGTTGTAGACACGGGGAGATAGATAGGTGATGGATGGGCGCTGGATCTGTGCGGTTGTGTACAGATTCTGTAATAATAGAGAAGTGTCTTTTCAGATTTCCATTAAGCAGCAAGTCGAAACTTGAGTTGATATTGCCGTGAGTCACACCGTTCATTCATGGGTTCGCTTGCTTGCTTGTTTAGCTTAGTTGGGAGAAAATGCCTGGAGTCAATACATATATATGGAGGACTACCGCATTTGCGTGTTTATGTATAGTAGTGTACGGCCTCCTTGGTTAGGTAAGGGTGTGCCCTCTCTACGCGTGAATTAGTCTGGTATATTAGCATACTCGGGACTTGAAGCTCAACTGAGATTAGAGCAGCGATTGATTTGTTAGGTCCAAAAACAGAAATGGACTTTTGGAAGCTCAATTACTGTTTGAGATTATATGGTTAAGTAGGACTGTACTTAGTGGTGGTGGACGATCATTTTATGTACTGTGCTAATAACGTTAATACGCTGCCCCGTTTCGAGTTGTCGGCTGCGGCTTTTGACCTCAGTTAATGTATTTCTTTTACCAATCAATCGTACAGATATATACCCATGAGGTACATATGAGGTAGGAGAATATCACCTTTGGTAAGTAGGCCTTAGAAACAAAGCAGAGGTGTTCGGTAGTCAGCTGCTCTGGAAGTACTTAGCCGTCTGGAAATAGAGCAAGTATTCCAGTTTCTATTTGAAATACGACTGGATTTTAAGGTGGAAGAGATCAACAAGCATCAGAGTTATCAAACTGAGAAATTAATTTCCCGGGATTTGGTGACTTGGAGAGTTCGGTCGTATACCCACTCACACTGGCCAAATGGACATCCGTAAATTTTTGATCCCATCCTCACAGTTGCAATCAAGACATCTAATCCATAGTCCCCCAGTAGCTATCTTCACCGTTCAACGATCAAAAGCGATCGTCTCGGTTGTTAAAAACATTAGCTACTACTAACATCAAAACATCAGGAGCTTGCTTGCACGTTCCTGTATCTCACTATCCCCATGAATGAGGGATTCTTTTTCGTTAAGAGAAAAATTGAATCTGATATTGAAAATCGCAGTTAACCCTATATCCATGGCGGCGGATTTTGGGTGGCATAAGGCAGAGTATAATAAGGATCTTAGGCTAGGCCTAGTAATGACTGTGAAAGCTAATGATAGCCCAGGTATCATATACGCCATCTACCGGTTGGCTTATGAGTAGGTTTCACTCCATTTGTTTCATTAACTTATACAGTCAATATCTGATTTGTTCTTGTAAAGAGGCGGTTAACCAGAACAAAGTATGTACCTAGGTGGTAGTGGGTAGTGTGTAGAATGTCAGGTAGATTTCGTTGGCGCGGAAACCAGGTTAATACACATAATATTTGGCCCAGCTTTTGCCTTTGTAATCGTCAGTGGGTATAGAATATTGCATGGCTAGACTAGATTCCTCTTTTGAAAAATGAAACATTTGAATAATTAAAACACTACTATAGTGAAAAGCTTTGCGCACCAATGTTGGGATTGCAAAGGGTAGAACTTTCAACGTTTGACAAACTTCTGAAACCACACTTCTTCTGAGCTAAAATGTTGGATGGAAAAAGACTTCTGTTTCTTATTCCCCGAAAAGTTCTGAGTATTTCGAGCCCACACACACAAATTCTATACGCTCGGCTATAGTTTTTGAAAGCATATTACTGCCTATGTAGACAATTTGAAACCTGGGTATTGTTTGAGTCTATCCATATCTCAAACATATTATTACAACAAATGAGCAGGCACTGATATGAAACGCTATTGCAACATCCAGGATCATTTCCTTCTATGAACTGTTTAGCAGTCTCAATCCCCAGTGCGTTGATCTGGACTCAATGCACTGGGGATTGATGTCGGCCTCCAAGCAATACATTGTATTCCAATGCCACAACAAAGAGCCAAAATCGAGCACGGGATCCCTAAAACAAGTGTTCTGCTTAATGCAAATCCTATAGCCCTCCTCACACTGTGTAACAAGATTAATCCAACTTCTTTCTCAAGGTCCGCCATCCCAACAAGATTAAACTTCAGTTCGTTTGAATCGAGCCCTGGAATCTGGGCAACCTCCTGTCTCAATTTGTTGACAAACAGGACATTTCCCAACGTGAGAATAATGACAGGACCTAAACTATTGCAAAATGAAACAAGTGCGCTGGCTGTTGCTGAATCTGAGGGTGGAAGAGCAAGGGGTACAGAAGTAAATGGGATCTGTTGAACGATCCCAACCCCTAGCGCAGCTAAGAATTGATACCCGATGTATTGAGAGAAGCTACTGTTCACGTCGAGGGTACTTAGTAGCACAGAACCTGCCGTGGCCATGCTAGCTCCAACACACATTACCGTAATGTGGTGGCCGTAAACTGTCATCATCACGCCAACGATCATAGGCGACAACAGAAGCGTCATAACAAAGGGTAAAGTTAGGATGCCAGATGAAGTCGCGGAACGTCCAAGCACAGACTGGAAGTAGAATGGTAGGTAATATATTTGTATTGCAATAACCATAGCAGCAAAAAGTTGGAACGCCAATCCAAGAATAGCGGTGTTATTTCGGAGTATCCGCATAGGAATCGTAGCTCTATGTCAGAAGTAAGCAACGCATGCAAACGTAATGAATACAACGACTTACCGGTCGCCTAAAAACACTTGAAGATATGCAAATGCTGCTATTTGGAGTACGAAGCCAAGAATACAGCCCCATACTTTGGAGTTCGTCCAAGCAAAGGTTGTACCCCCCCATTGAGCCGCAAGAAAAAAACTGGTGAATGCGGTAAGAAGTAATAAAGTTCCAAGCAAGTCGATTCTTCTTATTTTGTCTTTTGTCGTTAAGGTCCTCCCAAGCTCTGTTAGCGGAGGCGCTTCGAGCCAGAGAGCAATCAACAGTAAAGCCACAGCCCCGATTGCTGTTAAATCAGTCAGTATGCTAAAGTTACAGCGAGACAGCTTGCTTACGAAGGTTGATCCAAAAACAGAACCTCCAAGTTAGGCTAGAGTCAGTAAAAACACCTCCAAGAAGAGGACCTGCTGCCGAAGATACACCATACATGCTAGTTACAATTGAGACATACATATATCTCTTCTTTGGGGGGACGGCATAAGGTATTACCGTTAACGTTCCACACCAGATCCCCCCTGAAGCAGCACCACACACAAGCCGTCCAGCGATAAAAGCGATAGGATTTGGAGCAGCAGCTGTAATGATAGAACCGATTTCAAATCCTACGATGCTATAAATAAACATTCTTTTGATCGGGAAGAGAGTGAATAGCTGTCCGTGCGCAGGCTGAAAGGCCATAATGGTCAAGAAGTATGAACTCCCATACCACCCTGTAAAGGTAATTGATTCGAAGTCAGTTGTGAGGCGAGGAATTGCCGTTGCTGTTCAAAAGTGTTAGCATCTACATGTGTTACTGTTTTACTATAACACACATATGATATAATTGTCTAATGCGACAACTAAAACGGAAGTCATGATACCGATAGTCATGAACAAAAACCGCCAACCGCTTGGGTACGTGATATCAGGATGTTTCTCCTCGATTTGGTTTGGTTCCATGCCATCTTGCTTAGGTGCAATTGGATCAACGGTAGAACTGAGGTCTATCTGAAGATCATTGTTCTTTTCCAGATCGGCGATTGTAGCTTTTTCTTCCAGAGGCTTTGCCATAGTGTCGTCGTCTTCGGAATCGTTATTGAGCAAACTGCACCTTGCGTGTTCTAGGGGAAACCTTTGACAATTTCCGGGCTTCTCTACGGTTGCAAAACTTCTGAGTGTTCCACACCATTCGATCTTAATTGGGCAGGCGCATACTATCATCATTGAATTAGAACATCCTAGTAGCTTAATGCTGTTGGTTTACTCGTATGTTTCTATTAGGAGAAACACCCCGTATATTGCATGTTCTCTGCACTTTAGACGCTACATATGCAACCCACCCCAGTGACATGACATGCACAAACAGTGAGTACCCTGAGCACACCAACAGTATTCCAACAAATACTATAAGGAAGGATCTCATGGCCATTTGGACGTGATACCTTGCATCCATGATTTCGTATATCCACCGAATCGGAATCTTGTCTCAGAACCCTGGTAATGTACGGACTTATAGCCATATCAGCTAGACTTTTAATTGAAATTACCGTACCGACATCAAGTAGACTGGTTTCCCTTGCAAGTGGCACAGCAAAAGTGGGTGTAGCTGTAACCTATAATATTTGCTGCCCAAGCGAGTGGGGTAGCCCTCATAGAATTGATAGCTAAACCAACGTAAATTAATACACGCGGAGGCTAGTAGTATGATAATGTTTACAGTAACAAATAGGCTTAACATACATGATAGGCGGTGTCGATTAACGAGCATTGCACTCGGGTATGAGAGTATATCCCGAAACAGAAATGTTCACGTGGAACAAAATCGAATTTAGATAAAGCCGACTTTCTTTGTTAGTTGGGAATGAAACTGGGATTTACTGCATTGTGTTGTAAATCAAATCATAACCCGAGATACTTCAATGAATGCACCAGCAGATTAGTTACATTATATCTGAAGATGTACCTCTATTTCCATGTGTTATTTTCATGCTTTATAACCAGGTTCCATCCTGATCTTTATCCCATGTAATATAACAAAATGCACCACACTGTTCTTTACGTCTGCTGACAATAAAATAATTGACTTCAAACTACATCCAAAACTAAGTCTTTTTGGTATAACATATCAAGCTTATCTTCATAAAGTTTCACAGTTCCTACTCGTTCAATTGTTCCCTTATCAGTTCGTTTCATTGGCAAATCTTTCGACGTGAACAGTACCATGCTTTTGGTGATCTTGGCGGTGAAAGGAACAGGCTTGTTTGCTTCCTCAATAACTGGCCATAATTTCTCAAGAGCAAAACTTTGATCCTGAGACATATCAATCAGTTCAATAAGTAATGAGCCCTTGGGGCGACGAGTTCCGATGAACAACACTGCCATAACGTCAGGGTGCCCTCCAATAACCCGCTCCATTTCTGTGGGATGGAATTTTTCGGCAGTGATGAAGCATTGCATGTCATCGGCACGTCCACGGAACTGCCAGATCTGAGGGTCATTCGGGTGTGGAGAAAATAGGTCGGTGCTGAAATACTCTTCTTGATCTGGAAAGATGGTGAAGATTGGTTGAAGATGTTCAGTTGGTTTCCTCTTTTTAACGTAGACTGCCTCGAAGAAATCTTGGGTATGGTGTCGGAATTGGATGGCCAGCTTGGGATGTGGGCGAACATACTTCCAGGTTGCTGGATTGAATGCTCCCAATGGATAAAGTGTATGCCAAAAACCTTGCTCGGTTGAGCCAAAAGTTGTGATTAGTTTCATATGGGAAGAAATAGAATTACCAGCTGAGGCTGCGATATCTCCGCCAGCATAAAACATGGTTTCAGCCCTTTGTGATACGTAATCAACAGCACCGGGTGTGCGGACAACTTCCTCAAGTTGCGGTGGTGTTAGCATGAGCCCATCCACCTTTTTGTGTTCGAGACATTTCATCAGCATGTTGACAGAAGGAAGTGAACCTGTCAACAAATACACGATGGTGGACCCGCAGAAGATTGTATGAAAAAGAGTCACCCATGTAGGACCAGCCTGGTTGCAAGTGAGTAAGATGAATCTTGCTCTATTCGCGCTGAAAACTTACATGAGCTGGTGGAAATGCAATTATTATCTTCCCTCCTAAGAGGAGTCTATCCGCACTCTCAAAACCTTCTGGTGGAGAAAGCCATCGTTCTAGGATATAAGCGTTGGCGTATTCATGGGACCAAATGATAGGTTTTGGAAAACCTGTGGTACCTGATGTATGCAGTATGACCAAAGGTTCCTTCTTTGCTGCTTCGAAGGTTTTTCCAAACTCGTAATGAGGATTCTTCTTATCGAAGAACTCCTGACAATCAGGAACGCGTAGGATCCGAGTGTAAAGTTCTAGAATATCCTGAGTAGTAGAAGGCTCTCCCTCTGGCATGATCAACTTGTCACATTCACAATTGTTAATGAAGTTTTCATGTGCAATTGAGTTGAACCGTGGAGACATCATGAGTGTCTATATCAAGGGAGTGGATGATAAGCATGTTTCTCAGATAAGGATTTTGTATAACAAACCGAGTATCCAGATTTACAGCACCCGAGCAAAACCAAGTTTCGTGTTAGGTCGTTAGGCCCCATGTAACACAAAGGCTCACAGGTTTCGGATGGCCCCAAGTTATCGTGAATCCACCAAGCAACACCATTAACAGCATTCGCCAGATCGCCGTATGTGATTGTTCGAAAACCTGCATCAAATGTAGTGGTTGAAAGCGGTATCTCTGCATACACTCTCGTAGGATTCGTTCTCGCAATGTGGTCAACAGCGATCGGAAGAAGCATTTCCGCCGTGACGGCAGACATAGCTGCATCAAATTTGCGAAGACGTTCAGCGGCCATATTTTCCGCACGTAACTTTGGTGTGGAGATGTAACGGTGGGGTAGTTGTAGGTTAAATGTAACAAAGTCCTACTAATATCTTGGAACGGAGTTAGGTATATTACCAAAACGACTTCTCTGAATAATTTCGTCTTTCGAACAAAGAGAGAGGAGGCTTCCAAGGCATTGAGCTCGGAAGGGCTTAGTAGAGCATAGAACTAAGGCAGTTAATTCCTGCCTTGGAACGATCGCGAGCGTCTGTAGCGCACTCAGGAGTGCCAATTGCAAGTTCGTCGGCGAATGCCGTCTGAAAGAGCTGTGCCGAGTTGGCACCAACAAAAGCTGAGCTGGTTGCCTATCTATCTTGTTGCAAGGACTTCAACCCTGTAAAAATCGATAAGCATAGCTAATCTATTGGAGGATGATGCCATGATTCCGCGGCATTTCACAGCCATCCAGCAATATAGTGCCCGATGCACCTTTTATTGGCAAACTCGGCGGTAACCCCAATTTTGATGTACAGCAGTGAATATTTGCTGTCGCCGGTGTTGCATTGCAGCAGTCACTACCGCCAATCCACTCCAGAGCTGTTCCGGATAGCAATGTGTACTGCCCCGGAACAAGGGCATTCCCTCCGAACCAGCCTGTCGGGATTTATCAAGACAGTTCATTCGCAGCTACAACATAATTTGCCCCTTCTCGTACGTAAGCACTAATCACCCTCCCCTGGAAACAATCTATGTTCTGCGCCATCAAAGGTATGTCTTTCTTGAATAGATGAACTACACACCACTCTCGCCAAAGTTCAGTCTGCTTGCCAAGCCAACGCAGAAAATAGCCATTAGAGAGGTGTAGCTCGACTTTAAGCTGTTGATGTGATTGAATAGACCACTTGGAAAACCAACTGCATCAATACAGACGATGGTAGAGTGATAGTGCAGTGATAGCCACTGTATGCATCTGCCGAAATTATAGTCGTATCATAATATTGACGTGGTTTCATCCAAACTACATGGCTGACAGGTAACGTTGATATAATTGAATTCTGGTGATCAAGCATGTCACTGAGTGATGGCACAGAGCTGGGTACGGTTATCACCCTGTGAGGTGTGTCTATCTAAACAGTGGATGGGTTGTCAGGTCCCTCAAAAGACAATGAGTTCTAGTCACAGTGCCAGCATACCTGAGTTTAGTCCTTATTTTAAAAGATCTTCAGTTCTTAGAGCCGACCTAGGTTGTAGCCAGAGACGAAAACTCACTGTATTTACCTAGTCTATACTATCATTCTTGCTCTCTTGTTATCGAAATGAGACTTCTCTGCCTACACGGCGCCGGTACCAATAGCCAAGTAATATGATGATCGTACCTTGACACCTTCATGTTTCACTAACAAATCCTTAGGTTCTGGAAATGCAACTAGGTCAAATCACCTAAGTCGGAACTAAATGTCTAAAATCTAATGTCCCATAGCTGCCGTTCGATATGAATTAGGAGACAGCTATACTTTTGACTTTGTTGAGGGCACATTGGACCATGCTATCGCTTCAGGTATCGTATATTCACTAAGCAGCTGTACTACGTTTACAATGATTGCTCATACTGTGACCCAGAAATAAGACCATTCTATCCACCAGAAGCCCAATACTTCGCTTATTTTGATTATCAATCATCAAGCTCCATTCATAAAGCTCTATCAGACCTTTCGACCTTTCTTGAGATCGAGGGCCCATACGATGGGATTATTGCATTTTCGCATGCAGCCAGTCTAGTCTCAACATTTATTGTCCAAACATCTTTGAAAAACCCCCCTGGCCAATTGCCGTTCAAATTTGCAGTGTTCATATCTGGTGGTTATGCAGTGGACCCTCGTGCACTGGAGAGAGGAGAAGTTCGGGTTATGAAGTGCTCAGAAAACGATACCGCTTTTATAAAGTTGCCCACCGCTCATATCTATGATATTAACGATAACGTAGCTCCTGGGTCGTGCAACGCATTGTGGGATATTTGTGACAAGGACGATCGCTGGAGATTCTTACATAGAGAAGGGCATGTTGTTCCAAGTTCGAGAGCAACGGATACAGTAACTCAGACAGTGAGAGTTATTCAGCGAACGATGGAAAGGGGACTTTCTAATCAGTAGCTATTGTATCTATGTCAATTTTCGTAACGCCTTGTAAAAGCATTGTTCACTGGGCGTTTAGCAATACAAATTTAATACTATTTGTCAGGGACCCTATATGACAACAGAGGTGAGGTTCCTCAAGAGTAAAGAAAGGTTCTTGTATATGGTGTAGTTTAATGAATAGTAGAGGTGTTGCCTCTTCTCGCGATGCTATGTACTGTAATACTAGTGTGGGGCTATGGGTGCCTTAAGCTACAACACCATTCACTTTGCAAAGCCAGCGATATAGTACAAGAGAATCGAATGGAATCAAAACGTACTGGTTGGAATCAAAACGTACTGGTTCACTGATCCATCATTGAATATCACCATGAAAAACTTATTTTTCGAAGATCTAGCTACTTCTCGCTGGGCTAAGTAGTTTTCAAAGCTGGTTTTCACTCTTACTTCTAATGTATGACGACGCACAAGTGTTATTTTGTCTATCTTAGTATACAGAAATCTTTTGATTCTCTCATTTTGACTTTCATATAAATAGCAAATTTGTTTCTAATCATATAAGTGATGGAACTTTTGAGTACTGCTTAGTCAAATATTTTTTAAATCTGAAGCTCGTTCGAGAAAACAACCACACCAATATTGTACATAACCCGAGTGAATTCATATCTTCTATACATTCCATACTCATATTAGTTATCACTCTGGCTCGAAATTACGAAGAGAAGAGTCTGGGCAGAGTGAAAAATTGTTTCTAGAAGCGTATTAAGTGAAGAACGTAATAAATACTCTGGCCCTACTTAGAAGTTATATCAACCTGGTGATGCACTACAATTCCCTGAACACCTTCTAAACTGTGGCGTATTTCCGGCTGCCCAGAACTTGTAACCCATTTATAATTACCATGTGGATCAATAAATGTGGTGGAATCATCGTCCAATCGTCTAAATCCCGAAGTATCCACATTATCCAGAGCTATCCCACCAGCGTCGTTCGTTTTCTTCCCTGGATTCGTTACCCGAGAACGCATCTGAGTTATTGAATTCTTCTTCCATATAATGACTGCTAGAGGCTTCAAAGTCGGCAAACACGCAGCTATAAGATATGTACCAGTTTCTACTATAGTCCAGGAGATAAGAGGAGCAGCGGCCCATTGTGCATCTACTGTAGCGTCATTGCTAAAGAAACCAACAAATCGAATAATGGAGGTAATCAACCCTCTGGCATATTTGTCAGCATTTAGAAGAACCGAGGTTAGTGGAACCTACAGGCCTCCAAGCGCAAAGGTAATAGTTAACCCAACTTTCATGTTTCTGGACGATTGTAATTTCCACACCGCGGGGAGTGGAATGATGATCATTGCGAGATCTGTGATGATGTTCATAAAACTGGACCATCTGAGAAAATCTGCAATTCTGAAGCAGGTACCCCCGCCAGGGACTTTGTGGTTCCAGAAAAAGGCGAGTGGGCGACAAATCTGTGTTATGGCAACAGTTGTTCCGATCCAGTTTCCAATCATGAGCGAGGCAACAATACTAGTCAAAATGCGATATGGTCTTGTTGAAAACACTCGCACATAGATTCCTAGGATTGAAAGTTTTGGAAGGAGTACCGCAGCAAAATACGTTATCGCAATAATGAACTGGATCTTATGGAAAAGGATCACTTGCGTCGGGTTGTCTTTGCGAACGGTGGCTTCGTGGAAACCGGCACCACCAGCTTTGATGAACGCTATAAAGTAAGTTAGCATTCTGCAACAGCTAGACTAGTCTAGCCTAAATGAAGGACAAACCTATGCAAAGCCCACATTGCCCAAGGCAAAGAATAGTTCCTGGTATCATGAAGTAATCATCTATGCCAAGTTTCACCTTTGCTAAGTATCGAGCCCAGTATCTCAGACTCACAAATGCAGTCTCAAGAGTGATGAAGACGATACATATTGCAAGCGGTGTGTTACCCCGATATTCTGCAAGAAATTCAGTGGAGTAGGAGCTAATCGGAGGAAGTTGTGCCATTTGGAGGTCAAGATGATTCTGGTGATTAAGATTGATCGGAAGGTTGCGCCCAAATTGAATCTTACAAATAGGTCAACAGCAAGGCGACAATAATTCTGGTCAGATCCTGCTCCCAAGGTAAATTTAGGTCTAGGATAATTTGTGTAGTGGCTGTTACTGCAGTATTCAGCGATATACACGGGCTTGATCTAGTGCCTGGTGGATTACATATCGAATTGATGTATCGCAACTAAATCGACGGGGGGAAACTCCTACTACACCGTGGCAAAGCTGCCACCTGAAACAGTATACGCATGAAGTTTGTGTGCAGGCGAGGAAGTTCCAACTGTATGATATGGCCACTTTCGGTGACACAGGTAACTGCCATCCAAGTAGAAGCGCAGAACAGTTATATCCAACAAAGTAACATGGAACTCGCAGCGGTGTATGTAGTTGGTGTGCAGTTGGGAACTTTCGGAGGTGCGATATTGTTGTTTCTAATGTGCTCAGCAAAGCAATACCAACAAAGCAATCTAAAATACCCAAGCGGTGTATGTAGTTGGTGTGCAGTTGGGAACCTTCGACAGCGGGATATTGTTATCTCTAATGTTATTCAGCGACGCAATAACCAACAAAGCAATCTAAATACCCAAGCGGTGCATGACATTGATGTGAAGTGGGGTGATCCAACAGAACGATACAACATTTCATTTGAAGAATCCTTTCCCGCGCTTAATATGCTTATCACGTATTGTCATCTGCAGTGATATAGGCGGCTGCAGATGGTATCGAGTTAGAAACATAGTAGTGTTACATGAAATATTGAATTATAAAGCGGCATATGCAGCTGGGGTACAGTTGAACAGCCTACCCATGATGGCAAATTGAATGCCGTAGCAGTATGTGAAGTTAGTGGGCAAGTGTGAATACAAGGTATTAACGGATTTCTCCCGCCCTCCCCTGCCCGAAATAAAGATTAAACCACTGGTTCCGCATGGGGCGTAAATCACGCAGGCCAGCTCGTCGGTGGGCAGCTCTCTTTGGTGCCTCGTTCCACACGCCAGAATTTGGTTGGTTGCACAACAGCGTACCAAATAAGTTAATCAATGTCGAAAGATTCGAGCACCTACTGGCGGTGCACCAAAGAAATCATTTGCTGAAAGCCCTGGTTTTATGCTGGTAAAGCAAATCCTTCTCTTACCACTGTTTAAATTTCTTGGGAAGAAGCAGGGATGGGAGGTTTAACCACATATGTCGTTATAGAACAGTAGTCAGCCTTCCATTGGCTGGCTTCTTTTTCCTAAAAGCATGAAATACCAAAAAAGGCTTGATAATCAATATAAGGCAATATCTTTAGATTTGTGTAAATTAGCGCTAAAATATACTGGAAGAAACTCCGCGAGGTTCAGTCAGTCACTCTTATCTGTTTCCGCCCAGAACGTCTACATCCGGGATTAATAGGATATACGAGCAAGATATTATGCCCTAATGCAGCTACTTAACCTGTATTAGGAATGTATGCTACTCGATAAGTATGAACCATATATTTTGCACCTTAAATTTCACACTGTTTACCACCAAATATCAATATCCTGTAGAGTGAAAGCAATGACGGCAGATGGTTGTCACCTGCCTTAACTAAACAACACGGGGGAAAAGTTCTTGGAGTTCATTTCTTTAGGAAAGCCCAATAGAATACTGTATAAAAGAGCACTATACCTAATTGAAAGTTTTTTTAGGGTAAAATTGATAATAAAATTGCTGATATGGGTATACTACCTTAATCAGAATCAAGGATGCTTGAGATGGACGCTTGAGATTAGTTAGAGAAACATTGCTTTTTTGATGAACCAGTTGCTTTACATATATTCTCTCTATTCAAAGTTAATGAAAGCACTATATTCTTGTTTGTAGATGCTCCTTTGTTGACAGCTTTAGTAATTAGTGGAGGATCTATCCAAGCAAGTTACTGGTAAGAAAGTGGTAAATTCTCACACGAAGTCCAAACTTGAGAAACATATGTTGTAAAAACTTCTGTAAAAACGGCCTGTAGGTAGTAAATATGTATAAATTACCGATAGTGAAGGTAATTAAGCCGAACTTCAATAATTTAGTACAGCTTTGGTATAACGGTTTATGTTTTTGTTAGATTGGAAGCATTTCAATGGAAATGAACAAGAATTGCGAAACTTTCTGATTGTGGTTGACTCTTCAGATTATATATTTATTACGTATAGTTCTATATATAGCTAAAATCTCCAGTGGCACAGGATTTACGGCAATAACCTGATTGTTTCTGCCGACAGAACGTCTTTCAGACTCATAGTACCACATAAAGTTCCCCCCTGATTATTTCTTGAATAGTATATGCAGTTGTATACATCAATCACTTCTGGGATAATATATGTAGTGTCTTTCTATCCACCAGGGGTCTTAGCTTCAAACCTGTCTATGCCTAAGAACTAGGTCGTACTGCGGATTTACACATTACCAAGCTTCCTATACTAGATTCGAAACTCAACTTAGTCTATTTTGGAACTAGTTGGTTGGACTTTCGAATCTCGATTTTAATGGTACAGTTACAGTGTTCCATGCCCACACTACTAAAACACCTAACTTCCCGTCGATTTTCAAGCTCAGTTTACAAGTGATAGCAGTTAAGATCATACTAGATAATTTATAGTTATCAGACATTTTAGTATTTCAACATAAAACCCCCCTGATAATCCGGCCCTAAAATATCACTTCTCCATACACAATTCAACACCAGAAGGCATCATGCTCAAGTCCGTCAAGCCAGAAAGTTCAACCTCAAGTAATGAGAAGAATAGAGCAGATCCTGTTGCAATCATTGGATTCTCACTCAAGTTTCCTCAAGAAGCAATCGACGCCGAGGCATTTTGGGAATTAATGCTTTCAGGTAGATGCACCGCTACTGAATATCCCGAGGATCGAATAAGCACTCCAGGTCGTTATCATCCAGATCCTAATCGAAAAGATACCGTAAGTGCATGTCACGCTTTTTGTAGCACTACCTTAATAATCATGTCATAATTGTTTTTGTTTGGCACTAGACGCATGCTGATAGAAATTAGTTCTCTGTCTGTGGTGGACATTTTATAGATGACAAGGTAGCGGCTTTTGATGCTCCATTCTTCTCCATCAGTCGAACGGAAGCTGCGGCTTTAGATCCACAGCAACGTGGTTTATTGGAGGTAACTTATAGAGCACTTGAAAACGGTAGGATCCACCACTTCCTAGGCTTTTTCAAATTAATCCAGGATATATGAGAGAACTTTTAACTAAAAGCCCATAGCTGGATTACCACTTTCTAAAATAAACGGTTCTCAGACCTCCGTATACACTGGTTGTTTTACAAACGACTGGCAACAGCTCTGCTACAAGGACTCCGAGAATAGTCATACCTACGCTGGTCTTGGAAGCGCAGCATGCATGAACGCTAATCGTATCAACTGGTTCTTTAATTTTAAAGGGGCTAGTGCCAACGTCGATACTGCATGCTCTAGTTCTTTGGTGGCACTTCATTTGGCCTGCCAAGACCTCTTGAACAATGAGGCAGAAATGGTATGCCATTACATCCAGTCGAGAATAATCACAAGACTTTTCTAAAATTTACACATTTACAGGCGATTGCAGCGGGCTGTAACTTGATTTTCTCGCCGGATTGGATTCATTTGCTTTCCAACATGAACATGCTTTCACCGGATTATCGCTGCTACAGCTTTGACAGTAGAGCGAATGGATATTCTCGAGGGGAGGGCTTTGGCGTTCTCATACTAAAGCGACTGTCGGTTGCCATACGAGATGGAGACACTATCCGCGGTATAATTCGAGCAACAGGAACTAATCAAGATGGTTTCACCTCAGGGATTACGCAACCAAGCAGCAGAGCACAAGAAGAACTGATCCGACAGACTTATGCTAAAGCATGTTTAAGTATGGAGTGTACAAGATTCGTGGAAGCACATGGCACGGGGACAGCTGTTGGAGACCCAATTGAAGCGTCTGCACTTGGATCCGCTTTTCGAGCCGCGAGGTCTTTGGATGATCCTTTATATGTGTATGTCCAACTTTAGATTATGAACCTAACGCAGCTAATGATCGGCTTAGAGGTGCTCTGAAAGCTAATATAGGTCATTTAGAGGGTGCTAGTGGCATTGCTGGAGTCATAAAGACACTCTTAGTCCTTGAGAACGGTATAATACCACCCAACGCCGGTTTTCAACATCTTAACCCAAGGATCGATGACAAGTTCCTTAAACTCAAGGTATGTCAAGTTTTACAGATGCAAATCGATTTTTGCATACATAGTAACATAAAAAGTTCCCTGTAAATCCGACTGCCTGGCCAACTCCCGGTCTGAGAAGAGCATCTGTTAACTCATTTGGCTTCGGTGGAACAAATGCACATGTCATTCTCGATGATGTTTATCATTATCTTCTTTCCCATAACTTAGTAGCAAGTCACAATACCCTTGCAACAGTCTCTTCCTCTCTACCTATTGGGCATATTAGCACCAAAGCTACGCAAAATGAAACTGGGCAAGGTCAGATGATAAATGATCGTGAACTCAAGTTGTTCGTTTTCTCAGGAAATGACAATGCTGCAGTGCGCAGAGTCATTACGATGTTCAAGGACTTTTTCAACCGTGTAGCGATCTCTGAGGACCAGATCCCTGAGTATCTCAACAACATCTCATACACGCTAGCAACGAAAAGGACGCTACTAAAATGGAGAACTTTTATAGTTACGGATAGCTTAGAGAATCTCAGAAACCTAGAAGTGATGTCTGCACCAATTATGCATTCCCTTGAAACCCCGATTTTTGGATTTATATTCACTGGGCAAGGGGCACAATGGGCAAATATGGGAGTTGAATTGCTGAAATTCCCCGTGTTTCGTGGTATTATTGAACAGGCAGAAATTTATCTCAAAGGGCTTGGCTGTTTATGGAGTATACTTGGTGAGTGTTATAGATCTTCATATCTCGCTGTACTATGCTCTAACAATCAGCAGAGGAGATCCGAAGGCCAGCTGAAAATTCCAATATACATAAGCCCCAATTCAGCCAGCCAATATGCACCGCCATTCAAATCGCACTGGTGGAACTTCTCCATAATTTCAACATTTATCCAAGGGTTGTAGTTGGTCACTCATCTGGAGAAATTGCTGCAGCGTAAGAGCTCCAGAGCTGCAACTTTCAGTACTAATTGAAACTACAGTTATTGCTTAGGTGCTCTTTCACTACAGTCAGCATTTAAAATAGCTTATTTCAGGGGTTTTTTTGCTGCCAAACTTCAAGAGCTAAAGAGGCCAAAAGGAGCTATGATGGCCGTTGGACTTTCTGTAGAAGAAATACGCAAGTATTTGAACCAGTCGCGATATCATCAGGTGAATATCGCATGTTTCAATAGTCATCGTAATGTTACGTTATCCGGTGACGAAACAGAGATGCTGGATTTGAAAAGTATTTTGGACAGTCATGGAGTATTTGCGCGAAAGATCGCTGTTGACGTTGCATATCACTCTCCGCAAATGGAAGAGATTGCCCTGGACTACCGGAACTCCATCAATAATTTGACAGAGGGCGTGATCCATTTGAAAAATTGCAACATGATCTCAACCGTCACAGGAGAAGGAGTCAGTCGTCAGCAATTGTGTTGTGCGGACTATTGGATAGAGAATATGACCTCTCCAGTGCAGTTTCATGAAGCAATCAAGGCGATATGTGATCAATCTATTCGTCACAAGTGGAAAAAACTGGATTGCAGTCACCGAGCCCATGTGTGTGTTGATCTCCTCATCGAAATAGGCCCTCATGCAGCATTACGAGGGCCTATTGAGGAGACGCTTACGCATATTTCGTCTCAAAGTATTAAATACGCTTCGATGATGACACGATATCAATCATCGGAAGAAACAGTCATGCAGGTAGCTGGAATTGCCCACGCATTTGGGTGTAAAATATCTTGGGAATCAATCAATTCTCCGATTGCAAATCTATCAACGACTATGATGTTAAATCTTCCCGAATACCCCTTCGACCACTCGAAAACGTTCTGGTATGAGACGAGGATTAGTAAACGCAATCGTACCCACCCCCAAGGGAAGTTGGACTTGCTGGGGAGACCATCTACTGATTGGAATCCCTTAGAAGCAAAGTGGAGGAACTTGATTAGGGTTACGGATATGGCGTGGGTCATTGATCATATTATCAATGGCTCTTTGCTATATCCAGCAGCCGGGATGCTTGTCATGGCTATTGAAGCTGCGAAACAAATGGCAGACCCGCGGTATAAAATATTGGGTTACGAGTTTAGAGATGTGGTTTTCCAAAAAGCCCTCATAATCCCACAAGATGACATGGGTATTGAAACTCACTTCTACGTCAAGCAAACATCCGAGGGATTCAATGACTCTGGGCATTGGATGAAATTCAGACTCTGTACTTGTGAAGAGACAAAGGATGGGGAAACTTGGAGAGAGCATTGTAATGGCCTTCTCAGACTAGACTATAGTTCAAGGATACCAACAAGGCAGAATACGACGGATTTTGAGGAGTTATACCAACAGACAGCAACTGGTTTCGAATTGAGGATTGCGTCTAATGAACTATACAGAACTCTAAAAAAGGCCGGTTATGGTTTCGGGCCCTCTTTCCGATCCTTACACGAAATCACACACAACTCAAATAATCAAGCAACAGCAAGAGTGAAGCTTTATCAGTGGCCCGAGGCTGAGTTTCCACAAGCACATGTTGTTCACCCTGCTAGTCTAGATGGAATGCTACATCTATGTCTTGTTACCCTTGCACAGAATTTTAAGAATTCCATGCATACATCAGTTCCCAGTCAAATAAAACGCTGCTGGGTTGCCAACTACGGTTTGAATTCTACGCAAAGCACTTATGTCTCAGCTGTCACTACTGCAAAAGAAATAACAACGCGATACTCAGATTTCAACGGTATGGTGCTCAGCGATGCCAACAATCAGATTCTTATGCAAACTGAGGGTCTTAGAATGACGATCGTTGCAGCAGCTCAGGTTCCTCCATTAGCTGAGAACATGTGTTACCAGCTGATTTATGAACCCGATGTGGACTTGCTTCACGATACAAATCTGAAGAGATACTGTACTTCATTACCACACACAGCTATCGAGCCACAAAACTTTTATCAAAAGCTGTTGTTCATATCATACATGTTTTTGGCCAATGCAGAGAAGTCCATTTCTAACGCTAAAACTGAGCCAAGGCTCCCACATCTTGGTAAATATATCGAATGGATGAAGTTTCAACTGAAGAGGTATCGAGATGGAATTTTACCACATAGTCAACCGGGATGGGAAGATCTCATTGGAAATAAGTGCTATGTCGACAAAATCATTTTGGAGGTGGAAACTGGAACACCCCAGGGTCGGGTCTTTACAACGACGGGCCGTAACCTGGTTAGCATTCTGGAGGGCAAAATAGATGCACAAGAACTTCTCTTCGAGTCAAATCTTATCAACGATCTGTATATGGACATTAACTCAAATCGTTCATGTTTCTCGGGCCTCGACAAGTATTTGGATTGTCTCTCATATAAACGCCCAATTATGCAGATTATCGAGATCGGGGCTGGAACGGGAGGAACGACATCAAGGATACTTCGTAGTCTTTCAGTAGACAATGAAGGAAGGCAACGCGAATCCCGATACTCTTCTTATACCTATACAGATATTTCCAGCTTCTTCTTCCAGAACGCCCAAAAGAAGTTTGAAAACTTTCCACGACTATTATATCGAACTTTGAACATCGAGAGTGATCTCGTCTCGCAAGGGTTTGAGGAAGGCTTCTACGATTTGGTTATCGCGGCAAATGTTCTCCACGCAACATCTGATATAAAAAAGACACTGGAGAATGTACGGAAGTTATTGAAACCAGGCGGAAAGATTATATTGCATGAGATCACACGTCCCGAAATACTACGAAGCGGTTTCGTTTTTGGTCTTTTACCAGGCTGGTGGCTCTCCACAGAGCCCTTTAGGAAATGGGGCCCAGCTATGTCATCCGTAACCTGGGGAAATATACTCTCAGAGACGAGCTTCAGTGGGATTGATCTAGAACTAGAAGAGTATGCGAGTGGTGAATGCCATGAGCTTAGTATCTTAATTTCGACGGCAATTTCCAGAGATTCCGTAGTATCACCATCGCCAAATATTACAATAATTGTTAATGAAGCCTCGGAGTTGCAAAAAAATGTAGCTGGAAGTTTGAGAAGGAAATTCGCGGTTCAGAGCTTGGGTGACTGCCAAATTGTTGCCATGGGAGCGGATTTATGCTTCAGTCACAGAAAATTCGAAAAGGTTTTCATTCTTCTCGAACTCGAGGCACCAGTTATTTTTTCTCTTTCTGAGACCACCTACTTGACTATACAATCACTCTTGACATCTGCTGCTGATATAACATGGATTAGAGGAGGGGGAGGAACTGGAGCTCAAGATCCTGCGTGGAATATGATCGAAGGGCTTTCTCGCTCAATCCGAAACGAGGACCTGGAAAGGAAAATTATAGTGATTGCCTTGGATATGAGACCCCTGGCAGCACTCAACACAAATCAATTAGACACTATATGCGAAATAGGTTTCCAGTCTAGTGAATATCCGCCAAATGAAGTAGAGTTCGTGGAAATTGATAGTTATTTCATGATACCTCGAGCTATCCCAGCTACGAGGCTTGCCAGGGAAATCCATCAGAGATCTCTTCCTCAACAACCTTCTACTTTGTTGATGTCCGAGTCACCGGCAATTAAATTAGCTATTGAAATACCAGGATTATTGGAAACCTTATATTTCGAACAAGACACAGACTACAATGTTCCACTGACACCGACAGAGGTTGAAATTCAAGTCAAAGCAATCGGATTAGGGAAGCAAGATTATCAGATCGCTCTTGGGCAGACTCCACTCACCGAGTTTGGCAACGAATGCTCTGGAATAGTTACCCGATGCGGAAGACTCTGTCAAGGAATTGCTCCTGGGGATGAAGTTTTGATGATTGGCATAGGATTGTTCAGAAATCTTGCTAGGCGCGATTTCCGGACTGTGTGTAAGATTCCCGCGGGAATGACATTCACTGAAGCAGCTAGCTTTTCAATTCGGTTTCTCACTGCTTGGGAAGCTGTGAGTAGACTTGGACACATCCAAAGAGATGAAACTATTCTTATCCACGAAAGTGAGCAAGGCACTAGGCATGCAGCGGTCCAAGTTGCAAAGTATCATGGTGCAGAGGTGTTTGCTACTACCTCGACGGAAGCTGAAACGAATATACTCGTTGAAAATTATGGTATAGCTCGAGACCACATTTTCGAAATCCGTAGCAACTCCAGTATGCCAAGAATGATCATCAATGCAACCACTGGACGTGGAGTCGACGTAATTGTCAGCTCGGCAATGGGCGAAGAATTAGCCACTTGTTGGGATTGCATTGCACCAAACGGCCGGATCGTTCATCTTGCTCAGTCAGATATACAATCGAGACTAAAACAGGAATTGAATGCTTTCCGTAGAAACGTTAGCTTTACATCATTTGACGTCATTCTGTGGATACGAGACGAGCTCGAGAAAGCAACACAAAGACTCCGAGTACTATTAGAACTCATAAACTGTACATTGTTTCACATGCCGCCCTCTCTTCGCGTCTATAGTGTTGAGAACCTTGAGGATGTATTTCAGTCAATTCGAGACGGCGAAGTGCCAGGGAATCTTATTGTAGAACTGAATCCCAGCCACCACATTAACGCACTACTTGATACCATTCACACAACTATTCTTGACCCTGATGGTACTTATGTGGTTTCGGGAGGTTTTGGTGGCGTAGGAAGATCCATCGTTAGATGGTTAGCCGCTCATGGTGCAAAGTACCTCATCGTGTTATCACGTTCAGGTGCAAGTAGTCAATCTGCAAATGAACTTTTGCAGGAACTACGACTAAAAGGTGTAAGAGTACACTCGACAGCTTGCGACATTGTGGATGCGATTGCACTGAAACGGGCACTTTCTCCTACGGAATCTGCATATCCACCAGTAAAAGGCTGTATTCAATCGGTAATGGTCCTGAAGGTATCCATTCTATTGAATCGTTTTCCGATTAACCGAGATTAACTTGCTTATAGGATTCATCATTCGCGAACATGTCCTATGGAGACTGGAATCTCGGAACTAAATGCAAAGCTCAAGGCTCCTGGAACTTACACTCTCAACTTCCGGAGAACTTAGACTTTTTTGTTATGCTCTCCTCCACCTCGGGGGTGGTTGGAATTCATGGACAGGCAAACTATGGGGCAGGTAACTGTTACATGGACGCTTTAGCTCGTTACCGGGTTTCCATCGGTCAAAAGGCAGTAGTTTGGGACCTCGGCCTAATGCTCGACGATGGACACTTTTCTGAAGACGAGGATCTCATGAGAAGGATTGTTGCGTATGAAACTTTCGCGCCTATCACAAAAAGATTTACACTTGCTCTGCTAGATCACTACTGCGATCATAAACTTGGTCTACTTGAACCTCACGAAAGTCAAATTATAGTTGGCTTGGGTGTAGGTATGAAGGTTCAAAGCCAAGCTATTTTCCAGCATACAATACCGCACAAAGCCTCTAGCGCTACTTCGACTGACCCAGAAGATCTCGTCTCTGACTATCGGAAACTCTTTGCCGAGTCTCTATCAATGGCTGAAGCCGGATCTATTGCAACTAAAGCCATTGTAGAGAAACTGTCCCGCAATTTAACTGGATTACGCGGAAAAGTTGACATGGATAAGCCAATCCATGTACTCGGTGTTGATTCTTTGCTCGCCATAGATTTGAAGAGCTGGATTGCGAGAGAATTTATGGCGGATTTTCCCGTGTTCGAAATCCAAGGTGGTGCGACATTAAGCAGTGTTGGGCTCTTGGTTGCTAGAACAAGTAAGATTGCTCACGACTTATGGACTGTTGCTGGTTAGTTTTACATCTAAAATAAACCATTTGAAGATTAATTAGAAGCATCTCGCGATTTACTTGGGTTTGGTTTACAGTTTGGAGGCACTTCATAGTCAACCTGTGTTACACTAGCCCACTAGCTCATTTTTAACAATTCCAATTCTAGTCTAATGGAAATTGGAGACTAAAATGCCATTGATGCCTGCAGTGGATCATCATGTACCGCAAAATAGCTCTAAGATATCTTGTTAGAGTTTTAAATGTAAATTCTGGCATAAAGACTCTATTCTCACTATTTCTAATATTTCTTTATTTTGTATTCAGTACACTCAGCTTGATTTGCAGTCTCACTAAAGTCTATCAGGTGTGGGTTTATCAATTTAAAGCATTTATAGTGCACTAAGTGTATATTTGAATTATTACGATCGCGTATAACGTATCCTATATATTGTGGGTCTCGGATAAGTTTCTATCAATCCCATGCCTGTCATGCTTGTTGGATATCATTTCAGAGGGATATTCAGAACCCTCCAGGTTCTTGTTGGATTTACGATAGTACCGGTCACATTTCCATCCTGCATGTCGTACCTGTTAAATTAAGAGCAGGGGCTTCTTGAGTACCTACCGTTGCTTTGAGTAATCCTACCCATTATGCTTTAATGTTACTCCGTTTATTTGATCCATATTAGCCCACTTGCCTCTCTTGGAACAGCACACAGGTCAGGATCGCATGCAACATTAAATCTATAGTTCAGCTGCGTGTATATAATGGGAAATCCAGTGCATACTGCACCTGTATGCCACCAATTTCCCAATACCCGCCACCAACTTGCATCAATCAGCACTCCAGAACCTTTTGTTCATAAGGAATATTTCGAGTCGGTCCACTGATTATTCACTTCCCATATTCTCCCATTCACGCGCGGATAAAAATCAAACTTCGATACTCAGTTTCTGGATTACATTCTGTTCCATATTGCCCAAAATGGATGTCAAAAACCTTGAGTCGGCTGCTGCCGAACTTAGTACAGTGTCAGCAACTAGAGTCCCTACTCCAGCAGAATTGAGTGATGGTAATGCCTCATCATACACCATCAAGAAGCAAAGAGAGATTATTCACCGGATTGACAGACGACTTGTAGTCATCTTAGCGGTTCTTTTCATGTGCAGTTTGTTAGATCGAACTAATCTTGCTGCTGCAAACATTGCTGGGCATGACTCCTGGATTTCGTAGGTTCTTATCTGACAATTAATTAGGATGGCCAAAGGACTTCGGCTTCAGGGAGCTCGTTATAACATCATTGTTCTAGTATTCTTCATCCCATATATCATATTCCAGGCTGTGGCTACAGTTCTTACCCGCAAAGTTGGGCCGCGTAACTTCATGACAGCAATCGTCATACTTTGGGGAAGCTGTGTGATCGTAGGTCATCCTTCTACAGTATCTATATGGTCACTGATACTTGTTAGGGCTTTGGTTTCGTCAAGTCATGGGATCAAATGGTCGGCCTCAGAATCATATTGGGCGTTCTTGAAGCTGGTTACTTCCCCAGCTGTGTGTACCTTTTGTCATGCTGGTACACAAGATTTGAGCTGCAGAAACGTTTTGCGGTGTTCTACCTTGTTGGGAGCATGGCTACTGCGCTTGGAGGAATATTATCCTATGGCATCATGCAAATGAATGGCATGGCCAACTTATCAGGATGGAGATGGATCTTCATTGTCAGTCCACAAACTACAATTCCTTATTTCAAGTAACTGAAATAAAATAGATAGAGGGAATATTGACGTGCGCTGTCGGCTTCGGGGCGTTTTTTATCATCGTCGATTTTCCAGAGCTCGCTACCAAGTCTCGGAATTTTCTCAACGCAGAGGAGACTACTTTTGTGGTGGCACGTCTAGAAGATGACAGAGCCGATGTCATTCCAGAACCATTTCATCTCAAAAGTTATTTGAAACACGGTCTCGATATTGAAATATGGGGGTTCGCATCGATATTTGGTCTTACACTCACTAGTACATACGCTATTGCCTACTTTTTACCGATAATCTTAAACTCCGGGATGCACTTCTCGATCGCAAAATCACAATGCCTCGTTACACCTCCTTACGCTGCTGCAGCCATCTACATGTACGTTCTTGCCGTCTTCTGTGACAAATATCGCATCCGCGGTGCCGTCATAGCTCTCAATGCCGTTGTGGGTCTAGTTGGCTTACCGCTTCTGGGATATGCTAAGAGTGCACCGATACGATATTTTGGTGTGTTTTTGGCTACGATCAGTTGCAACGCCAATGTCCCCGTGATACTGACTTATCAGGCCAACAACGTGAGAGGTGAGTCTGGAAATCCATCTATTACATTCCTTTCCTTAATTGAGGCACAGGGCAATGGAAACGCGCGTTTTCTTCCGCAACAATGGTTTCTTTTGGAGGCATTGGAGGCATTGTTGGATCTAGTGTTTTTCGCAGTCAGGATGCTCCTGATTATGGGCCCGGAATAGTAACGACCATTATCTCAAATGGGCTGATCCTAGTCATTCTAGCTCTAATGTCGTTAAGATTTTGGAAGGCAAATAAACGGGCAGAAATGGGACAACAACTAATTGAGGGCTTACATGGTTTCAGATACACGTTGTAAAATGCGGAATGGCAAATTTAGTCAACGAAATAAGAATTAGACTGGGGCCCGGTCAGGATGGAAAGACAAAGATCTATGGTACTTGAGCTCTCCATTTATGAACATATGCCAGTTTAATGTCAGCTAGTTAAGAAATTGTTATGGAAGTCTGCTGCCCCTGGGTACATTCTCCATTCCTCGAATTAATACACGAAAATAAAATCCTCATTTTTCAAATCCGTCATATCTGCAAACGCTTTATCTTTTTCTCGAGGACCAGTTGCTTGGTTGACACCTTTGCCTAATTGTGCGAGATCTATCTTTCTCATCATAGATTCATCAAGAATGACAGCTGATTTACCAACCGTAACACGTTTATTCGAGTGCCTAGAGTTGAGAAACCTGAGGTAGAGCACAATGAAACTAGAAATGTTAGGAAATTCCTTGGTCGACCAGATGCGGAGATGAAACTGTCTTACCCAACTAGCACTTCAACGAAGATAAACATGGAAAGATTAGAAATAAGACCCTTGCGATAGTATGGTTTGTCTTCGGCGCTATACAGGAGAGGGCCGATGATATTGCCAGTACACATTCCTACGAAGACAATTCCTGTCACGACTTTCCGCTTCGTGTCCCCGGCGGTGTTTTGTACATGCCATGAGTAAATCAATGGAGTGATACCTGCTAGGAAAGAGGTAAGATAGTAAGCAAAGAGTAAAATACCTTTGCTACCTGCTCCTCGGGGAAGTGCGAGAAGAATGGAAGCTCCGATGATACACGGTAAAGCCAAAATGGCGATCACTATTCCTTTACTTTTTATACGAGTTGCCAGCCATCCACCCCCTAGGATGGCAATGACATTTACGGCTCCGAACGGGATGTTGAAAAGAATTGTGGTGAATTTGTCGAAGCCGAATGATTGTACAATCAAGGGCCCGAAGGTGCCAATACCACCAGAGGGGATTCTAGTCTGTGTTAGTAATGGTAGTTACAACTAGGTTGTGGGTCATCTACGATATAGCCATGACAAGGAAAAACCAGCAGTATGATTTAGGATCTATGAACGCTTCCAGGACATGGTCCCAGCGCCAATTTCTAGACACAATGCCCATCTGGTTTGCTCGAAGGCGCTCAATTGCAATGTCCCTCTGTCCGTCCTTCCAAAACGTTGCTTCCATAGGCGAATCAGGGAAAAATATGAAAGAGATAACCGAAAATACCAAAGTGAGAGCTCCGCAGTAGAGAAAGATAATCTAGATACGATTAGTTGAGCCTCATGAATGGGCCTATCATGTTTACCTGGTAAGAGTGAAGTTTGTCAGAAATTATGTGCCCTAAACCATACGTGCTCAAGCTGCCGAACTGGTCTCTCTCATTAGTCATATGTTACGTGGAGAGAAACTAGAACTTAAGTAACACATACCACAAATGTAAAGCCATTCATAGCATTCCATGCAGAAGTTCTGTTGGTTTGTTCACTACGACGCCACCACATCTGTGTCACAGCAACAAGGGAGGGACCTGATTATATGAGTTCTAAACGATCAGAAAATAGGCGAGCATCATACCAATCAAGCTCTCAAAACTGCCCAACATAAATCGAAGGCCAAGTAAACTTTTAAAATTCTTTGCTGATGCCATACAGCACATGGTAACACCCCACATAAAAATTGCCGATGAAATTAGCTTGCCAGTTGGCAGTTTGACTAACAACACTGCACCTAATGGTTGCATGATAAGCTGTGCAAAATAGAGAATTGACCCAAGCCAAGAGTACTGCTTGCCCACAAGTCCTGCATCCTTTTGGATGTTGAAAACGGAAGTGTAGGATAGTGCTGATTTATCGAGCTGTTGTAGGAAGTAGGCACCGAGCATTAAGGGAAGTACTCGCAGATCAATTTGGTATAAAACTCGCTTTTCTTGCTCAACTGTGAATACTATATTTTGATCATGATCTAGAAGGGCAGGAGGGTCCTCTGTTGCAAAAGAGGGTATAGTCTCTACGTTGGCGGTGATGACATCCTTCGTCTCGATAGGAGATGCGTTTTGAAGTTTGCTATTAGACATTGCTACTTCTGTCCTAACGGCTATCGAGATCAAATGTGATGCAGGATCTGGAGGTGGAATATAGAGCTACTTATGTAAATGCCCAGACTTCAGTTCCATATTGAGCCAGGATTAGTGTTTGCTTTCGACGTAACCCTAATAGTCTTGTCTAACACATCAATCTATATTTCAGTGCTTCTATAATCCGATTTTCCTGGAAATTTTCCTTCAACTTAAGGATACCCGAAGTTTAGCTCTTCCAAACCAATGACTTCTTGAACTAGACTCTTGACTGACAGGCGATGCAACGATAGCCCCTCTATCCCCGTGGGGTAAGAATGTTTTCAGAGTTCTATGCATCAGTTAGTGGATCACTTCAGCGCTTTCAGACGATCTTGTTCCCCGCGTTCATGGGAACAGTGAGACTGGTAGATGATCATTCGCTTAGTTCGAAGCCCCTGGAAGTTGTTTCGGAAGAAGATGATTTAAAAGTGGGGTGGGTTGGACCGAGTTCACTACAAAAGTTACGATGTCTTATTCTGGTTGATGGATAAATTGATACACAAGGAGAAATGATAACCAGGCTTGGCCTTGATAGGTGAAGCTGTGGCCGAGAGTGGGACAATATTTTAAATGTTAGAGAAGACTTACACATATTCAGACCTATTCAAATATTCTTATATTAAATCAACTCTTCGTGTCTTTTAATGCTTGCAGACATTTGTTCGTACTCCTAAACCTTGTCAATATGGTGAAAAGATATGCTATCATCGGCTGTGGCGGCCGAAGCAGCTTCTTTTACAACGCCCTGGCAAAAGATTACCTCAATACCTCACTTCTTGTTGCACTTTGTGATACCAACCCAACCCGTATGAATGTTGCAAATGAGAACCTAAAGTCTCTAGCATATCCTTCAGCGCCCTTACCGACATACAAAGCCTATGATTTCGAAAAGATGATCGATGAAACGAAACCCGATGAGGTGATCATCACAACCATAGATCGTACGCATGATTTTTACATCATAAAGGCAATGGAACTGGGATGTAACGTAATTACGGAAAAACCTATGACAATAGATGAAGTGAGATGTCAAGCTATTATTGATGCTGTGAATCGGACGGGAAAAAAGATTCGGGTGACTTTTAACTATCGGTATGCACCTCACAATACCAAGGTGTATGAGTTGCTAGGTGAGTCCATATTCTTGAATACCCAGTCTACTCTCCTGCTTAAGCTAAATCAAATGCTTACATCTCCGGAAAGGCGAGGGAGCTATCGGCATAGTGACTTCCATCCACTTCGAATGGGCCCTTAACACCTCCCACGGTGCCGATTATTTCCGGCGCTGGCACAGGGACAAACGCAATGCAGGCGGTCTCCTCGTCCATAAATCAACCCATCATTTTGACCTCATTAATTTCTGGCTCCGCTCCTCGCCCGTATCTGTGATGGCCCATGGCGAACTCATGTTCTATGGCCGCGAAAATGCTGAATCACGGGGTGTCACCGAATTCTACTCCAGGGCTCACGGCAGCGAAGTTGCAAAAAAAGATCCATTTGCGTTGCATTTAGAGGAACATGAGCAGTTGCGGAAAATGTATTTGGAAGCTGAACATGAGGATGCTTATTATCGGGACCAGAGCGTTTTTGGGGACGGGATCAGTATTGAAGATACGATGGGTGCATTGGTGAAGTACAAGAATGGGGCAATTTTGACATACAGTTTGATTGCATACTCACCTTGGGAGGGATTTAGAGTGGTGTTTAATGGGACGAAGGGGAGGTTGGAACTAGATGTCGTGGAGATGAGTTACGTGAATAGTGGCGGCGAACAAGGAGCCGAGGGAGCCTTGGAGAGATGTACAATTACACTAAGGCCCTTGTTTGAAGTACCGAGAGATATTGAAGTCAAAGGAGGGGTGGGGGGTCATGGGGGTGGTGACCCAGTGCTGCTGAATGATTTGTTTGGGGAGGGCATTGAAGAGGATCGGTTTGGAAGGGCTGCAGATCATATTGACGGAGCTAGAAGTATTTTGACAGGCATAGCAGCCAACAGATCACTGAGAACAGAGAGTGTGGTTTTAGTAAAAGATATATTAGATCTGAAATTATAGACGAAGCTTGAAAGTAAGAAGCGAAGTCATGGAAGTCTTGAATCGCCGTTAAATCCAGGGGCAAATTTCCTTGTGGAGATATCAATGCTCACAGTAACACATTGTAGCGAGTTAAACTTTCGCTTTAATGTCATCCTCTTCTTTTCTCCTTTGGACATTGCTATTTATTTAAGAATTTTATTCGCGAGGAAGTTAAGAGGACGAACAAAGCTTCAGAGTGGTTAGGCGGCAAAGCGGTAGAAACGCTCAGATGTAGGTCATAAACATTCTGGTTCATATATCAGGTATATGAAATGAATCAAATTTCTATATAGACAAGAATTTCGCACATATTACAAGCAAACTCAGTTGTTAAATATAAGGTAGTCAAGTCTGAATTAGCTTCGGTTACCAGAATCTTGGTCAGCTTTTTTTTAAGTGATACTAAACAGTGTTGAAGAAACTGGCTTACTATGTGACCGACGAATATGTGCAGCTGACCCAGGATAATTCAGAAACGGGGAGTGGTCCCCTTTACGAAACGAATAGCCATGAAACTGATATTATTTACATACTTGTTACAGGTGAACCCTCTTTGAAAGAAAAAGAGGCCATTCGCCATTACTTCAAAGGTCCTTTTCCCAGCCAATCGACGAGTTGATCCTCCAGTAATGTGTAAGTTATGTGCACAAATTCAATAGTAAGGGCCCAAGATAAAGCAGGCAAAATGTGATTATCGCGAGACTACAGATCATCCGTACACACCCATGTGCTATAAAAATGAGATGAGCTACTTAGCAGGGATCTGCTTTCTCGGCATCTGCTCTATAGAGTCCTAAATACGTAGCCTTCAGTCTTCCCATCAAATGCTCATCGGCAGTGATCGCCTTCTTACCCTCCGGCCCAACACCATTTAAACTTTTCAGCTCTTTAACCATTTCGCTAGGAATTGGTTCTAGGATAGTATTGCCAACGGGATGGGCAAAATAAGCCATGCTATATCGGTCTTGTCCACCTTCTGGTCCACTTTTTGGAAAGACAACACGATGAACAGTAGACTTTAAGAGACCGTTTGTCCAGTAACAAAGCAGATCACCAATGTTAACGAGTATTGGAGGTGATGGATCCGACTCAGTGCCGGCAGGGAACACAGGAACAGGAGTCCACTGTTAAACAACAATTTAGTTTTGTGCTTTTGAAGTTCGAACAACGAGACAGTGAGGCAAGGCTTAATGACTTACAGCTGCAGCGGAAGTGTAGTCTTTGGCACCGTCAAGAGAGAGAGTAGAGGGTGGTATTATCTCAAGGCCAGGCTGGCCGGGACGTTGAAACAATAAGGTTATGCTGCCATAGTCACTGTGAGCACCAGCTCGAATATCTACCGAAGGTTGAAAATCAAGGCCTGGTGGGATAGCTGGGTAATGTAATAAGCGAAGAATAGTGCCACTAGGCCCGCCTTGATGTCTTGATGAGAGCCATTCTGTGCCACCGGCTGCATTATCAATCTGCGAACTGTCAATAAACAATTTTGTATAGCGGAGAGAACTGGAAGCCATTACTTTAAGTCCAATTGCAAAAAGGGTGAGTATCTTCAAGACCATATCGTTGCAGTGTTTGTGGAATTTATACAGGTCGTTCTCATGATCTGCAAGAGATGCTGGAATAGGCTGTTGAGGCTTCCCGTTACGATATTCGGCCAGATTAAATGCCCTAGAATAGCTTAGCTCAGGTAGATCATAAATTTTGCTGGGAATTTTCCCACTCCTTAAAGTCTCCCACCTAAAACTGGATTAGCCCGTACTTAGTAAATGGGTGACAACTACCGACTTACTCTTTGGTTCTCTGCATCAAGGGTCTCGGAATGCATCCCTGACCAACCACGATTCTAGATACAACTTTCAGACAAGCTAGAATTATAAACTTGGGTTGGCTTACATCCTGACCAATTTTGCATAGTTGCTTTTCTTCAACTGGGGAGGAAAAGAATTTCTTTGACTTTGGCCAAATCAGCACAGGATAGTTACCTAAAAGTAGAGACGTACCAATTCAAATGCTCCATCAATATCCTCAATGGGGATATCTTTACCTTGACTTTTGATATAAACAAAACCATATGTGGCAGCTGCATTAAGGAGAGCATTGGCGATGGTTGGATCTGTACTTGTGCCTCCAATATCAATGACAGGGATCTCTATTGTATTGGTAGTCACATCCGACATGATGAATTATGTTGAATGGAAGATCAGAACAATGTTTAATGTTTCCCAATACTATCAGGATGTTTTGTTCAAAAAGTGAAAAGATGTTAAAGAGTTCAAAAGTGGAAAGATAGTGAGATTCAAAATACTCTCAGAGATAAAGAACCACGTGATCCGACAAGGGTAAAGGCTTGGCATACATGGCGTGCCGCTAAGCGCCCCACACAAGCTCTTGAGGCTCCCTGAGCATTTCTAAAACAACACCACAACTTCCCCCAAATAAAGAACCACATTCGCAGACCATTCTCACTACAACTATACAATTTATTCCTACCTCTCAACATCCCCTGAAATTATACGCCAACCCCCAAATAATCCTACCATTGAACAAACCTTGGCTTCTCCCTCCTGGAAAACTCTACAGTTTCCAGGTCATATCATACAAACCAGTCGTGGTCCCGACATACTTGCGATATTGGATACAGATACAACAGGAGAACATACCAAACAAGAAAAGATATCTATAGTCATTTTGCATATATCTTGGTAGCAGCCCAACCACCGTCATTATGTCTCGTAAGTCGTACAAATTTCTTTATTTTTGAAGTCATTGGCATCCACGCAAACAGAAGAGAGCAATGGCTCGATATTATTCAACATACTCTTTTGGAGACTTCATTATGACCCTCTTCATCAAATATATTAGTGGATTGGCCGCTCCCGTCAATCATTCGCCATAGAAGCACGCACACATGGATCAGGACAGGGGACGAAGGGAAGAAGGTGAAGAACAATTCAAGTGGACAAGCGAGCGGTTACTGCCCTTGGAATCACAACAACTCGAACGAAAACAAAAATGTCGGTGGATAATGCGTCAGCTTGTGGCATATGGTCGAACCGCAGAGCGACCCGAGTTGCTCACAGCAACCTCACCCAGACTTATAGTGCAAGTCGTGTTGAAACATACGAAAGACTTTCAAGAAGAAACTCAGAATCTCATACCAACCATAGGGGCAGGAAAGCCATCGCTTGGTCCAGATATCAATATTGCCCAAGTTCGAACCCCAGCCAATCTCGCTTCCCAAGGTTATCTGAGCCCGTTTTAAATCATAATCTTGGGTCGATATGTATTCAACGCCAATGGCCTCGGATTGGAAATGCACAAGGATGTACGTACTTCCCAGGATGCATGCTCTGAAATTGGAGAAGTGTCTGGGTCAAATCAGAAACCACTGAGTGCTCATGGCCTCTCATGAACACGGCCAATCCATCTAATGGCCGTATATGGTGGAAACTATTCTCTAATTCGGCTCAATAATGACCTCGCCATCAGCTCCCTGAACAACAGTCGAGAGGAAGATTTTGAAGGAGTTTCGTGAGGCTTGTTCGACCTCTACGAGCTGCAAAGAAGTTTTGAGCTCTCTGAGACACAAAGTGATATCCAGGCGAATAACTCACGGACATATACCCGGCTATATGATGCGCAAAGCAACTCAATGCCTTATAACTACCAGAAGTCCTTCCGATTTGGTGATATGCTGGACGTTCTCCAACAGCACGGCCCACAAAGTTCATTGCAATCCTATAATTCATATATGGTATAAAATCGAAAATGCAACGTTTCTTGATGTAATTCAGGATATTCGAAACCATTGTCGTCGTCTTAGAGCAGATCGGAGACTTATTCTGGACTCGCTAGTGGTGCAATGGCCCATGCGGTGCTTGCCTTTTGACTTCTTGAGATGGATCCGAATGAAGATTTTATGACTAGCGCGATCTTCCACCGACACTCTACCTGTTGACACTCAAGAAATTCTTGTAAATTTTACTAACTATCCCGTCTACAGCTATTCGAGATCCCTCCATCTATTCTAATCCAACGTAAGCTTGTGGTGCCTCAGTTTGCAGAGCTGATATGCTAATGATATCTAGCCATATGCAATTCAGCAATGACCCTGAGGAAACGGTTATTGGTGTTGAGGCTACTGCCTACCTCCAAACGGTAATGGAAGAAAATCCTGAGCCCCTGCTTGCTGCTCTAGGAGGGTTTCCTCTTGTTCTCAAGGAAAACATCGAAACGGAATTAAACAAGTGGAAAGAAAACAACATGAGACCCATCTTTGTCTTCGAAGGCCAGCCGATAGTCGGGCAAGATGAAATGACTCTCCGCAACGCGAAGGCTGCCCTTGATGTCACTCAAAGCGCATGGAACCTGTACGGTGAAAACAAGCCCACCGAAGCTGTAACGGCCTTTGGTGCTTCGGGTATGATCCCTTTCAAAATCGAAAGGTTCTTCTGCTGACATTGAATAGGTGCTGTTCGTATTCAGGAGTTATATCCCATTTTACAGGATGTTCTTTCGGATCGCGGGCTTCCTTTCAAGATCGCGCCTTTCGGTGCCTGTGCCATGGTATGTGTGCAATATTCTCTGGTAAATATGTCTAATCTCGCCTAGCTCGCAGCTTTGGATAGCGGAGATGAGCAGTTCATTGATGGTATAATGGGCTCCCAAGAGCTTTTACTGTACAAGATCAATGACGCAATAATATTTCCACCCACCGCCATCAACTGGGAGAAGAAAGTGTTTTATGGAGTCGAAAAGTCAGAGTTGATCAAAAAACTTAACATTTCACCGCCAGAGATTTTCGTGGAGTAAGTAACAGAGCGGTATAACGACGTGACAATCGTATATATTGGAGCTTTCTTGAAGTCTCAGATAGCTAATATTTGGGGTTTCAACAGTGCTCTTCTGATGACTGGTACCTCGTTCCTCCCACAATTTCCACAAGCAAACACAGTTTCAGGTGTAGCCTCATTTTCCATTCGCGATGCATACAACGGGCTCCGAGCTCACAACAAATCTGTTATGGCCTTTGCAGCACACTATAGCGACAAGATCCGAGAAGGTGACCCTGACTGGCTCGATAAGTACCAAAAGGCGAAGATGCAAGTCAATCACTGTGTGACCTTGTCTCCAGACGGACAATATAACGTTCAAGATCGGGAAAACTTGACAATCGACAGTGTTAAGTATCTTGGCCTTCAATTGCCAGCCGAACTATATCACTACATGTCCGAAACAATGATTGGTCCAAGAGTCATGAACTCACTTACGTGGCTTGACACTGTTGTCTTCCCAACGTTAGACGGAGTGGAGTCGGAGGAGTACAAGCGTCTTGTCACTGTTTCACTCCCACCTTTAAGAGAAACAATGGCAGCACTTATCGCTTCCCGATGTGCTCGTGCCCTCCAGCACTACAACCAACACATGCGATTCTGGTTTAATGAGACCTTACGGCCAGAACTTGTTCACAAAGATAAGCAAGAGGAAACCAACAAGAAGACCGAAACGTGGGCTGTAGGAGATCCAGATCTTAAGTCGATCCAGGGTCTGCCAACAACACAACCTGGAAAGTTGACATTTGCGGTCTTAGCTTTGCAAAAGAAAGACTTTGCAGAAAAGACCGTCTCAAAGGTTCGGGTTGATAGTTTGGATACAACCTCGGAAATTTTATCAAACTCCATTTGGCGCTTACTGCATCTTCGTGGCTATGTCAATGACCAACACAAGCTATCAATATGGGGCCAAGCCCTAGCGGCTACTCTGGAGGCAATTGGTCCCGCCGTGAAGAAATATGATGATGCCCAACATCTTGAAGAGGCCGCTTTCCTTGCATTTGAACTTCTCCAATTCGATAACCTCAACTCACGTAACCCTCACCCAGAACTCATTGGTGGTCCTTTACGAGGCTCCGACGAACAAAAGGCAAGCTGCATGTTAGTTAGCCGCACTGCTTGTCTACTCAAGCTTCGTCATAAGAGCGTCGGATATACCGGACCTCTTAGCAAGAACTTCCTTGCATTTTATTCCATCGTCAAGGCTGTTAGGGAGGCAGACCGTGACCTGTTGGAGGGAATCACGGCGTCGATGTTTTTAAGCAGTCAGGCTAAGCGGTCTCGTACCAAGTACCGCGAAATAGGTCAAGGGTCAGTTTCCTCTCTCCTTATAAACGTTTTCACTAACATGTTACAGTCTTCCTTTTGGCACTGATATCAATATTGGTATGGGTATTGCTGTCAAAACTTACCTAGACGATGCCCTCAAAGTAAGCACATCACCCGAAGAACGGAAGGCAGCAAAGGATGGTTACGCAGAGAAATACCTTCCTCACGGTGTCAATATTTCAGAGGATCTTGAAGTTTCATTCTCATTCTTCGATGCATTGCATAAAGGTGTACAAATTCTCGGTAACGAGATTCCGCCAGCAGATAAAAAGGCTTGGGATGATGCCAAGGTCTACCTTGATGCGAGGCGGTAGAAAATGTATGGTTGGGCCAGCATTGTTCTGATGTCTATGTTACCAAAAGCTAATGGAAGGATCGTTGGGCGAGATCAGTTCGTGATATGGTTGGTAAGAAATCGCCAATCTTTTGGAATTAGATCTTCGGATGAGGTTGTCCTCATCATAACAATGAATCAGAATATTAGTGGTCAACCAAGATTTGCATTCCATCTCTTCCTGGTGATATCCACCTTGAAATTCCGTCTTTTGTTTTGTTCTAGTTCTAGTCAGTATAATGGAATTCTGGCCGTTCGCCGCGCGCATGAGCAGTTACCTGTTTGCCTAGGCGAGATGATGCTTTGGTCGCAGAGAGTGTCTCCAGCTGCTCTTAGCCATTACAATAAGCCCCTGGACTGAACCCTTTATACTGTCGAATTACTCAACATTTCCATTACACGCCTCTAGAGTTGTCCATTTTAGTCAATACACCTACTTTCCTCTTACCCACCCACCCCTGCATTGTTTCAACAGCTTCACACGGTCGTACATATACTAGTAGTCTTTTGATAAAACCCTACCATGGAATGGAATTTGCAGCTCCTTGTTATGCGTTGCATAGTCTATCCTTCCCCGGTATTTCGGAGGTGCCAAGACAAACCCCAGATCTTCGATGTCCAGCATCAGGCTTCGTCTTTGCCTTTACAACGCCAAGTTTAGTCACTCGTTCTTCCATGATAAAATCAGCAAAGATTGGTCAGGTGCTGTGCATAGTATATCAGAGTGGAAAAGGTCATTTTGTAATGGGCTGTTGTTGTGGTGATAATATTCAGAAATTGATGCATGGCTATGATCTTAAGGAAGATAATTTATTTATAAGGTATATGAAAGTTGATCTTTCTAGTGCATTAGGTCATTGTTTGCCAAATTGGGAGCTTTCGACCCAGAATCACGTAAAAAGTGGATGCCTACGAATCCGAAAATAATAACCAGGGTTCGTTAGAAAAGGCTACAAGGAAGCAAGAGTATTATCAGTCATTGTTATGTTCATCAAGAGTGAATCTTGTGATAGTGATTACTGTAATGAAGCACGTTTTATTACAGAAAAATAGTTTTGAAGGTATGAATAGGAAGTTATTACAAAGGCCCTGGATGGCTCACATCTCTTCTGACCATCTTCTGAAGCTCATGGAGATGATATCGATTTCCTCAACACGAAGTGTGGAAGGTGTAATAGGCAGTGTAACCACGATGAGTTTGATAGCCTCTTGTAACTAGATCTTTTGTAGGGGGATATGTGTTATATATCTAAAGCTCCGTGTGCCCTGTTTCTTGTTGCTGCGATCTCGGCCCTGGCTTTACACGCCCTTCCACAATGTCCAAAACAAAGGTTTCAACAATTTGCGCAGTGATTTTCTTACCCTGCTCAAATGGAAATACCTGCCCCGCACTAGGATTCTGCACTGCCAGCGCTGGGAAAACTCCAGGTCGGAGACCAAGAGCTGGAGCCATTCCCGCATATTCCACTGCATCAACGGTCACAAGACTCAGATACTCTGCATATTGTCTCGCTAATGCCTTGAGTGTTGACTTAAAGTCATCCCTTTCTTCCTTCGTCTCCGCAAAGAAATAAAGAAGTGATTTTCCTGACTAAAAGAAACATTTTCAGCTTAATTTAATGGTAATTAGCCTCAAGAGCTTACCGTTAAATAGTTCAACTCATTCCGTCTATTTATCTCCCCCACAATCGGTGCTGCGGCCATTTCCATAAACCGCTGTAAGGTGTTGAGTTTCCATTCCCCACAAATGGATTGAGGTTCTTCATTCTTCATGTACCTAACTACACATCCAGGAGCGACACCTTCATTCTTAGCAAGAGCTTGCTCTGCAACACTGAATGCAAACCTATCCCAGTGTCGAGTAGCCAAAATATTGAAGTTGTAGTCTAAAACCTCATTTCCAGGATCATTGTATGCTATGAATACAATTTCGTCTTTGGTTTTAAACTCTGCGATGTCCTGTGCGTCTAGAGTTGCTGGGCCACGATGAGTACGCTTTAAGTATGCCAAAATCCTACATGAAGAATTGTCAATATTTCTCTACACAACATCTAATTATTCTCTGAAGCTACCAACTCACGCTGCGGACTTTCGAGGCCCCCTATATCTGTGGATAGTGCTTATTCCGGCTTTTCTCTGACTCACAAGTCGGATTGTGGGGTATGATATGATATTTTGATCTTTACAGAATGATAACTCAGTGGTACAATCGATGCTGTGCATTGGTCTAGAGCTTTTTGCAGCAGCGTTAAGCCATTCTGGTTCTAATGATTTACTTGCTTCTCTGATGATTCTATTAGTCTTTTCTAGAGTATCCGGAATGGGAAGACATACGTCCATGGCTAGAAAACGATGTGCTGATTAGCACGTGCCGTTTCATTTCTTGATGGAAAATTGCCTACCGCCAGGACTGTGATCACGATTAGCAATTATAAGATTGATTTAAAATTCATGTTTTCTTGCGGAGCGAGCTGGAGAACTCACAAGCTACTAGAGCTTCCGATGTGCTCCCTTCTAAAATGGTGGTGAGTTCTGCGCTTGGTGTGTGCTCCCAGCTAAATACCCCACCGACGAAAACGATCTGAAGGAGAATCTTAAAAAGCATCTCTACAAAACTCTCGTATCATCAATATTACCTCAAAATGAAAGAAGGTCAAGAAAGTCTTCAACTGTGTAGAAGAGGGGTCGTTGCATGGGAAGCTTGCTACCCCTGAGTAACCCGTCGAGCCGTCGTCTCAAACACGGGGGCGAACGGATGATTTTCGGGAAGCGAGCCAAACAATTCCCTCCCAGATGAGATTCAAGTTTCAAACCCATGTACGTTAATCCTCTTTCACACGCTTCGTCTCAAGTATTCTTTGGCTCGGGCAATTTCTAGGGCTCTGATTGCGAGTTGTTGCACTAAGCGTCGCCCGTTGCAATCGGTCTTCGTCACCCCCGCCTGTTCTGTTCAACAGCTTCAACTTCTCCGGATATTCGAAGATTCTATAAAATTATAAAAGAAGATGGCGGCACTACTTTCTGTGTATGCGTTGATTTATCTGGCGTCATTTGCCAGTGGTAATGCGCAACAAGCCCCTCTAGGAACAACCAATTTGTGTGCACATCCTCCTTACAAGGTCCACATCTTCTCGACATCCCCTCTTGTAATCTATATATCAGATTTCCTCAGTATTCCAGAACGCAAACATCTTCTATCCGTAACGTAAGGTCTCCCTTCCAAGCCCCTTCTTCAAACATACAATAGTAACCACCCCATCTTGCAGCAAAAACACCTTCTCCGACTCCGCCGTAGCAGACCAATCTGGCACCGAAGGACTCCAACAAACCCGTACATCAAAATCAACCTCCGTCCCCAGGGATCCTATCGTCGATTGTATAATCTCCCGCGCTATAGCCATCCAAAATCCTGCATTACCGCGCTCGCACGTCGAGCCTCTCCAACTCGTTTCCTATACTCAAAACCAATCCTACCATTTCCACACGGATTGGTTTACTAATCCTGGTCTCGCCTCTGCTCGCCATGGCGGGAACCGAATCTCCTCATTTTTCGTTTATGTAGATGTCACTTCAGATATTACTGGAGGAGGGACGAATTTTCCGATTTTAAATGCGCCTTACGGGGAAGAGTGGTGTGAGTTTGTAGATTGTGATGCGGAATTGGAGGAAGGGGTGACCTTCCAACCGGTGGAGGGAAATGCGGTTTTTTGGATGAATATGGTAGAGGAGAGGGGCATGGTTGTGGGAGACGAGAGGACGTTGCATGCTGGATTACCAGTGACTAGTGGAGGAAAGGTAGGGATGAATATTTGGACAAGGGAGGGAAGGTTAGGAAAGGAATTTGGGGGAGAGGATTGGGTAGAGGAGAAATAATGAGTTATGTTATGTTTCTGTACTAACAATAATGAATAAACTAGTTTGACGTTTTGGTTATTGTATTGACAAGAACAGAACTTGAACCTCAAAATGACTTATGCCTAATCAACCGATACATAAATAGAAGTACAACATAATTGACTAAAGCAATTTCTACAGAGATTTACTTTCAATAGATATTGTACCGTACACATCGGAAGTTTTCTACCACCTTAGACTCTCTCCATAGGCTGTAGAATGCCCGTGGCAGTAAGAGGCATTATATCATCTCTGTTATATCGCCCTCCCTGCAGTTAGTTCATGTTTGGACAGTAGCAATTTGGTTGTTCACCCGCTCCAAGGTATTGTAGTCACGTGACCAACAATCAGGCGAGGTTTGCTGCATCTTGTTCCAACAGTTGCCTAGATTCACCAAGTGCATGTTGACCTTGACAATGTCAACGATATTAAGTTGTCAGAATGAGTACCAGGCATCCTCTATCGATCAATCTATAAAAATCACACCCGTTTCTTTCCATTGAACATGATGTTCTTTACTTTGTTTTCCCAGCTTCCTCATGAAGTACAAGATATGATATGGCTTTCAACGATCCAACCCCGTCTCGTGACACTACGCAAAGGTCACTCCTGTGTTCATAGTCCAACGCCAATTCCACCAGCTTTACATGTGTGCGGAAACTCCCGAAGAGCCATGATGAAATCAGGCTACACACTTGCGTTTGGACCAGCTTATCCAGACCGTAGGGCTTGTAATGGAGCTGGAGTCAGTGTTTCCTTTCCATTTTCACCCTATGTGCCGTAGCCAGAAGCTAGGACCTATCACAATACGTTGACATTCGATTCCATAAGTAGGAATTGGTGTTCTAGCTGTTGTGGTTTGGTTTGTCTCTTCGATATGAGTAGAATCCGCTACGTTATGTGTAGCAAGCAAAAGCGTTACTACAACCTTTCGAGACCAATAAGAGGCTCGATCAGATCTCGCATCGGCCTATACACGTTATAGCCCACCGCAAGATTTCGTGTCTGGAGAGCGCTAGCTAATAACTCTTAAGACAGTCTGGTTTAATAATCAAATCGATGTTCTTTACATACTCCTGAGGCCCTACAAGGTTATAAGAAGGCTTCCCGAATATAGAGAAAGTTGGAAATGTGGACTCGAAGCGCACAATCATCCACTCCTACAATGCAATTACATCTCTCTCCAAAAAGTACGTCGTCTGGCAATTAAGCAACGAGGGCGCTGGGAGAACGTGTTGAGCGACTATACACTATTTGAAAAATTTCCGAATCTCGAAGAGTTGCTTTTAGTGGAATACCATGCCACTTCACCCACAGGAGCGTCAGGTATCATTAATGACGATATGGAGCCAAGCTATCGGTCGCAGGTAGGGACTGACTTGTGGGGAATTATTGATGTTGAGATGGAAGATGGTTTGAGTGTTACACACATGGATACTCATATGGATCGTATTCGTGTCTCTAACTATAATCGCGAGGATATCATGCTTTACAAGTGGCAAACGAATACATACGGCAGAGATTTCTTTAGAGTGAAGGAAAAATGTCTCGAAGAGGTCATAACGAAATGCATATATGAATGCAGACGGGTTGTTCGTGTAGAGAACGGAATTGTTTCAATTTTCCAAGACGCACTCCCCATGATCAAGGTGCGTCTTGTGGGAGTTGCTACTATAGATGAGGCACAGCAAGTTGTTGACTCCAGAGAGAGATACTGGTATAGTCAATCTTCATCTTCGTTCCTTCGGCTACTAATATGCTGTCTAGGGCGAAAATTCTGTTGCAAGAGGAGAAAGAGGACACATTCGGTCCGTCAGTGATGGACTATGAGTTTGATATGTCTGAAAGTGAAGCAGCCGCCGAAGATTTGCTCTACCAGGACTTTATAGGTACTGAAATGGACCCATATTATGAATAACAATGATGGTTTGACAAGTACTGAGTATACCACGTCTATCTATATCTGGGGTATATAACCTTTTATGCTATAGTTTACTACGTGATTTCGCCAGATCTCTATTATGTTGTGCCATTTTTAGCAAAGCGTACAAGCTCTGCAATCGAGGCATCTCTAACCCCTTCTCTCTTGCAATCCTAATAGGGTTACCCAGAATGACCTCGAGCTCCATGTGTTTCCCCCCTTCCCAGTCTAGCAACATACTCGGTTTGCTTCCACTGGTATTCTTTTTTGTGCTACTCAGTATCTGATTTGTCGTCGCCAATCCCTTCGGCAAAGGTGCCCCGAGTACCTTCGGCGCTGTCTCAAGAACTTCGTCCATAACACCTTTTAAGTGTAGATAGAGTTCCGAGTCAAGAGACATAGCATTGTTGGTAGAGCCACCCGACAACACAGCTGACGGATTCATTGCCGCATTGATAGCAATTTTATGCCACCTCACCATCTGCAACTTAGCATGCGAATAGGCTTCCGCATCGACTACTCCGCCTTCTTTCAACAACCTCACCAAACTTTCGTTCCTCTCCACTGCACATCTCCCACTAGCATCGAGATTCGTAGAGTCTGTAGTTCCAGGTAGATAAGGCCCAATGCTAATCCGCGTCCAGCGATTGTGCGTAATAAGACCCGGTTCATTTTGCGCCGCACTCACAACTGTAACCGCACTCAGAATCGTAGCTCCGGGAAATCTCTTTACATAGGGATCCTCTACCCCAAGGCCATTCTGAATCAACACAATCGCCGTATTATCCCCCACCAAGCCTTGCAGTATTTCAGAATCATCGCTGAGATCTGGCAGCGCTTTCGTGCTGACAATGATATAATCCCACTGTATGTCTGCTGCAATGGCGGAGGCTGGAGAGGAGAACGTATGCGCAGGAGTGAAGGTGTAGGAACCGTATTTGGGGGAGGTGATGCGGAAACCCGATGCTGAGACAGCTTTGTAGTTGGAGCGGCATATCACGGAGATTGAGGTTGAGGGTACAAGGTCGAGGCGGGAGGCATAGAAGGCTCCTACGGCGCCGGCGCCGACTATTAGTATATTAGTTGGCATGGTGGGTGGTTATTTGGAAAAGGCATCTTATAACTTTTGGTAGCCAAAATGAGGTAAGGTGAGGTTCAAATGCCGAGGTTGGAGCGAGGTGGCGTGCGGGACCTAGGTTTTATCTATGACTTCAGGGCAAGCTCAACCGAGCCAAAACTTCAAGACTATTCTATCTATACTAATAAGAACAAGACAAATAAGATGCATCCTTAGAGCTTGATATACCAGGGAAGGTTGCTGATTCAGACAAAGGTTTTGTCTGTGAACTTATATTGAGACTCACAGAGAATAGCCCATGCTTTCTTGGGCTGATGCAGGTGGGAGCGTCCTAGCTCCTCTCCCTGATTGATTGACAACCTTTTGACTCCCCCAAACAACCAATTTCAAGTCCATGTGCACTGCAGAGCGAACAATAACCTACGACTTAATCCTATGCAACTCACGCCAGAATACTCAGGCATTTCAGCAATTCAAATTTCGAGGCTCCCCAAACACATAACCTGTTTTGATTACCTGCGAGCCAGCATTCAGTATATCTTCGGGATGACAGGGGGGAAATGTCTCCATGCACTGCATGGCACGCAATGCAATCCTCATCCAACTATTAAAAGACGGTGTGCAGAGTGGATTGAGTGTTTCGGTGAAATTTACAATTCAGCCTAAAACTGTTGCATTCTGTTGGTATTTGGTAGGGAAATGCAGGGTCCATAAGTTTGTTCCAACATCTCTTAGCTGCTGGCTTACCTATTGACGATTGGCTATCCTTCTTAATTCTGGGTTCCATTGAAAACTCTAACAATAATGTCAGCCGTTGGACTAGCTGATGGATCGGCCGGTATTGCATTGTTGGTAAGAAGAACAGCCTAGCCCTCCGTACCACACCTTCCTAAACAGCAAAAACCAACGTTGGCTCTTGTAAATTGGTTTTTCCAAATCAGACGACAGAAGGTAAGAACTTTTTTTTTGGCGCCTCCGAATATATAAAATAGGGCATACTTCCAATCTGAGGTTGGCGTTAAAACTCCATTTGACATATCTTTTCTATGTAAATGGGATTTTTCAAAAGAAAGCCAAGTTGACCCTCAGTATCTAATCCGAAAAACAAATAATCCCTGGTACGTATACAGCATAGGAATCAAATGCAGCCAAGTTTCTTGGCGTTGGCATGTTTCTCATGTATTAGGGAGCCAGGGAAAATGCTGCGTTTCTAGAGGTCGCAAAAGGACCTGCTTGAGTTGGTCCACCAGATCATGGCATGGCATGACAATGGGAAGAGAACTTCATGCACCGATCGGGATTTGATTCAAGGATGTGAGTTCCTTGTAGTGGGGATGGCTTTCCCCGGAGGACTCTATTACTGGAATTTACTGCCAGGGACGTATATGCTCCATTCTGTACTGAGAAGAAACTGATATGGGAAGTGCCATTAAAAAGATTTGATATCTGAGCGCCGTCAATAACTGGACTAGAGATCATCGCAAGATAACAATGACGAGGTGGCGGAATACTCTTTTGATTGAGTGATTTATAAGAAACATCTCCAGCCAATGTTTTAATAGTTACAAGTTAGCTCGCTTTTCCATCTGTCCATCCAAGGAGCGCTTGAAAACCTGAGGTTTTGCGCCTGGATCGAAATCCCAGGTCAAACTATCAACCTCTCCATTATAATTCGCTATGAATTTAACTTTGTGCAAGCCGTGCCAGACCCAAGGAGCTCGGTGCTCGATGCACAGTTCCTGTTCCCTATTCGCCGGCCAGTAAAACGTATCGCCATCGTATGGTAGTAGAGAGTACCGAGTGAACTTCAGGTTTTGAACTATCATGAGTAATCCACCGTTTTTAGCCTTTACTCGTAAAAAGAAATTCCCTAGACTGTTAAAATAGTCTCCTTCATACGCACTCAGTGGCTGACTAGGTGGTTTGGTTGTCTTGTATTTTTCCAGTTGAGTAGATAACTTTGAATAAGAGTCGAGATGATTTTTTTGAACAAGTTTTGAAAGGGCCACGAAATTTCCAGGGATGGTCTCTCCCAGAATAACGGATAAGAGGAGGCGTCCAATAAAATCTGTAGGGTCTGAGAGACCGAAAGAATTTGATAGGGCCACAATAGCTGATTCCGAATCGGGGATCAGAAACATCGATGCAAGAGCTCCAGGTACATTTCCTGTGTGATGGAAGACTTCTAGACCTGGCTTTAATCCACCTGTAAAATGCGAATTCTTCGGGCCTAGACAAGCGTGGTTAAAGCTTGCGATACCAAGATTTCCAGGAAGTTTGGTCTTGTAAAGACCTAAACAATATGCTTGGTCATCAGATTGGGATTTCCCAAGCTTGACGTGAGGCGAGAAAATGGTTTGGAGATGCTTAAACGGGGACCCAGAAGTCGAGGTCGAGCCAGAAACCTTTTGATCATTGTACGAAGAAAGTATTGATTTGTAAAAACCAAGAAGGTCTTTTATGGTGCTCTTTGCAGCAAAACCACCTGCTATTCCTTCTCTATCCGAACAAGCTGGAAAGGGAATTTTATGGGCTGTTCCATCGTTGTATACTGCATGTGCTAATGCAATGTTGGCATCTATGGGATCTAGGTCTCCAACTACAAATATATGAGTCAGCTCTTGTGATACACTGAAATACATAGGGGGTTATCGTACTTGTAGTACGTTGCATGTCCAACGGGTCCAAGATGGCCTCCTTCACGAAAGCTCCAAAGGTTTTCCCAGCAGCTTTCTCAATAACATCAGTCACGAGTGCATAATTCCAGCTTGAGTAAACAAAATCTTCACGAAACGGCTTGACGGCCTGGATTTGGCAACTCATACGTGTCATCTCGGTCTTGGGAAGCACTATCTCGTCATTGAGTTGAGCATAATAGGCGTGTGCCGGGCTGAGCCCTGTGCGATTAGACAGCACGTCGATCAGTGTTGCTTCTTGACCAATATCATCATTACGATTTTTAAACACAGGCAGAATTTCATGGATGCGGGTGTCCCAGTGGATATGTCCTTTATCGACCAGTAATCCCATAGTAGCGGCCGTCAGAAGTTTTGTAAGCGATATAATGTGGTATATTGTTTCATCGTTAGGAGATCCAGGAATTGATATGTCACGTCGCCCATAATGACCAGTATGAACCACTTCACCATGATGAAGCACTCCAATAGAGAGACCAGGAGAGCCGCTATTCTTAAGGAGCTCTGATATGATGGGATTTAGACTGTGAAGCTTCTGGGCCAAGGTGTCAGATGACTGTGCCATCTTTCTTTTTGAATAAGTGTTTTGAAAGAGAAACAAGTCAACGCAAGATTTTGCGATCTCGCCTAGGAGAATTGTTGGAGAAACACTAGTTCTGTGTAAGCACAGCATGTGAAAAAGAGCATATTGAAGTTAATAACCAATAAGAGCTAGATTATGATTTAACCCGGGATGAAAGTGAACAGCACATATTACGGTAGACCATACAAGACATACCAACAGCACCCCGAGCTTTGTATGTATGTATATATGGAACAATATTGTCTGGGGCGGGTAGGGAGCGGGGTGGACCAGGCAATAACCAACGCGTTGGGATAAATGAATACCCATTATTGGCTCCATGAATGCCGCTCTGAACTGGAATTGTGACAGCGGCTTACACTTGCATTTAGCCACTCGCTAGTCAATGTAACTCTTAGTTTCAATCTCCCCACTTGGTACATTCATCTGTCTAGTTAAACGTTTCATTAAAAAAGGCCCCCCACGAGAGTTCAAAACTATGGATCCCCTTATCATTCAAACATAAATTCTCAGAGCGATTTTATAATTCTTGGACAGAGCGATTAATAAGTTGGCAGCTGTAAATTAGATTCATCAAGATGCTGGAAGAAATAAATTGGTACCAGTTGCTGCTCATTAGTTCGGCGTCGTTGGCTTCTTATGTAGGTTACATACTCGAGATTTCTTTCTTTATTACTTATATAGCTTCAGTTTATCGCCTCGGCCATTTACGATCTCTACTTCAGCCCGCTGTCAAAATATCCCGGGCCATTTCTCGCCAAAATATCCTCCTGGCCAAATTTCTATTATTCAATCACAGGTTATCGACATGTTTGGATTTGGCAACTACATCAGATATATGGTAGGTTGTTCGTCATCACTAGAGGTGCTGTACATTCAAAATTGATAATTGCCGCAGGTGATGCGATCCGATTCAAGCCAGATGGTATTATCTTCAATTCCCCGACTGCTTATCGAACGATATATCAAACTAGAGCAAATGTCAAGAGGGGAAAATTTTATGAAATCTGGCCACGCAATCCCCAGAGTAATAATACCTTGTAAGCCATTTTTTTTGTTGATAGAATACGAAAGCTGTTTCAAAATTTTGCCCGGTTGTCTGTTAACTCAAGAGACTGATAGTCTCGGGTTCTAATGTTATCAATGCAATGAGAATCTTAGTATACTGAAATAAACCTTTTTAACAGGAGTACCGTGGACAAGACTGTCCATGCACGAAAAAGACGAGTGTTGAATTCGGCTTTCACAGATAAGGCTGTTCGTTCGGCCGAGGAGTTCGTCATTCAGCATGTTGATCGTTGGAACAGACTTCTTATTGAAGGAAACCACGGTCAGACTTGGACAGATCCTCAGAACATGTCAGGTTTATCGGATTACCTTGTATTCGATATTATGGGCGACTTGTGTTTCGGAAAGTCTTTTGAGCTGAAAGAACCTGGCCCGAACCAATTCAGACATATGCCACATACCATTGCAGACTATATGCAAATCATGTATCCGGTAAGGAGATAAGTTGAAAATCGTTTCCCTTTGCTGATAAGCCTAGATCTCCCAATCTCCTTTCTTGAGGTTCTGGGTTTGGTTGAAGCCAAGAGGCCTTGATAGCCTCTTAGAAAGCGTATCACCGAAGCAAGTTCTGGAGTTCTATAGTTTCGTAGAGGCAAATGTGACACGGAGAAAGAAAGAGGAAGAGATCCTCCAAAATTCCGGGAAAGCGGATAAAGAAGGGCGGAAGGATATATTCCATTATTTATTCAACACAAAAGATGACATGGGGAACCCAGCCTATTCGACTGACGAGCTACATGCTGAGGCAAATCTGCTTATTATTGCAGGGTCAGATACCACATCAACGACTATGGTCGGTTTTTGGTTCGTTATATTTCATTCTAATTCTCAAAGTTTTAAGGAGCCAGAGACCAAGAACATGTTCTTTGTCGGTTTCGACTCGCTTCTGAATGGAGTTTTATATCCTGCAGATTTTTGAGCTTCTTGGAAATGTATGAAGCTAACGCTGGATAGGTTTTATATCCTGAGATATCCTCGGGTGTACGCAAAGCTAGTAGATGAGATTCGTACATCATTCACTTCTGTAGATGACATCAGGATGGAATATCTTTCATCTTGCTCATATTTAAAAGCCTGTGTGGATGAAACCCTTCGAGTTGCGCCAGCCGGACCTGGAGAGCTAGCCCGGGAAGTCCTACCAGGCGGGCTTGAGATTGATGGCACATATATTCCTAAAGGCACTCATGTAGGTTGCACCGGATGGTCCATTATGCATAGCGAAGAGTATTTCGGAGATCCATGGGTGTTCCGACCTGAACGATGGATTGTGGATCCTGCGACCGGCGTGACAGAAAGTGATGTTGGTCGTGCGCGGGCGTGCTTCAATCCATTTATGATTGGTAGCGGCAATTGTGTCGGTCAGAAGATCGCCATGGAAGAGCTTCTCATAACTGTCGCGAGGACGTTGTACAGGATGGATGTCAGACTTGCTTCCGGAGATACGCTTGGCGGAGGCTCTCCAGAGCTTGGGTGGGGAGCAAGAGACCAGAATCACATTGTGCTTAAGGACGCGTATATTTCTATCAAAAATGGGCCTATGGTACAATTTCGTAAGCGTATTGTATAGTCATTTTGAGGAGACTTGGGCAAACAGTCTTCATCATAGGAACACACCAGAGTCAATGAGAATCACATAGCTGACGATAGACTCCACCGCTTATTAATTCAAAAGCTGCAATTCTCTGAAATCCTGAGAAATAAATGAATGAGTGTTAAATTATCCCGAGCCTGCGTTCCCTATTCTACACAATATTTACCCCAAATAGACCAAATCTTCTTTCCCATCGTTTCCCAGTTCCATCTTCACCATTGCCTGCACTGGCCTTGCTTGGATCTTCCTCGTTAACCCTAACACCATATTGTCTGATACAGCATGTGAAAGCTTTGTTTTTCACCACTGGATGATATGGATCTATGTTGGCGGACCCGCCGTTAACAACAACTCCACCATCACTTGAAACTCGTTGTTGCAACTGTGATTTTGTGGACCTAGCAATGGGCGAATCGAGATCTACGTCGTTTTCATCATCACTGTCTACGTTTGGTTGCGCACTAGTGTCCATGGCCGCCGATGACAGGAGTTCATTGAATGACGACTGCGGAGGCATAGGGCTGAGGAGTTTCGTTTTGAGCAGAGCCGACTTTTGCTCTTCCAAGTCACCCCATAGTATACAGAATCTTTCCTTAAGTTCTGAAAGCATAGGGGGGTTCGCTCGGAGGCTAGAAGCGATTAGTCTGATATATGAACAAAATAATATCAATTGAACTTACTTTTCTGCATCCATATCAAGTAAACCCTGCGCTGCAAGATTGTCAACCACTATCCAGGTCCGGGTCTTAGGAAATTTAGAGCTAGCATCCTCAACTTCCAAAGCAAATCTCCATTCCCATTTCTTCTTTCCAAATCCCTTGCCATCTTTGAAAATGCGTCTGTCTTCCTCATGATCTGTATCTTCACCTCCACTGTAGTCTGATAGCATGTCGTATTCCGTTATCCGACGGCCTACAGCAAAGTCTTCTACTTTGTGTGGGAAATATCCCACAACGCGGACATTTGCACGATATTTGCCATTAACGAACGGTAAAATTACCTCTTGCTTCGTCTCGCTATCGATGATATGCTTTTGGGGCTTCATAATCTGCTCCAGGCCGAGGGTAGAGATGTCTGGGAAGCTACACTTGACTATTTTGCTTCAGTCTCTGCTTCAAGCCTCACACGTTGGGAACTTACCATTCTCGTTCAGGTCTAGCTTTTCTCGAATTTTGGCTTCGATCGTCGCAGCCTGCTTAAAACCAGCAGCCCGCCTATCCATCCGCCTCTTTTTGGAATTATAGGACCCCTTCATATTATCTTCATTTGCCTTCCGCTTATTTCCAGCCTCTGATACCTCACGAAGATATTTCTCCTTTTGTTTGTCGAACTTTTTCCAATAGTCCCGCTTACGCCCTACAGCAGCCTTCCAGCGCACATCATTCTCATCCGGCTGGTCAGATGGAAGCATGACTTCAACATTCACCTTATCACCTTCGCCTCGCAGATACCCTTCCACGCAGCCGCCCATTTTTCCAAACCTTATCTGAACATTCCTTAGAAGAAGCCAGTCGTCAGGCTTCACTGTTCTGCGCGTAAAGTCGGCGTGAGCGTCAAAGAGTGTAAGTTGTATTGATAGTTTGCCGAAAGGACCAGGCCAAGTAGATGCTGGTTTGTTCTTGTGTTGTAGATATCCGTACTCATCCCCTTCTCGCCCGTTAGTTGCTTTTTCCTGCTTCCATTCATAATCGTAAAAATTTGAATTGGCAGTGTAGTCTGTCACATACAGAGTGACGGCACCTCCAGATCCATCAAAAAGGCGAACGGCTTGTGCGATCAGATTGTAATAACAATCAGGCTTAATATCCTTCAGAAGACTAAATTTGTCCTTAACATTCGCAGCCTGAGTCACTCTCGCTTCAAAAGTTTGAGTCGACGGCACCTCCATGTCATGAACACTAAGTTTTGTTTGCACTGCACAGCGCGTTTCGTAAGGTGCTGGCTGCCGAAGACTTGGCGGATAAGATACCCAGGTAGCTCTATGATATTCATCTATTGATCGTGGCACATCTGATGCAGCCATAATATAAATTTCAGAAGTATGGCTTGCTAACAGAGATATCTGGCCACCCCACATCTGACACTAAGTTCCTAGAATTAGCACAATCTAATAAGAATGTAGGGTGGCATACTTTAAATCTGCGTATCAGTATTACATCCAATAGCCCACATGTCCGAGGCAACTTATCTGGAGACCAAAACATTATAACTTTCATCCCATACTTCTCAAACTGAATTGAGGCATCTTTGATCTCTATAGTACATTTGTGATCTGTCAAACATCAGCACTAGTACTCAAGTTATCTCAGTAAAATCCTACCAGATCCTCTGGACTGTATTGGAGCTTGAAAGTCTGTAGCCAATCCAATAACATTGACTATAGTATTCCGCTGTATTTTCTCATTTGGCAACTCTTGAATCTGCTGTATAGACATGAATCCTTCTGGTAGGGTTGTAATGGAGCTAGGTAATGTCCCCTTAGAGGGTTCGTTTTCTGTACTATCCAATACGGCACTTGAGTTGAAAGTCATTTTAAGGGCGATATTAGGGGTTGATTACTCCCTTTCTCAAGTGAGATCAAAAAGTTAATCGCATAACCAGCACTGAAAGCAGCTTTGATTGCTCAGGGGATTGATGAATAAAGCTGACGTGTCACGCGTTTTAGTTAACGCGAAAGTCCATGTAAAACACGTGATGTCCTACTTTGGCTTAGACCGCTTTATACTCCACTAAGCCATCTTGGGACGCTGGCTCTTTCATGAGCTTCAAAATCCAATCCCACTTCGACAACTTCTTTTCCCCCCCACCACATCACATCAAACTCAACCTCATCATAGCACTAGACACGAGGTTTGGTCAACCAAAATCCAGCGCATACGGATACAGCAACACCTATACAATTAAATCAAATTTCTACCCCACCAACCGCCACCATGGCAGAACGATATATCCCAGAGCATCGCCGCACACAGTTCAAGGCTAAGAACACCTTCAAGCCTGAAGAGTTGAGACGTCGTCGCGAGGAACAACAGGTCGAGATTAGAAAGGCGAAGCGCGAGGAGAATCTTGCAAAGAGAAGAGGCTTGGGTGTTGGAGCAGACAGACCAGGAGCGTCACTTGGTGCAGAGGCTGACAGCGACGATGATACTGTACCAACGGAAAGCCAAGTAAGTGACTGTTCAACACTCCTCTACCCATTGTACAATAGGCAATACACTACGTATATTTCCTGCTAGTCATTCAGGAACGTGATGGAGTTGTGTGTTTTCCCCTCTATTTACTTTGTGTAGTGGGGTACGCACCTACCAATCACCCCTTAATAATTTATATCCCCAACACCCTGACCGCCCTACCAAAATTCCACTTCGTGGATGAAGGCAGCAGTCTGGCGCTTCCTAATAATAGAGTTGCGACTGAGCTTTACTATCGCAGTGTGCTAATACTGGGGTTTGTAGTTGAACGAGGACCTCCCACAGATGGTAGAGGGCGTTTTCTCTGAACAAATAGATCTTCAAATTCAGGCTACCACAAAGTTCCGCAAACTGTTGTCCAAGGAGCGAAACCCGCCCATTGAAGAGGTAATCAAGACCGGTGTTGTCGGTCGTTTCGTTCAATTCCTCAGATCGCCACACACTCTGGTTCAATTTGAAGCCGCCTGGGCTCTTACAAATATTGCATCCGGTTCGGCGCAACAAACACAAGTTGTCATTGAAGCTGGAGCTGTCCCAATCTTTGTTGAATTGCTGGCGAGTCACGAGCCAGATGTCAGGGAGCAGGCTGTTTGGGCTCTTGGAAATATTGCCGGTGATAGCCCCTCATGCCGGGATTATGTTTTGAGCTGTGGTGCTCTTAAGCCACTTTTGAACCTTTTGGGAGACAGCCGCAAATTAAGTATGCTCCGAAATGCCACCTGGACTTTGAGCAACTTCTGCCGTGGCAAGACACCTCAGCCAGATTGGAACACCGTAAGTACAGAGGACGAGGAGAATTCTCCTTTACTATTCATACCAAGCTTACACTTTCAGCAGATTTTGCCTGCCCTCCCCGTCCTAGCCAAGCTAGTTTACTCCCTCGATGACGAAGTCTTGATTGATGCCTGCTGGGCTATCTCATACCTCTCTGATGGAGCTAACGATAAGATCCAAGCTGTTATCGAAGCTGGTATTCCTCGTCGTCTCGTAGAGCTACTTATGCATGCCTCAACCTCCGTCCAGACCCCAGCCCTTCGATCCGTCGGCAATATTGTCACTGGAGACGATGTTCAGACCCAGGTCATTATCAACTGCGGTGCTCTTCCTGCTCTTCTATCTCTCTTGAGCTCTGGGAAGGACGGAATTCGAAAGGAGGCTTGCTGGACCATTTCCAATGTTACTGCCGGCAATTCTACTCAGATCCAATCGGTTATCGACGCCAATATTATCCCACCTCTTATCCATCTTCTTTCCAACGGAGACCTGAAGACTCGCAAGGAGGCTTGTTGGGCTATCTCCAATGCCACATCTGGTGGTCTTCAAAAGCCTGAGCAAATCCGTTACTTGGTCAACCAGGGATGCATCAAGCCATTGTGTGACCTTCTTGGCTGCCCCGATAATAAGATTATCCAAGTCGCCCTCGATGGTCTAGAGAACATTCTCAAGGTTGGGGAGATGGACAAGGATGCTGCAGGTGAAGGAACTGAGAGTATCAACCGTTATGCACTTTTCATTGAAGAATGCCACGGAATGGAAAAGATCCACGACTGCCAGACCAATGCAAATGAGGAGATTTACATGAAGGCATACACCATGATCGAGAAATACTTCTCAGATGAGGAGGAAGGCGATGATGCTCTGCAACCAGCCCAGAACGCTGCAACTGGTAGTTTCGGCTTCGGCACCAATGGCCAGGCAGCAAACTCTTTCAACTTTAACAATGGCGGTGCTGGTGATTCAATGGACATGTAGATGCAATAACTATTAAGTCCAGATCTTCCAGCCTCGCCAGTCAAACCACATGCCCCTTTTGTTCCTGCACCCCACCACATACAAGCATTATAATACAGATTGTCAACACCTATTGCCAATTCGTGCACGACTTTGCCCCGTGTATTAGTTACTCCATCACATACATCACCTCGGAAACGCACCTTTACCCCTGGATGTGACCAGCAATCAGCGAAAGATCACCGTCATGTATCCCCCCATATTGTTTATTCGCGACACTCCCCCGGCACATCACGATCGGCGTTTCCTGGTTTTTCATGGGTTCAGAAATTTAATTATTCTGAACGGTAAGACATGGTAGCTTGAAAGCTCCTAGTCTTTTGGAAGCCGAAGAAAAGTGGAGAGAAGAAAGTGCTCGGTATTGACCGACTGCATTTGGGATGAGTACCGTGGCTTGAAAGCCCCTGCTCTATGATAATTATGAATGAGGACGTTAGCCCTTGGTAAGTACCATGTGCACAGATCTGATGATGAAAATAAAGTTTTTTTCAAGTGCTTGCTGGTTTTT
>Ga0247734_1000176_pt1 | contig 58171 bp, 65 predicted proteins | sample UWRJL103311B2_FD_180933 | JGI IMG/M metagenome (GOLD analysis project Ga0247734, IMG submission 180933) | Plant litter microbial communities from Arlington Agricultural Research Station in Wisconsin, United States - UWRJ-L103-311B-2 | ecosystem: Environmental > Terrestrial > Plant litter >... | reverse complement strand
AGCAGTAACCGCTACTTCATTGCTACCGTTTGCAAGAGGGGGCGATGAAGTAAAAACATCTTTTTTACAAGAAAGGGCGCAGCAGTATACTGCAAACACAGCCGCTAAACGGAATTTGTTCAATTTCATAATTTGGTAGTTTGTAATTGGTAGGGCAAAATTATGTAGAAATGCTGTCCGGTGAAGTGCGGGCGGGCAGTTGTATAGGCATATGTAAAAAAGTGGACTGGTTATGTGAAAAGAGTAAAATGCAGTAAAAAGAGGTGTCAGGCAAAGGATGCTCAACTCATTGCGGCAGATTAATCTACTCTTGACATTTTGATGTTGAGTAACCGTGCTAAATGTTTTTCTTACATGCGTTAAGCCCTAAGTGAAAATGTTGCTGACGCCATATTTCAAAATATTCAATGGACTTCTTTTTAAACCAAGGTACTATCAGTTGGTTATTCATTATAATTTAATGGTTAATTATTATTGATAAATTAATTAATAATTAAAACAGGCAGCCCCTAATCGGTGTATTCTTTTAAAGTATTGGCTCTGCAGCCATAAATAAATTAAGAGATGGAAACGATTTTTTTGATAGATGATAATTCAACATACGCGCGTAATGCGGCAGAATTTGCCCTGCAGATAGCGCGAAAGGCGCAAGCTGAAATCATGATTGGTACCTTCAAGTCGCCTGTTGAACAATCCATAGCGCATTTTGCCGGCGCGTCTTCTGGTTTTAGCGGTATGGCCGACGAAGAACCATCTAACAGCGAGTATATATCTGAATACTTAAAAGCGTTGAATGCTGAAAGCAACGACTATGATTGTGGCATTGAAGAAGTAGATATTAGCAGTATGAGCGCAGATAACCTCGCTCGCTTTATTAATGACAGTAAAGCTGCGATGGTTATAAAAACCACGCATGACGGTAATCATACCGCTCAAACGCTTATACCGGTTGATATGCAGGCTGTGCTCAACCGGTTAATTGTACCGGTGTGCCTCGTGCCGGCAGGGTGGAAGCCGCATTTGCTTAAAAGCATGGCCTACTTAACGGACCTGCGCTATTGCCGTGTAGATATATTAAGCCATCTGTTCAGGGTAATCACATCGTCAGACACAGAGGTATATATTGCGCACATGGCCGCGCGGGGTAACGTTGACCTTTCTCCTGAATATGCTACCGGCCTCTTTAGCAGTTTAACAGTAAACCCGGCTTTCCGCGAGCGGCTGTTTTTACATCACATTAAGCAAGATGACAGTATCAACGTTGCAGACGTATTGCTCAACAGTATGATGACTGATACCCTGGTGCTCACCAATCATTCCGCACATTTCCGTCAGCTTATTGGGGATAACCTCACTGTAAGGAATCGGGATATTATAGGTGTTCCACTCTTACTTTACCCTGCCTGATTAAAAAAGTGCCCCTTATAAAAACGATCGGGAAAACAGAAGGAAAATAAAAGTATCAAACAAAACGAGAATTTGAATATGGAAAACAATCAAAACGTCCCGCAGGACCATACAACAAAGTATGAAAGCGAGCCATTTACCAAACAACCGCAATCTATACCCGGTAGCGAGCAGCAACTTGCTCCAAAAGCTGATCATGGTGAAACATCCTACAGGGGTTCGGGAAAGCTCAAAGGGCGTAAGGCAATAATTACGGGCAGCGATTCTGGCATAGGGCGGGCAGTAGCCATTGCCTTTGCAAGGGAAGGGGCAGATGTGCTTATTGCTTACCTTGATGAAGATGATGATGCCAGGGAAACAGCGCGATACGTAGAAGAGGCAGGACAAAAAGCAGTGTTACTTGGCGGAGATATACGCTCAGAAGTACATTGCAGGGAAATAATTGATACGGCCCTCTCTGAGTTTGGCGCAATTGATATACTGGTTAATAATGCTGCATTCCAAATGTCGAGGCCTTCGCTTCAGGATGTGTCGTCCGAAGAGTGGGACCGTACCTTCAAAACCAATATCTACCCCATGTTTTATTTGTGTAAAATAGCCGAGCCGCACCTTAAGCCGGGTAGTACCATTATTAATACCACCTCTGTAAATGCTTATATGCCTAAGCCTACGTTGGTAGCTTATGCAGCTACAAAAGGAGCCATTCAAAACTTTACAGCGAGCATGGCGCAGTTATGGGGCGAAAAAGGCATCAGGGTAAATTGCGTAGCGCCGGGGCCAATTTGGACGCCGCTTATTCCTTCTACCATGACGGATGAGCAGGTAAAGTCGTTCGGTCAGGACGTGCCACTTAAACGCGCAGGGCAGCCTGCTGAATTAGCGGCGGCTTATGTGCTGCTGGCGTCTGAAGGCTCCAGCTACATAACTGGGTCAACTATACAGGTTACCGGCGGTACGCCTACTATTTAACCTGTTGGGCTTAGGAAAGCATTGATTTAATATTTTTTTAACCATAACAATCTACCCTATGTTAGCAATGAATTACCGCGGGCCGTACAGGGTCCGGGCCGAACAGCGGCCGATGCCGGAGATACTTCATCCCGAAGACGCGATTGTACGCGTTACCCGAACCTGCATTTGCGGGTCAGACCTTCACTTATACCACGGTATGGTGCCCGATACGCGTGTCGGTTCCACTTTTGGCCACGAATTTACAGGCGTAGTGGAAGAAGTAGGGCCGCTGGTACAAAAGTTAAAACCAGGCGACCATGTGCTGGTGCCCTTTAATATAGCCTGCGGGAAATGTAATTTTTGTAAACAGGGGCTATATGGCAATTGCCACGAATCTAACAATATGGCAACTGCTGTGGGCGGCATCTTCGGCTATTCGCACACAGCCGGCGGTTTCGATGGTGGCCAGGCAGAATATGTGCGTGTGCCTTACGCAGATGTTGGCCCAACAGTTATTCCACCGGATATGGATCCGGATGATGCGGTACTCTTGACAGATGTAGTGCCAACCGGATATCAGGCTGCCGAAATGGGCGGCATCAAGGAGGGCGATACCGTAGTAGTGTTTGGTGCAGGGCCTATCGGTATTATGGCGGCTCGCTGTGCCTGGTTTTTCGGTGCATCGCGAGTTATCATTATCGACCATATAGATTACCGGCTGGAGTTTGCCAAAAACTATGCTAAGTGCGAAGCCTATAATTTCAAATCGCTCGAAGACCCTGTGGTCTTCCTTAAAAAAACTACTGACTGGTACGGTGCGGATGTTTGTATAGATTGCGTAGGCTGCGAAGCAGAAGGCAACACCCTGCAAACATTTAGCGGGCGGGTGGCATTGCTGCAGGCGGGCGCGGCCACGGCTTTGCAATGGGCCATTAATTCCGTAAAAAAAGGCGGCATTGTTTCTGTTGTGGGCGTTTACGGGCCTCCGTTCAACCTGGTGCCCATTGGCAATATAGTTAACAAAGGCATTACGCTGCGCGCCAACCAGGCCTCGGTAAAGCGCCTTTTGCCCAAACTGATCGATCATATTCAAGCAGGCAGGTTAAGCCCCAAAGAATTAATTACGCACCGTATTCCGCTGGAGGAAATTTCTGACGCTTACCATATATTTTCCTCAAAGTTAGATAACTGTATTAAAACGGTACTCATACCATCAACTAAATAATTATGGAAAATACACTCAAAGGCTATAAAAGCATTCCCGGTTGGGGCATGGATGCCGACCCGGCGAATGAACCAACATACCCTATGAAAAATTATACGGGCGATGACCACAACCGAATCAAATACGAAAGGTCGGAACAGCAACCTTTTACAGTGGAGTTGCTGCAATCTATCGAGCGGCCGCGGCCTACGGTTGTATTTGGTACATCGGTACCGCCATCGGGTTTAAGCGGAATAATACGGCGCTATGCCTTTAAGCACAGTGAAGACCGTTACAGGCACTGGATACCACTGATATTAGCAGACCGCATTAACGTTGCCGAAGGCTTAATTGATGACTTAAGGGCCGGGCATCTGCCCAATTTGCTGGCCGAGCGCGGATGGCGGTCCGAACTTAAATATAATAGCATGGGGCTGGCCAAAAAAGCATTTATGGCCACGCTTATTACCGTGGTGATATGGAGCTGTATACGTAAACATAAATAAAACTACATAACATGGACGAAATATTGAAGCATTATCTGCCGGAAACCGTTGCCGGTAAAAATATTGTGATAACCGGTGGAACCGCTGGCATTGGGCGCGCAACAGCTGTGTTGCTGGCACAAATGCAGGCAAACGTATTTATTGTTGGCAGGACGGAAGAGCACCTGGAAAACACGCTGAAAGAGGCAAATGAAAAGCAATACCCCGGAAAATTGCAGGGCATTGTTGCAGACCTGGCTACCAAAGAGGGGGTGAGCAAATTATTTGCGGAAATTAGTCAGCGGTTTGCGCAATTGGATATATTCATAAACAACGCCGCATTAGCAGCTGAAGGAATAGAGAAAGGTACCTTTGATGATTGGAAGGATGTGATAGAAAGCAATCTGCTCAACTATATCGCTTGTTCGCACGAAGCGTTCTCCCGTATGAAAGAAAAGAAGACCGGCCATATCATCAATGTGGGTTCCATGAGTGCAGATATCAAGAAAGCGGGCAGTTCGGTTTATACCGCTACCAAATCGGGCATACAGGGATTTACCGAAAGCCTGCGTAAAGAAGTGAATGAAAGCGGCATAAAGATAACACTTATAGAACCCGGGCTTGTAGGTACGGATATGCCGGAAAATTCTAAAGAGGAGCAACAGCAGCAGCAAGAAGAACTCACGATGCTCAAGGCAGAGGATATTGCTGCGGCTATTTATTATGCGCTTATACAACCCAAACGCTGCGATGTCGTTGACATCAAACTTCGGCCGCACCTGCAAGTGATTTGATATGGCCGGGTTGAAAGATGAATATCGCTTTTTTTGTGCCCAAAGCAGGGAGATGCGGATGCTGTTGCTCACCAATATGGCGTACGCATTTGCTATACCCGTAATTGAACTGTTTATCAGTGCTTACATCATTCGCAAATCTAATGATGTAAGCCTGGTTATGGTTTATCAATTGGCACAGGGTACAGGCATACCAGTGACATTTATTCTAAATAGCTATATGCTAAGATATATTCATATTTCAAAATTGTATGCTGCAGGAATGATTATAAGCGGGCTGGATATGGCGGTAATGATGTTGCTGCCCGATTTGCGCATGCCCGGTATCGCTTTAATTGGTTTCATAATGGGCCTGTCTTATGGCTTTTTTTGGGCAAACCGTGTGTTTTTAGCCCTGAAAACCACCCGCGACGACAACCGTAATTACTATTATGGATTAGAAACGTTCTTTTTTACACTCGCATCTATCATTATGCCTTTGTTAGCGGGGCATTTTATTTCAGTAACGCAAAAGTACGGTTTGATGGGTGGTAGTATTAACAGTGCTTACCGCATACTAACCGGGGTGGTCATATTGTTAACTATCACCGCATCGATAACAGCCAGCCGGGGTAAGTTTACTAATCCCGAAAATGCTAAATTCCTTTATTTCAAATTCCATCAACTGTGGGACAAGATGCTGGCTATGGCTACTCTTAAAGGTGTGGCGCAGGGTTTTGTGATTGCCGCACCCGTTATGCTTATTATGAAATTGGTGGGAAAAGAGGGTTCGGTAGGCAGTATTCAATCTACAGGCGCATTTTTATCGGCTATAATGCTTTATTTTTTGGGGCGTTTAACCGGGCCGCAACACCGGGTTAAGATCTTTGCAGCCGGCCTCGGGCTTTTTGTTATAGGTGCTTTCATTAACATGGTACTATATAATGCTTTGGGTGCTATCATATTTGTAGGCTGCCTTGTTTTTGCCCGGCCTCTGCTGGATCTTGCCTATTACCCTATCCAGCTCGGCGTTATCGAATGCGTAGCTGCAAAAGAACGCCGCAGTCAGTTTACTTACATCTTTAGTCATGAAGTTGGCTTGTATGTGGGCAGGTTATTCGGCTGTATGCTTTTTATATTGGTTGCCCGGTTTATAAGCGAAGATGCCGCTTTAAAATTTGCGCTTTTTGCTGTAGCTGCGGTACAATTTCTTTCTGTATTCGTAGCAAAGTCGATATTGAAAGATGGCGAATGGTGCGAAGCATCAGGCAGGCAAGCGGTTGCCGCTAACGCGCTTAAAGAGCCGGCCGAATTATAGTTATTGATTAAATAATTTAATCAATACAAACAGTAATCCCTTTTGGTTGATGTTAGATTTAACGCTTATGCTATAGTAGTTTATTAGCTTAATTATGCTGATTGAAAAGTAGCCAGCAGGCTACAAAAATTGCTAAAAATGTTATTGCTATTCCAATTACCCAAAGCCAGATAGGCGTTTGTTTATTTAACCAACTCATAAGATGTAATTTAATGTTGTTGCCGGGAGAGAATTAAAAATCGTTAAAGCCGAAACGTTCAAACACTTATTTAATAACATTTATGAAAAGATTATAGTTTGCTTAATTAATTAATAATTATTTAATTAATTAATAAAACATTTTAAGATCTGCTTAGTTATTTAACAACAATCACTTGTTTATACGCTCGATTCGCACACATCATTCGATGCGATATTCTCCGATCCCCATTAATAGAGAATGATCACTCATTTCAAGGAGATATTATATGTTTTTTAATCGAACAAAGCCGGAGGCACAACCATCAAAAAGCTTTCTAAACAAAGCCCGTAACAGTCAATATCGTCTTAGCTATTTCAGATGGCATTAAAATTAGCAGACTGCCCGCAAGCGAAACAAGATAGCCTATGCCATACATCGTGGCCAGGCGTAAAAAATTTAAGATGTGTTGTATTAATCTTAGATGTGTTATTAATGCCGGTTGTTTACTGGCGCTATATAACTCTAACCATTAAAACTCACTTACAAATCAATCATATACAACAAATAATAACAAAAATCAACAACTATGAAAAAACATGTTCTAATGGCGGCAATTTGTGCCAGCTTTACATTATTTGCCGCTTGCAGCGGCAGCAGCAAACAAGGGACAACCGACAGTAGCTCTATTAGTCAGGACTCAACAGGATCAGGTACCGAAGGTGGGTCAGGTACCGGGACAGACTCTTTAGGAACAGCGGGCGCTCCTTCACAAAGCGCCACAGGAGCCGGCGACACCAGTGCCAGCAAGCGCGATACCGCAGCATCGGGCAACCAGCCTAAACCTTAATTGTATTAACCGCATTGCACAGGCAATGCGGTTACATTTTCAAATTTTGTACTAATATGTAAAATCCATTTACGTGCAAATGATGAAAGATGGTTTAATTTCAGGCAACACCAATCAGTAAAATGCGGCATATGATTAGAGGTTTAGCTAATCATATGCCGCATAAAAAGCTTTTGCTGATTGAAATTTGAAAGTGTTCAAACTTCGAAATATAGTTTCTGCAGTCAGTTTAGCCTGCGTCAGAATCGTCTTCCAGGTCATCTTCAGCGTAGGTTTCCGTTTCGCCAGACTGTAAGGTGACGGTTATTTGGTCGCCTTCAACATTTTCTACAAAGCCTTCTCCTGATGGGGTGATTACCTTTTGGCCTTTTACATATGCATTGCTGTTATTCATTTTATCAATTTTTATGGATGGTTAGTTTGTTGTCCTTCAAAAGCGGCGGGTATTGCTCCATTATTTTTTCCGTCTTTTGTTTCAAGAGCCTTACGCCCATTGGTTGCGTCGCCAAAAGTTTTTTGCCCTTCAGCTATTTCTTTTTGTGATAGTGTATTGCCTTGGTTTGCTGGCAATGCAGCTTTGCCAGTTTTTATTGGCTGCTTAAGTTCGTGCTTCGCTTTTGGCATAAAATTAATATTTAGGGTCCTTTAAAAATGGGTACCTGCATGCTGTAACATCAGCTATTACATTTAATGCCCCTTACAACAATTAATACTTTACTAAATACCAACTTCTCCAATAAAATGTTTTATTAATTAAATTAATTAATTTAAAAAACATAGTTGTCGTCAGCATGTTATAATCTTATTAGCACGTCATATCCGCTTCCTGCAGTTTCAGCTGCCCTTTTATCCGCTCTTTGAAGAATAGCAAATGTTACACTAAAATCAGGAGGTTATATATGTTTTATCATGACAAAAAGCTACAGTACCAGGTACGTGTAGAAAATCCAAATCCGGCCTTTGCCAAATTATTGCAACAAGCCATAGGGGGTATTGAAGGGGAGATAAGGGTTTGTTTACAGTATCTTTTTCAGGCCTGGGGATGCCGGGGACCGGTAAAATACCGGGATATGCTTTTAGATACGGGGACAGAAGAGATATCCCATATTGAAATGCTAAGCACAGCTGTTGCACTAAACCTGGAGGGCGCCACTAACGACCTAAAGGACAAGATTGCAGGTGAAAACCCCATTGTAGGAAGTATTATGGGAGGCATGGACCCAAGGCACGTACTTTCATCTGGCTTAGCTGCGATGGCTGTTGATAGCAACGGTGTGCCCTTTAACGGGTCGTGGGTGGTAGGAAGCGGCAACATTGCGGCGGATATGTATGCCAACGTTATGGCCGAATCTACCGGCCGGGTGTTGGCCACAAGGCTGTGGGAATTAACAGACGACCCCGGAATGAAGGAAATGCTTGCCTTTTTAATAGCCCGGGATACCATGCACCAAAACCAATGGCTGGCTGTTATTGAAGATTTAGGCGGCGTAAACGCCAACCTGCCCATTCCCAACACCTTCCCTATGAGCGACCAGGTGAGGGAATTTGAATACACCTTTGTAAGTACGAATATTGAAAGGCCGGAAGCCCCTGATGCCCGTTGGGCAAGTGGCCCCTCTATTGACGGTAAGGGCGAATTTACTTTTGTACATGCACAGCCTTACGGGCAAGAACCAGTGCTCGGCCCGCCGGATGTGAAGGGTTACGCACAGGAACAACAGATGATGGGAAGCGAAGGCAAGGGGATACTTGAGAATATCAAAGACACCATATTGCCATAAATACAAAAAACTGTGTTCGTTTTTAGGTTAGAACTACTGCGGGTGCCTTACAGCATAGGCATCTGCGGTAGTTTATTAAAATTTAAACAGTATGAAACCAATGATTTCTTTAAAGACGCATGGCATATTAGATTATGTTGGCGGGCTATTGATCACATTTTCTCCCTGGCTGTTCGGCTTCGCTAAATTAGGCGGTGCGCCGCTGTTCGTACCGCTGTGTATTGGCAGTATGCAGTTGGTAATGGCTATTTTTAGCAATCACCCATTAGGTTTGTTCAAAGTTTTTCCAATGCAGTTGCATTTAGTAATAGATATGATTGCCGGAGTGTTATTAATTGCGGCACCGTGGTTTTACGGCTTTTACCATTTTGTGTTTTTGCCCCATCTCTTGCTTGGCATGGTGTCGCTTTTTGCCGGTTTATTTACCAAGCATTCACCAATTTATAATCTTGAATTATTCGACGAACGAGGGTTTAGGTAACAACAATCGTAAAAGGGTATGGCCAATGATTCATTATGCCAGTTTAGCAAATCGCATTCAGTGATTCTGCGGGCTGCTTCTACATTCACAATATTAATAGTACAATAAGATTGCTTTAATCTATGGAGGACCTAATTCAACACAACACAATTCAAACTGTCGGGAGAAAGGTCCGCGAACGCAGAGCGGAAATGGGGTTAACTCAGAAGATGCTTGCTCTACGGTCGGGCACTTCCATCTCTAAAATTTGCAAGATAGAAACCGGCGTTACCGACGTTAATCTGTCGAAGCTGACGCAGATCGCCGAGGCGCTAAACTTGGGCCTTACTGCCCTGTTTCCCAACCGCGGCGGCAAAGCCACTACACGCGAAAAGCAGTACGAGGTATTACAAAAGCGGCTAAGTAATCGCGAAGAAGAAATTGCTAATTTAAATCGGAAGATTATTTACCTCCGCGAAGAGATACAAAGATTGTGAGGCTTTGTGGCTATAAGCATGACGCTTATAAATCTGGTAAATGGTCCGCGGATCCTTTTGCCCGATTACTAAGAATTCACTTATTCATCCAAAAAGCTGTTAGTTATTATCAATATTATTTCCGAGATCATAATCGCTTTCTGTACCTCCCGTGTTATTAGGTTCATCGTTAGTTTGGGCATTATCCGGTTGGTAATCATCCACATCCGGTTCACCTAAATCGTCGCCCACTCTAATTTCGTTTAGGTCATCCTGATTTGTAATGCGGTTTGGATTTTCATCGGCTGGGGTTGCATTCGCTATACCGCCTTCTTGTTGCAATTGATCTAATGATAGGTTGGTTGTGCCGCCAATTTGTTTCCCTGCATCATTATTATCGCCTTGCGTACCTAATGACTGTTGATTTTCAATGTTCATCTTATTGATTTAATTATTAAAGAACAATCTAAAAATCCACATGTTTTAATTTAAAATTAATAATATTTCCTTTTGTTTTAGCCATTGTCGCTTGCTTTAATTACATTCAAATTGGTTTTAGCTTGCATCAAGAGCATTGCGTAAAAGAAAAACGACTAATGGCTTAAGACCAGTAGCCTGCCTATAGCATCTGGAGCAAGGTAAAACTGTATCAATAACCAAATCACGTAGTTTGCACGATATAATCAGGTATTAATACATCAAACTGGTTAACAATTACACTGTTGAGTTTCCATATGTACATTTTTATTGATTTTACTGCCTCTGGCTTTTGATGGAAGACAACACTTACAACCCAAACCGTATATCCGTAAAGGACATCATCAACAAGTCAAGAAAATTAGCCTCGCATATTTGGAAAAGGCGATGGTTGATTGTGGTGATTACAATTTTTATGGGGGTAATTGGCTGCCTGCTTGCCGTTTTTCAAAAGGTAAAATATACGGCAGTATGTACATTTGTTTTGGAGGACAACAGCAATAGCGGGCTGTTGGCACAATACGCCGGCCTGGCTTCTTTAGCCGGTATTGATGCCGAGGGAAGCGGCGGAATATTTAAAGGCGATAATATAATACAGTTGTATCAATCCCGGCTAATGATTCAGGCCGCGCTGTTATCTGATTGGGGTCGTTTGGGGAAACCAGTCAAGTTGATCGACCGCTACATTGCTATTAACCACTTGAGAAATAAATGGCTTGCCAAACCGCAATTGGCGCATATAAACTTTAATCGCAGCGCCGACAATTATAATAGGGCAGAAGACAGCATTATTATTGATTTGGTTGAAAAAATTAATGACAAATATTTGAAAATAAGCCGCCCGGATAAAAAGCTAAACATAATTAGGGTAGAATTTACATCAACCGATGAACAATTTGCAAAGGATTTTGCAGACCAGATTGTTAAGAACGTAAATGAGTTTTACATAAAAACACGCACTAAAAAAACGGCAACCGATTTTATGATTCTTCAGCATCAAACAGATAGCGTAAAGCGAACACTGAATCTGTCTATACAGCGTACTGCCTTTGCTATAGATGCAACACCCAATTCCAATCCCAATATGGTATCGCTTCGTGTCCCTTCCCAGCAGAAACAAATAGATGTTCAGGCAAACATGGCTATTTATGCAGAAATGGAAAAAGAACCTGGAAACGGCCCGGGTATCCTTACGAAAAGAAACGCCGTTGATCCAACTGATTGATGAGCCGATGCTGCCGCTAAGTAATAACCGTGTCGGCGTTGCGAAAGGGGCTATTGTTGGAGCATTAGCCGGCTTTTTTCTGTCTATTGCCGCCATTGTTGCGCGGCGCTTATGTAAAAATATTATAGAGTACAGTGTTTAATAATTTAATGAATAAGTTATGAAGATTGGTATCCTGGGCGCAGGAATTACCGGGTTAACACTCGGGAAACTGCTAAAAGCTGAACACAATGTGGAGATTTTGGAATTTAAACCAGTTTATGGCGGTATAGCCCGCACCAGAGATGTTAATGGCATTGCCTACCATGTTACCGGTGGCCATTGTTTTAATTCAAAGTATCCCGAGGTGCTGAATTGGGTTTTTTCGGAAATTATGCCAAGGGAAGATTGGCATTTGGTAAAAAGAAATGCTAATATATATTTGAATGGCCACGATGTATCTTATCCGATAGAGTTTGCCGTGAAACAAATCTTTTCTTTTGATCCGGATCTGGCTTTTCAAATCACAAGCGACTTTATGGCCACAGGTGAAACGGCTGATTACGACAACCTGGAAGCCTGGTTCAGAAAGAAGTTTGGAGATACCTTAGCAGAGCTCTATTTCATACCTTATAACCAAAAAATATGGAACCGGCCGCCCAGCGAAATAAGCCCCGATTGGGTGGAAGGCAAACTTCCTATACCCGATAAAGCTTCCTTTTTCAAAGGGCTATTTACGGAGGGCAAGGATAGTATGCCTCATGCCAGCTTTTACTATCCCAACTCAAATAATCAAAACACTTTAATAGATCGGCTGGCGGAGGGGCTTAACATTACAACCGGGTATAAAGTAAAATCAATCAGAATGGCGTCCGATAGTGAATGGGTGATTAATGACGAAAAACGTTATGACCTGCTTATTTCAACTTTGCCGCTTAACTTATTGCCGAATCTAATTGAGGGTGTGGACCCGGAAATTGTGCGATTGGCCGGCGAATTGAAATACAATCGGGTAACTACTATGCTTTGGCGTACAAAAGGAACGCCTATACCTGGACATACGTACCACATACAAACAATATCTTCCATCGCTATATACATATTGGCAACTTTTTTAATCCGCAGCAAAATTATTCTATTACCGAAGTAGTTGGAGAACGAAGTGAAGCCGAGATGATAGACAATGGCCGAAAGGACCCCTTTTTATTGGAACCGCTGGCTTACCATGTTTCCGACCATGCATACGTAGTTTATGACGAAAATCATGCAAACGCAACAAGTTCAATTCGCAATTACCTGTCAAAGTTAGGTATACGTACGGCCGGCCGGTTTGGCGAATGGCAATATTATAATATGGATGTATGCATTAAAAGTGCAATGGATTTGGCCGATACTATTAAAAAGAACAGCAAAGCCGCCTGATATGAGCCTCCGCAAGAATATGCTTAGTAGCCTTATACTTACAGGCTCGTCAGTGGTATTTCCACTTATTACGTTTCCTTACGTTACCCATACCTTATCCGCTGCTGGCTTAGGGAAATATTTCTTTGCCGATTCTTTGGCGCAATATTTTATTATGGTATCCGCAGTAGGTATTCCATATTATGGTATCAGGGAGATTGCACGTCTTCGGGATAACGCCGCCGCGCGCTCGGCCCTGGTGGCCGAACTATTAATTATACAGTTGGTTTTAAGCTTTACTTGTTCGTTATTATTGTTAACCTGTTACCGCTTTATACCTGAACTAAAATACGAAGCGCCGTTGATTGGCACTGCCTGCCTGGGCATTCTCAGTTCGGCTTTGCTGATGGAATGGTTTTACCAGGGAATGGAACAATTCGGTTACATTACCAAAAGATCGTTGGTTATTAAATCAATCAGCGTTTGTTTGGTGTTGCTGCTGGTGCAGCATAAAGCCGATTATCACCTTTATTACCTGGTAATAACGCTTGTTATTACCGCAAATGCCGGGCTCAACTTCGGCAACTACCTCAACCGTTATAATACTTGTTTTCCAAAAAAGCTGCAGCTAAAGAGGCATATACGGCCGCTGCTAATGTTGTTTGCCATTAACGTATCTGTAAGTATATATGCCATATTAGATACGTCGCTGCTTGGTATATTGAGTAATGCTACGGCGGTAAGCTATTACAACGTCCCGTTAAAGCTTTCTAAAATACATTGGTCTGTGGTGAATGGTGCCGGTATGGTAATTATTCCCAGAATTGCCGGTTATCACGCGGTTAACGATACGAAAAAAATCAGCGAGATGCTGAACAAATCTTTTCACATTGTACTGCTGCTCACTATTCCTTTTGCATTCTTATGCTTTGTTTTTCCTGCTGAAATTTTAAACATCATAGCAGGAAAGCAATACTTGCCCGCCGCAGGTGTATTACAACTATTAGGTTTTCTTCCGTTTATAATTGCCATTTGCAATTTGTTTGGTACGCAATTTTTAATGCCGACAGGCCGCGAAAAGCATATTTTACACGCTACAATTGCGGGGCTGATTGTTAGTTTTGGCCTTAACCTACTGCTTATACCTGCCCGCCAGCATTTGGGAGCCGCTATAGCTTGCCTTTCCGCAGAAACAACGGTGTGTATTTATTTAGCCGTAGTGGCATTGAAAAAAGTGACGCTCAGGGTAGACCCGTTAATTTGCCTTAATATAGTATTTAGCCTTTTAATAGCCTTCGTCATAAAAAATTTTATGCTCCGGCATATTAAATGGCCTTGCGCTTCTGGCGCTTGTTACAACTACATATTTACTTCTCTTTTTTGCGCTGCAGATGCTGGTATTTAAGGCCCTGTTTATAACATCGTTATTGCAATGGCAGAGCCAAGTGAAACTTCTTAATCCTCTGATCAATGAAACAACCGTTAATTAGTGTTATAACAGTTACTTACAATGCTGCCGAAGCAATTAAACCGACGGTGGAAAGCATCATTGATAAAATGCAGGATGGGGATTTTGAATACCTGATCATTGATGGTGGCTCTTCGGACGATACATTGGCTGTACTCAAAAGTTATCAGCCTAATTTAACGGCGCTGGTTAGCGAACCGGATAAGGGCATCCCCGATGCCCTGAACAAGGGTTTGCGGTTGGCTAAAGGGAAATTTATACTATTTATACTTGCCGGAGATTTGTTAAAAACGTTGCCGTACGAGCAATTGCAAAAGTCTTCGGCAGAAGTGGTATGTTTCCCGGTGGAAGTTACCGGCGGCATAGTTCATTACCCAGGTGTAAACAGCTGGCTTAAAATTAAAAATACCATACCGCACCAGGGGGCATTTTTTAAAAGAGAAAAACACTTAACTTATGACCTGAGCTACCGGTTTTTTAGTGATTTTGATCTTTGCCAACGGTATTTTAAAGACGGGCGATTATTCCAATTATTCAAGGAGCCTGTGGTTGCCTTTCATGGGCTTGACGGCGCAACCAGTAATAAAAAAAACTTTCACGAAGTGTTTACCATTACGCGTAACAATTATGGCCGGTGGTACCGTTTGCTGTCATTTATTTACTGGAAGCTTGACGGGCTTATGCGCCGGCTGGGTTTAAGAAAGGGCTGAATATGGATTGGTATACCTTTGGCCTGCTACTTTACGAGCAACTTCCGCTCTACTTGCTTTGCCTGGCTATTGCCTTATTACTCTATTTTTTCATTTTCCGCAAAGCTTACCTTTCATTTCTCGATCCTTATATCTTCAATTTGCTGTATTCTGTATTCGGGTTCTCGGTGGTTATATTTCTTGCGCTTACATCAAATATGGATGCCAGGTACCTTTGGAGTTATCTATTAACGCAGGGTGCTTTTTTTGCAGGAATTTTTACATTCAGTAATTTAAAGAAAAGTGATGTTATAGCCAGTGATAGTTCTTATCGTTTCTTAGATGAAGAAGGAATCTGGATGAAATGCCTGCTTATGGTAAGTGCCGGTACCTACATTATAGTACAGTTGTTCAGCTATAAATTAGTAGGGATACCTTTAACCATGGAATCGCGCACTGGTGCCTACGCCAATAGCGGTGGATTTGGCATCTTAGGAAGGATACTGGATGTATTGCGACCGATAATCATGTTTGGTTTAATATATTTCTTTTTTCGCGGAAGGGGGACAGTGCTTTTTAACCTCGTCCTTATTTTTATAACCGCTTTTATGCTAATATCCATTGCCCTTTCGGGAAGTAAGAGTCAGTTGATGACGTTCGGATTCATTGTGTTCAGCTATTTGATTCTTAATGGCCAACGATTGAAGGCCCACTTTGTGAAACTTCGAAAATTTGAATGGTATATTGTGCTTGCCGGTTTAACCATGATGTTTTTCACCATTGTTGCACAATCTGCTTCAACAACCAACAACAGTGGTGCTATCAACGTTTTTTTGTTCCGGCTGGTGGCTTCCGGCGATACCTACTATTTCGCCTATCCGAATAACCAGATCGAAGCCATTGAAGGCTCTAAATGGTTCCTGGCGCTTTTTGGCGACGGACTAAGCACCATCCGTATCGTACCGCGGCAGGCACAGCCGGGGGTATTAGGCGTCCAACTATTCCAGCGTTTTACGGATAGCGATCTCGTTACGGGGCCAAATGCCCGCCACAATGTTTTTGGCTATGTTTATTACGGATTTTACGGTAGCATTTTGTTTTCTTACCTCATTGGCCTTGTGCTCAGCTTTACCCGTAACCGTCTTTTTTTTAAGTTGCGTAAAAATTTATTTGGCCAGTTAGCTTTCCTTATCCTTTACCTTAACATCTCTTATATTGAAACCGACCCCCCTGTAGCCATTTGGGGCCTCGAAAATGCGGCCATTATTTTACCATTCATCCTTATTGCTACATTCATTTTATATGTTCCCTTTGCTCAGTTAAAGGCTGAAAATGCATTGCCGGATAAGTTCCCGGGATATTTAAACAAACCGTTGTAACACGTTAAAAGTACTTTGTGCTGATTTTTGCCAACTGAATTTTGCCGCCTGACTGCTGGATTTAACGGCTAATTGTTTACGTAGATCGTCGTTATTGATCAATTCGATTAATGCTTTTTCACATTCCGATAAGGAAAAAGGATCGATCATGTAACCGGCATCGCCCTGAACTTCGGGCATAGCAGTAAGATTACCGGATAAAACTGGCACCCCGGCAGACATTGCTTCCAGCGGTGGTAAGCCAAAACCTTCGTATACAGAAAGGTAAGTGAATAGTAAGGCGTTCCGGTAAAGCCAGGCTATGTCTTCATCGGGCAGATGCCCGGTGAAATGCACCCGCCCGGGGATTCGCCCTATGCCTGATTCATTAAATACCTGGCTATTGCCACTTGTGCCAACTATAACCAGGCCAACATCATCCGGGATAAACTGCAACACGTTACGCCACGCAGCCAAAAGCATTGGAATGTTTTTTCGAGGCTCTAACGAACTCAGGGAAAGCACGAATCTTGAAAAGGGAAGAGCAGGGCCTTGCCCAGTTGGGCTTACACTAATCATTGGATCGCTTCCATTATAAATCACTGTGATTTTTGAATCGGGTATCCTGAATAATTCCATTATTCGCTGTTTAGTGAAATTGGATATGGCAATTAAATGCTCTGCCCGTTTACATACCCGCGGCAAAACATAGTCATACCACTTAACATAAGCTTTGTTAAGCAATTCCGGATGATCAAATGACACTACATCATGAATGGTTACCACTTGCCTTACTGCCCCTACAGGGCCTGAATTGCTGGGAGACCATAATAGTTTGTTTCGGGTTTGCTTCGGTAAAAGCATCTGTTCCCATAAATGCCCCTGCATACCCCTGGCCGTATGCACGGAAGGCGATATAGTTTTTATGGCAGTGGGAAAGCCCTCCAGCATATGTTTGGTATAGCGTTGCACGCCGGTGGTTGACGCTTGCAGGCAGCGCGTATTGCAAATGATTTCAGCTGACATGGACTGTTGTGTTTTTAGTTATCTTTAATTGATTATAAAAGGCTAGCACCTGGAAAAATGAGTTTGCAGTTTGTAAAAGCCCCCGCCTAAAAATGCCGTGCCATAACATAGCGCCGCAAACATTTAACCTATGGGTGGAAAATGAATTTAGGTAGTCCTCAATCATGCTCTGCTGTTTTGGTGACATTTGGCTTTGGTAACGATGCAAAAATAAGCGGAATGTAGCAAGCCTCTTTTTCAAATCGTTTAACTCTCGTTCGGGAGCAAGCAGGTTGCGCCTTAAGCGGGCCAGCATACTGTTGTTGCCCGATACGTTTCCTGATGCATTGTTATTGTGCTGCCTGTAGTACATCATTGGCTTGCTGATGAAACTACTACTACGATTTAGAGAAGCCACCAGGGCCAACCAGTAATCATGGTTCACAGCCTCATTGGGAATATTATCTACTTCAAAAATCATAGCCCGGTTAATGAGTATGGTACATCCATACACATAGTTAGAACTAAGCAGGCTTTGCAGTTTAATACTATGTTTGAGTTTATAAAGCCCGTTAAATGTGCTTGCGTTGACATCTACAGGTTGAAAATTGCCATAAACAAGCGCCGGCTGGCCAGGGTATTCAGTTTCCATACGGCGCATGGTCAAAAAGGTGGCAGCAAGTTTATCTGGTAGCCAAATGTCATCCTGGTCGCAAAACATCAGGTAATCGCAATCCGGGTCGTTCTTCTTTAGCTTAAATAATTCTGCAAAGTTTCGGCATGCACCCTTAACCGGCGAGGTATTTACGGTTAAGTGAATACGTGGTTCATGCAGCTGATACTGATGGATGATATCTAAAGTATTGTCGGTTGAGCCGTCATCGCGAATAAGCAGTTATAAAGCCCACCATTATAGGTAGCCATTACAATGTGAACACGCGGATATTTTACAGGCGTGTTAATGGTAGACTGGCCGTATAGGCTTTGGATATTACTTGCACGCAACCCGGCCTTATAGCCTAACAACTTATTAAAACACCGGGCAAACGACAAAAAAACGAGCAGGGGTTGATGCCGAAGGCAATATTGGATTTCCGAAATTACATATTTTAAGCCTTCGCCCCCGGGTTTGCCAAAAAATGCCAATAATCCGCTGTATTCCTGATGAAACCGTCCGATTTCCTGATAACGTTTGTATTCTTGTTTCAGGTTGAAATGGTGTGAATGAAATACTGTAGCTTCCGCCTTGTACATAGCTTTCCATCCTTTCAAAATCATATTAGCAACCAGTAAGGCATCTTCCCCCATTTCAGCGTCAGGAGGAAATCCGCCGCATTCCACGTACGCCTCCTTTCTGTATCCCGCGAATGAGTTTGAACAAAAAAAGGTTTTAAAACCATACCGTTCAATATCTTCTTTTCCCTTAATGCTCGTTTCGGCAGGGTAATTAAACATACGGTGATGCGCTTCCAGCGGGTGGGCATTTACTTTAGGCAATTGCCTGCCATAAGCTACGCCAACGGTTTCATCATCGAAAGCCCTAACTAATTCTTCTATGCTATCTTCTGAAGCAAGTACCGCGTCCTGCGTCATAAATACATAGATATCAATTTTATCAGGCAGAGCTTTCACCAACTGGCGGCGGGCGCTCCCATGCCTGAAATCATTTTTGGCAATTGATATCACGCCTGCCCCAGATGCCCTCGCGATGGCAACTGTGTTATCAGTTGATTCAGAATCGATAATACATACCTTTTGAATAGGATACCGCTGCTTATAAATTTGTTCCAGTGTGTAAGTCCATCCATCTCCGGCATTGTAGGTGGGTATTAATATGGCTACGTTCTTCATAAAGTAATTTTGAAACTTTATGAATTAACCTGTTGATTAACTTATTGTTATAGTGGTAAATACGCGTTTTTAAGTGGGCAAATACCTGTTTTAATACGGGATAAAAACTGGCTTATAAAAGTAAAATTGCCGGATCGACCTTTATTCTACGATGGACAAAGCGTTCAGAAATAGTTTTACATCATCACTCTGAGGCTTATAAATGGTAGCCGTTTAAATTATACGCGGATAGAAATTTTAATTTTAAATTAAACAATTATCTATTTACAACATTTATATAGATAGCTGCTTCTCTATGATCAGCTGTATTTGACCATCCGATTTTTTATTAGCCCATCTTTTTAATAAATAAAGTTTATTACTTATGAAAAAATGGTTCGCTTGCTTTACAGTTGGGTATTGTAGTTTGCTTCTTTATAAAATTACCGTCTGCGCACAAAATAAGCGGGTAACTGGTGTTGTTAAGGCATTACCTGTTATACGAGCCAAAATTGCATTACAGTTTCTATTGGCTTTTTCTTTAGAGTCCAGTTTGAATGAACGGCAGGTAAAGTTAGCGCAGGAACATGTTGGTTTTTTTAACCGCGTCATACAAAATCGGGTAATGCTTGCGCGGTCTTTCCCATACCTCAACTACAAATTAACCTGAGCAGCGGCCAGACAACGCAAAACGAGAGATATCAATTAAGCATCAATTTAAATTAAATAATAAATAACTATGAGAAAGCCAAATTATGTATTGGTTATGCTGTTTGTAAGCATGCTATTATCAGGCATAAGCGCCTGCAACAAAGATGATGACAATAAATATGTAATGACCGACCAGGATTTTGTAACCAGGGCATCGAGTAGTAACATGCTGGAGATTGCGGCCGGGCAACTTGCTATTAATCAGGGCGAAGATGCCGGAGTAAAAGCCTTTGGGCAGCATATGGTTAACGATCACGGGCAAACAGCCACGGAAATGTCCGCGCTTGCAACAAAAAAAGGTTGGACAGTTCCAACAACAATGCTTACTGAGCACCAGCAAATGTATGATTCGATGAAAAGCCTTACAGGAACTGCGTTTGACAAGCAGTTTGCTGCAATAATGGTTACATCGCATCAAAAAACCATTGAATTGTTTGACCAGGCTGCCAGGGATAATGGGGTTTCGGACGTAGACCTGCGTGCATTTGCCGCCGGGAAATTGCCGGCGTTAAATGAACACTTACAGGATGCTCTTCAGCTACAAGTGTCTGTTAATCAATAATAAAAGTATGTTGAACTGTAAAGCAGAAATGCCATACAACCCAAATAATGCTTCACTAACTAAATTATATATATCATGGACAATCAAGAAGGAAATGTAACCAAAGCGATAGAGAACCAAACATCGAAGATTCCGTCAGACATGTTTTTATGGGCATCGCTTGCATCAATGGGAGTTTCGTTAACATTAAAATGCCTCAAAAAGAATCATACGGCGCTTTTTGTAGGGCAATGGGCAGCCCCGTTCTTGTTACTGGGCATTTACAATAAAATTGTAAAAACTCAAGGCAACGACCGGCAATCTTAAGTTTTAGCCGTACAGGTACAACTGTACCTGTACGGCTAAATAATCAGCTAAGGCCTAACAACATTTATAATTTTCTTATCCTTTGAGGCAGGAAAGTGGAAAGTCAACTCTGTTATTAGGTGCAAGAGATGCTGTTGCCGGTATGCCAACGCATGGAAGAGCGGTAAAATCCGTCAGTTTGTAAATCGGCGAGGCCGATCTGGTGCTAAACGAGTATCAAATGAATTATTAATCAGTACCTGGCAACGGCGATAATATATCCATACGTTTAATAGTAATGCTAATATGACGCCAATAATAATACATGATGAAAACGACGAATAAAAAAGACTATTTTGAAGTTGCGCCTGGAATATGGGGAATGAAAATAATTTTTGTCAATATCTATATGGTACAGCAAGGCAACGATTGGATACTGATAGACGCGGGCTTAAAAGGCTTTACAGGTAAAATTATTAAAATGGCGGAGAAACTTTTCGGCAGTAATAACCCTCCGGCTGCTATTGTACTCACCCATGCACATTTCGACCATCGCGGATCAATTGAAGAGTTACTACATGCGTGGGACGTGCCGGTTTATGCACATGAATTTGAGTTGCAGTTTTTAAACGGGCGGTCATCTTACCCACCGCCGGATCCTAACGTAGGAGGCGGATTCATGAGCCTCTTTTCCATCTTTTATCCCCGTCGGCCTGTCAATCTGGGTAATCGGGTGCATGCACTTCCCAATGATGGAAGCGTACCTCTTTTACACGGCTGGCGCTATATTTTTACCCCGGGCCACACGCCAGGGCATATATCGCTTTTTAGGGAAAAAGATGAAGTTTTGATTGCCGGCGATGCCTTTGTTACCACTAGGCAGGAATCAGTAATAGCAACCTTGGCATCGATAAAAGTTATAAGCGGACCTCCGAAATATTTTACCCCAGATTGGATAGCTGCAAAACAATCTGTAGTAAAACTTCGTGATATTAACCCCAAAATTGCAGCAACGGGGCATGGTAAGCCTATGAGCGGCGGCGCATTAAAGCGGGGATTGGATTATCTGGTTGCCAATTTTGATGAGGTAGCAATTCCATCTTATGGGCGTTATGTAAAAGAACGAGCTATTGTAAGCAAGTCTGGCCAGCAGTTTATACCGTCAGCAAAAATCAACCCATTTTTTATAGTTTCCTTGATAGGCCTTATCGGTGTATTAACTTTTGCTGTTTACAAAAAGCAGGTGTGAAAATATCAGGCGCAGAAATTTTGATAGTGAAATGGTAATTCGGCCCCTTATGGCCATTGCTGGTTTTGTTGTCAATTCACAATGGCTTCAGCAATATTCTAATGCATCATTGCTGGCTATTTATTATATGTGTGGCGGGTTATGCCTTGATATTTGATATTTGCTTCCATTGGAATACATATGTACAGCCAGGTTATGAATGGATATGCTTTCTCCTGACCCAACGTTCATTATATTCGAATCTGTAATTCCAAACCCTTCAATAACAACAACAACGCCGCTTCCTATCACTTCTGCTTCCAAGCCATTTCGTATGATCACGGCGGTGTCTTCCTCAATGCCCATTCCAATGCAGGTAGGGTTGGTGGCAACTACCTGGGCTATCCGGACGAACCGGCCTCTGTCTACAAAGTGAGTGTCTATACACACGTCTTTCAGAAATTCAAGCCCTGTTGTAACGCGTACTTCTCCGGCCAGTTGCTGCACCTCTTTGGCCCCGGCAATTATCATAGGGGTAGAAAACGCCATGGCGCCTGCACTGGTGCCGCCTAAAACCAAGTTATCGTATATATACCGCTCCTTTAATTTCAGTAATAATTCTGTACCGCCATAAACAGACGTAAGTTTAAGTTGATCGCCGCCCGAAAAATATACAGCATCTGCATTAGCTAAACGATCTGCTACTTCCGGATTATCAAGCGCATCCTGGCGTTTATTGTGGTGGATGTGGCCAACATGCTTAACACCCAAGGAGGTAAAGGCTTTATGGTAGTCGTTAAAAGAATCGGCACCGTCAGAACTTGCAGTCGTAATCACTTCAATCACACTATCCTTTTTACCGGTAAGTTTCACAAAAAGGTTCAGCACTTCTTTTGAACGATGCGCTTCCTGTACTTTTTTGTCTTGTTTTTCTCCTTTGTTTTCATGCCCGCCCACTATAAGCAATACACCATTTGGCACCGGGCAGCTATTAATTTTGTTAAGGTTCATAATATGTACAAACTTGTCTTTAGTGTAATTGGTTTTAATTAAAAAGAAATAAATAATCTTAAAAATAAAACTAAAATAAAGTTCGGCTTGTTTAATTTATAGTTATGAGCAGTAAATATGAGCAATAAGATAAATAAAAAGATAGTTAGAGCCGTTTACAATCACCGCTTAGGCATGCACAGCATAAGCAAGAATTTTCCTATGCTACAAGCAACAGATAAAGACATGGTTGGTATTTATGTAGCCGCTTATTAAAAAGTATAATGAAAAAATATGAGATCCACTTAGCCGACTGGCAGCGTATTCTGTTTGGGCAGGCTCCTCCGATGTTTCAACTGGAAGTTTTCGTTCGTACGTTGATAGTTTACATATTTCTGCTATTTGTGCTGCGCTGGTTAGGAAAGCGTATGAGCGGGCAGCTTACTATTTTAGAAATGGCGGTGATGCTTACGCTCGGTGCCATTGTATCCGTTGGTATGCAAATACCCGACCGTGGCATTACGCTAAGTATGTTCGTGCTTTTTTGTACACTGGCATTTCAGCGCGGGTTAAGCCAATTGGGTATCAGATACGCCCGCATGGAAGAACTTACCCAGGGCACCATAAGTACCTTGCTTAAGGATGGCGTAATAGACCTTGACGAAATGCGCCGGTGCCGCATCTCCAGGCAACAATTGTTTGCAGAGTTGCGCAGCAAGGGCATATATAATCTCGGTGAAGTAAGGCGTGTTTATTTAGAGGCTTGCGGAATATTTACAACAGTTAAAATGCAAAACCCGGCCCCTGGCCTGCCCACCCTGCCGCCTGGAGACAAAGGCATTTTGCGGCTTTTAAATGATACCGGCAATACGGCTTGCTGTAGTTGCGGTAACCCGGGCACCCGCGAGGCTTCCAAAGAGCCATGCAAAAAATGCGGGGCCAACGATTGGACAATAGCTGTAACCTCTTAAACAGACTTTAATTTATGCAACCACAGGATATTCATATCACCGATTGGCTCCGCATTCTCGTAGGCGGGGTGCCGGCCTCATTCTACATCGAACTTCTTATCAGGGCCATAGCAGTTTATCTTATTTTGTTGGTTTCTATGCGCAGTATGGGCAAGCGTATGTCGTCGCAAATGAGCCGGAACGAATTAGCAGCATTGGTTTCGCTGGCTGCTGCCGTAGGCATACCTATGATGGCCCCCGACCGGGGTGTATTATCTGCCATAGTTATTGCTTTCGTATTGATCACTGTAGAGCGGATGATAGCTAAAAAAAGCTTTAAAAATGAGAAATTTGAAAACTACGCGCTTGGCAGGGTTAGTGCATTGATTAACGATGGCGTTGTAGATATGAAAGAACTTAAGCAGGTAGGGCTGGCGCACGAAAGAGTATTTGCGCAACTTCGTGCTCAGGGTATACTGCAACTTGGCTCGGTATCTCGCCTTTATATGGAAGCTGGCGGCAATTTTACACTTGTGGAGAATCCTGAACCGGTACCCGGCTTATCGGTACTCCCCCCATGGGATGACCCGTTACGCGACTGCTTTAAAGAACACCCTGAAAACCAGATATGCGTACAATGCGGCTTTCCGCAAAAGAAAGCCGGGCATCCATATGATAAATGCCCTAATTGTGGCAGCCAAAAATGGGTGCCCGCAGTGGAGGAGAACAAATAAACTTAATTGACATGAAAAGAAATTTGATTGTTTTAATATTGCTGGTGCTGGCTGGCTGCCAAACATCCGACGAAGAGATCAGGGCAGATATTGCAGGCAAAGCCCAGCAAGACCTTAACTTTTCGGCGCTTAAATACACTGTAAAAAATGGGGTGGTAAACTTTTACGGTAATTGTCCGTCTGATAAGGCTTTCGAAAAAATCCGGCAAACGATTAAAAATATCCATGTTATAAAATCCGTACAATACCATGTTGGTATTGCCCCGGTGGTGCTCAACCCTCTCACCCCCGTCAAACTTCAGGTAGATAGCGTACTGGGCGGCTATCCGTTAGTAAATGCACAGATAGATTCTATGGGCGCTACGTTAAAAGGCGAAGTAAAGCCTGCCGCGAGGGCTACACTCATTAAAGCGCTTCGAAAATTACCTCTTAAATCAATAAAAGACAGCCTTATTGCTGAAACGAAGTAGCCTGAAATTTTAATAGCCTCTGCACTCCGTTAATTTACCCGGGTTTTAACGCGTGCGCCACTTATTATTAATAAACAAGTAATGCCAGAACAATTAATAATCTCCACGCCTGCGCCGGCCAACCGAAAGTTGTTTTATTTGCTTGTGGGCGGGTACGGCGCTGTTGAGGAACGAGGTATTGAAAGCTATATTTTTGATGCGAAAAATGGAATGTTGACCTATTTAAATCAATCACAGCCGGTTGACAACCCATCTTATTTATGCTGTGACACGGATAGCGAGCTTGTTTATGTAGTAAGTGAAAATGAAAACGGCAGTAATGCACATGCTTTTTCAGTTAGCCGGGAAAGCGGCATGCTTGCTTTTATCAATAAAGAGCCCCTTGAAGGGGCTGCTGCTTGCTATGTTTCGATAAATAAAGGGCGGAATCATATTTTTATTGCCAATTACAAAAGCGGCAGTTTATCGGTGCTACCGCTTAATACAGACGGTTCCTTATTGCCACTTGCCCAGCACATTCAGGACGAAGGCAGCAGCCTAAACACAGAGCGTCAGGACGGCCCTCACGTACACGCCGCCTTGTTATCGCCTGATGAAAAGTATTTACTTTATACTGATCTCGGAACCGATGAAATTTATTGCTACCGATACAATGCGGTGCAAAAGGCCCCTCTTTCACTACACGCCAAAATACAGATAAAGCCGGGCAGTGGCCCCCGGCACTTCGTTTTTTCAAATGATGGGAGGCGTATTTATTTGGTTACCGAACTTTCGGCAGAGGTCCTTGTCCTTGATTTTTCAGATGGGAGCCTTAACCTTCTGCAAACTATCAGCATGGTGGCTGAAGGCTTTGGAGGTGAGCGAGGCGGGGGCGATATCAGGTTATCGGCAGACGATAGGTTACTTTACGCCACAAATAGGGGGGATGCTAACGAAATAGTGGTGTTTTCTGTAAACCAGGAAGACGGCAGACTTCATCTTGTGCAACGTTGCAGCAGTATGGGGCTATCGCCCAGAAATTTAGCGATTGATCCTACGGGCAGTTATTTGCTTGCTGCCAATCAAGATGACGGCCGTATAGTGGTATTTAAACTTGATAACGTAACCGGTAAGATAGGCGATGTTGTTAACATCCAATCCGCCGAAAAGCCGTCGTGCCTTATATTTTTTACAGGTAGCGAGGCGTGATTTCTCTAATGAGAATGATAAGGCCTTAATAATATCTGCGCGGCCATTAAAGCCTCTGCATACGGAACGTTCAATATTCGTGATGCTGTCTCGCCCGTATCTGCTGCCCTGTCCCAAAGCCCGCTGTGGTGCCAACAGCTCAGGTTATCCCAATCGGGCCGGTCTATAATGGGATACAAACAAACACCATAAAGCGGGAAATCCTTTTGCAGTAAAGTTTCACACTGTTCGGCAATGAAACTTATCCAGGCAGGCCGGTCTTCCCCGGGATGGCTGGTTTCGGTAAGCACCAAAGGTTTTTCATATCTCAGGTAAGCTTCCTCCAGTAGTTGATGTAGTGGGCGCCAGCGCGGATCCGGCTCTTCATTCAGCCAAGGTAAAAAATATTCAAAATTTGTTAACCATTGATTATTATAATAAAAATTGAACCCCAGCAAATCCACCAGGTCTGCCGAGCCACCAAGTTCCGGGCAAATGGCTCCGGTAAGGATATCCAATGATTGATACTGCTGCAGGTGCGCAACCCGTGCCTCCTCTGCTTCTGCCGGCGTTGCTTCAAGGGGCGGCACAATGTTAACCAGCGGTTCTGTGGTCAGGATCAGGACACCGGCATCAACGAGCTTAAGTGCTTTAATGCCCTCAATGTAGGCTTTCATCAATTGATATTTTACATCCCATCCCATATTTCGGCAATAAGGCACCGTACCGGCTACTTCGCCGCCCAGCCACGATAAAAAGCTAACTTCATTGATGGGTGTAACAATCAGTACCTGCTCCGGATAATTTTGCCGGTGATACAAGGCAAACGCCCGGCAAAGGCTCACAAAGCGCTGCATAAACTCCGGGTGCAAAGGGCTTAGCCCATCCGGAAACCCGAAATGACAAATATCCCAGATCTGCTGAATGCCGTTTCTTTTACCAGTTTCCAGCATAATGCCCACGGTGCTAAAATCGTATTCATACGGCTGTATTTCCACCCGGCTCCAACAGATACCCTCTCGCACTGTCCTTATCCCAAACGCCTTCAGACGGGCATAATCCTGATTTAAGAATTCCAGATGCCTAGTGGCGGTAAGCAAGTCTACACGGATGCCCGCATTATTTAGCTGGTCTGCACATTCAAAGCCTCCCATCCAAAACGAATAAAAAGGATTTTTAATAAAGTCCACGTCTGCGATATTGTTAACGGCGTGGCGAGTTTCGTTAATGCCGGTTTTTGATTGTTTTTTGTTGTCAGCTTCGGTAGTGATGCCCTCGGTATTAATAGTCGGCAATGCGCCGTAATCAATACATATTTCATCTCCAGCCTCTATCTCGCTGATGCTGATTAACGCATAATCGTCCGTTATCCTTGCATTTGGCCGGCCGGCATGGTTTAGCCATTTAAAAGGGCCAACAAACCATTCATCAGGGGTAAGTTCGTGGCCAATATTCATTAGCCGGCATATCAATGTACCTATAGGTAACGCTTTGTAGGTGAACAGCCCTGTGCCGTGAATTGCTGAACCGGCGGTATACAATTCCTCTTTTCCGTTATTCAATAAGGCTAACCGGTATAACTGTTGCGCCATGGTTTTAGCTGTTTACCTTAACTTTACTACCCGACATGATTTTTTTGAAGGCAGTTAATGCCTGGGCAACCACCTGGTCCATGTTATAATATTTATAGGTTGCCAGCCGCCCCACAAAATGCGTTTCCGATTGGTCTGCCAATGCCTTGTACCGCTGGTAAAGTTCCGCATTTTCCGGCCGGGGGACAGGATAATATGGGTCACCTTCCGCTGTAGGGTACTCGTAAACAATGCTGGTTTTTGCATGCTTTTGGCCGGTCAAATATTTAAATTCGGTGATACGTGTAAAAGCATAATCATTAGGATAGTTTACTGTACCTGTGTTTTGGAACTTTTCCTGGTCGAGTGTTTCGAACTGAAAGTTGATTGAGCGATACGGAAGTTTTCCATAACAAAAGTCGAAATACTCGTCTATCGGTCCGGTAAACACCATATTATGGTACTTAATATCGTTTAAGATTTCATTATAATCCGTATTCAGCATGATCTTAATTTTAGGATGAGCGAGCATACGCTCAAACATTTTGGTATAACCATGTAAAGGCATAGACTGATAGGTGTCTGTAAAATACCGGTCATCTTTGTTTGTGCGGGTGGGTACCCGTGCGGTAACTGATGCATCCAGTTCTGAAGGGTCAAGGCCCCATTGCTTTTTGGTGTAACCTCTAAAAAACTTTTCGTAGAGTTCCCTGCCAACGGCTTTAACCACCACATCTTCCGAGGTTTTTACCTGTGTGACCGGTTCGCCCCGCGAAGCCAGAAACGCCTCTACTTCCATACTGCTTAGATTAAGCCCGTATAGTGTGTTTATGGTGGTTTGATTGATCGGTATCGGAACTTCCTGCCCGTCGAGGCTGCCAAGCACTTTATGCTGATAATGGCGCCAGGCGGTAAATTTCGACAGGTATTCGAACACTTCGCGGCTGTTTGTATGAAAAATGTGCGGGCCGTATTTATGTACTAATATTCCGGCTTCATCATAATGGTCATAAGCATTGCCGCCGATATGATTTCTTTTTTCTACCAACAATACGCTCTTGCCGCCGGCGTTGGCCAGCCGCTCCGCCAGCACGCAGCCGGCGAAACCGGCTCCTACGATAAGATAATCAAACATAAGAGCCGGCGATTTTAATAAGTGAGTTAATCTTTTTATCTGTTTTTACAATTTCGCTGATCAACTTCAGCATTCGCTCGCAGGTTTGGTCCCAGGAATTGTCAGAAAGAAAAAAGTCTACGCGCTGCAGCCATTCCTTTCTATCCAAAGCATTGCGTGCCTGCTCTGCCAGTTCAATAAATTCCGATGCGTTTTGGCCTATCATCACCAGTTGATGCTGCCCATACGGACAGGCCACATCGCGAATCGCGGTCGAAATTACCGGGAGCCCGGCTGCCAGATACTCCGGAGTTTTTGTAGGACTGATGAAACGTGTAGATTCATTCAGCAGGAAAGGGATAAGCGCTACATCCCAACCGCAAATGAGTCCAGGCAGTTCTTCATACGTTTTTGCGCCCAGGTATTTGATATTGTCATTAGTGGGCAAAGTAGCCGGATCTATTTTTACCACAGGGCCAATCAATATAATATCCCATTCCGGGCGCTGGCCGGCTATGCCCCGGATGAGCTCAATGTCGAACCGTTCATCGATCACGCCATAAAAACCGAGTGTGAAGGGGCTATTTGCTTTGCGGCCAATTGTAAATTCGGTAAGCCTTGCCTTTGCAAAGTGCTGCTTGTCAATACTGCTTGGGAAAGCATGGATGTTGGTATGCCTTGTTTTTTTTGCTTCATATAAAGAATACCCTCCGGTAAAAACAATATCCGCTTTTTCCAGTAGCTCCTGTTCCAGGTTCTTCAATTCCTTAGGTGCAAACTTAAATGCCGATAACTCATCCATGCAGTCGAAAACGGTAACATCAGGTACAAATTTACGGCTAAACAGCAAGGCCATTGGAGTATAATACCAAAATGCAATGATCGACTGTGCGCGGGCCGACATAAAGTCTGCAAAAAGCTTTTCCTGTTCTTTGATGGCGGCGGCCTTACTTAGCCTTCCGGGCAAATGCGGAACAATGACGGTCACATTCAATCCTCGCTGTACGGCTACGTAATGTGCAGGGAGGGAATTGTCTTCTACGGGTTCTTCTATATAGAATACCTGCATCTGTTTTGCCAAACGGCTTAGGATGTGCTGCGGACGCTGAAAGACAAAGTCCCAGCGCAGGTGCGAAAAGCAAATAAGGATATCGGGCACGTAGCCTGCTAAAGGCTTGGCTGGTTTGATTTTTGGTTTTTTGACAATTTGCATCTATATTGTTTTACATGGTGAAAAATAAATGCGTTTCCACGCCTTTAGCAATAAGCTAAAGCGAAACGCTAAAAAAGTATGGCGAAGTAAACTTACGCGGTGAGAAATGAGCAGCTTTAAATTGGCACCGATTGGGTTGCCTGAGGAGGAGCAAGTATTGTAAATATGTTGACTGGTGTTAGGCAGCTTAGTTAAGCCATACGCTCTTTCACCGTTTCGACTACATCGACCAGGGCCTGTTTCTTGGCTCGTTGTATAACTTCTTCCGGATGATCCAATAACTCATCAAGTAGAGAGCGGCCGTCATCACCCTTGCGGGTAATATAGTAAACAGTGTAAGCGACACCTACACCCAATAAAAAAGTTTTGATATGGTTCATAGTAAGTTAATTTTATTATTTCCTTTATATGCGATAAATATAGTGCCAAAAATAATTTCTAGGAGAAATATTATCTTTTTAATTAAATAATGATATAATGATAAGGTTCACACTTTAGAAATATGTTGGGCACCAGCACACATCAAGTTTTGCTGCTATAAACAGTTGCTTACGATCTGGCTAAATAACCCGGGCCTTTATTTTCTTATTTCTATTCTGTTAGTTCTATTCAAAAGGGGCTCTTGAATTTAATATTCCAACGGGTACATTCAATTTGCCGCTTACAAAATCAATAAGGCCATTACGTTCGTCTTCAATATTTGTGGCTTGGGTATATACATCGCCCGCTATAGGCTTTTTTCGTAATTCAGCTTTATAAAGTTTAATTTGCGCTGTCTTTTGTGCATCATCTTTTGGCCCTCCGTAGTCTGCAAAACCAAAACCGCCCCATTCGCTCACTAATAAAGGAACCTGTTTGCGGAAAAAGAACGGATCGCCAACCGTTAAGGGCAATGCGGCAACGCCGGTTAGCTTACCTTTTACAAGTTCATCTAACAGCCGTATCCATTGAAGCAGTTCAGGCGTATATAAATGAACAGTAAGCAGGTCACTTTTTAAACGCCCCTCAAAAGATACGTGCTGCCAGCCATCATTATCAACAACTAAAAATTGCGGGTAAGCTATGTGCATAAAGTGGTACATATCTGTAATGTAACGCCTGGTTTCTGCATTAGTGGCAATATCTTGTGCTCCCCAATCTTCGTTATATAAACTCCAGATAATTACAGAGGGATGAGTGGCAATAAGTGCAAGCATTCTTAGTAACTCCGCTTTATGGTTGGCCCTGCTTTGCTGCGATGATCTGTGCGGGCTGGGAACCTCTACCCACAGCAATATGCCCAACTTATCTGCCAGGTTATAAATTCTGGGGTCAACTCCCGCAATGTGTATTCGTATCAGGTTACAGCCCAATTGCTTCATGGCATATAGGTGCTGTTGTATTTGTTCATAACTTGCAATTCCGGGTTGGTATAAAATCCCGTCGAGGTATACCTCTTGGTTATTCAGATATATACAGCAGCCCCTGGCTTCTATTTTGCGCAAACCAAAGTGCGATTCAATTTGAGATTTGTGGCCGGATGCATCCTCCAGTTCTGCCACCAGACGGTACCAATGAGGCGACTGGGGCGACCAAAGCTGCGCATCGGGAATTTCCATCACCAGCCTTTGCTGCTTTTGGCCCGCAATGAGCAAAAGCTTATATTCATCACTGGCAATTGGCTCTTCGGTAGCGGCATCCTGCTGTTTGTTAAATACTTTTAGTTTGATAGTGTAGTGCCCGGGATCATGAATTCGGGTTGTTAGAGTGAAGCGTACCAAATCGTCCTCCACAATACTGACTACCCCTAAACGAGAACGTAACCGGTTACGTTCTACAGTCTCGATCCAAACGCTTCTTACCGCGCCGGAGTAAGTTTGATACCATATACCACCCCGTTTGTACACCGACGACTCCTGTTTGCCGCGTGTTGTATCTGCGTCCATGGAATTCGCTATCCGTACGGTAAGCCTATTGTTTTCCTGCAGTGCCGGCCGTTCTAACTCGTAAGAAAAGGATGTGTATTCTCCTGTATGTATTTCTTCGCCTTCTATTGTTTTTAAAGGCAACCCGTTTAACCATACCCTGGTTTCATATCCGCATGCTCCGAATGTTAACTGTAAAACACAATGGTTTTCGCTTTGCCCGTCCGAAAGTACCGGGAGCGGAAATTCCCGTTCATACCAAACAATAATCCTATCCTGCCAACTATCAGCAGACGGCGCTTGCCTGGCCATTTGGCTTTCTACAGTACCTGGCCATTGTGCCGTATTGCTGTAGTGGTGCTTCACATACCAGTTTTCTGCCAACCCTTTATCATCTGCATCAACGGCAAATTTCCATTCGCCATCCAACAAAACAAAGTCATTTGGGCGAATAACCGCCCTGGGCAAGGGGTTAACATAATGTTCGTCGTAATAGCCATCTTCGCGGCTCTTAGTTAAACTATAATTAGCATTATCGTTTTTTTTCCTCATAAGATAAATGGATTACTGTAGGCGAATAACCTCTGAATCACCTTTATGTAGATTTTCGGTATAGTTATTAACCAGATTTTGGTGATTAAATCACGTCGGCGGCATAATTTTGAATGCCAAACCGTCTATATCATCTGTTAAATTAATTTGGCAGGATAGGCGGCTACCGGCTTTCACATCCGGTAAAAGCTCCAGCATGTCTGTTTCTTCGGGCGTTCGCGCGGATAGCAGGTGAGCACCAGCAATAATTTCAATATGGCAGGTGCCGCAAAGTGCAAGGCCACCGCATACCCCTGGTACACCGTAATTTCCGGCCGACAGGAAGTCCATCAGGGTACTGTTAGGTAGTTGTTGCATCTGTGTTACCGTAATTTGATCATCTAAACCCTGTATTGTGAGGGTGGCGGTTTTAGAATCCTTTAATGCCATAAACCGTTGTGTATTTAAAGGTGAGCCGTTCTGCAGGGTAAACCAGTTTAAAGGCACTTTGTGCTGCTAATGCAGCCTCGTGAAACCCGGACAATATCAATTTCAATTTGCCGGGGTAGGTTGCCATATCACCTATTGCATATATCCCCTTAATATTGGTAGCATAGTCGGTTACGTTTACTGATATTGCAGAACTGTCGATATTTAGGCCCCAATCGGCAATTGGGCCAAGCTTCGGGCTTAACCCAAACAACGGGATAAACGCATCTGCCGGTAGCGCCATGCGTTGCCCATCGTGAGTTAATAGTTGTATATGTTGCAAATGGCCTTCACCTGTGAGGCCCATAACGTTGGTGTTCATAAACAAATTCAGCTTACCTGCTCCGGCCAACGCATATACCTTTGCGGCGCTTTCGGGGCTTCCTCTAAAAGTATCGCCCCGGTGTACCAAAGTAACCGAAGCAGCAATTTCGGCGAGCATAATTGCCCAATCGAGCGCAGAATCGCCGCCGCCGGCAAGCACAACCCGCCGCCCGCGCATGGCTTCAGGGTTTTTAACCATATAGGCAACGCCTTTTCCTTCAAATTCAATGAGGTTATCAATGTTGGGTTTACGGGGTTCAAAACTCCCGAGTCCGCCTGCTATAAAAACAGCTTTGCACTTGACAATAGTTTGGTGATTGGTGGCCAACTTAAATGCATCATCTTTTATAGTTAATGTTTCTATTCTTTCGCCAAGGGTAAAGCCAGGCTTGAAGGGGGCTATTTGTTCCGACAGCTTATCAACTAACCCGATTGCGTTTATTACCGGATACCCCGGAATATCGTAAATGGGTTTGTGAGGATATATTTCCGATAGCTGCCCGCCCACCTGCGGCAGCGCGTCTATTACATGGCAGCGCATATTCAGCAGGCCTGCTTCAAACACCGCAAACAGGCCGGCTGGGCTGGCTCCAATAATTGCTATATCGGTAATGATCATTCTTGTCTTTCCATTACACCAATTGAAGGTGCGGCTTAATTTTCATTTCTACCACATCGCACCTAAATGGCTGCTCAAGTACATATACAATGGCCGCTGCAATATCCTCAGCCTTGAGCATTTCGAGATTCTCCTGCTTTTCACTTTGATCCGTACTTGATACAGGCTGCATATCGGTACCTACAGCACCTGGTTCAATTAACGTAATTTTTACGCCAAGTTCGTTCACTTCCTTACGCAACGCTTCGGCAAAACCCTGTATGCCGGCTTTTGTAGCTACGTAAACAGAACTTCCTTTTTCGCGCACGTCCGCACTCATGGAGCCTACGTGGATAATATGGCCGCGCTTATTTGCCGCCATCCTGTCGAGCGCTTTGCGTGTACAGGCCATGTAACCCAGCAGGTTTGTTTTTACCACACGCTCCCAATCCTGGTATTCGCCATCGTTAACATCCCCGTGTGCTAGGGCTGCATTATTGATCAGTACATCCAATTGCCCTAAAGTTTCGTCGGCCTTAGCAAAGATGCTTTCGATGCCTTCTTCGGTTGAGAGGTCAGCAATAATACCGTTAAACTTACCTTTAGCGTTTAACTCACTGATGCTTTCCAGCGCCTCTTTAAGATGCTCCTCGCTTTGCCCCGTAATAAGTACGTTAGCACCTTTTTGCACCAGTAATGTGGCGGCTGCTTTACCTATACCTGTTGTTGCTCCGGTAATCATTATACCCATTCCATCCAGCACGGCAACAGCGTCTGTATTATCAATAGCCTTGTTCATATTTGTCTTTTTATTGGTTACACTTCAATGGCCACAAAAATGGCCCCGGTTTCTTCCTTTTTTCGGGCGGTAGCAAAAGCCTCATTGATGTCATCCAGCGGGAAGCTGTGGGTAATGAGCTTTTGAGCATTTAGTTTGCCTTTAGCCAGCAGATCCAGGCACATTTGCATTTCCGGGTAAATGTCCCAGTAAGAATAGCTGGCGCTCAGGATCAGCTTTATCTCCGATTTTTGCATTTGCGCCCAATCCAGTTCAATGGCTTTCTGGTCTTTCTCAAAACCGCCTACTACAACTACCTTACCGCCAATACGCGTAAATGATACGGCTTGCGGCAAGGTAACGGGCATTGCCGAGCCACCCGCGCACTCAAAAACAATATCTGCCATTCGGCCCCCGGTAAATTCCTTAACTTTTTCGGCAGCATCTTCATCATCTGCTTGCACCGTTACATCGGCACCCAAGTCTTTTGCCACCTGTAGCGATGTACTTACTTTATCGATGATCAAAACATCGGCACCGCATGCTTTTGCTAATTGCAACTGGCCAAGCCCGATACAACCCGCTCCTATGATTATCACTTTATCATTTATTTTGATGCCGCTTAACTGGATGGCGTGCATACATACCGAAAAGGTATCCAGCAAGGTAGCCTCTTCAAAACTGATATGATCGGGCAGTTTATAGAACTTTCTGCATGGCCCCGCCACGTACTGTGCAAATGCCTGCGATATGGTTTTCATGCGAACCGGGTACAAGTTGGGGCATAGGTTATATTGCTGAATATTGCACCATTCGCAAGTATCATCGCCCAGCAGGGTTTCAATTACTACTCTGTCGCCAGGCTTTACATTGGTAACGGCCGGCCCAACTTCTATCACCTCGCCCGCAAGTTCGTGCCCCATAATTTTACATACCAAATCGGGTTCGGGCACTTCCCAATGCCGCAGGTCGGTACCGCAAATGCCGGCTACCTTTACCCGGGCCACTACCCAGTCGGGCTGGCTTATTTTTGGCGTTTCTGCGTTGCCAAGCTCAAACTTGCCTTCAGCTGTTTTAAAGGCTGCTTTCATCTTTTCTTCCATCGCTTATTTATTATCTGTTAGCTTTTATTGGCCCATTTAATAATTATCGTTTGGCCGCCATGTATTTGCAATTCGTTGTTATCCTTATTCAGAGGTTGCCTTTCTATTTTGTTTTGGTCCTCATTATTTCCCGTCATTATGGTTAATTCAGGTAACTCAGCGTCTTGGGCAGTCTTGATAATACATAGCCTGCAGCTGAATTTGTTGCTGCCTAAAACGGTAACCGTTAGCGTATCGCCGTTTATTTGCTTGCGCCCGGTAGGGTACTCTATGTAAACCATAAAGGGCTGGCCCGGTATGCGTATATAGTGGCGCGGCACTATGCCGAAAGTCATCCCGGCACCATAAACTTCCTGTCCAACCGTTCCGCATTTTTCCCAGCCATCGTGCATGTCTTCCAGTGCAACCCATAGTTTGGGGTCAAGCTCCCCTGATGCAGATTCTTCTGAAAGCATCTCTTTTGGCAACATTGGCGGGTAGTAGTAAGCCGCGCGGTTGATCATATACTTCACATATTCGGCAAGCAGCAATTTTGCATTTTCAGAAAAATCTGTACCCTCGGCCATCGTGAGCGCATCATGTATGGCAGCAAAGCATTCCTGCTCTTCGTAAACGGCCAGGTAAGGCGCATCATTAAGCGGGAATAATCCAAAAAACATAGGGAAGTTTTTACCATAGCCATATTCACATTCCCATATTGCTACATTTTTAAGGAGGTTAGCAACGCACAAATGGCATAAATTCAGGTAAGTTTTGTCGCTGGTTTCTTTGTAGAGCCGTAAAAACGCCTTCATGGAGAACGCTACATTGTTGGCCTGGTAAAACATATCAAAGCCAAATTGGATGATGGATTTGGCCGCCTTCTCGGCTTCTTCATAAAACCGTTTATCGCCCGTTAGGTCCCAGGCCTGCAGCATTACCTGGCTGTATACGCCTGCTACATCCTTTTCGCCTCCCATGCCTGGTTTTGTTTCCTCTTTCAGGGTCTCCAGCGTTTTCATGTTATAAAAAACCGGCCATTTATAATTAAAGTGCCGGGCCACTTTTATAGCATAGTCAACAGACTTCAGGAACAGATCCTTTGCCATTTCATCTCCCCGGAGCGTCATACGCGCGAGGTTAAGCAATGGGTGGTGCAGGTACCAGGAATCCATGGTGTTGGGCACCTTTTGTTCTTCGGACTCGTCTAACTGGTCTTCTACAGAAGGCAGCCAGCGCTTTACGGTTTGCAGCTCATCGTTCCAAAAAGTGTGGATGTTATCATATATCTGGCTGGCTACTTTGAGCTTTTCGCCGCTCCAGTCCTGGTGGTCCCACATGGGCAGCAATACAGCTAATTGCACCATTATTTCGGGCGGGGTGTTGTAATCGCAAACGTAGGCGTTTAAATAGGAGCAACCTTTGTGCTGGCTCCAGCAGCCTTTGTTGCTATCAACGTCTTGCAGCGAATAGTTTAATATATCCGGGTAGGGCTGGTACTTTGTTTCCGGCTTAGGAATGAGGCGGTAAATAGCAGCCAGGTGGTTGATGTAAGCGGTAGCCACGCCAAACTGATCGGCCGGCGTTTCGGTGCCGAAGGACACATACGCATCCGATATAATAAACTCCTTATTTGCCGGCAGCGGTTTATTTTTGGTAGCCGGCAACGAAAAGCCAAACTCGGGCCATTCGCCGCTTACCGTGTCGCCTACCGATGTTTCCGTTTCTGCACAATAATGGTTAAGCGAGGTAAGATTTTGAAAATAAAGGAAGGAGCCGCCCTCGGGGGCTTTTACCCCGGCATAAATAATGCCGCTGCGAATACCAAGCTGTTTAACAAACAATTCACCATCTGTGTCGCCCTGGCCTTCATCTTTTTTCAGAACCAATACATCCTTTGGCCAATATGGCATAGTTAAAGGCGCAGAAGCTTTGAACAGTGTTTGGTAATGCAATATGGCATCAGTACCGGGTGGAAAGCTAATATCTACACTGAATGACCCAATGCTGGCTTTTAAATGAATTTTTACGCTTTCGTTATTTTGGGTTATCTTATCTATTGACATGCCGCCAGGTGAAAAGGCGGTGCGAAAAGCAACCCGGGTATCACCTTCCCGGGCGCTTACTATCCATAGCGAATCGTCCAGTACATAAACATCAAACTTTATACCTTTTACCTCATTTTGATAAATAGGGGTATTGTTTTTTTCTGTAATCTTTCGGGCTGCATTTAGTGCCCACACAGTCAATTGTTTTTGCATAGCCTTGAGTTTATGAATTTGTAACGGATGCCAGATAAACGGCATCATAAAATAAACAATTCAACAGCGTTTTAGATGTGTAATCCTGCTTAATGCTTCCGGCAGAAATGAAAGGCGGCGCCTGCCGAAAAAGGAGGCGTTTCCAATCGCTTATTAGTGTGTTATATTTTTTCATAGATACTTTTCATAACAGGAGACAAGCGGAACGGATTACGGAATTTGAAAAACAGGTATAACACACCCCGGCAACCGTAGTTTCCTCATCAGATTGCGTAATTACCCCGAAAACCGGCCTCGGAATTTAGTTGTTATCCATGTCGAATATGAAGCGAATCAGCGGGTTAATTGGGTGTTAATTGCCCTCATAAGCCGCAGGTAGCAGCTACAGCCCGGGCAGCTAAGCTGTAAGCAGAGAGATAGAATATAAAAAGTCCAAGAAATGATGCTACGATTATGGCTAGGAATAAGTACTTAGACGCAAGGTGCATACTTATCTTGGGTGGAAATACCGAGATTGTAAAGACCGTGGCTGCCTTACTTGCCTCAAACGGCGCAATTGTATTTCTTGCCGCGGAGAATGAATTCACGTTAAATGCAAGTCTTCAGCATATCAGGAAGCAGGTTCCGGGTTGTTATATCATTGGTACGACTGCCGATACTACAGATCCCAACGATATCAGCCGCTTTTTTCTTAAGGCCGAGATTGCGTTACCAATAAATCAAGCCTTGATTTACTTTTTTGAAGACACAGTAAATAATCAAGATTTTTTAACCGCTTCCGACCGTCTGTTTAAGTCGATGATAAATCATCAGGGAGGGCAAATCATAATTATCGGCGATGATAATGCTATGGAAACAAAGGCAGCTGCCAATTTGAATGAATTGGTAGAAACAATGCACCGGTGCTTTAATAAATTTGCGATTAACACTACATTATTGTCGCTTCATCCCTGGAGCAAAATTATAAAAACTAAGCCTGGAATTTTTGCAAAAAGCCGCTCCGATAGCATTGCCGAAAAAGTACTGGTGCTACTTACAAGCTACATTTTGAGGCAATGAGAGGTAAAACCCTTCACAGATAAGCGGCTTTATTGAAATAACGGCCTTATTGCACTAAGTTGGAATGCAAGCAATGACATAAAGCCAGGGCTAACAATATTCAAAAAACTATGAACCATAAAAAAGTGAAAGATTTATTACAGGTGTAATCGGCACGGGAATTGATTTAATGAATACATCAGAAAAAAGGTTTTACGAATAAAAATGAATCAAAAAAAGTATTTTAGTAATGCAACCGCTTTATTTTGAAATAGAAGGCAAAACGCCGATAATGGCCATCCCGGACGCCGATGCCCACGTTGATGGACACCCTGTATTGACGTATAGATACGCCATTTACAAAGATGACAATCCCAACGAACACCACACGGTTGATACCGCTAAGCTGCTGTCTACCGATCGCATGAAAAACCGCAATTACATGGGCACGCTCACATTTGAACAGCCCGGTAAAATCTTTTCTTATACTGCAGACGGGCATCAGGAACTGGAAAGCCGGGAGGTTGAAGAAGTAATTGAATGTATCAGCCATTACCGGGATAATCCTGCGCTTTGGCAATTATAGTAGCTTAATTTTCAATTATGCCGACGTTATGTTGAAGCTGATATTAATTAATAGCGTAGGTAAGAGTTACTGATGTTTAAAAAAAAACTATTTGACTAAGCAGTCTGATTAGTTGCCGCATCTGTTTCGCTGACAGGTGTAATTATGGCTTCATTACTTTTAATTATTCTATATGTAAGGGTGGCAAAAACAGCGAACACGATATGAGCAGGTATGATTTGTAAATAAAAGTGGCTGTAATTTAACCAGTGCGGAAGTGGATGTGCTTTAAAGGTTCCTTTCCAAATCAAAAAGCCTAAAATTCCACTAAGCGTTCCGAGTATCAAGCCGTTTTTCAGCGAGTGCTTAATTTTTCGGGTTTCCCACAACTCTACATAGATGGCTGCAAACATAACCCCCACAGCATAATGTGCACCCCAGGCGGCAATCTTTTTCGCGTGCTTCGAAAGATGAGGTGCCAGCCGACCAATAATTGTTTCCAAATGTTCCGGTTCCCTAAAATTTTCACCCATTATTAACGACATTGCTTCGCTGGAGGCCGTCATAAAGTTAGTGCCCATAAAACCGGCAAGGGCAGTTTTTTCAAATTGGTTCATGGTATTTGTTGTATCTGCAAAACAAGAGGGCCGGATTAGCCAGCCCCTTAAATAAATGAAAACAGATATATTATTCAACTTCGGCCGCCGCCGCTTCGTTCACATAGTTTTCCGCTACCTGCGTCAATAATGAATCGGCATTTTTCTCTTCGGCTAGGGTTTCATCCAAAAGGCCCTGCGCTTCATTGAAACCTAGGGTGCCTGCTAAAGTGCGCAACGTGCCGTATGAAGCAATTTCGTAATGCTCAACTTTCTGTGCAGCAGAAATAATTGCCACATCTCGTACTTCAGTGCCCTTTTCGGTGTCAGAAAGCAGTTCGGTAGCTTCAGCCAAAAGCCCTTCCATTGCCAGGCATTTTTTCGCCGCAGCTTTTTCGCCGATAGAGGCAAACACGTTTTCTAACCGGGTAACCTGATTTTTGGTTTCTTCCAGATGGGTAGTAATGGTTTGCTTAAGGTCTTCGGAAGTTGCGCCTTTAATAAGTTTTGGCAAAGCGGTAGCCAAATGTTTTTCGGCCCAATAAATATCTTTAAGCTCGTCAATAAATAATTTTTTCAAAGCGCTTTCCGCTTCAGGTGTACGGCTTGCAGCTGCTGCAGCCGGCTTTTTGTTTGTTTTTGTAGGCATAATGGTATATTAATTTTATTAATTGATACATACAAATCGTATTCCAATTACTAACTGGTTTTCCGCAAACGGCAGCGGGGTGCCGGGCAAACGGTACCGCCTTTAATGGTTTCTGGCTATTAATTGGAAACAGGGTTAAGCCAATAAAGAGAATCTCTTTTTTTGCTAAAAATAGACCTAAGAGATATTTATTTAAGATCCTGTCTATTAGGTATTTATGGCATAAAAAAAGGAGCCAACAAATATATGTTGTCTCCTTAAGTGACCTGGGAGAGGATCGAACTCTCGACCCACTGATTAAGAGTCAGTTGCTCTACCGGCTGAGCTACCAAGTCGTTTTTTACCGGGTTGCAAATATACAGCTTTATATGGTTATAGGAAATGGTATTTGATAATACTCTATCTGCCATCCTTCCTGTTTATTCTGCTATGATTGTAGCTGCTAAGAAGCAAAATAAGCCATGTTACAGCAAAACAACCCAACAAAAACTATTTACGGTACAAAGGCGATTTTTTTAGTAAGTATTCGAGCGGGCTGCTGTAAGAACCATCTGTGTTAGTCCAGAAGCCTTTATGGCTTTCGTTGTAGATGGTTGCATTGTTATCCATATAGATATGCATAGTAACAGAAACTGCATAGCGCTGCTGCGAATAGCTGTTGTTTGAATTGTATCCAGATACAGCTTTAATATCCTTGTCGCCATTGCGTTTAACGGTTGTAGAACCGTAACCGCTCGAAGAACTGGTTTGGGCCGCTTTGTTTTGCATTACCGTGCCATCTATAACATATTCAACACCCAGGATATCGCAAAGCTCCTTCATTGTAAAACCGGCCAGCTTATCTTTTGTGGCGCCGGCTTTAATCAGCATGGCATTGGTTGTACGCGGGTCTATAATAGTATAACCGGCAGAATGCTGGGACAGATAAGCGTATGTATCTCCCTGTGCTTTAAGGCCAATTTCTTCAGCTCCCGGCTGGTTATCCATTAAAAATGTAAAAGGCAGTATGGCTATTTTGTTGTGATGATCTGCCGGGCTGGCTGTCATCGATACCTGGTCGGTTTGGTGTGCCTGCACGGGCGGTGCAGTTTGGCCAAAGGTTTCTGTACGGCCGCTTGCATGGGTTATCTTTAATATGTCGGCTTTTTTTATGGTGTACTCTACCGTTTCACCGGTGTATACAAAGGTAACGTCATCATCGGTTATCTTAATTAATTTACCTTTTAATTCGTCGCCATTGGTCTTTAAAATAACATCAGGTTTGGTGGGCGTTTTTGTTTGTGCCAATACGTTAAAGGCTAAAAACAGAGCAATTAACAGGACATAGATTTTTTTCATAAGTGTAGTGTTAGATAACCAAATATAACTTTTTTTATCAGCGGTTAATTATAATATATAATAATACCCATGCCAATAGGCGGGTTGAAACACGCAAAGGATCAAAATAACAATCCCTTGATGGCTTAGCATTAACAGATATACCCTATCGCAAAAGCTATGATTTTTTAGGTATAAAAAACTGATTGATTGCTGCTATCGTTTTGCGTTTACGATATAAATTGTACTTTTAAATTAAACTGTTTGCTGCTGTATTGATATGGAAAAAATAAAATGGTACCGTTTAACAATATGGCTGCTTGCTGTTTTCTGCACGAGCGCAGCATTTGCCCAGGCAGACACCACAAAAAAAGAAACCCGCACCGATAGTATTAAAATGGACTTTGTGGCCAAGATGCAGGCTTTTGCAAAAAAATCGGCGCTCTCCAGCGCGGCAGATTTTGATGCAGATAAAGCGGCTATTGCACAAACACGCATATTTGGTGAAATTAAGGCTACCATGCAAAAGGCAAAAGCCTACATTAAAAATGGGCTGGACACCGTTGGTGCAAAAGCACAGTTAACTAAAATAGATAAGATCTACACAGTTGCCGGTGATGGCGTTTTTACAGATAAGGGTACTGCCCAAACATTCCGCAACCTTACAGCTACATCCAAAATATTATTGGAGCTTTTAAGCCAGGCCAATGGCCGTAAAACCCACCTTGAAGTTTACCGGCACGATCTTACCACTTTCCGGTACGAGCTCGATTCACTGCTAAGCCTGCCGCCATTGTTTAAATTTCCCAAAGATTCTGCAGTGCTGGCCAGTTACATACAGCAAATTATTGTTGTAGATAAAGAGATTAGCCCGGTAGACAGCGCGCTTAAAGTGGCTAATAAAAATGTACAACTATTATTAAACAGGTACAGTTTACAGGCCATAAAACTACAGACCGGGATCGAAGAGATAGAAATATACCAAAGGGGCATGGCCAATAATACCTTTAAACGCGAATTTGGTAATATATGGCAGCAGGAAAAAGGATACTCCAGGCCTTTTATTGATATCCTGAGGCAATCGCAGGCAAAGGGCTTGCTTACATTGGTTTATTACCTGCAAAATAATCTGGGTAAGTTGTTTATCCTGGTGCTGCTCATCATTACTTGTTTTATATATGTACGCTCGCTTAAGAGTATATATATCGAGAAAAAATTGTTGGAAGATAATTCTGATGGGCAGCTTATTTTAAAGCGCCCGGTGCTTTCGGCATTTATTATCGTAATCAATATCTTTCAGTTCTTTTTTATTTCGCCGCCATTTGCGCTTAATGTTATTTTCTGGGGCGTTGTATCTGTAAGCCTGGCGTTTCTTTTCCGCGGTTTTATAGCCCGTTACTGGATGAACGTTTGGCTTATTATGCTCGCCCTTTTCCTGATAGCTGCCGGGGATAACCTTATCTTACAGGCTACCCGTACAGAACGATGGATAATGCTAGTGATTGCTTTGCTTGGCACACTAACCGGTGCAATAGCTATACTGAAAGGCCCTAAAGCAGAACTGCGGGAAAAATGGATCCTTACTTCTATAGGGTTAATGGCTTTGCTGGAGTTGGCATCGGCCGTGGCCAACGTGTGGGGCAGGTATAACCTGTCAAAAACCTTACTCATAAGCGGCTACCTGAATGTAATAGTTGCAATCCTGTTTCTTTGGACAGTGCGTTTGATAAACGAGGGGCTTTATCTTGCTTTTAATGTATACACCCGGCAGGATAAAAAGCTGTTTTATCTGAATTTTGATAAGGTTGGTAAAAAGGCCCCTGTTCTGTTCTACATATTTTTGGTGTTTGGCTGGGCGGTATTGTTTGGCCGCAATTTCGCCGGGTTTCAATACATCGCAAAACCCATGCAGGAGTTTTTTGATCACGAACGCAGCCTGGGCGATTATACTTTCAGCATCAATAAGCTGTTGCTGTTTGTGGTTATTGTGGGCATATCGGTTATTACATCCAAAATCGTATCTTACTTTGCATCAGACAACCACCTGCATATAAACGGCAATAAAACACCGGGTATCGGCAGCTGGTTACTGCTTATCCGTATAGCTATATTAAGCATAGGTTTATTTTTAGGTATTGCTGCTGCCGGCATCCCGGTAGATCGTATCACTATCGTTATCGGTGCATTAGGGGTTGGTATCGGTTTCGGCCTGCAAACCCTGGTGAATAATTTGGTGAGCGGGTTAATAATTGCCTTTGAAAAACCTGTTAACGTGGGCGATATTGTTGATATTGAAGGCCACGGCGGAACAATAAAATCAATTGGGTTTCGCAGCAGCGTAATCTCCACCTGGGACGGGGCCGACATGGTGATGCCTAATGGCGACTTACTGAACTCGCATCTCACCAACTGGTCGCTTGGCGGTAACCGGAAACGGATCTCTATACTCATTGGTATCGCTTATGATGCCGATCTTCAAAAGGTAAAGCAAATTTTATCTGATGTTTTGCAAAGCGATGATCGGATAGCCCTTATTCCGTCGCCTGTTGTACAGTACGAACAATTCAGCGATAGTTCAATTGATGTGAAAGTATATTTCTGGGCAAAGCATATGAGCGAAGCTTTCGCCACACGCAGCGATCTTATTATAAACATCACGCAAGCATTCAGGCTAAACGCTATTGAGATTCCGTATCCGCAGCAGGATGTGCACTTACGCAATGCAGCCACACGGGGCAATAACGATATTTAATTATTAAAATCAGATAACTGCAAATAATATTATTCCGTATAAACACTTATATTTACCATACACTATCCTTGTCTTATGAAAAAAGTTTTCCTTATCCTTATCGCCGTATCTGGCTTTGTTTTTAATGCAATAGCACAAAAAGGTAATAATCAATTACAATTGGGTGTACAATTAGCACAACCCACCGGCCAGCTGGCAGATATTGCTAAATTAGGCTTTGGTGCTTCTGCCAAAGGTTTGCTTGGCTTTGGTGTGCGCCCGCAGCAGGTTACGTTAGAAGTTGGCTATAATCGGTTTGGTATAAAAGATAAATTTTTACCCAGTGGTGTTGAAGCAGAATACCGCAGCATCCCTATTTACACCGGCTACCGTTACCTTTTGGGGAGCTTTTACCTGGAGCCACAGGCAGGTGTTGCTATTAACACAGTTTATGCTTCTAATTTCTTCGCGCTGAAAGGCGAAACAAAGGCTTATTTTGCATGGGCAACCGCTGTAGGCTATTCTTACAAAAGCTTAGATCTGGCATTAAGATATCAAAGTTCGGATGTTAAGGATGATAGCAGCGATATAACCTTCGTGAGCTTAAGGGTGGCTTACCGTTTTCCTTTTTACAGCAAGCACGACCAGTTTAAATAATTCATCAGCTTTTATCAGGAGTAAAAATGAAGAGGTTATTCATACTACTAATAATAATCGCTTTTGCTATCGGCAGTGTAAGGGCGCAAACAGCCAATTAGCTACTGGGCAAGTTGAAACTTGTAAAGTGGACTAAAAAAGGCAAGGAAAAAGATATTGTAATGAAAATAAAACCGACCAGGTTTTCCAGGTTTTCAGCGAAAAAATGTGTTCAACAGCGTAATTGGCGATAAAGAACCTAAAGGTAAGTGGAAGCTATCGAAGGATAATAAAATGCTTACCATCCGGTCGGGCATATTTACGGTTGATTTCCGGATAGATTATTTTGATGCAAAAAGGCGCGTGATCACAGCAGACCAGCTCGGAACGCTGGAGTATGAAAAGGTAGACCAGTAATTCAAAAAAGTAATTGTTTACATCATGATCTTCAATAAAATAAAAGTACGGGCGATGGTTAAACTGGTAACCATCATCTGTGGCGTTTTCCTAAGCGTTTCATGTACCCGTAATTCCTCAGAAACAAATGAAAGCGGCAATGTTGTAATTCCCCAGGAAGACGTAATAGACGATAGCTTTTTATCGCAGGAATTACAGGCAAGGCTAACTCCCGATACGATTTTAACCATATTAAAGGCCAGGAACAAGGAATATATTGAAGATAACTTGACGGTGAGGAATACGTCGGCAAGGATCAGGAAAGCATCTTTGGGGCAGTACCCGGCCGCCGTTGTATTGTCTTGCCTTGATTCCCGCGTGCCGGTTGAAGATGTTTTTCATTCGGGCATTGGCGATCTGTTTGTAGCAAGGGTAGCCGGCAATATATCAAATGAAGATATACTTGGGAGTTTAGAATATGCTTGCAAGGTATCAAAAGCCAAGCTTGTAGTTGTTTTGGGCCACGAGCATTGCGGCGCCATCAAATCGGCCATTGACGATGTTAAGCTGGGGAATATTACCGCCCTTCTCTCGAAAATACGCCCGGCAATAGGCAACCTAAACACTTTTACAGGTGAGCGGTCTGCAAAAAATCCAGCATTTATGGAGGCAGTAACCAAAGAGAATGTGCAGCAAACGATAAGGAATATCCGTAGCAGCAGCCCTATTTTAAAACAGATGGAAGATGCCGGTGAAATTAAAATTATTGGGGCAGAATATCACATGGGTACCGGTACTGTAGAGTTTTTATAACGATTGTCGTACCTGCAATTATCTTAACGCTCCGTTTCTAACCGGCTGTTTACCAAATTAAGCCATGCACTGGCGCCGGCCTGGCTCCAGTGCGAGTCTGATGGGTTAAAGGCCTTATTGTTCATGTTTTTTAAAATAGGCATAGCATTGATGTAGGGCATTTTAAGTTCTGCCGATGCCTGTATCCGATCTATGAGGTGGTTATAGCTGCGGCCATCTACATTGGTTTCTAATACCGAAATAGGGTTTGGAATAATAGAAAAATACACCCTCTTAAACCCTGCCTTGCGAGCTTGGGAATATATGGCGTTTATACCTTTTACATAGCCATTTAAACTGCCGGCGGTAACCGGGTAAAAAGAATATACGGTGGGTTGATAATATAACTGCTTTTGATGCTGTGATACAATTACATCTTTAGGGTGCGCTTTAAATAGCGCATAATTTAAATCTGCCTTGAAATCTTTTACGCTTGTAAATAGCGACATGTCAAAAACGTTGGCCTCCAAGTTGTTATTGGTATTGCGGTTAAAAATATAATTGAATACCTCTGTTCGCAGCGCGTTAAGTTTGTTTAAAAAGGAATTGTTATTTGATGTGTTTTTGTATACTTGAGGCTTTTCCTGGCTCTTTTTATTATCAGCCAAAAGCGAATTGTAGTAAATACTATCTCCAAATAAAGCGGGGATGTTTCTTTCAGAACACTCCAGTAACAGGATGTTGTTTTCTGAAGGATCTATCTTCTGATCTATCCGGCCCTTATCATTGATTTTTATAATATGAAGTTTCTTTACCCCGCAGTAAACTTTTTCGGTGTTGAAAAATCCCCATACGTAACTGTCGCAGATCACATAAAGATTTACATCTTTTTTGGATTTGCAGCTGATGGAATATACCGGCTTTTCGGGTTTAAAATTTTTTCGGAAATAGGAGAGATTGCTCATTCCGTATAAGTCGCCATATTTCCATCTGTCGGTACCAAAAATGGAGTTGCTGTTTAATTTTGCTTTTGAAAGTTTGGCAGTTAGCTTTTGATTGCAGCTAACTACGTAGATCGTGCAGCAGAGTATCAGAACAGTATATCCAACAAAAGTTCTCATACCTTTAAAATTGAAAGTAAATAAAACTCTGGCTGTTAAATATGCCAAACAGGTAGCAGGCAGTTAATAGCAGCAGTAAATTTAAATAAAATAGCCTGGTGTTTTTTGTTGGGATAACCGGTAGGTAGGCATCCTTAAGCAGTAATAACAAAATAAGTAAGCCGCAAAATATTAGTACCGGCAAATTGGTTATCTGGTAATTAAAAGGCGAAAAAATTCCCACGCTGAAGATCTGCTTAAAGATGCTGCCTGCTGTTAACAGGTCTGGCGACCGGAAAAAGATCCAACCGAAGGTAACAACCAAAAATGTCAGCACCCGTTTGCCTGTTGTATAATAAATGTTTTTCTGTGCATTACCGGGTAAAAAGTGATCTTTTATATTCTCTAACACCAATAATACTCCGTGAAACAGACCCCAGATCACAAATGTCCAGCTGGCACCGTGCCATAGCCCACTAACCAGGAACACAATCAGCAGGTTAATGTATTTGCGTAAATGGCCTGCCCGGTTTCCACCCAAGGGGATATACAGGTAATCTCTAAACCAGGTGGATAGAGACATGTGCCATTTACTCCAAAAATCAGCGAACGATTGGGCCAGGTACGGCGCATTAAAATTATTAACCAGTTTGTAGCCCATGGTACGTGCTGCACCAATGCCAATATCCGAATAGCCCGAAAAATCGCAATAAATTTGAAAGGAATAGAGGATGGAGACAATGAAAAATGTTTTACCATTCTGCGCATGCGGGTCGGCATAGGTTTTATCTACAATTTCGGCTATCCTGTCGGCCATTACCACTTTTTTAAACAGCCCGAACGCCATTTGCATTAACCCGCTTTTTAGCTGTTCAAAATCAAAAGAATGGTTTTTGTGAAATTGCCACAAAATGTTTTGCGGTCGTTCTATAGGGCCGGCAACCAGTTGCGGATAAAACATTACATATAAGGCGTAAATACCGAATTTTCGCTCGGCCGGGTGGTTGCCCCTGTACACTTCTATAGTGTAACTCATGGCCTGAAAGGTGTGGAACGAGAGGCCAATAGGAAGCAGAAAGGCCATGTTTTGAAAAGGCGAGCGGTGCGCCGAATAACTTAATAAACCGTTTAAAGAGTCATTTAAAAAATTGAAATATTTAAAGAATACGAGGATGCCGATGTTGGCGATCAGGCTGACTATCAGGAACAGCTTTTTTAACTTTCGCTCCGTTGTTGTTTCAATAAGCAGCCCCGCAAAATAATCTATAACTATGGTAAACGCCAAAACCAGTATGTATATGGGTACATACACCATATAAAAATAGCAACTGCCTGCAAGCAATAATATCCAACGGAATTTATTGGGCAGATACCAGTAAGCAATAGTTATAATAATAAAGAAAAGGAGGAACTGTAAAGAATTAAATAGCATCGCAACTGGCTGGCAACGCAAGATACGATTTGTACCAATTTTATGCTATATAAAATAAAAGAGATCTAAGTTCTTTAATACTCTGCCAGTACATTAAACCCAACACCGGCAATGCCTACCTTTTCCCATTTATCCTGGCTGGCATCGCGAGAAATTACCGACCCGCTAAGGAAGCTGGCCGAAAACATGAGGCCGTGCCCGCGGGCGTTCTGAATGGTTTCCAGCGTAACGCAAAATTTATCCTCTACCATAATGTTGTAAGGTTCCAGGTTTACTTTTACGCTTTCCTGGCCTTTTTTAACAATTACAAATATGTTTTCGTGCTGTAGCAGCTGGTCGGGCAGGCCGTCTTTCACGGTATAAAAGTTTAACCGCAGTTTAACCGAGTCTAATGGTGCTACGGAAATAGCGGCGTTAAATTCCTTAATAAATGTAGGCGACCGTTTTATTTTGATGATTGTGCCTATCTCGTTACCCAACTGGTTGCTTCTGAAGCCCGCATTGCTGTTTTTGCTTTTGGTGGTATTGCCCAGTATGGCCTGTTTCCATTTATGGTTATCAACCTTAACTTCTTTAAGCTGGTTTACTGCAGGCTGCAGCAAGGTAGTTTTAGGCAGGCTGCCGTTTTTAATATTGTCTACAAGAAATGTTTGTGGTGTATAGCCAACCATGGAGATGCGGAGGCTATCGGCATTGTTATTAGAAAGGCTGAGCTTAAAGCGCCCTTGCTGGTCGGTTACGGTACCAACGCCTTTACCAATTATACCAACGTTAACGTAGGATAGGGGGGCCAGTGTTTTGGCATCTTTTACAAAACCTTCAAAAGTTTGTGCATTGGAGAGCAATGCGGCGGCGGTAAACAAGGCAATAAAGAATAGTTGCTTCATATACCTAAGATGCCTCCAATGCACAAATAGTTACGCGGTGGCGTACATTTCTTCGCGTTGTTTTTGTACCACTTCGCTGTTGATGTATTCGTCGTAGCTCATCAGCTTGTCAATTACACCGCCCGGGGTTATCTCAATAATACGGGTAGCAACGGTTTGCACCAGTTCATGATCTCGTGAGGTGAACAGGATGGTTCCGCGGAAGTCTTTAAGGCCGTTGTTAAGCGCCGTAATCGATTCCAGGTCCAGGTGATTGGTTGGCTCATCAAACATCAGCAGGTTGGCTTGCTGCAGCATCATACGGCTAAACATGCAGCGCATTTTTTCACCGCCCGATAGTACGTTGCTTTTCTTCAGCACCTCTTCACCGCTGAACAGCATCCGGCCCAAAAAGCCGCGGATAAACTGGTCATCCTTTTCGCCGGGCGAGTACTCGCGCAGCCAATCGATCAAGTTAAGGTCTTTACCTTTAAAATATTCGGAGTTATCAATAGGGATATCTGCCGGGTTAATGGTAACACCCCATTTAAAGCTGCCTTTATAATCGGTATCGCGGCCGGTTAAAATATCATAGAGGGCTGTGGTGGCCAAACTGTTGTTAGATAGGATGGCTATCTTATCGCCTTTATTCACCAGCAGGTTAATATCGTTGAAAAGCAATTCGCCGTTTAAGCTTTTGCTTAGTTTTTCAACCTGCAAGATCTGGTCACCTGCCTCGCGGCCAAGATTATTAAATATAATACCAGGGTATTTACGGTTAGATGGCTGGATCTCATCCAGGTTAATCTTATCCAATGCCTTCTTACGACTGGTTGCCTGTTTAGATTTAGATGCGTTGGCGCTAAACCTGCGGATAAACTCCTGCAGCTCCTTTACACGGTCTTCTGTTTTCTTGTTCTGGTCGCTGCGTTGTTTTAAAGCTAACTGGCTCGATTCGTACCAGAAGGTGTAGTTACCGGTGTAGATGGTCATCTTAGAGAAGTCGATATCTACTACGTGGGTACATACCGTATCCAGGAAGTGCCTGTCGTGCGATACTACCAGTACAATGGCTTCGTACGATGCCAGGAAATCTTCCAGCCAGGTAACGGTGTGGATGTCCAGATCGTTGGTTGGCTCATCCAGCAGTAAAATATCGGGTTTACCAAATAAAGCCTGTGCTAATAACACACGTACTTTTTGGGTGTTATCCAAATCTTTTACCAGGTTGTAATGAAATTCTTCTTTAATGCCCAGGTTGCTCAGCAGGGTGGCAGCGTTGCTTTCAGCATTCCAGCCATCCATTTCGGCAAAAAGGTTTTCCAGCTCGCCGGCGCGTTCGCCATCTGCATCGCTAAAATCTTCTTTTAAATATATGGCGTCTTTTTCTTTCATAACGGCATACATTTCCTTATGGCCCATCATTACGGTTTCTAATACCGTAAATTCGTCAAAAGCATAGTGGTTTTGGCTTAATACAGCCATGCGCTCGCCCGGAGTAAAACTTACCGACCCGGTAGAAGGGTCTATCTCCTTAGATAATATTTTCAGAAAGGTTGACTTGCCCGCGCCGTTTGCGCCTATAATACCGTAACAGTTTCCTTGTGTAAACTTAAGGTTTACGTCCTCAAAAAGCGTTCTTTTCCCGTAACGGAGAGATAAATTAGATACCGTGATCATTCTGCACTTATAATTTGTGCAAAAATACAGTTAAATACTTAATTAATTAACATAAATAACAGTTGTGCATTGCTAAGAAAATGTTAATTCCACACAATAATTTAATTTTCCCCAAAAGTGCACCTTAGTGTAGATTGTATTACCCAAAAAATATACTTTAGTAAAAACTAAATGGGCGATTGCAGCGTTATTTAGCTATAGAAACCAATTTATAAACCAGTTCTGCTACTTTGGAACACCTTTTGAATTGTACTGAGTAGGAACGTATTTTATTAACCTTTTATTAATTAATAGTTATGGGATCTGTAATTATCTGTTTAGTTGTCGTTAACATAGTAATGGCACTACGTAACAACCAGGAACGAGAAGTATCTTAAACGGGAAGTATCTCTATATATAAAGCCTATATATAATTACACTTTGGCCCCCAAGCTAACCCAAAGATCAGCCCAGTATTTCGGCTAATCTTTGGGTTTCGTTTTCTGTAAGCTTTTGTAAAGGGCCCGATGCCATCATTTTCATCAGCATGCTCAGGTCGGCATTTATGGTGAAGGTGGCCTGGGTTTGTTCGCCTGCTTCGGCAAGCGCCCAGGTAAGCTCCATATTAAAGGGCGGCTTTTCTGCCGGGGTGATCTTTATCTCACGATCGGTAATGCGGTGATCTATTTTGAGGCTCAGTTTGGTAATGTTTACTATTTCAAAGCTGGCTACATCAGCGGTAGAGGTCCACCCGGTAATATTATCAGGCATCAACTGGCCATGATTGTTCATATCCGCCAGGAATTTATAAACTTGGGTAATGGGTTTGTTCACCAGTACCTTACTTTCAAAAATGCTCATAATATTATTGTTGTCCCCAGGTAGCGGGTTGTTCGCGCCATTGTTTAAGCACTTCTATATCAGCTTCAGAAATATATTGTTTTTCGCCTGCGTATTTCAACAGGGCGCTGTAATTACTTAGGGTGATGAAAGGGCATTTAGCCGCTTTAAAGTTTTCTGCAGCTACATCAAAACCATAGCTGAATATGGCGGCAAGGCCCGCAACATTGTAACCGGCATCGCGCAGCGCATTAACAGCCTGTAAGCTGCTCTTACCGGTAGAGATCAGGTCTTCAATTACAACAACGCGTTTATCGGTAGAAATTTCTCCCTCAATTAAACTGCCTGTGCCATGTTCTTTAGCTTTTGCACGTACATAAATAAATGGCAGGCCAAGTTCCTGCGCTACCAGTACACCTTGCGGGATCCCCGCGGTTGCTACGCCTGCAATACAGCCAACAGAGCCAAATTCTTCGTAAATTACCGAAGCCAGCTGCTGCCTGATGTAGGTACGGATGGTGGGGTAGGATAGGGTTATGCGGTTATCGCAATAAATTGGCGATTTCCAGCCCGATGCCCATGTAAAAGGATTATTAGGTTGTAATTTAATTGCTTTAATTTGCAGCAGGAATTCGGCAACCTGCTGTTCAGTCTCACTTTTGGTAAACATGGCTCAAAAATACAGAATTTATATTAACGAAAAAGTAGTATTGCTTACGGCGACAGCGCCCGAGCAGGCAGAAAATTTTCAACAAATTGACAGCGAGCAGTTTGATCTAAAAATAATTTATCTGTGGGTTGAAAAACATGCCGCTAAATATTTTTACGTGATCTGTGCCGACCCCAAAGAGTTTCTCAAAAAGATCACCAAAACGGTAAAATTGGTAGAGGCAGCGGGCGGCCTGGTACGCAACGAAGAAGGCAACCACCTGTTTATTTACCGCAACGAAAAATGGGATATCCCAAAAGGGAAAATTGATAAAGGCGAGAAAACCAAGGATGCCGCTGTGCGCGAGGTAGAAGAGGAATGCGGTATTAAGGTGAGCAAGCTGGATGATAAGATCTGCAAAACCTACCACATGTATGTTTGGAAAGGCCAAACTGTGCTGAAGAAAACGCATTGGTTTATGATGCGCCATAAAGGCAGGGCCAAGTTAGTACCCCAACTGGAGGAAGGCATTACCGATGTGCGCTGGTTTAATACAGACCAAATTGCCGCCATCGTAAAAAATACCTTCCCATCAATAATGGATGTGCTGGAAAAAGCCGAGCTGCTTAAAGAAAGGGTAATGCCTCTTTAGGCATAAACTGGGCAACATCGCCGTTGTAGCGGATAATTTCGCGTACAATGCTGCTGCTGATAGAGGAGTAGCCGGGCTTGCTTACAATAAAAATGCTTTCAATTTCGGGCTCCAGCGCATGGTTCATCTGGGCTATGGCTTTTTCGTATTCAAAATCTGATACGGTACGAATGCCGCGGATCATATACTCGGCCCCAATGCTTTTGCAGAAATTAACTGTTAAACCCTCATAAGCTATTACGTGGATGCGCGGATCGTTCCCGAAAACGGCCCTTAGCATACCTTCTCGCTTGCCTACGCTGAGCAGGCCCTGCTTGCTGGTGTTTACGCCAATACCTATATAATATTTATCAAACAGCCCTACCGAGCGCTTTACAATATCTACGTGGGCCTTGGTTACAGGATCGAACGAGCCGGGGAATAGCGCTATTTTCATATAACGTGTTATGTTATTGCTTCACCAAAAGTAGTAATTAAAGCCAATTACCGGCTAATGCAAAACAAATTCCCTAAAGATCTCAGCCGGCAATTATCTCGTCTAAACTGTAATAAACCTTCAATCTCAATTTGCGGGCAACTTCCACATCGGCATCTGCGCCTTTAGATGCGCCTGCAATACGCAGCACGGCATCGCATTTGGTCAGCAGGCGGTGGGCAATAGGGTACGAGATCTCTTCATAAACAGCATCACCCGGGTGTTTACAGCCGGCCAGTTTTAAAAGCGGCAGGGCAAACCATTCGCCTATGACAGGTATGTGCCCCGCACGAAATATGGGCAGCGCGGCATCTTCCAGTTTTTGCAGGTTGGAGGCCATCAGTTCGGGGTGGTCATTAGTACCCGAGCGGTACGGGCCGGCAATTAAAATGGTAAGTACAGGTTTCATAAGGTTAGTTTATTGATGTACGCGTATTGTAAAAGCATAATAGTTTTGGCATCTTTTATTTCGCCGGTGGCTATCCTATTATAAGCATCGGTAAAAGGGAGTTCCAGCACTTCAATGTTTTCATGCTCACCGTCGGCACCGCCGCCTTCATTTACCTTCATCACACTGGCGTATTCAGCTACAAAAAAGTACAGTATCTCGGTAACCGAGCCGGGCGACATATATACCTCAAACACTTTTTGTACCGATGATATTTTATATCCCGTTTCTTCCTCCGTTTCGCGGCGAATGCATTCTTCCGGGTTGTCATTATCCAGCAGGCCTGCACAGCATTCTATCAGCATGCCGGTTTCATTTCCGTTAATGTAACTGGGCAGCCGGAACTGCCTGGTGAGGATAACGGTAGAACGGTCTTTATTATAAAGCAGAATCACAGAGCCGTTACCGCGGTCGTACGCCTCGCGCGATTGAGTTATAGTTGTGCCATCGTTTTGAGTGGCCTCAAAAGTTACCTTTTTCAGCGTGTACCAATTATCTGATAAGATCTCCGTTTTGAGGATATGGATATTTTTCAACTTTAAAATGATTTATTTTGATCTATATTGATTATATTTGAACAAATTACGTATAATTAAATGAACTTTCAAAAGAGAAAGCAAAAAATACTGACCGAGCTGAACAAACATGGTGAAGTGGATATCAAGAGGCTGGCCTTGGAGTTGGAGATTTCTGAAATAACCGCCCGGCGCGACCTTAACCAGATGGCCGCCGACGGGATGCTTTACCGTACCCATGGCGGCGCTTTAAAGGTAGACCCTAACGAAAAACCGCACGCCTTTGCCAACAAAACCGCGCAGAACGCTGCTGTAAAAGATGCCATTTGCCGGGTAGCTGCTGCGCAGATAAAAGATAACGATATTATTTTTATGGATTGCGGCAGCACCGTATTCCGGCTGTGCCAGTTTATCCGGAATAAAAAGATCAGGGTGGTAACTAACTCGCTGCCGGTAATTTACGAATTACAGAACAGCGCAGTAAGCCTTAATATTATAGGCGGCGAACTGGATGCCGACCGGCAGGCGGTACATGGTACAACGGCTAACGAACATATTACCAAATACCGGGCAACAAAAGCTTTTTTAGGGGTGGACGGCATCTCGGTGAACGGATTGTTTGCCAATAGCGAGAAAGAGGCGGGTATCACTACGGCCTTTGCAACTAACAGCGCTTATACCTACATGCTTTGCGATGCAGGTAAAATAGGGAAAGAAACCTATCTGAATTTTGCAGGCTTAAATCTTATCAATGCCATTATAACCGATGCGGATGAAACTAAATTACAGGGGATTAAAGAGCAGGGGGTAACCATACTCCATGCAAAGCCTTAATCAATCTCGGGTGCCTTAAAAAAGGAGAAGGATGAATGCCCGTATTTGCGTTGCTCTATAAAAGCAGGGTGATTGCTCAGGTTTTGCAGCGATTGGTGCTCTACTATCAGCAGGCCATCGGGTTTTATCAGGTTTTTATCAAAAACTATTTTGGGGATCTCGGGGATCTTGTTCAAATCATAGGGCGGGTCGGCAAATATCAGGTCGTACTGCTCGGTTTCCATCTCCAGGTATTTAAATACATCGGCCTTAAAGGTGGCTACGTTGGTTAAGCCGTGCTGGCGGGTGGTATCTTTTACGTAAAAGATGCACTGCTGGCTACGGTCTACCCCGGTAACCTGCGCGGCGCCGCGCGATGCAAACTCCATAGCAATGTTACCCGTGCCGCTGAAAAGATCAAGCACGGTAATATCTTCAAACTCAATTTGGTTTTGCAGGATGTTGAACAGCGCTTCCTTCGCCAGATCTGTAGTAGGGCGCACCGGTAAATTCTTTGGCGGGTTAAGCCGCAAGCCCTTTAATTTGCCCCCTATAATGCGCATAACTGTAAAGCAGCAAGGCTAAGTATTTTGTGAGACTGAACCTGCTCCGGCACAGTGATCACTTTAGTATCGTTTAACCGCACCTTATCAAAAAACTCAGCCAGGTAAGTAAAACTCCTGTCGGTTGTGTTTATATCGCCGCTTAGCACAAGGCTAACATCGGCAGGTGCCATTTTTAGTTCTTCGGCCACAAAGGCCACAAAATAAGCCAGTTCCTCGTGGTTTTTGTAAGCGAATGAATTGTAAAAACGCAGTTTGTTATACGTGAAGCTTAAAAACTCTGCAGTTCCGTTCTCAACGTTAATATACAGAGCAGTACTGATAGGGTAGTTACCGGCAACAGCGGTTATCCAGCCTTTAGCGCGGTGAACAACTTCTTCGTTTGTAAAAGTGCCCAGTGCACCGGTTATGGCTTTATCAGCCTTGTAAATTACAGCATTATTGCTATCCAGCGGCTGCGCGTAGATCTTGTCGGTATCGTTAACATCCAGCATGCGGGCCATATTGGCTACATAAGCGTTATCAAACAAGGTTTGCGGTATCAGGGTAAAGCCGCTTGCGCCCAGCCCGGTAATTACCTGTTTGTAGCCGGCGGTTAAAATATCATTTAACTCCTGCGGGTTCTTCAGTTCGTCCAGCGGGCAGTTGTCGCCCCAGGCCAGCAGGTTTTTGCCATCAGTAACCGCGTAGCTAAAGCTTTCGGCATTTACCTGGATCAATAAAAAATAATTTCCGGCCTCCTCAAGGCTAAAATTTTCGCTGGTGTATTTATAATTATGCTCGCTCATGCAGGTGTAACAAAAGTAATATTTTTTCGGATTACTTAATTAACTTAGTTATCAGCATTTTTGCATGTGCCTTCAACAGAAAATATTAGCAAATCTTTCCCTCACGAGCCTACCGAACAGCAGATGGAGCTTTTCCGCAGGCTGCACACGTTTTTAATAAGCGATAACGGCGACGAATGTTTTATTCTGAAGGGCTACGCCGGTACCGGTAAAACAACCGTGCTGGGGGCATTGGTAAAAGCATTGGGCGCTTACAACTATAAATCGGTACTGCTGGCGCCTACCGGCCGCGCCGCCAAGGTGATCACCAATTACTCGGGGCGAAAAGCATTTACCATTCATAAGCGCATCTATCGTAAAAAATCGGCCTTAAA
>Ga0247734_1000175_pt1 | contig 58284 bp, 46 predicted proteins | sample UWRJL103311B2_FD_180933 | JGI IMG/M metagenome (GOLD analysis project Ga0247734, IMG submission 180933) | Plant litter microbial communities from Arlington Agricultural Research Station in Wisconsin, United States - UWRJ-L103-311B-2 | ecosystem: Environmental > Terrestrial > Plant litter >... | reverse complement strand
GTCCCTTGCCCTTTTCCCTTTTGTCTCTCGAAGTCGCCGACTTGGCATTTTGTTTTTTGGGGGCCTAATTTGTTTTCAATACACGCCTCCTATTTTTTGTTTTGTTTGCTTTTTGTTTATTTATTTTTGCATTCCGGTAATTACTTACTTAGCAGAAAAACGGGCCTTTTTTGGACTTGATGAGATTACATAAATCTATATTAATCTCTTCGAGATCTGCACGTTATTGATTTCTATATCTGTTATATCTGTGGTCTGTGTTTATGGGTTGTGTGATTGGGCGAAAGCGTAAAAAAAAGGCGTACGGAATAGGCATAGCGGCAAGATATCTCTTCATGGCTATTTTCATTTTTGATGATTCTGTATTGAAAAGAAGCTAATTTAATGAACGCCATTGCCGCTGTGAGCGTCAGAGCTTTTTCTCTCCTATTTTAAATTTTTGCTGTCAAAACTCCGAGATTTGACTTGGGATGTGAAACTGATACGACTCAAGGAAATCAAAAATAGAGATGGGGGATTTTTTTATTTGATTGGAGAGATAATTCTACGAGATTACCAGGTTGATGATAATGTGCGGTGTGAGCGGGTGGTGTAATATGAGCTTGGAAGTATGTGCTATTGGGAAAACCCAAGTGTAGCTACGGGCTTTTGTTCCATCAGCGAAATTTGGTGTTACATACCACACACCCATATTTTTTTGGTGATCTGTGCGAGGTGACGGTGATGCGTCCAAGCAACCCAATGATAGGTGTAGTGTGAATAATCCCAGATGTAAGCTTTTTGACTGCTTTGGAATTTAGACCTTGTCTTGTCTCTCTTTTGTCCGTGTTGGGCTTCCACTAATAAAGCAACCGCTTACCAGCTAACTAGCTCCCTTACAACCAACAATGACTTAAAACGGCCTTTCTTGAATCTTTAACTGCTTACGCGGCTGGCTAGCGGTGCGGAATAGCTCCATCGAAAAAAGAAACCCTCAAGCAATCCGTGCCTTACTTCTGACGATGAACCGATAGACGAGTAATGAACTGGACCACACCCCCCAAAAATCAAAACACCAAAGCACCCGTCTCCACCTAATACACGAAAACCAAACGGGAGGTTTTTCTCTCTTCAAAAAATCCCAATATCCTATCCCCCGCCGGAGTATCAAAAGGTTGCTTGGTTGGTGGATCTGTGGTCGAATTTCCCCGTTGGTACTGTTCTGTACAGTACTTCCCGTTTACGCTACGGTATGGCTACCTCACACCGAGCCCATCCCGACCGTACCTCAGCTTCACTACTGGAGCTAAGCTAAAAGGTCTCTTGGGCAAGTTCACGAGTCATTGACTCGCGTTGCACACGTCCTGAATACGGCCAGAGAGGCTAGCGATGGTGTCAACGTTTTTTTTGTTTCGGTTGCGGAGGGTGAAGATCCCGAAGCCATCGCGCACGCCTCTAGCGCAGTAAACACAGACCACCGCCAGTGTCCCCGTTATTGTTTATTATTTGTGGTAAAGTGGAGGAGGAGTAGGTAGGGAGGACGATGCTGAGGGAAATGAGCTGTGGCTATTATCTCCCCGGACCAGGTCATGAGGCGAAAGTCAATGTCACCGAAACGCAATTTGGGAGATTGGGAGCCAAGATGGGTGGTATGTTTCTACTGTATTATTTGATTTATGTTTATGTTTATGTTTTGGTTTTATCTTATCTCATCTTTCAGACTGCTGCTAGCTTGAACAGGCCTAATACATCAACTAAAAAGTTAAATGAAATGTACCTCAGGAAACGCTTCTAGGATCTATGTCATCTGGGATAGCTATCTTCTTCATGAACCCTCGTGGGTTTGAACTTTAACCTGGGGACTGTACTGTAACACCGTGCAGTGAGTGTACAGTCCCTCAAGGCAGACATTAATACATCATCCAAGAAATATTCCAGTTCCAGCAACATATCAATATTACTCCAAGAAGGAACCGTGCGCAGCTATTCGTATTTGCACAGGCAGGTACTCGAAGATCCCCCCTCCCATTCAAATTCCCAACAGCCCGGTTGAATCTGGTGCTCTTCCTTGATTTTGGGCTTGTCGTTCTTTGAGCAAGGACCAGAAATCGTGATGGGAGTTACATGCTCGATGTGATGGAATGATGTGATGTGATGCGATGTGATACCAAACACACTGTGCGTTTCCCCAGACATGGAGAAGATCCTGCCACAGATCTCCTACTTTTGGATGTAGTACGGCGGGTAAGTGAAAGATATCCCTAAGAGTTTCGATCTTTGGAGCAGCCCGGAAATCTGACTCAAGCTCTGGCTGACTGATGCCCCCAAGTGAGAGTTGTGGATTTGGACTTCGTATCTTAAAGCTGCTTCAGATCAAAGCTGCTCGACTCAACCTTCCATCTTTAACTCTTCATTCCAAATCATACTTTTGGAGCAACAGGGCAGCCCGGCCTCCTTAACATTGGCATTCAGCACAATCTATGAAACATCGTTAGCTCTAAGTCAAGCATGCCCAAAATCTCTTTTCCGGAGAAAAACACATAAATCAACCCACAATTCGTGAAGAGCAAGGGCTTTTCTCATCCACGTGGAGGCATGCGTCGATCAGACCACCAGGTACCTGAAATTGCAGACGGATCTCTCCACTTCAGTCCACAAATACAGAGCCTCATACAAGAGACGACGTATAGATTACGGACAGTAAGTGACTAAGTAAGTAAGTACTGTACTTGTGTTCTTTGCAAGGGCTCTTCCATTCAATCCATTTCCATCCGGTGATAGCTTCGTTTCCTCTCCAAGCCTTTCCAAGGCTGCTGCTGCCTCTCCTCCGTCGAAATAGGCATTGGATGGACAGACCAGACCAGGATCAAAACGATAAGTGGTCAGCTGCGCTGCGTTGCCTGCTGAAAACCAAAACCAAACCCAATTGAATGAATGAATAAAAAAGTTCCCATGGCTTTTCCAGTCAAGATCTACCTATGTTCCCAATCTTAAAATCGCAATTGCGAAGCGTGGATTTCCCCAGGGGTTGAGCGGTACTTAGCGCCCCCTACCTACAGTAACATGCAGCATACAGTGCATGCACTTATACTAGTTGAATATTATCAATGGCAGCCTGCCCCATCCATGCCTGTCCGTATGTTTGCACTGTACTGTACAATACCGGAGACTGGTAAGGGATATATGTGGTCTGTGTTGAAATGAAAAGGGACGAGGGGGGGGAAAGGGGAAAGGGGAAAGGGGGAAGAAGAGAAAGGGAAAGTCGGAAAATGCACATGGTAAAGATCGACGGCCAAGCTATCCCAAAGCATCAAGGTGAAACGTGAAACATTCTCGCGGTGGAGCATCACCTAGGGACGTGCCCGCCCGTTGGAAATTTGGGTGATGACTGTAATTACAACAATGGGAGATGCCAGTATCCTGGTCCTTGCCCTTTTGTCATTTTTGAGGAAGGGCAAGGAGAGTAGGAGAGGAGGAGACCAGGAGGAAAGGACGATTGGGGAAGTTTTGGGATCAAGAAACACCGAGGATTTGGCCGAGGATTGATTTGGAGAGATTGGGAAGTGCGGTACGAAGTACACTTGTACAGTATATGTGCTGACCTCGGGGGGGATGTTGTTTGGATGTGGAGAGAAGCAAGAGGTCGTCGTCGTCGTCGTCGTTTACTGGATTGGGGTTGTCAGCCGCTGAATATGAGTCGTACGGCTGGCTGGCTGGCTGGCCCGCCCTTGAGACAGTGAGAGACCGTTGACGGAATATTAGTTAGTAAGTATAGGAATGCATCACTGAGGGGATTGCTCAAATTCTTTCTGCTGTAAGGGAGTTTCTATTGACTATAGGATGGAGTACAAACAAACACACGGGTTAGATCTAGATCTAGAACTGCATGTAGATGGCCACCGTGCGCCTGCTCTAAAGATTTTAGCTAGCTACATGATTTTAATGCTACTGTAGAAATCAGATGAGGAGAGACCCACGAGACCGGGGGAAGCCATCGCCCAGAATGGCAAATTTATATAATAAATTTATATAATACAACTCGAACGATAATCCCGTCAACCACAACACCAATACGTCCTAGATTCTAGAACCAAGCTCACATGAATCCCAGCACTCGCATTTCAATAGTCCTGGCTTGCTGTATGCCCAAGTAGTTGTTGAGGGCCGTGCACAAAAACCAACAGTACACATACAAGGGGAAAAGGTCGACTGGATGGATGTAACCACAACTTGCGCAAATCCAGACCTCTGGAGAATTTAGGCGCTATTGATTCCAAGCGTTGTAGATACATACGTGAATGCATGGCATTGGTGAAAAGAAAGAGGGGGGGGGGATGAGATTCGCAGCAGTGATTTCTACTTGACCAGTAGGTTCTCGACCGCCAGATCTACAATGAAGAATTCCGCATTATCCGAAGCATAAAGAAGGGCAGATGCAGGTACCCGGCCCACCAAACTCTCCTCAACGAACCCCTCAGGCGTGTTCCTGAACAATTGGACTTGTGCAAAGCTTCTTTCACTCTCTCCTGGCAACTGGAGCTGGTCACTTGACCCCCAGAAGGAGGCCGGGTCTTCCGTAAATGATCTGAGAGAACTAAGAGGGAAGGAAGCTTTTGCTGGACGCGGCTTCTGGAGGTCTATATGCCCATCAGTATAGTTCCTTCCTTATTTCAAGAATCCCGAGGGGGGTGAGGATGTCAAGTACAAGATGAAAATTGACTTATTCTTCCACTACGGGATCAAGAACTGATGATAAGCTGCTAGAGGCGGAAGGAGAAAATAATGCTTTCACGTTTTCAATCTCGCTGTGATGTGAATTGAGTAATTGCCTTAGTCAGCATCATAGTTTACCATATGATTGGGTTCATCTTGTTACAGTTTCTCAAGGTATCATACATTGTGCATTGCACTCATATCTGGGCCTTCCCGTTCTCCATTAATCAAATATGCTACACTGATATTCCCATCCGTCCTCTAACTTACTCGTCGCTGTATTGGGTATTCCATTTTCCGAATTCTATACAAGGGTAAGCAAATGGCCATTAGTTTTTGGAGATACAAGGATCGTTCTGATAGAATTTACTATTTAGTACTAAGTACAGCACAGAGATAAGCGGACTCTTATCCACGTCAATAAAGGCAACTTACTCTGTATCTTCTGCTCAAACCACAATCGCCAACTCCGGTCTATCCATTTTCTCATCATCCAAGTTCGGGTAATAAGGAACCATGCTGTCTGCAGCGCCCACATAACAAGAGTTGTAAAGAGACCAGTATGGTTGTCGGACTTTGCGCGCGGGGTGGAACAGCCCTGCCCAGACATAATTCATTGTCAAACCTGGCCCGACAGCCATCCGGATGGCATCAATGGCTTCGGTGATGCGATCGATGACATGAGGACTGGTTTCGAACAGATTGGGATAAAGTAGATTGAGGAGATGTAGCATGGCATCTTCGCATCCAAGACCTACAACCCCTAGTGCGACGTGCTTTACAACTGAGGCGGCAGTTTGACGATGGACTTGATCTCGGTCGATTAATGCATCTTCAAGGAGTGGCGTGACAGCATAGACATAGTCCTTGGCCATTTCCCCGATATATTCAAAAAGGAAGGATAGTGACTTGAGAACGCCGTTCTGGACGTTTAACTCTGGAACACGATATTCGTTCATCAGAGCCGGAAGGACCGTAAATGGAGCACAAGTTTCAGCCACGATACCAATGGCGACTGCGGTACAAACCCGAGATTGACGCTCCTGAACTCGAAGATTATTAAGAAGAGTTGCGAGGACATCTTGAGGACCAATGGCCTTGGCGATAAAGCCGAATGTATTGTTAGCAGCTCTGCGGATACCCTTCTTGTGAGCTTTGAGCATGTCTAGCAGTTCGAAGCAAATTCTCATCCATTCTCTCGCGTTCACACTCTCGGGCCCACGGTCAGCAATACGTCCGACCAGGTCGATTGTGTTTTCTTGCACCTTTTCGTGTCTATTCCGCAGGATTGGTGTTAGTCGTGGGAGGAGATCCTTGATGGGAGGCTGCATTTGGCTAATGCCAACAACAGTGACGATAGATCGTAGAGCTCCTAGAATAGATCCCAAGACTTCTGGATATTCCTCTCCTAGGTATTCGTAAAGCACGACACCAAGTTTCCCCATCAATGCATCCTCTCCGCACTGCTTCATGACCATCGCAATACGTGAGATAAGATCTGCTGCTTGTTGACGAACAGTAGCGGATTTATTGTTGAGACGCCAGAGGATTGTACTGACAATCTGAGGGAGATATGGCTTGCAGCGTGTGCCAAGAGCGTTGACAACGGTACCAAATCCATTTAGCATGATAATATCTTCGACACTTTGTTCTTGGAACGAATGAAGAATACCATCAATCAATCTTTCCTCGAGTCTTTCTCCAATGTCAGCTGCACCCAAACTCGCAATAACTTTCTCGATGGTTTCAACTGTCATCTTGCGGTAAGCTTCACTTTCATCCTTGAGGTTGTTGACGATCCGTTCCACGATCTCACCAACACCAACCTTTTGGCCAAGGTCAACAGTGGTCTCTACAACCTGTCTGTAATTACGTTTATCCAAAGCCATTCTACGCACCCAGAAACTCTTGAAGAATTCGTCCAAGACCTGCTCCTTCAGGTAGCCTGCAGTTACCCCCTCCGTGCTTGCACATTGTGATACAACTTTCAGTACGACTTTCTTCATTTCCTCATCGGGTGATGAGAATTCTCTCAATAGAATTTCCATAATCTGACCAGTGTAATAATTGGCATATTCTTCATCCATCAGTGGGATGATATATCCAACAGCCTTTAGAAAACCAGCAAGACCCTTTCCACGTTGCTTTCGAGCTCCTGTCCAGAGTGGATTTAGGATTTCATCAAAACTTTCAATACCATATGGGTTTGCTGCTTCGGCTAGAGCTGCGATGGCCAAACTAGTGACGGTCCTCACTTTTGTCTGATCATCATTCAAATTGCCTCCGATGCAGTCAACCAGTCCCTTCAGATGAGGAAGGACTGCACAACCCATTAGGATGGGAATTTGTTGAATGATCTTGCACCCAGTGTGACGAGCCATCCAGGACTTTTTACTTCTGCAGACAGCTCGGAGGAATGGAAGCATAGCAGGGATACCTAATGCAGAAGCCACGACGGCGAACGCTCTTGCGGTGGTGTTCCGAACATATTCATCAACGTGATCAATATCTGGGCGCATGGTACTAATCATGTGTGCAAGACCTGCAGCTTTGCTTAGATTGGAGATAATTTCTCGGCCTTCTACCCTTGCATAATAATCTTGATCAATGAGAAGAGGCTCAATAACAACTAAGATTTTGTGAACATAGGGTCGTACAAGCTCATCGAGCTTGTACAAAACTCGATCAATGACTTTGACAAGCAGATGCCGTTCCTGATCTTCCAGTGTCTTTTCCATCAAAAGGGGTAGAATCTGATTGAAAAGAGGTCCAGCTCCAAATTGTCGCGCATTATCAGTGAGCTGACGCAAAGCCGTCTTCCTCATTGGTGGAGTACCATTTTTAACCTTTAGCAACAGACGCATGATCTTGCGTTCCTTAAGCTCCTCCACACTCATGCTGTTCTCGTCGCTCCCGTCCGTAAGTTTTCCGAAATATGCCATGTCCTCAGCCTTGAAAAATTGTAGATCACCAACACCTGGGATCTCGGTTGGTAACTGCTTCCCAAGTGCTCTGCCACTGTCCGGATCTTGCATCGTAAATCCAGAAGTAGGGGCGGGAGTTGCCATGAGCTTTTGAGAAACTGTTCGAATAGGAGCATATCCAGGCGGGGGATCAAGTATTTTATATCCTTCCGCGGGCAACATCAGATCGAGCTCTTCGTCAGATAATGGCGCATTCCTCATAGAAACGTCAGTTCCAAATGCAGTCGGCATTACAGGACCACCCATTTGTGATGGGTGCATAGGTGTAACCAAGCCTTGATTCCCCATGGGAGTTGCAGCTGGTGCTTGATCCCATCTTGAACGTCGACGCGGAGTCTCGTCTACCACTGCGCCGCCTATCGCAGGTGTTTGGTCCCATCTCGATCGCTTCACTTTCGACTCTGTGAGAGCAACCTCCGTAGTAACTTCTGTGCTGACATCCCATCGTTGTTTTCGCTTGCGCCCAGTCGCCACCTCCTCTGAAGATCCATTCTCTTTGTTTTCGTTATCACTTGGTGAGCCGCTAACATCTTGTGTCAGCGTAGGTTGATGTTGGACGACTTCGCCGTTGGCTGATTTCTCTTCGATAAGCTTCTTGACCCGCTGTTCTTCGCGCTCCAGCTCTCTCGCAGCCATAATCTCCCGGTATGTCCCACCTTCCGCCGTACCTCCAGCTTGCATATTGAAGGCGTCGGCCCGTGTTGGTGTTAGGACACGATCAAGTCGGCGCTTTTGATAATCAGTCTCACGATCGGAAATTCGCGCACTCTTCTCTCTGCCTAGGAGTATATCTTCCTCCTCTACACCTGCACCGCGGCTGAACTCGTTGATTTGGCTTGTCGTGGCGGTATATGTGTTGACCAATCTCCTAGTGGTATCGGCGCCTTCCATCTCATCATCTTCATCATCTCCTATCGCAGCTATCGATGTATTGTAACCCGCAAATTTGTCGCCGCCATCCTGTCCATAAAGGGCAGTGTCGAAGTTTTCTGTTAAGGAGGCCTTGGTGGAGGCGTCAGTTCGCTGACTAGATGGGTCAAATGTCTTTGATCCCTTCTTACCAGCAGAAGCGGCATTTCTCTCTGCCTGGAGCTTCCGGATCGTGTCAAAGTCGGAGTCAGACATCGTAGCTGTGGTGTGGATGGTTGAACTGTGATGCAAGTCCTTCTCATGAAGTTGCGACAAATATGCCAAGCTTATTAAATATACGAGTCACGTGTATATATTTCCCAAAAGAGGTCTCCGCCACTTTGAGGCTGATGCCCATGTGCTTCAAGTTGAGGTTGTATGAAGGACTTCCCCCAAGATCACCAGCATATGGTTTGATATCATATCTGCATGCTGTTATGGTTGTCGAGGCTAGGAATTATTACAGCTAAATGCGAACGATTTTGAGCTGGTGCGGGCATGGAATCTTTTTCTCCAGAATTCAGATTTACACAACCAGTAATTCTCAGCCTATGTTAATCGTTTCGAGCGAAAGTATAGGCCGATCGATGAGATAGACCAAGAAAAGGAGGCCGCTAATTATGCTTCTCAAATACCTAGTGGGCAGCTCCTTTAAGTTGATCTCATTTTTATCAGATCCTCCATTATAGCTAAGGGTTCATTTGTTGTATACTTATTGGAGCTCAAGATTTACCATAGAATCTTGAGTCAAGATTCTATAGCAAATTAATAAGCGGTCACGGCATTTGGCGAGGATACTTCTTTCTCAAATTTATTCCAGGAAGAGAATTGGAATCCCTATGTTGGTGTTGAATTTCAAATATCTTCCAGTCTCCTCAAAACCACGAGAGCGGCGATTTTCTCTCACGACGACGTATATATATATTTGTCTAAGCTAAATTGAATTTGGGATAACGTGGTATTGATTTAATTGTAACCCATTTCGTCGCATTTTGTTTGTCACTTAAACCCTAAAACCTCCTAAAACCTGCGGATGGGCAACAGGATGAGACCTCAGTCAAGTGCTTGAACCAAGGTCTTTTTGTTGCATCGATCGTCCAATGTCCTAAGCTGAGAGGATGTGCCGAGGATAGAAAGGTTAGTCGAGAAAAGTAAATCGAGGTAATCAAATGATGTGAAATCGATGATTATCTCTTGTTGAGGTCTATATAAGCTTATTGGCAGGTTTTTACTTCCTGAGATGGCGCTTACCACTACTTAGTATTATCGCAACACTGGAAATATCAGAACAGTGGAAAAGGTCGCTCATGTTACTTTGGACTACGCTGTAGTCTATTTGGGAGCGTACATATTCACCCTCTTAGTACACGGAGGATTATTATGTTGGATGAGTGATGGAAGTGTTTTTTATGAATTTTGATGTCTAACTACTTGAAACCTCAACTGCCTTGTTTGAACGTCCGTCCACTTGCAGTCTTTCGTTCCTTTTCTTCGTTTTCCGGGCGTGCTCTTCGAAGTACTTGGAGGAAATCGGCCGTACGCCTGCGCATTCTGGAGTGGATATATGCCTGAGATTGTCAATAGCCAGTTCTGGAGAGAAAGTTCAATGTTCTCAATGTGGCATACCTTGGAAGCTTTAATGTGATAGTGAAAGTAATCTCGGAAGGTCTGGATGTGGGATATGACCTCGTCCCTACGCTGTTTGGACAAATGCCTTGGGAATAAAACTGTAACAGTCAGAATTGTTTAAATCAATCATATTTCCAAACATACCAAAAGTCACGTATCCAATCTCGCCGTTTCCTGAATCCTTTACTCCTGGGACTCCTTGAAGTTCAAGTGGAGGGTCTGTCCTGAACAGAACCTGGGGTGCATTTTGGATAGCTCGCCTCCGCGCATCAACGAATTCTTGAATGAAGACCTTTCCAAATACCCTATCCGTTTCTTCTCTGAATATGGTACTGAAAATAACCGTGACTCTGTCGTGACTGGCCTTGATATAAATAGCTTCCTCCTCGCGGTAGTGAATAGCCATGACCTTCCCTCCCTCTTGGACACCTTGGGGGGCTTCCTCAGACGTGAACTTCGAGGCTTCCTCTTGTAGTTTGTGGAATTCGTCAAATGCATGCTCAAACGGGGCAGCCATCGCATTCCGCTTTAGGAGTGCGACTTTATGGATCAACTCGTCTCGAGCATCTAGAGAGCAATGTCAATTGCGTATCAATTGTGTCAAGCTAGTAAAATATTCGACATTTTGAGAAGATAAAGATTGCACAGAGCAACACTAACCTTTATCAGCTGGCAGATCGTTGAGGTCGACTTGCACGGAAAAGTTATACCCGCTCTCCGGCTCGACAATATATTGGCCATACTCGCGTTCAAGTACTTGTTGAGCACCATAGTTTACAAGTTCATCGTAGCATTTAACTGATATAGAAACAAGAATCTTAGATTTGGATTCCGGAGTCGAAATATGGAAGGTCACCCCGTCGAAGTCGGACACAACTTGGTCTATGTTGACAGGAGGGGCACTTTGATGTCTAGATTAGTACGTCTCAGCACAACCGCATACATTCTAGCTCGAGCTTACCCTGAGAATCTTTCAGTAAGTATTGACTGAATTAAGACATTATGATAGTCTAGATGAAGCATCTTGAAGGCGTCGGGTAGATAGTCGTAACATTCAAGGTCGTCTGTTGATGCCTCTTCCCAAACCGAAAGGCTGACGAGCTTGGTGGGGAAGGTTATGTGCTAGTCCCAAAACAGACTTAGCGCAAGGCTTTAAGCTCTTGTCAGAAATTTATTTTGGACAAAATTTGAAAGCCTTGTTATTGCGACGCAATACAAAAGATGGTCAAATCCTATTTGTACGTATAATCAGAAATCCCTATTGTGCCAGATGTTGCAATACATTCAAATTGATCGAAACAAAGTGACAGTACTTTAAAGACAGAGAGTATCGAACTTGATTTTGGACCTTTTTCTTGAATGTATCGCAGCGCTGGCTGGATGCATGCATGCAGGCTCGAATTCTGATCAACCATGGATCTTATGTCTTACTGACCTTAACAATCTTTTAGGAAGTATGAGCAATCGAGGACATTCGGACTCATCACATCAATCTCATCTAATGTAGTATGGACCTCTGACACGGCCCAAATTGGCCCAGGACGAGCTGTTGCAGCTGCCAATGAAGAAGTGTTATGCTGGGATATCAAGAAGGGAGAACTCCTCAGCAGATGGAAGGACCCAAAGTGCAAGTACCAAGTGACTGCAATTGCGCGAAGCAAAACAGATCCGGATCTCTTTGCTGTCGGCTACGAAGATGGCAGTATTAGACTATGGGACTCGAAAATTGCAACTATAATTGTCGGGTTTAACGGACATCGGTCAGCGATCACTACTCTTACTTTCGACAAATCAGGAGTGCGGCTGGCTAGCGGATCGAAAGATACCGACTTGATAGTCTGGGATTTAGTACAGGAAAGGGGAGAGTTTCTGCTGAGAGGGCATAAGGACCAAATCACTGGCTTACAGTTCTTGGAGCCTGAGGCTAGCTTCGACGTTGAAGCTGGCGAGGTGGGTTTAAATGCCATTGATGGCGGAAGCTCATCTGAAGGATTTCTTCTAAGCACAGGGAAGGATGCTTTGATCAAAGTGTGGGATTTGGCTTCGAGACATTGCATTGAAACCCATGTTGCCCAGACCAACGGTGAGTGCTGGGCGCTGGGACTGATGCCAGACAGCAGTGGCTGTATTACTGCCGGAAACAATGGAGAGTTGAAGGTGTGGTACATAGACACAGCTGGGCTCAATAGCTTCGCTAAGCAAGTCAACCATACTGGAGAGTGCCGATTCCTTCAAGACCGTGGTGTCATCCATCGCCATGGAAAAGATAAGGCGCTTGAAGTTAGCTTTCACCCTCGACAAGACTACTTTTCAGTCCATGGGTCTGAAAAAGCGATAGAAATATGGAGGATACGTTCAGAAGATGAAGTCAAGAAAAGCTTAGCACGGAAGCGCAAGAGAAGACGTGAAAAACTGGGGGAGAAAGGTGAAGGTGATGTGGATATGAGCGAAAAGGTCGAGGATACTTCAAGTGCTGAAATCACAGACTTCTTCATCCCACACGTAATCGTAAGGACGACAGGAAAGGTTCGTTCAGCGGATTGGATACCGACTAAAGGTTCTAAAGCCATTCAAGTATTGGCTGCGACAAATGACAATCAACTGGAAGTATACAATGTATCGACCAAAGATAAGAGCAAGAAAACAAAGAGTGATGAGATACCTCAATACAGCAAGACTTTGTCTGTTGAGTTACCCGGTCATAGGGCTGATATACGTTCCCTTGCTTTAAGTTTGGATGACAGAATGCTTGCTTCTGCGTCCAATGGTGGCCTTAAGATCTGGAATGTTAGGACTAAAAGTTGTATCAGAACTTTTGAGTGTGGTTACGCACTATGCTGTGCTTTTCTTCCTGGCGATAAAATGGTAGTCGTTGGAACGAAATCTGGTGATCTAGAGTTGTTCGATGTGGCAGCTGCTACAATGATTGACAAAGTCAAAGCGCATGAAGGTGCCTTATGGTCACTACAAGTACATCCAGATGGCCGCTCACTAGTATCCGGAGGTGCGGACCAATTTGCCAAATTCTGGGATTTCAAAATCGTCGAGGAAGATATTCCTGGAACGAAACGTACTACCAAACGACTTCGATTAGTTCCTGGTAAACAAGCATTAAAAGTATCAGACCAGATTTTAAGTGTTCGTTTTTCACCCGACGCTAGGCTCCTTGCTGTTGCACTTCTTGATAATACAGTCAAGGTATTCTTTGTGGATTCCCTGAAGCTCTTTTTGAACCTCTATGGACACAAACTGCCAGTTCTCAGCATGGACATTTCATTCGATAGCAAGAAAATTGTGACCTGTTCAGCAGACAAACAAATCCGACTTTGGGGACTCGATTTCGGCGACTGTCAGAAAGCCTTCAACGGCCATTCAGACAGTATTCTTCAAGTTGCATTCGTACCGCATAACCAAGATGGTAATGGACATCACTTCTTCAGCGCAAGCAAGGATAAAATGATTAGGTATTGGGATGGCGACAAGTTCGAACAGATACAAAGGCTCGATGGTCATCATAGCGAAATTTGGGCATTAGCAGTTTCAAGAACAGGAAACTTCATAGTCACCGCCAGTTTTGATAAGAGTATTCGAGTCTGGGATCAGACAGACGAGCAAATATTTCTGGAAGAAGAACGCGACAAAGAGTTAGAGGAGCTTTACGAGAAGACTTTGACAACCTCCTTAGAACAGGATCGCGACAATGATGAGGAGGTTGGAGAACCTGGAAAGCAAACCGTCGAAACCCTGATGGCCGGAGAAAAGATAGCTGAGGCGCTAGAGCTTGGAATCGCGGATCTTGAGATAATGAAAGAATGGGAAACAGCGAAGGCTACACATCCAAACACTGCTCCACCAGCACGGAATCCACTATTTATGGCACTTGGAGGCATTAGTGCGGAGGCTCATGTTATGAGTGTATTACAACGAATCCAAGCTGCTGCTCTTCAAGATGCGTTGTTGGTTCTCTCCTTCTCAATGGTTCCTTCTCTACTCACCTTTTTGGATATCTTCGCAACAAGGTCAATGAACATCCCATTGACATGCCGGATATTATTTTTCATGATGAAGATTCATCATCGACAACTTGTCTCTAGCAAGACAATGCGCCCGATGCTCAACGACATCAAAGTACGTATGGCCAATACTTGCCATCAGGAAGTAATAGGTAGAATTAGTTCGTGAGCCTGGCTAACACGTATCTTTAGGTGCACCTTCGTCAGTCACTCAACAAACAGAAAAATGAGATGGGGTTTAATCTTGCAGCTCTACGGATCATAAGTGCTCGGGTCAAGGAAAGTCAGGTAAAGGACTATGTTGATGAGACGTGGGACGATGAGGAAAAAAATACTCGCAAGCGTGGATTTGTGCAGGTAGCTTAAATAAAAGAATAGAATATATGGGCACAGACCCGTTTAATCACTAACTATCCATTGAATGAAACTGTTTGAAATATGACAAAGTGAACTGGCTCTTGAAACTCATCTTTATCTTAACGAACGGTGATATTCAATGACCTCCGAATTACTTGTACTGAATGAATGTCCCGACTAACATCTGATACGTTGGATTTACTCAGCATGATGATACAGTCGATGGGCATATCAAAAATAGTCGGCTAGAAATAGTTTACAATTCGGAAGTTGTAGTTTATCATATGTTATTACATAAAGAGCTAGTTCCCAAAGAGAATGTTCTCGGCTCCCCTTTTACTTTCGGTTCCACGCGGTATGAGGCTGTGAATTCTTAGCGAGAGCTCGTTGGTATCTGACCTCGGTAACGACGGTATCGGGTAAGTCTCACTCATTAGTTATCTACAACACCACAACAGTAATGCCGACTTCTACAACTCCAGCTTCAGTTTTTCCAATTACTTTACAGAATTTACAATGGCCGGTATCGTGAGACAACCAATTGATGTTGATGCGCTCACACGTTTTATTTCTGACAATGTCCCCGAAATTAAAATTCCCATTGATCTCAAACAGGTATTTCATCCGAGTTATCAGACTACACAAGTCTGTCTAACAGTGTTCGTAGTTCGGGTTCGGGCAATCCAATCCAACATACCAAATCACAGGTGCCGATGGCAGGAAATTCGTGATGCGAAAGAAGCCTCCGGGAAAACTGGTATCCAAGACCGCGCATCAAGTTGAGCGAGAATACAAAGTCATACACGCGTTAGAGAACACCGATGTTCCAGTACCGAAAGCCTACTGTCTCTGCGAAGATGTCGATGTAGTCGGCACGGCTTTTTATATCATGTCGTTTTTGGATGGGAGGATTATTGAAGATGCGAGTCTGCCAGGTGTTTCTCCCCAGGATAGAACCGAGATGTAAGCCACCCATTGCTCTGGTTATTGGAATAGTTGCTAAATGTATTAGGTGGCATGATGCAATCCGGACGCTGGCCAAACTTCATAGGATCGTTCCAAAGAATGTTGGACTGGAGAACTATGGCAGAACTTCGGGATTCTATGATCGGCAAGTCAAAACTTGGACCACAATATGCAAAGCACAAGCAGAACAGGTGGATGTGGACACAAAAGAGGCGGTAGGCGAGATTCCGCATAGCGGAGAAATATTAAGCTTCTTCGCGGACAAGAAATCCCAACCTAAGGACAGAGGCACGCCTATACATGGCGATTATAAAATCGACAATCTAGTATTCCACAAGACAGAGCCTAGAGTTATCGGCATATTAGAGTGAGTTTCTCATACTTTCATTACCTTCTTCTACATACAAACACTAATTATATCAGTTGGGAAATGTCCACAATCGGCCACCCCCTCTCCGACCTGACTAACCTCCTCACCCCATACAACATGTGCCGCTCACCAATGGCCCCTGCCCTCGCCGTATTCCAACAAGGAAAAACTGCTGGCCTCCCCACCAAATCTCAACTTGTCCAGTGGTACGCTGAAGTCGCGGGCTGGGATCCGACCCCAGATTTGACATGGGGACTCGCATTCCATTTCTTTCGAGCGACGGCTATTTATCAGGGTATTGCAGCGAGATATGCAGTACGTCAAGCGAGTAGTGAGAAGGCAAAGTTGAATGGGGAGCTGAGGATTCCGATGGGGGAGCTGGCTTGGGAACATTTGTTGAAGGCGAAAGACGCAGTAGGAGATAAGGCTAGGTTGTAGAAAATGGATTTTTTGTGATATATGATGTTAAAGCCAGCAATTCATAAGTTAGTGGAGGTTTGTCATTAAAGTAACTTTCATTCTATTATGCAGTTTACACCCTTGAATGATGATTATTAAATAATGTTATCAAATTGTCCGTCATGGAATCAGTGAAACCTGAGTACGCAATTTGTTTGATCCTTTGTAAAAAATATCTGTAATTCTTTCCCCCCTCTTGATGCTCCTTGCTAAGCCTTATCTCCAGAATGGGCTAGATCTACTTAACAGGTTTGTTTCATAAAATGGGTCATTTCACTCCTAGCAGCATAAACTGTTTATAAACTAGACTGCTCTGGATCATTCCTATATCTAAAAGTTATATCTTTACAAGACCAACTCTTGCGCTCACCATTGAAAAGAGCGCTGACTTAAACGCAGTTGTATGTTTCATCTAGCATCTAGACTCCTGTGAAACAACAACAGTTATCAAGTTTGGTTAGTTAACCTTCACGAAAGATCCCATACAATTTTCTAGTTCTTTGAATCTCATATTTACTTTCCACAGATCCGGTTACAGTATGGCTAAACGTTAGTCTAGGAGCTGATAATCATGCTTATTTGCTTGCTGATTTGTCCTCATGTCTGTTTTCCTATTGCTATCTTTGTTGAGATAAAGAGGCTGACCAGAGTATAGAAAACGTCAGCCCCTGCACCATCTCTTTTAATTTACTCACCTTATCAATTTCTTTCTTATGGGATGGCGAACCAAACATCTTCATAATTTCCACGCCAATTGGAGTTCAATTTCCAGTCAACTATCGGAAATTGTCCAGCAAAAGTCTAACATACTCCAAAGATGACCCCTACCTATACCTAAGGAATTTGATAGTAAGTCTTGAGGTGCTTGTAGGAATGGGAACTTTTTGACACGAATAGCTCGATATCAAAGATATTGTCATTTTGACTGCATACGTCCAAGTTGCTGGTGTTGAGGATGCACCAGCATACAAAAGATGGTTAGAATTGCCAAAAACAACAACCACATACAAAATGAAAATGTTTGTCGATATAGCTGCCGAATATGCCCAGCCACTAAATTATTAGTAAGGCACTAATTTGACTGCAAAGCGACTTCTAATGATAGGAACAGTTACATATGGTTCACAGCATGTTTCAAGAATGACAAACATATTGTGAGGACTCAACGTCCGACGCACCTTCCTTTAGCAACAGTAGAACTTAGGCATAAGGCCTTCAAGACCTTAGTAGAAGAGAATCAGACACTAGAAAAGTCAAAGCTTATATACAAAGTACAAAGGATTTGCACCGACAATTGAAGTTGGAAACCTGGATTGGGTGTATCTCAATTACGCTGATCCGAGTCAGAATCCTTTCGCGAGCTATGGAGTCGAGAACCTAGGCAGAATGAGAGAAGTGGCAGCGAAGTATGATAAAACTCAGGTATTCCAAAACTTGTGCCAAGAAGGATTTAAATTTTCCGACGTATAGATTTGAAGTTTCCATTCTTTTAATTTTTTAATTGGGATGGAGGACATATGGATGACAACTTAACCCGTTAGACTATGGGATTACATAGTTTGCTGTTTGTAATTCAAAATGAATTAAATGCTCCCTGTGATTATTAAACTCATGCTTCTTACAGTAATGTTTGAACAGACAATAGTAAGGTGGAATACTCATAGTAGACATAGCTCCTTACGGGAATGTCTCCAACGAAGGGAAACCACTAGTTAGAAACCTTGACTTTCAGAATGTAACGTTTGGTTCTATCGGTTTCTAAAAGATGAGTAAAGCACATGACAGAACTCGGGTTAGTAAGATAAAATGATCATATTAAGTGAAACCTCAATTGCAAGTTCTTTGTGAGGGAGACACAAGTTGAAAAGCTTGTTGTTGTTGTAGACCTTGCTACTCTTTCCGGGTTTTTACTTTAATTTGACGACAGTGTCGAGACTCCATTTCAAGCATGTTATGTATGAGACCTACCGGAAAGGTTTCATGGGTGTTGAAACCTTTTTGCCTTCAGTAGTCCAGAAATATTATACACTATAGCATTCACACTACGGCGCCTCACGATCTTCTTGCCAATCCTCCAATACTAAGGAAGTTGAAAGATGAAATTAATAGTACAGTCACTAATCTAAAGAATATCTCACTGTTTCAAAGCTTGATGGGCTTTCTTAACTAAACGCAGTGATCACGGAGGTCATCGGCATCACCCTGGTGTCTGGAACAAACAATATCGCACTTGCCCTGAAGTCCCAATTTTTATGAGGGCAAAACTCGAGGTTCAAAGTACACAATTCCTCTTAATGCCGTGTATTGCATGCCACCGCTTGCTATTCATATGGATCTAGCTTTGTTCGAAGCTCCGTATAAATTCGAACAACAGAGGTAGATTGAAAATCCCAAGCTTGCCCGAGCGTTCATAGGCTTCTCAATTTAAACAATAGTGTCCTATTATTAGCAACGTTTTACTTGGTTGAGAATCTTTGGGAGAAGGGTATCTTGGACAGAGTCGGTATCGTAGCTGGACTGAGGCGGATCTAGGAGACCCTCTGTGAAGGCAAGATTGTGGATGTACCATTAGTTCCTTATTTTATGATTCAATTCTTTTTATTCCAAGTCATCTGCCTAGCCAACATCCTCTGTATACGCAAATGCACTTTATGGGCTAGAAGGTGATTTTGTTTTCAAGACAAGATCAAGACGCAGTTTGATTCCATAGTGCCAACTTCAAAGGGGCTGTAGAGAATGTATTTATCGTAAGCTTGTGAAGTACAGACAAAAGGCTACCTCAATCTTCATCATCTACAATATAATCAAGTCTTCTTATAGTGACTAGCATAAAACCCAATTTCAATGCTCCTCAATTTATCAATTTACCCAAGACTTGGAATTGGTGCTAAGTAGGTTCCATAATTAATGGATTATACGAGACAATTTTTTGATTGATCTCAAGGCTGTCCTTTCATGCAACTCGCTATCTATTAGGTTAGATTAAATTAACCTCTTGATTTGATACATTTGGTAGCTGAGATTTAAAATCGGACACTAAATCTTGCAATCACTTAATAAGAAGATGGGTAATGACTAAAATGTACGATTTAATGGCGGGTTTTCATGTGCATTAGTGGGTGGGTGGGATGCGGAGGAAATATCATTGTTGTTTCTCTTTTGGGTGGGGGATGGCAGAATTGTTGTGAGCACTCTTTTCAAACCAACTTTTGCCTTGCCAGTCTTAGCTGAAGCAAAGTAGAAAATTGTGACTGCATTTTGATAATCCCTGCCATCAAAAGGATAACAGAAGAAGATACGAAAGTCTGGAAAGAGGAGCTTGGCGGCGCGATATATAATTTTGGATTTCAGCCTAATCTCATTTAGTTTTTCGGAATCAGTCCAATAATCAACAATATTCTATGCCACATGAATCGAATTCAATGATTTCGTTTAATTAAAACAGAATGGGAAGAAGTCATCAGAGCCATCTTGAGACATATCAATTGATGTGCCTACTCCTAGGCTTGTCGGTCCCAGAGTCCGCTACGAGGATATGAAGATATACAGATTTGCATACTAGTAACCCGTACAGACATATATTAGACCTACACTAAACATATGTACTTTACTTAAAAGGGTTGGGTAGGCCGCCTAGTTACCAGCAACCAGGCAATAATTATGAAACATAACCTGGAGACCATGCGAATAGGCCAAAATGAAAACGTAGACTGGATCAAAAATTTGGAGAGAAGCATGAAGTCGAAACAAAAGGAGCATCCGTGGGAATGTTGATAATATACCATCCACCAAGTTCGCTGATTCCAACCGCTTTCTCCTACCTTGCAGTTGCTTGGCTATGTGTGATTAATAGATAAACAGTGCCGTCATCTGATCGTCAGGACGGCTTTTGCTTGCTGTGTGCAGGATCTAGCTGGACATCTGTTATCGAGCTATTATCATTTAGCTTCGGGAGATATGTGTCGCAAAGGACCAAAGCTACAACACCAATCAGCCGCGTCAGGTTATTACCAACGGCTATCGGAAACTCTTGGTGTTCAGAAATCCACAAATGGGTCCAAAGCATCGGGTCCGTAGCCCTAGCGTTACCCCACAAACTAGGTCATACCCGGCGGCGTTGGCCCCACATCATGGATCCGCCGCATAGCTCCTAGGTAATAACGTGTAGTAACTTGTATATATCTGTAACTGCCGACTGGAGTTCATTTTCCCTTCACTCTGCGACCGGTTTCTCCACGTATCGCACGAATTACGGGCATTAACTGCCCAGGAGTATCATGGCAAAAGCAATACTGTGCGGGTGAAATAATCCTCCCAGCTACGAAGATGTGGCAAACCTCTGATTTGCTCATGACCAGTAAAGGAGGAGGTGATGCGTAGGCCTATATAATTCCTCCGGTTCCTCTTTGAATTATTCAGTGTGCTGTCCAACTGATTCTTTCCACTTGACAGCTTCGGTAAAAGAAATTGTTACTATGAGACCTGGATCCACCAACTCCAGCTTCCTCGCGTTGCTGGCAACAGCGTCAGTGGCCGCAGCTCAGACGTGCAGTCTTCCGACCTCATACAAATGGACATCGACTAGCGCGCTGGTTCAACCAAAGTCAGGATGGGCTTCGCTCAAAGACTTTTCTAGTACCATGTACCAAGGCAAGCATCTTGTATACGCCTCGAACAATGCCAATGGAAATTATGGCTCAATGAACTTTGCTCTTTTTTCCGACTGGTCTCAGATGGCATCAGCCAGTCAGAATGGCATGAATCAAGGCACCGTGGCGCCCACTATCTTTTATTTCCAGCCCAAGGATGTATGGGTGCTTGCATATCAATGGGGTGCGACGCCATTTTCATACAAGACCTCCAAAGATCCTTCAAATGCGAACGGATGGTCATCCGCGCAACCACTTTTCTCCGGAAGTATATCAGGCTCTGGTACGGGCCCGATCGACCAGACCCTCATCGGCGATGACAAGAATATGTATCTGTTCTTCTGCGGCGACAATGGGAAAATCTACCGGTCCAGCATGCCTCTAGGAAACTTCCCTGGTAATTTTGGTAGCTCATATCAGACAATCATGAGCGACACACAAGCGAACCTGTTTGAAGCTGTACAGGTCTACACTGTTCAAGGCGCTACAGGCAATAAGAAATACCTGATGATCGTCGAAGCTATGGGCTCAGGTGGTCGTTATTTCCGCTCTTTCACGGCTAGCAGTTTAGATGGATCATGGACAGTACAGGCTGGCAGCGAGAGCAACCCTTTCGCCGGCAAAGCCAACAGCGGCGCGACCTGGACCAACGACATCAGCCATGGTGATCTGGTTCGCCCCAACCCCGACCAGACCATGACCATTGATCCATGTAACCTTCAGCTACTTTACCAAGGACGCAACCCCAACGCTGGTGGCGACTACAACCTCCTTCCATACCGACCCGGCCTGCTGACGCTGCAGAACCCCATCCGGAACGGTGGTGGCAGTGGAACGACATCAGCATCACAACCTCCCACTGCACCAACTAGTTCGTCACCGGCAACATCACCGTCCTCTGGACCACCCTCTGGTTGCTCAGCCGTACGCTATGGCCAGTGCGGTGGGAAAGGCTTCACAGGTTGCACAAGTTGTGAATCAGGATCAATGTGTACTGTCACTAACGAGTGGTACGCGCAGTGTTTGTGAGGGGGCTTTACATCAAGTCAAATTTTTGCGTATTAGCAATATCAAAACTACCTTTGATCCAAATCCATAACCTCTCTGATTATTCGATCTTCATCAATTTGTGGCTTTTTGTTTAGATATATGCTTCGTGTACAGTTAGGTTGTGGTTCCACTTTACGTTGCGAATTAGTGAGACTAATTTACGAGACTCATGATCTTGTCGTGAAAGGATGACTACCATGTGAACAAATTGAACTTAAATCATTTCTGCCTGAAGTGACAACAAGAGAGCTTGAATGAACTGGCTATACGGGTACCAGCTTATCCTTCTTTGTGTTCCACTCCAATAATAGCATTCTTTGGCCCGGTAGTTTTGGTAAATCTTTCGAATTCCATTCTTAGACGTGGATCGATATTTTAGCCTGTACTAGGTCACGTAAACGACCTCCGGACTAGTAGCACTTTGACGGGTCCTCCATACGTAAGATTTAGAGAAAGAATACTAATTATCCAACTTGCATGGCGAGCCGATAATAAAATCTGTGGTTGGAATGGGAAGTGACTATGTGTTGTCGGGTTGAGGTGAAAATCTAGCACGGAGTCGCCTTACTGTACGCCCAACTGAATATAAAGTGTCAGAGTAAACTTATATGACATCCCCCCCCCCACAAATACCAGGAAAGCATTAACAATCTTCAAATCGTCTAACTGGTTGAGTATATATAGATATATACTCGGAAGGTATAGCACTCAACGATGCAATTATATCGTCGCAGCCCAAAGGTCAAGAACACTGCCGATCTTTCAACTCCAGTTCGATCAAACAGTTGTTTTGCTGGCTAGATTGTAAGTTTTACTCCTGACGACCACGGTTTGCACACTGCTTCCCGGGCTTGCTTTCTTATCGGTCGGGTGTAAATTGATGCCTGGCCATCCGTGCAAGCTGATCTTGATACAAAATCGCAGCTTGCCATAAGGTCTACATTTTAAAACCCCTCAATTCTTTCTTTGGAACTGCGAACACAATTAGCCTGTTTCTCCAGGGCTGTTTTCCTAGGACGGCCGCTGGTAAACTTCCAGTCGAATTACCGTAACGTTATTGAACGTCACTCGTTCCATGACTCGAATAGAGACGACATTCGAGATTTTTTCCTGATGACGGCAACCGAACTTCAAGAGTTAGGCGATATACTTGATGATCTCACTCCAGAGTATGTATCAGATCAATTGGCTTCTCGAGCAAACTCAACATTCCTCCCGGCACGTTTGATGTCAGCTTACTTATAATGCGACGCATTTAGCGCCGTTGACGGGGAAGATGAGATTGAGGCAGAAAACCGCCTCGAGGAGATAGATGAGCTGTACAGTGCGATGCTTAGCCAACTCTGTAGGGGTTTTAATAAAGAGAAGGCTCGAATAACAAAATATACCAGTTCCTCACTATGGCAGACAAACCACGAACCCTCCAAGAACTGAGGATAGTAATCATTCTCAAGCCTGGTCAAAACTCATCGGAATCAAGCTATATTAACGACTTTCCAAATGCACTTCGCCGACTCTGTGGAGCTCTTGTTGAAATCAATTCTAATGACACTGTAATCTCACTCATCTGTCATTCCGGGAGTTCTTACTATCTGAAGAAGCCTAACAATGCAATGCACCATTTCTAGTCAACACTAGAGATGCCTCTTTGGTTTTATCAGCCACGTTTCTATGGTATTTAGTTTATGATACTCCGCAAGTGCCTCTTAGTCGCTCCGCTAACAACCCAGCTGAAATCAAGAACCTGAAGCGGGGTTTCCAACTTATGTAACTCGCAGCTCAGTCTTGGGTTGGCCATGCGTGCACAGCTATCCGGCAGAGTCAGATGGTTTAGTTGATCTTATAACCACGTGTCAGCCTCTAGTCCAGCTACTTATCGCCTTTCCATGTCACAAAACATCTATTTCTGCTCTGGATCGAGGCGTGCTGGGTGTTTCGGTTTCAACCTTCAGTCGAAGCTCTCTGGCAATGTCTTCAAGGTAGGTTACAAGGTTCTGGGGTTCAATTGAAGTCAAAAGAATTTGAAAATCAAACATCTGCCTCTATCAACAAATTTCGAATTCTTTCAGACGATCTTATTAGATTTGACAGTGATTGGGCTGAACTACTTCTTCTCCGGCCTTGTCAAATATGGGATCGCTTTCATGGGCTTCGAAAGATGATGCCACCGTGAACTTCCTTGGGAAGGAATCATGCGAAAACCAGGAGAACGAAGTCATTCTGTTGGTCAAAAAGCTATCGAATTGTAGCCACTATATCGGGACTGTGAAGATATACTGTCCAAAGTGTGACAAGTAAGTAATATAGTTAAACCAGAATATAATATGGTATATGCTAATGAAGTTCAATAGGTTATCCGAACATTCAATTCACTGTACATGTTCTCTATCAACACTATTTTGTGTCTGTAAGAAAGAAACTGTAAATCTTCACAATGGGTTTGCGCTCTATCAGATATTGGATATCATAACAAATCTCCCTGTAGCAGATTTTCATATTGAAATAAACCCGGAAGATTTGCGAGAGGTTGAAACAAATGCAGTTGGTCAAGAGTTCAGGTTCCCGGTTGCTATATCCACCAACTTGTGTCAATTATCTATTCTACGTACCGTATATCGGATTGGAACGAACCAACAGCTGGCACAGCAGGATATTGACTTGTCTATAAACGTGCTCCAACGTTGGCCAAGACGAGTCTCCAATTTGGGCCACCCGCGCTCAAAGTTTTATCGGCTGGAATTCTCGGCTTGTAGCAACTACTTAGCTGTGGCTAGGCGTGATCGTCCTCGTGATAAAAGTTACTTTGAGGACATCGACATCGACACCGAAAATCTTCCCGAGGGCTTCTGGTCGATCACTATTTGGAAAAGAGAAACTGTTAGAAATCATTCTCAGAAGTCTCCACTATGGAAATTGATGACAGGAGCTTCAACTTATGGGAACTTCTTGGTAGAAGGAAGTTTCGCCTTCAATCTAAAGCACACGTTGCGTGTACTAAGGGAGGTAGGTAAAGAGGATTCACCGCCCTCTCATGAACGAACCGTGATCTTTGATTTCGGAAAGCAGACACAAGGTAAATTTTGCTAATCCCCCAACAGGGATATGACTTTCTAATTCTTCGGAACAGGAGTCTACGGAGCAGGAGCGCCAGAAAAGATAATGATATACGGTAGTCCTCTGGACAACCTTCATTTCTCGCCATGTGGCCGGTACTTATTTGGAGATCTGGTTGGATGGTCATCAACTCTGAGGATGGTAGACATCATGAGACTTCTGCATGGCACAACTATCATTCCAGAACCGGAGAATCTGGCTCCAGAGTTCTATCGGCTCCCTATGACAACTTCACTTATGAAAACTAAGGCACTCATGATTCAAAATACCAATGCTTTGAAAATAACATGCCCCAATCGAGTTCCTCAGCTGAGCACTCTTCGGAAATACGACGGCACTTTGGTTCATAAACGACTTACTGCAAATATAGAAGAGGAGAAAGTCCTACTTTACTTACCAGCAACCTTGCATGCTAACGTTTCGGTGTCTGTATTGGATGATTCAGAGGGAGATCATGATCAGATACGGATGATTGTGGTGAATAACCCCCGAGTCGTACAGTTGGGGAAGCGAGGGAAATTCCAGCTAACAAATAGTGATTACAAGGACTGTGAAGAGCATAACAGACTATAGTTTGCTTTGGGAAGCTACAGTATCTTATGTAGTTCTAGCCTACCTTGTTTCCCTTACTTGGCTTATCAAAATGCTAACATTTTACAGAATTATGAACCTAACGAGCTCTCTCACGCACCATGTTCATACGGCCCTCAGCTACTTGAGAATGCCGAACTAGAAGCTCACTATTATCGATCATGATGGCTCACAAACTTGACGGATAAGAAAACTGTTGGCATGATTACCAACAAATCAGCATCGAGGAGTCCGACACACCAAAAGGATTTAATAAAATCAATAGGTGAGGCTTTGGCAAGCAAAAAGCTCTTGGTCATTACGCTAATATGAAAAGGTGAGCTACTTGAAATGTACTTCCCAGTACATGATAGTTCCTATCCATCTTGCCGCCTCGGACACCAATTTTCGATATCATCATATTGGAAAGCAAAATGGTGTCCCCCAAAGAGATTCAGAATCAAAAGCATTGCTGCAACCCAAAAAGTCCTCCCGAATGTGATAAGTGAACAGTATATGTATGCAGCAAAGAGCCATTAACTGGAGCTACCTAGGTCTAAATCACTATATGATACCTAAGTCTCTAACTTCAAGTCTTCAAACTGCTTGATAGTCTCCTCGAATCCCTTCTTCTCGGCCTCTAAATCCGCCAATTTCTTCCTTTCTACTTCCACCAATGCATCTCCCATCTTCTCTATCTTAGCTGGATCATCTAGGATCTTGGTCTGCTTCTCAAGTCCAATGCTGACCTTGGTGAGTTTCTTGTTAGCTTTCTCAATTTCGCCATCAAAATCGACGCGGCCGACTACATGCAAGAAGACAGAGGTGGTGGCAGATACGGCAAAGACGACGCATCCTGGGGGTCGAGAGTCGGTGGAGGAAAGGATGGAGAGGGTGGATGCCTCATCTTTCGGGTGAAATGATAGAGATTGAATTGATTGGGTTTGGGATTTCGCGGTGCTATGCGAAGACAAGTCTGATGCTTGAATGTACACTGATTTGAATTAGTATAGACCACCTCGTTACTGTACTAGACGAGACTTGCCTTTTGCATCTTTCAAAATCGAGTAATCGGCCATCAAAGATCGAATACCCTTAGACATATCCAACACGAGTTGATATGCACCCTCAGAGGTAGGGTCGTCCATCTTGGGGTCATAGATAGGATACTTGGCTTTGACAATAGAGGGCGTTTTATCTTCTGGGCGTCGAGGCAGGCGTTGCCACAGTTCCTCGGTCACAAATGGCATGTATGGATGTATCATAGTCAAACCACCTTCTAGTGCAGTGTAAAGTGTGTGCAGTGCAGACAGCTTTTCTTCCGGCGTTCCCTTGGATATAATGGCCTTTGAGTTCTCGATATAAACATCGCATAAGTTAAACAACCAGTATGCGTAAATAAAAGTTGTAGACTTCATAAACTCACGGTCACCCAACGCTTGGTTAACCTCCTTGGCAGCAATTGTCATTTTGTGTAGGATCCATCGCTCTGCTAAAGACTCTTTACCGGTCAGTTGTGGGGTCTTTTGAGGTACGAATTTGACGTCTTCCGGTAGCTTGTCCATGACACCGATGACATATTTGGTTGCTTGGTAGATCTTGTTGCAAAACTTGCTATATGCGTGAATGACTTTGATATCAAAAGCGATATCTCCACCACCTGTAGTATACGCCACAAGAGCAAATCTCAAAGCATCTGTACCACAACGCGGGATTCCATCTGGAAATGCAGTCTTCTGGTACTTTTCTGCTCTCCCGATCTCCACTTCGGCTAGATTTCCAACGCGGAGCTTTGCGTGCAAGTTTTTAAGTTCAATTCCATCAATAACATCAAGAGGATCAATGACATTACCAAGGGACTTTGACATTTTTCGATTCTCAGAGTCACGAATGAGAGAATGGGCATAGACCTCCGTGAAAGGCACCTTGCCAGTCAGTTTAAGACTAAACATTACCATACGCGCAATCCAGAAAAATAAAATATCCCAACCTGTCTCAAGTACACTTGTAGGGAATAGTCTCTCCAGGTCAGCATTCTTGTCTGGCCATCCAAGAGTGGCAAATGGCCAAAGCCCGGAAGAGAACCACGTATCTAGTACGTCTTCATCTCTCTGCAGTGTGAATTTCTTTCCTTTCAACTTAGGTGACTGAGTTGCTTTGGCCTGAGCTTCCTCTAATGTTCTACCAGCAAACCACAGACTATTATCACTTTGGTCACCGTCTTCTCCGTCGATCTGAGCGAAGTACATCGGTGCTTGGTGACCCCACCACAATTGTCTGGAAAGACACCAATCGTTAACGTCGCTCATCCATCTAATATAGCTCTTCTCGGCGCTCTCCGGCAAAATTTTGATCTCGCCGGAAGTCACAACGTTCAGAGCAGCTGCCGCCATCTCTTTCATATTCATCCACCATTGAGGTTTCAACAGAGGCTCAATAACATCCTTAGACTTTTCGCACAGTGGCACAGTCATAGGGTTATCCTTCTTGTCAACATAAAGACCAAGCTTCTTGAGATCCTCCTGAATCGTATATCGAACATCAAATCGTTTTTGTCCGGCATAGGTTCCAGCATTATCATTCATTAGGCCGTTATCCGTTAAGATGTTAATGAATTCTAGTTTATGCTTTTGTCCTAATTTGAAATCATTGGGGTCATGTGCAGGAGTGAGCTTCACTGCGCCAGTACCGAATCCCAACTCAACATACTCGTCGGCAACAATTGGTAATAGGCGGCCTTTGATGAAAGGATGGACGGCATTCTTGCCGACAAGATGCTTGTATCGCTCGTCAGTTGGATGAACCGCAATACCGCTGTCTCCTAACATCGTTTCAGGACGTGTAGTGGCGACTTCAATGGTTTCGTCTGATCCTTCAATGGGGTACTTGAAGTGGACAATGGTTCCAAACTCCACCTTTTTGTCGTAACCGGGTACATCAAGTAGGGTGCGTCCGGATATTTCCTTGTTGACAACCTCAAGATTAGATAGAGAGGTATTGAGTTTCGTACACCAATTTACGAGCCGGTTTGCTCGATAAATTATGCCTTCCTCATGTAAGGTGACGAAAGTTTCAGTAACTGCGGCCGAGAAGTTCGGGCTCATCGTGAAAGCTTCTCTACTCCAATCAAAAGATCCTCCCATACGTCGTTGTGCGTTATTGATGTTCTTATGATAATCCTCCTTCCACTCCCAAATCTTCTCAACCATCTTCTCTCTTCCTAGGTCATGTCGGGTCTTGCCCTCCTTGCGCCATAGCATGTTCTCTACGACACTTTGAGTAGAAATACCAGCATGGTCACATCCCGGAAGCCATAAAGTGGTTTTGCCATGCATTCGATTCCATCTGATCATCACATCTTGCAAGGAGTTACCTAAAGCGTGCCCCATATGCAATGCTCCAGTGACGTTTGGAGGTGGCTCTACGATCACAAATGATCCCTCGGGCTTAACTTTCCCATCTGCAGTAAATTCAGGCTCAAAGAACTTCTCTTTTTCCCACCATGCATACCATGCAGATTCGACAGCAGTTGGGTTGTACGCCGTGAAGTGAGGATCGTCAAAGGATCTGAGGACTAAACTGCAAATCAGAATCCGTGCCAAAGGAGAAGGGGAGGGGGCCAGCCTTACTTTTCTTGTCTCCGGGTTTAGTCTCCTCTACGTATGGTGGTAGTTCGGGTTTCTTCTCTGCTGCCAATGCAGCCTTCTTCTCTTTGGTTTTACTTGGTCCCGTTGTTCCTGTCTTCGCAGCAGAGGCAGCCTTTTTTTGGTCGAACTTAGCCTGCTTTTCGGCTTTCTTTCGTTCCCTTTCCACTAAACACACGAGTTAACACACTATCACCATTCAACTTTGATACTGTGGAGTCTAGAGTATAAGCGCTCTTATGTATCTAATCAAGTAAAACAAACCCAAACCAATCAACAATTATGCTGGTTGGAGTTGATTCGTGATCGTGATGATTTTCGTGCTGTTCGAAACTCCTACAGTATTTGACGCAAGGATAGAGCTTTTATTCCAAAGCTTGGTATATGGCACAAATTACTAGGACTGGTGCATACATTCTTTCTCGCTCTTTACTTTCTTCTCGCCCGTAGCGGCCTCAGCAGTTCCAACTTTACTGCCAGCATCCTGTCCTGAGACATGGGAGCCCGTAGCTTCTGCCTTTGCAGAATCGTTGATCGCGTCTTTAATTTCGGAGGAAACAGCGGGGGGTTGTCCAGAGACGGGTCCAGTTTCTACCCCGACTGGCACAATAGTTAGCAGGGAGTACCATAGATAACCTAAGAATGCCAGAGTGTGAAGTCTCTGCCGAAGAAAGAACCAATTGGTATACTGACGTGGGTTGTACGAGGCAGCGTTTGTGGCCATTCTGGTAGGTATCCAATTGGTATTGATTCGGGAGGATGGTTTGGGTCTGGCGCTCACCCGAAGCGCTCTAATGAATAATTTCGACGTATTGAAGCGAGTCCAATGTGATTAGTTTTGCAGAAGTGAGAAGTAAAGAAGGTATTTAGAGAATGGGGCAGCTATGGAGTGAGTCTATTTGCGCTGGACGATGACTCGCTCCAAAAACTGTGTGTGATGCATAACCCCTGCAATCCAAGCCTTGCCTTGGCAGCTGGACAAGGCTGAAATTGACGAGAGATATTGCTATCACCGCATATGCATTTCCCAAACATACATCCACATCCCGGATATCCAACACAACACAAAGTCTCTTCTTTGGTATCGGAAGTTTTGACACCCTCCCGTATCTTCCATTTAATCCCATTGCCTCTATAGAGATACACGCCTGTACATCTACCTTAGGCTTTTAAGCATGCCTTGCCAGGGCCGGCAATAGTCATCATGACCATTACTGCACTCCCAGATTCAGCGGCCCATCTCATCAACTCTGCTCAAGTCCTTACAACCCCGGTATCGCTGGTCAAGGAGCTCGTAGATAATGCTCTAGACGCAAAGGCAACATCTGTAGATGTCGTGATATCTCAAAACACGTTAGACAAAATAGAGGTGAAAGACAATGGCTATGGTATTCACATTCCTTCCATGCTTTGCTAGATTTATCCTGATATCCCTTAAGGAATCTCTCTAGAAGATCTCAATGTTCTTGGCAAGCGAGGCCATACTTCCAAATTACGCTCTTTTGAAGAACTTAGATTCATTGGTGGTGACACGCTCGGTTTTCGAGGGGAGGCCTTGGCTAGCGCCCTCCAACTTGGAAACGTTGTGGTCACCACGAAAACTGATGGCGAGTCTGTTGCAACTGTCGTTAAACTCCTAACTGATGGTGGGATCAGAGAGAGCTCTCGAAAATCTCATCCCACCGGCACTACAGTGAGTGTCACGAGTTTCATGTATGAACTCCCAGTTCGAAAGAAAATCTTTGAAAAAGAGTCTGTGAAGACCTTAGCGAAGATCCGGCAGCTCATGTTGGCTTTTGCTTTGGCGCGCCCTTCCATCCGGTTTAGCTTGAAGGTCTTAAAGGCAAGCAAATATTCATGGACATTTTCTCCTCGTTCAAATGACGGAATTAAGGAAGCCGTATCTCAGGTTATTGGGAGAGATACATCTAATCAATGCATAGAGATGGGTTTCGCCTTTTCAGAATCCAGATTGAAAGCTACCACTGATTCTGTGACTGATGAGGTTCCTAAACCAAACTCCACTTTGACCGGAGATCACCTAGATTCAGACCTATTTACACTGGAGGCTTTCATTCCGAAGCCTGGTTTTGATCCTTTGAAAATCGGAAAAGGACAGTATATCTCAATTGACTCGAGGCCTGTATCTCATGATAAAGGAACGATCAAGAAGATTGTAACTATTTTCAAGACCTTCATCAGAGGTTCTAACAATTCGGAGAACATTAAATCTCCTTTTATGCGGATAAATCTGCGTTGTCCGCGAACAAGTTATGATCCAAACATCGAACCTGCTAAAGACGATGTGCTTTTCGGAAACGAAAGCTTGATCATTGAATCAGTAAATCGATTTTTTGAGGAGTTCTATGGGCAGCACACGATAATTGCAAAGACTGCCATGGCATCATCATTGATTAATATCGCAGTTAATTCCGATCTTCTCCTTGCCAGTAAACCAATCGCTCCTCCACCCATTACCGAAATTGCAGCACGTCGGATATATGATAAGCCCCCGGGAGACTGTGAACGAAACCTCATGTTAAGCCCTTCGGATAAGTCCCAAGAAATAATTAACAGTCTCTCGCAGTCTCAACCAGAACTTGAAATAGATGAGTCCGCTGGATGCCAAAGGAGAAAATGGGGATTTGATATGTTAAATGATTCTGCCGAGGACATGGAAGCTTCTGAAAATCAATACTCCTTCACCCAAAGACCACATGGACAGATTCAAGCAAGAACTAATAATGAATCTTCTGAAAATATCGGAGATAGTTCCCTCAATCCATGGGTCATTGCCAAGATGACAGCTCCCAGTTCTCGCAATAGTGAACCGCCCCGAAATTTACATCACCGACTTCGACCTAATATACTTATTGACAGTACATTCAACACTCGCAAGGGGACAACCCCAGTAGAATTGCAAGCGTTGAAACGATCCCGAAGCAACATCCAGACAGAAGTCGTCTTGTTGCAACAGATCGTTCCAGAAGTCTCAAGTTATTTACAGGAATCCACGAATCATGGTGGGTTCTCTCTGTCAGTCGCACGAGGTATGGAACATTACAACTGATTATGCACTGTCTATAGAAGAACCAGGAGACTTTGAGCCAGCCCGAAAAGGCAGTTTTATGAAGGCAAAAGACTTACCTGATAGGCTTCTTATGTCTTCTCCGCCTTCTGCATACTTTCCTAAGCACAATTTCAACACAATTTCAACAAGTAAAGGAACTCATAGAGGGCATACCCAACCTTTTGCATCTCCCTTGACATTCAAAAGCGTTAACTCTACTAGAGATGGCCTGCAACAAAGGATTCGTCCTCGAAATCTCCAGCAATCTGTAACGAATGATGCAAGACAAGGAGCTTATCAAGAGCCAAATTCAGACTCTGATCTCACCTGGACGATGGATTTCGAGCACAGAAAAGAAGAGGCTACCCGTCATCTTTATGATAAAATTAAGAATGAGCGGTCTGCCAAAATTCCAAACAGTCTTTTTCCCAAACCTCGATCTTCCCCACACAAAGATCTCTACAACGCTGCTGTTACGAAAATTGATACTGACCAATACGGTTCGCATTCGAATTCCTCCGGAAGAGTGAAGGTAGACTTCAAAACCTTACTACCGGATAATGATCCGCGAGCGTATCCTATGAGACGCAAAAGTTCAATGGCACTTCAAATCGGGAAGACAGGCAGCCCATTAGTCAATTTGCGTGTGAAATCGACAAGATTGCCATTGGAGACCGTGTGGCATGATCCAAAACTGCACCAACTACTCCAAATATCAGCAGCTAATATTGCGACCATCCGTAAATTCACTTTGTTCTTATCAAACTCCGAGGAATATGTCCGTCATGGTCATCGGTCCCCCGGTTTAGTTGCGGATGCCAAAGATACAGCTTTAATCATCAAAAAGGTCATGAGAACTGTTGAAACTTGGAGTGAGAAACCAGAGAATTATGATGAAAACTGGCAAAATATACAAATTGCCCTGAAGGAGCTAGGAAATCTACGCAACGTGGAATTGCCACAGATGATTTAAGAATATATCTTAAATTGGTGGAGAAACTTAGTTGCATCTTCCAAAGTTTTCGGCGTTAGGTCTTTGCTATTTAGAGATACCCATTTGCTTTTTGTACTTAGCCTCAAGTTACTTGCACTATATACCAAAGCAGATCCAGGGCGCTTGCTATTGCCCGTTTCAGATGAGATGCGATCTATGGACACATTTCCCGTAAAAAGAAATCTTGGGGTTAGGGGGTACTCACTAATCGTGGTATACCCACTAGTCCCTGGAGTCACCCCCCATGGTGGGTTTTAATTAGGCCGATTTTTAATTAGTGAAGGAGCCATCTACCGATTGCCTGCGATCACCGAGCATGCCGCATATTCAAAGCCATATGCTAAGCCTCCGACAGGACAATCTAGCCAAACAAATCGGGAAGGACACTTGAAGCAAAAGCAATTTCTAGAAAGTACTGTAATACTTTACATTGCCTGCGGCATGTCTAATTTCTTGTCGGCTACCTCTGTACCACGCTGCACTACCACAGTTTCCTTCTCGCTCCCACGAGAAGTCTCGACTGGAGGAACACTGCAATTCTTCAGGTCTACTACCTAGTAATACCATTCAAGCCTGGGATAGTTTCTGATTCTACGATTACTTAAATAACGTAAAGATTTGCAGAGCCGGGTGCTGTAGCGAAAATCTTTTCTTAGCTTTTGCTCTTGATCTTCGAAAGCCGTTAAACATTCAACGTCATACACCCAGCCTTAGCAATGGCTTATGTAAAGTTTAAGCGGCCCAATTAAAATTACCAGATGTGGGGATTATATATTGACAAGCCTTATATCCGCGGCACCTCTCTAAAACTGCATAATCCTATTTAATACTAGCTAGCAAACCTCGTAGCGAGAAAAGAACCAAGCTTCACCCTTGATTATTTTTGAGGGGTAATTATTGTGAAGGGTGATAAAGTAAAGCAACGATCGGTAGTAGAGTAATAGTAGAAACAAGTAGCCTAAGAGTATCACGATCGGAGTATCGACATCCTGATCCTGAACCTTCCTTGGGGATCTTAAAGTTGTCAGTGGTGTGTTAAGTGGGTTCACTTTGAAAAGGGGTATCTTGCTAAGCGAGTCCACTTTCAGCGCCATACATTGACCACGTGACAGAAGAACAAATGGTGACATCCGTAGTTTGTTGACTCACTGGTAAAACTCATGAACGCCTTTCCAAAACAATTCAATAGTAGCCACTATTGAACTTCGTCATATAGTCTTCAAGATGTCTTCCACTGTACCTATTCAAGATGGCAAACAATACATAGAGAATCATCCTCCTGACAAAGTAGTCTACAACCTGTCACTCTCATCACAGGCGGTGCACGCAGACGATTTCCTCAACACGGGACAGGATATCGCACCACCTCTTCACGTATCGACAACATATCGCTACAATCGCGATCCTTCAAAACTCAAAACATGGGCCGAAAAAGATGTAAGGTCTTCACATCTTCCTTACTGGAACAAGGATATTTCATTAACCCCACTTATAGAACGAACACAGCCATGAAGACCATATCTACTCCAGACACACAATGCCAAATACAACCCGGTTCGAAGCTATCCTATCGACTATTCTCAAAGGCCCAGCGTTGACTTATTCATCTGGTTTGAGCGCCTTCCATGCTGCATTGGTGTTTTTGAACCCGAAGCGGATTGCTATCCGTGATGGCTATCACGGTTGCCATGGTGTGATTAATGTGCATACTAAACTCACTGGCTTGAAGAAATTAGACCTCTACTGTGATCCCGAGGAACTTGAAGCAGGAGATATCGTTCATGTCGAAACACCATTGAATCCTACAGGCCAGGCATACAATCTCAAAGAATTCGCTGATAAAGCACATTCGCGTGGCGCTTTTCTGTTAGTAGATGCGACATTCGCACCGCCCCCTTTGCAAGATCCATTTGTCTGGGGTGCGGATATTGTATTGCATTCTGGGACTAAATATATAGGAGGACATTCAGATATGTTATGTGGGATCTTGGCTGTGCACCCACAGAGGGCGAAGGAGGGATGGTTTGAGACACTGGCTTCTGAAAGATTGTTTTTAGGCAATGTTATGGGAAATATGGAGGGGTGGTTAGGGATAAGGAGCATCCGGACACTAGAAGTGAGAGTTGAGCGGCAGTCATTTAATTCAGGGAAGTTGGTGGCCTGGCTGGATGCCGCACTATACCCGGAGAAAAATCATGAGATTGTTGTGCCTGCGGAGATGACGAAATTAGTGCAGCAAACTATTGGGAAAATCGAACATGCCAGTTTACAGAAAGAAGATATCAGTGATGGGTGGTTGTTGAACCAGATGCCTAATGGATTTGGGCCAGTGTTCTCTATTACTATGACGGAACAGAACTTTGCCAGGAGGTTGCCAAGTAAATTGGATCTGTTTCATCATGCAACTAGCCTAGGTGGCGTGGAAAGCTTGATCGAGTGGCGGTCGATGACGGATTCAAAGGTCGATACAAAGCTTCTACGTGTTAGTATTGGGATTGAAGGGTGGGAGGACCTGAAAAACGATTTGTTAAAGGGTCTAAAAGAGCTAGTTAGTGAAATTTAGAGATGAATGTGAAATTTTATCCCCTTTTATCTGTCCATGATCGGTAAATATTGTGGGCTCACAAAGAGTACTGCATAAGTAACCTTGATTTATCCTATTTATATCCAAGCAAAATAGGATAGATGAGTCTAAAGATTAGTTCAAAGTGGGCAGTTTCGTTGTGCTTGTTCTCCAGAGTGTTTATGAATTAGAACGTTTCGTTAATCTCTTTGAATCAGGGTTGCCAGTAAAATAGGAGCATGTGACGAAATATATCCTCCCCCTTTTTTTCTCTCTTTATTTAGAAGAGGACAGCTATGTCCTGTCGACCCCCATTAATAATGCAAAGCAGTTGACACTAAATACTAGCCCCAGGAATCCCATCTCTGTTATGGTTTCTTTATTTCGCGAGTGGTAGATTTTACTTATGATAATAACAAGAGGGGGGTCATTGAAAATCATGATGACAAGAATTAAGCGAGGAAATACTACTGTACTACTATACAAGCAAACTCACATATAGGCCAGGTTCAGGGGAGGCTCATCTCGGTTACAGTTCAGAGCGATCTATCGAGCTTGTTTTTGTCAATGTTATTTCTCAGGCTTGGTGACGTCGAATGCAGGGCTTCTCAAATTGAGAGTCATGCACGCATGGTATTTCTGGGTGAATCCCATGGTTGGGTTGTCATCGTGCTTCGGCTATGGATGCCGTAGGGAGGGATGGAAATGGTATCCCTGCTGAGCTTGCAGGCCAGCCTGCCTCTTCGGCCATCATAGCGAGTTAGACCAGACCTGTCGTTCTAGTTCCTGTCATAGAATTGACATTTTTGAGGCAGGCACACTTTTTTTTGGTCAAAGCTGAGTTGCCGTACTTAACACTTGGAGCACTAGAGATGGCATAGTGTCCTAAGATGGAATGTTGATCCGCAATGATGACGGCCATGAGATTTAATGGTTGAGTATAATGGTATATAAGAGCAACGCCTTCTATCCATACAGACTGTGATCCCACCAGTTTATTCTCAACAATAGCAGTCCCTTCAATCAATCTCTTCAGCACTTTGCGTCACGATCAATTAGCAAGCATCATGAGAGTACAATTTCTCAGTGTCGTTGCACTCAGCTGCCTTTCCCTAGCCAGCCCGGTCGTGGACCGTCGTGCAGATGCCGTCAGTATTCTAACCGATCTGCTCGCCACTGTCAAGACCTACACTAGTGCGATAAGTAAGTCAAGGCCACTCCCCTAGGCAAGTTGAAGACTAATCATTTCGCCAGATGCAACCCTCTCACCTCTCACTCCCCAATCTTCGCTTCTTGACAAGGCCGCTGCAGTGACTGAGATCGGGACCTCCTTCGCCTCCATCACAGAAGCACTCAAGTCTTCCACCGATTCCATCACAGCCCTCACACCCGGGTGCTCCAACAAGCGTAGCGTTTCAATAGGAAGCACAACCTTTGAAGCAATTTCTGAACCGAAGACAAAGCGTCAACTAGGTATCACCGTCGCAGTTATTTTGGTTCTAATCATTACTGAGATATTCGCGACTATTACTGCTGCAGTAGCTATTTTGGGATTGGGTGTTCTTCTAATATTTTTGAACCCGTTGACAGGTGGACTGGGGGCGTTGATCCTAGCTGTTGAGTTGTTGGTTGATTTTTTGTTGATAGATGTTATCATTATTTTGAATACATTGTTGACGGGGTTAGCCTTGACACTTGGTGGGCTATAGACTGGTTACGATATACATAAGTCAAGGACGATCCGCTCTCAATATAAAATGTCATACCGTAAAGAAGTTTGTTTCTAGTCATTACATACACCAGAATAATAATAATTCAATGATGAAAGACAACTACAATACTCGCATATCGATTCTTCATTATTATAATTAGCCAGATGGGTTCGAAGATGATGGAAGGTGGCGTTATTCAAGCTCATGCTAAGCTTGCGAACAAAACTCGCGAGATGTTTTCAGACCGGTAGTCGAATACGGTTCTGGCTTTGGGTCAGCAACTTTCCGGTATAAAACCATTAAAAATTCATACTAGTTCTTTTTCGCTTGGCAAAGTTGTTGATCGCACCATCAATTTACCTCCAATTTCATATCAAAAATGCTAACTGATGTCAGGGGCTGATATGATTCATGGGAAGTACTCTCCACTGAAGAGAAATTTATCCTCTGAAGGATTCGCCGCTGGTTGCGAAATGCAATTCAACACGAATGTATGATGTAAGAAACTCCAACTATACTATAAAAACACCGAATACTACTTACTAGAAGCCTTAAAATTGAGTGGATCTGAATCATAATTATGACACTAATAACCCCACAGGTATCCTTAAGGAAAAAGAATATCCCTAAAGAAGCTTTGGAGTCTAATGAAGCACTAGAAACAGGCTGATAGATGCTCAAAGATAACGGACTATTCGTTGTCTCGGGCAGTACGACTCGTTATGGAGACAAATAAGATGCTGAGCATTGTCAAGAAGAGTTGGATGAAAGGACTGGATGATATTTACGAGGACAATGATGACGCTCGATATACAGTATTATCTATTCACATGCGGCAATTGGATAGTGGCATATAATTGATAATCCCTGGTCTGCATAGTTCTACAGTGATACTAACTGCCTTGTTCTGTAGATTCTCTTATGTTTGGGGGAAATTAGGGGTCCTGTCACCAAACCAAGAAGGTCCCTTCTTGACTATGTGGCGCAACAGCACTTCCTTATTATCAGGTCGATGGCCTAGAAAGAAAAAGAGCATACATTAGTTCTTTAAACTCAATTGACAAGGAGTAGGGGAAAACTCCCTTGTCACCCGCTTCCTCCCCCCTTCCACAAACGAAAATCCTCCCTCACCCAAAAATACCCAGTAGCCCGTAAGCGTATCACAGCTATCAAATTCACGAACCGGAACTAAATGAAAAGAGAAAGAAAACCATGCCAAAGGACATCGAGCTATTGTTGCTTGGCGACAAGAGGCACTGTAATATACGTCGAGAATTTACGTTGTTTCTCACTTTGGTGAAGCAATATTGTTCAGTATATGGTATTTCAATTATGGTATTGGGTATTTCATCGGTAATATAGTAGCGCTGAAGATGCTATCCATCATTTTTATGATACATATAATACATATCTTGATAGATGTTGTATATAATACACTATTGTTTAGTACATGCGACTCTTTCTGGAATTTGGTCTGAGATTACTACTTGCCAGAGTCGAGTTATGACAGTGTAGTGAATGTGATTTACACACATAAGAGCAACCAAGTGACTGAAGCTTGGTGGTCCTAATGTAAGGTATGCACGATTTGTGTACTATCTCGCTTCTTATCCATCCTCAGGCGTAACAGCGGGAGGCTCGCCATAATGCCCAATAGACTTAACGTTAATTGTCCTCGAATAGGTATTAACATCCGTCAACACAACATTAAGTGTCATTCCCTCCACAATATTATCCGTTGTCCAGTCCGGAATTTCGCACTCCGCTTCTGCATGAAACGTCTGCAAGGTCCCATTTAAAGTTCCCTTCCTAGGATGCACAGTTCGAACGACGAATGGCATCACAGTAGGAATCTCACACTCTTTGTAACGCCAAGCTCGGAAAAGGAATTGGCAGATCCAATGCCTGTTTGTTTGTCTCTGGGCATAGGCTATGAGCCGCTCTCTGGTATCGAGACGAGGGAGGAGGGCCTCGACTTGAGCTTTTGAGAAAGGAAGGAAGTCTGTACTTGTGTTCCCGATCAGTGATTTGCCAGTCCGATTCTCTTCCATGATGGCAGCTTCGACTTGATAATGCAGTAGAAGATCACTGAAGCGGCGGAGAGGACTGGTACATCTGGCCATCATGTCAACTCCTATGTTGGCGTGTGGTCCAGCCGTTGAAGATGGCTGGATTGGGCCAAGAAATTGAAGGTAGGCTTTAAGTTTGAGCTCATCCATAGTGCCATCAGGATTGCGCTTTGCTAAATCGTGTGTACGGAAGTACTCCATTGGGCTCAGTTTATGAGGATTGCGCGGCGTAACTCGAAAGGGAACTGGAATTCCTCGCTCATCGCACCATCGAGCAGCCACTTCACCAGCTACTAACATAAGGGTTTGGACGACATTGGTCTCCAAATCTATTTTATGACTTGCCTCTACTTCAGCATCCTCAGTGGTAATCTGTATGGACGGGTCGCCTGGGAAGTCTAAACTGTGGAGTTGCGTCGTTGAATGCTTGCTTGGTTCGAAAGGAGTGTCTCTAAACGATACCTCAAACTTGTTAGACAAAGCTATTGGGGTAATGCCACCTAGCCCTCCCTTCTTTTTCAGCTGCTCTGTTCGGGCCGCACTAATTTGGTGCAGCAGCTTGAGCTCTCTCATATGCTGGTCCGAAAGATCGTGAAGGTTATGCATAGGTCGAGATGCGCCTTGAGGAGGAATTTCTGTGCCCACCGTGCGTACTGTAGTCCGCTGCTTAGGTCCTCTCTCCGTAGTGGCTTCCTTGACAATATCTGAAGTCAGATATACAACATTGTGAACGGTACCCGGTGTGACTGCGTAGTGCAGAATTTCTCCATCCAGGTTCATTCTCGCGCTGAAGGTCAGGCATGGTTTGTCTGGAGCTAAACTAAGGCGCGACTGAGCTTCTGTCCTTGATAACATGGTGGATACACGTTCGGGCATATATGTCGTGGAAATAGCATGTTCAGCGTAGAGGTAGGCATCGCTACCCATCTCCAGATGCGCAGCAGGATCTGCAACATGAATATGTACCCAGAACTCGTCGGAGACATCTGTCGGCTCAATCGAGATGGCATCATCGATTTCGTGAACAGACACGTCGTCAATACAATAAATAGGAAGGGTTTTCCAATCTTTTCGAAGTCCCTTCAAGATGTCATCTCGATATCCCTTATTGATATCGAGAACTGAAGATTGTGTTTGAAGTCTTCGGCCAGTATGCGGTAGTCGAACCTCATACGCGCTTCGGTTTTCCCAGGGTGGTATGATTCCTATTTCTTGCAAAAATGTCCAGGCAGCATTTTTATCGAGATCAATACCGTTGTACCGATCTACGCAGCGTAGTATGGTAGATGCCAAGCCGTTCAATGTTGACCCGAGACTGACTGAATCGAGTGCTGCCCATGATTCGAGAAAACAAACTATATGTCCAGGGTAGTCAATTTCGGTAGGTGGAGTGAACCGATCCATGCTATCGGTTTCAGCATTAGATATTAGTGATCCAATCTGCCCATCCCTAAGAATTCGCCCATCATCGGTCTGTATTTTTGATGGTCCAATAGAGCCGTGAGTTGTGAACTCTCTTTTTTTCCGACTGGCATCAATTAGTTGTCTTGCCCGACTTGCAAATCTCTCAAGCCTGGAATGATTTCTCCTTTCCTCCCCGGAAACTTGTGTTGTTTCGATCCGTTGATGTTCTCGCACTATATCCTTCACTACGCTTATGCTAAAGGCTTCGTGCGCTGAGTTGATTTCATACTCGCCACCCCATCGAAGAGTGCCTCTGGTTTGTACACGAAATCCAATATCATGGCTAAGAAGAGAACGATGTAGGGCATAAAGAACAGGCTTGGGAAAGTCTCCATTTGGGAGCCTTTTTATATGTTTGGGGAAAACTGCATCAGCGATTTCGCTCAGAGTTGCATACTTGAATGCGTTTTCGGCTGCAACATGGGTATGGACACTATCCAAATACAAGGAAGAATCTGCAAATATAGAGTCGGCCTCGTCCCAAAATGATAACATTTTTAGGACCAGATGCTTTCCGGTATCTCTTGGAACGTTCTGTGGTAAATTCTGGAGGACATCCTCCATTGCTTCTGGCACATCTGATGTAGGAAGATGCTTGATTAATTCGATGAGCTCTTCAGGTTTGACAAACCCTGGGACATAAAACCTGGCTGCTTTCGATCGTCGATGAACCCACTTGCCACTCATTGTATAGAACTGAGACTGCGTATCGATCTCACGGATGTATAATGCAAGTTCAACCTGTTGGCCGTCGAGACTCCTATCAATGCTGTGTCAGTATATTTCACAGATTATAGAATAGAAAGAACGCACGCTATTTCCACCAAGTCACCCGGCAGGAGGAAAACTCGGCCTGTGCCAACGTCGAGTAGATCTTCACCATTGGACACAGTGTTAAGTATATCTGATCTATTGTCTATGGGATCTACCTCGAAATTCGTAGTTTCCGACTCCATAATGTTTCCAACTTGTCCGGGCTCCCACTCGCTGGGAAGAGTCGATATAATCTGATTACTTGCTCCCTGTTGGGCCTCCCAGTCTCGCAGGCGCTGGCGAATATCTCGAGGCTTTGTAGTTGCAAGTATTTCATCTGAAGTAGTAGCCAAACTCGAGCTGGACCTCTCCTCTACGCTTGCATGATTCTGCAGCTGCTATTAGCGATTTGCATATATAATTTAATCTCCCTGATAACTTACAGAGATCTTCGAAGTGCTGAAATGCCTGACTGCAGGTCTTTCTCTCGAGGTGGTTGTCGCATCTCTACGTATAGTTTTGCTCGAAGCAGGGAAGGGATTAAACTTCTGCTGGCGACATCGCCAGCATACAAATGACTGCCCGGCGTGACTCTTGAGCCGAGAAGATCGCAGCATTATATACAGTTCCAATGAACTGGATCTCTAATTCATCAATAGGAGAAGAGTGACTATACCGTTCAGCTATATGGTGAATTGGCATTGGATTGACGCGAAACACTTTTTTGTGGAGCACGACGGATCTCGGGATCACGGGCGGGGCGCTTGTTTGAAAATATACTTGGGCTCACGAAAAACTTGCTACTTTCTCTAACAACGGCCATTTTAGACTTGATTCAACTAATTCGACATCTTCAACATATCGAGCATACAGTTGCTATACATGCGCGTAAGTCCTCATCTTCTTTTGTATACTACTTAGTCTGGCCTTATTTATTATGATGAATAAAAATGCATGTATTATCCGAATGGCTTAAGCCATGATGCGGATTAAACTACCAAGATCTCTGAAAGAAAAACTCCTATATCAGACTGTCCTCCGATTTGTATCTGGTTCTACAGGTTGCTAACTCGTTTTTCTTAAGCTTCGGGACTTTGTTGTCCGCAATGGCAGCACCTTCGCAACCACCTAAGGGGCATTTTACTATCTTATACTTCGCATCAGCCAGTTCGCACACGTCAAAAGATTCCGAGTTCTTGCAAGCACCTCTTCCTATTTCCAAACTATTCGAAATTCTTGATGCGCGGTATGCAGGAATGAAAGCGAAGGTGTTGGAAAGTTGTATGGTCACACTGAACCTCGAATATGTCGATGTGACCGAAGCCACTTCGGATGCTCAGGATACAATTATCAAAGAGGGTGACGAGGTTGCAATCATTCCTCCCGTAAGCTCAGGCTGAAATGATTTTCGGCCGTCACGTTCGATGCGAGATTCACGAAATCTGCCACGGTATGCTTAGAGTAAACAGAATCCGCAACCCATAGCCCGCTCTGTATGTCACAGCTGCTCTAAAAATCCTCTGAGAAGTCTCGGCAGTCTAAGATTTCTTTTCAGACTGATTGTCAAGTTTCGTTTCTGCATTTTCTCAGCCCAACAACAGGCTTTGCTCCGTTTGATCGTCTTGCACTGTTCTATCAACCAACACCAGCCGCAACTTCCACCATCCTACTCTCCGAGCCTTCCATCGTCCAAGGATCAATTTTACAGCCTTAATAGTAGCATTGAACAACACTATGACCACCAAGGTTGCACATATGGATATAACACACGCCTGGATTCAAAAAAGGATAAGTCAGCTTGTGTTGGCAAATAACACACGAGTTAAAATTGTCTCTCCTAAATGGGCCTCTTGCACATTAATCGACCGTCAAGTTATGTTCCTTAGGAGTCAAGCAAATAGGGGAACAACTAGGAAAGTAAGTCCACCAACCAAGAACGTGATGGTAGAAATGCGAGGTCCCAATGGATGAGTCCTCAATTCCCATCTTTCGGACCAGAGCGGGCAGATATCTGCATTGAATATTGGGGCAAGAATATGTATTTTGGCAGTGTTCGGCACGCATGTTGAGGACTACTGGTGTCAATGAGGAGACATGTAGAATATGGAGTATAGGCTTTACTGTTGGGCACCAGCTGCATGGCCCCTTTCCCACGCAAGACCACCCATCTTGAATTGGCCAACAAAGGTGTAGAAGATGATCAAATGTGCTATTGTCGTGCTTCTGGATATCGAAAGTAGTGTGAACAGGCATCAGAGGTATCGGTGAATGCCTCTTACCTCCTATGTCTAGCATGTCTTACAAAGATGAACGGCTACAATGATACAATAAAATGTTTGCGAATTCAGATCTAGGATAGTCCATCCGGATATTATGATGAGCCTGGAGGAGCCTCTTGGAGAAAACTGTCAGAGAACCCAATCTCCACACAAAGTACAGAGTGCTACATGAACATTTAGTTGCTGGTGCTGAGGATGCAAATGATGGGGGGAGGTGGCTCGTTTTACGTAAGCAAATAATTTTTGAGCAGTTCTTGGTTAAATGAAAGGTTTCTTCGTATCGTGGGCTTCAACAGATTTGCAGTCGATTGACAAGGTGTAGATCGACCTTCAACTATAGATATTCACAACTGGCCCTCATAGTCCATGCCCATCCCTTTCCCCTGAGCTTGCGTCTACAAGCCAGAAAACTACACCTCACCTGTAGGGAGGGCTGGCTATCTGGGCTGGCTATCTGGGCTGGCTATCTTCCAATAATCCCCACCCTACGTACCAACGGTCTTCGAAACGCCGTCTCGCCGACACACCTAACCTATCTTACCCGAAGCAAAAGGTCGGCGCTGGTCGAGATGTCCTTTAACATCGATCCAGCACTCAGAGCTTCCTCAAGCAACAACTCCTCAGCTCCTAATCCCCGCAATATCTCCCCAGCGCCTCCACAAGCTCAATATCTTCCAGTCCAGACTGGCTCTGCTCCTACACACATATTCCCCAACACCCCACAATCCATTAACCACGCTACAGACCATGACGAGCACAGTGGGATTGACCAGGACGGTACGCAAGACGGCGGTCCAAATGACCCCAAGAGGCCCAGAGCGTGTGAGGCATGTCGTGGGCTGAAGGTTCGCTGCGAGCCAGACCCAAACAATCCAGATGGGCCATGTAAACGATGTGCCAAAGCAAATCGCAATTGCGTAATAACGCAGCCAAGTAGGAAGAGACAGAAGAAGACCGATAGTCGAGTGGCAGAGCTCGAGAAGAAAATCGATGCATTGACGGCTACTCTGCAAGCAAAAGGGGCTAGCGGTAGAGCTGACTCGGCAGGAATGAATACTCAGAACCGTATGCAATATCCGCAATTGAACAATGGTGGATATGCTGCTCCATTCACTGTCCGGCCAGAACGAGGTTCGGCTGAATGGCCAGGGTACAAACCAACTGCACCTCCAATGGTTGTCGCGGGTCAAAAACGGAAGCATGTTGACAGCAGAGGTTCCATGACACCGGATACACGATCTCCTACAGTTTCAGGACATGCCAACGCCACCACGATCTCCTCCGCGTTTCCTCTCCATGATAACATTTCGAAGTCAGCACCACAGGCGGTTAAGGCTCCTCAGGCACATGAATATCGCGATGCGGATGTTATAGATAGAGGATTGATCACCGCCGAGATGGCCACTCAAATGTTCAACTGGTATGTTGAGAAGATGGCGATCCACATGCCTGCTGTGGTATTTCCTTATGGCACAACTGCCGCGGAGGTTCGCAAGACGAAGCCTACTTTGTTTCTATCCATCCTAAGTGCGAGTTCTGGGATGAACTATCCTGAGCTGCAGAGAACGTTGACGAAAGAGGTTATGAGCATTTATGCAGAGCGAATCATCACCAACGGAGAGAAAACTTTGGAGATTATACAGGCACTACATGTTAGCACGCTGTGGTATTGGCCTCCTGAACATTTTGAGGAGCTCAAATTTTATCAGCTGATCCATATCGCTGCGGTCATGGCCATTGATATTGGTATTGGGAAGAAGTCAAAATCACTAAAAAATAAGAACATGAATTCGGGACTTTGGCGAGATCACCCTTGGAGAAAAACTCCATACCCTGATCCTGAAAGTATCGAGGCTAGAAGAGCCTGGTTAGCCTGTTATTTCCTATGCTGCAATGCTGCAATGGGATTGCGTCGCTTAAATTTAATTCGCTGGACCCCGTTTATGGCCGACTGTTTGAGTGTTCTTGAGAATTCACCTGAAGCTGCCCAATCCGACAAAACACTCTGCCAGTGGGTTCGTAGTCAACAAATTGCAGAAGACGTTGGAACTCAATTCTCAATGGACGACCCTTCAGCCTGTGTAAATATTGCGGATCCAAAAGTACAATATGCTTTGAAGGGATTCGAGAGAGATATAGAGAGGTGGAGTAGCCAGATCCCACCAGATGTTCAATCACGTAAGTCCCACCATCCAAAAAAACATTAACATAAATTTGTCAAAACCTAATAACGCCCTAGCCGCCTTAGCCATGACCATGCACGTTGTAAACCTGTACACGCATGAAGTTGCTATACACGCCGATCACAACCTTGACCCATACTCCGAAGAACCTAATGGCCCGCCAACAGAACCTCTTTCACCTGCCCACATTGACGCTCTCTCTACTTGTTTAACATCTATTGATGGTACATTTGAGCTTTTTTTGAAATTTGATGTGGAAACAATCAGATGTTTTCCAGTTGCACACTTCATTCGTGTAGCATATGCTGTGGTTGTTCTCATCAAAATGTACTTCGCAGCTGCAACCCCTAACAGCGAGTTTGGAAAAGTGATTAACAAGGACAACATGAAAGTTGAATATTATCTGGATGGCCTGGTGTCTCTTTTCAAAGCTAGTGCAGCGCAAGACAAATCTAGGCCATCCGCCAAATTCTTGATGGTTCTCCTTATGTTAAAAACATGGTTTCATCGACAACGGGAACATAGACCTCCTTCCGAGAGAGAGGCTTCATCTACAGCACCACCGTCCAGACATGGAGCAGTCGCAGAAACGTCCAAGGCCGCCAACCAAACTCCTACACAACGTCATGGACAAAACCCTGGGGGGTATAGTCCGGCGAATACTCCTCTCCAACTCTTGAGCGAAGTTGCAACAGGTAACTCGAGAGTACATCCTCGGCCGGAGAGCGCCAACAATCATCTCGGGGCCTCGAATTCTGAGTGGTCTTCCTTCAATGAACCGCCGCTGCAACAAACTGCTCAGGGAGTGTATAACAATGGAATGATAGACCCTTCGTTGAATATGGATATTGCGTATACTATGGGAGACGGGTTTGAGCAGGCTATGGGCATGACGCTTGGAGGTAATGATTTTGGTGCTTACTTCAATGATGATCCGTTCCTTGGAAGCTTGCTAGATAGTGTTGGGAGCGCGCAGAATTTTGATGGGTTTTAGACTAAGGATGGGACTTGGCTGGCTGTTTGCACAACAAAGTACTTTATATCACAGGATGAGGAGTTGCTATACCAGGATCTATTAATATTCTAGAAAGTGGCTTCAAAGGAGATCAAAATCTCCTCAACATTGCCCATACCTCCGTGCTATAGCTGGCCATCCAATCTATTTCTTCGTCTATACACCATGTTAGCATTTCAACAGAGGGAACTCTGCAACCAAAGAGTAGCCTTCGAATACTATTTGCAGGCCACCTTTTTATTTGGAATAGTAAGGGAATTCGTACGAAATACAAAGCTAAATTTATATCCCATTATAAACTAAGTTAGGTACCTCTCAACTCGGGTAATCACCCACTTGGCTCGGCAATCCAAACTCTCCCCCCACTCTCAACCTGCTACCCCGCGAGAGATGGAAGTCTTTCAGTATAAAGCCATTAAAATCTCTCAATAAGGAGTGTTTCAATCATTCAGCAGTCTTGGGAATTTCTTTGCTCAGTAATACAATATGACAAACACAACAATTCCAACAGTCCCTGGTGGGAAGAGAATTGTGAGTTGAAAACCCGACCTATTAAAATAGGGTCGCAGAACTAACGATCGAAAACAAGGTGTTCACAGGAGGATCAGGTAAAGCTGGTCGTCACGCTATTCCATATCTTCTTTCTCAAGGCCACAAGGTATTGAATTTGGATCTCGTGTATGCACAAAACCTCTGTATTCCTATATTTTCAGTATAATTTCCATGTGTTGGTAATTCGCTAATACTTACACTTCAGACCATTTCCAGATACTTCTACGGATGTATATACACTTAAAACAGATCTTACCGACTCAGGCCAGGTGTTCAATGCCCTAACATCTCATCTAAATATGAGTGGTTACTCGAGTGGACCTTTACCGGGACCTCCTGATGTTGTTATACATTTTGCCGGTTAGTTCTGCACAATTGGCAAGCAAAGAGATGTATAGCTGATTCGACGCTTAGCTTATGCCTGTAATATGCTTGTACCAGATTCAGAGCTCTTTCAAGCGAATGTCAGAAGCACATACAATGTTGTCGAAGCAGCTTGTAAACTCGGTGTTAAGAAGATAATAATAGCTTCATCCGAGACAACTTATGGAGTTTGTTTTACACAGGGGGATTCGGATTATCACTCCTTCCCTCTGGAAGAGGACTATGACGTTGATCCTGAAGACTCGTATGCTTCCCTCTCCAATAACAGCCAAGTCAGAGTTTGAGGTTAACATTGACGCCTTGCTAGCTATGCACTCTCAAAGATCTGCGGCGAGAAAACTGCCCGTTCCTTCGCCCGTCGATTCAAAAATGATATCTACGCCCTCCGCATCGGCAACGTGGTCGAGCCCCATGAATACGAGCGTGATTTCCCAGGCTATATTTCTAACCCAACATCCCGGAAACGTAACGCATGGAGTTACATCGATGCTCGTGATTTAGGCCAGATTTGTGATTTGGCGATTAAGAAAAGTGGCTTGGGATTTCAGGTTTTTAACGCGACGAATGACACGATCACAGTGAATGGGACGACAAAGGAGTTTCTGGAGAAGGCCTGTCCCAATGTCAAGCTGACGAGGGAGATGGGGGAGTTTGAGGCACCGTTGAGCAATAGGAAGATTAAAGAGGTGTTAGGATTTAAGGATGTGCATGATTGGAGAAAATATGTTAAAGTATAGTTGTTGATTGTATAGAACTTCATGCCTGTCGGTGGAAATCAGGTTCTTTGCCTGCATCTGTGCGGATAAAAATAAATAGTCGGAGCGTTTGTAAGGAATAGACTTCTGGGCTGTTTTAGTCATCCCTTGGTTAGGTCCAGTTATAGATGCCCAGTGATTTTGCTCTGGAATGGATCCGCGAATATGGTGGAATTTCCCTTGAACTAGAAATTTTTCACCTTTCTCATCTTTCCAGCACCCATTATAACAAGTGATAAATACTTTTTTATCTTCAAGGACAATATAATAGGTGCTAGAAAGATGGGAATGGTGAATTGATGGGTCACGTCATAAAATCTGAGGACCACCTCTCGCCTCAAAGCCTTGAGAGCAAACCGTGCCCTATCATAATCAGTCCAGTGACATTATTAAAGCCATAGATGAGGTTTCCATTAGCGAAATAGCGTATCACAATCTACATTGATATGTGGTTATCAGAAATGGACGGATTATTGGGTTCAAAGATGCGCTGAGGCTACTGGGAAACATCGGATGGTGCGAGTTGCTATAGCGAAGACAAGATGCTTCCATTGGCTATTCTAAAGTGATCTCTTTCCTTTGCAATCGGCTCTACCATGCAATCGGCCTTCTTAAGTTCCGGAGCCCAACAGAACCAAACGCATTCATTCATCTCATGCGTACTTTTCGCCTTATCCACATCAACAAACCAAGAGAAGGGGCTTGTCTGTGGTAGGAGTTACTGGAGATGTCAAAAGGCATAGCCTGCCCCCAAATTACAACTAACATGCCCGGAGATCTATAAGCGCGTCGCTCGAGAAATACTCCTAGTTGCGGGATAGGTATCTCGAGCTTCACTCCTTCTGTGACCTCTTGAAATATATTAGAGGGCTTCCTACATGTATTGTAGGACTTGTCAATTTGTGAAGGATTCAAGCTCATTTGAGCAAAGATCCTTGGATAGTCTGTCTGGTTGCTTTCTAGGGAGAATTGTTGCTTTAAGTTCTGATACGTGAAAGTGGTCCCTTCTGCTGTGCCACAAATTATAAACCACATCTCATAATAAACTGCTTGTTTGATGGTAACGTGACGATGTTTGTCGTAAAATCACACATGCGTGATAGGAACCTCCATGTTAGAAACACAGGTGCTCTCTTGGCAGCAACGGTGATAAAGAAACGTACATGGCGCCTGGGCTCAACGGTTTTGCCCTATTGCCAGTACGAAAGTCTCCAGTATCCTTCAAGATGTAATGGAGGTTCCACTGCGGAGCTCAATATGTTAATATTTACTCATGGCTCCTGGAGGATAGACAGAGCAGGGCCAACAAGGTGCTGACTGCCTGTTATCAGAGTTTGCATGCCGTGGTCATAATCGCCGAGCTTCTCTGCTCGCTTAAGAGCTCCATTGATGTATGGCTCATATGCAACGATTGATTCAGGATAAACTTCTTGCCAAACCTTCAAGAACAAATCTCGAGCTTCTTCAGATCGAGCTCTAGTAAATTCTAGATCTATACTAAAGTAAGCAAGCATAAAATCCAGGGTAATCATTGCTAAACAGACCATTTTTGTTGTTGAGAGAATCCTTATCTCGCATGTATGATGTTACGATAACATGTCGAATTTTAGTGCCAGCAAAAGAGTTTGCCAGACGTCTGATGACAGCTGCGGCATCTCTTGCATCTGTGATCATGCTAAAAATTAGAATATTCGGATAGTTTGTAGGTTTATCCCTTAATGCATGTTAGTGTCTTCAATGAAAAACCATGGAAAGTCATACCTTTTCAGTCCTGAAGCCTCTATGAACCATCCCGCAGCTACACTTACACTCATCTCATTATGTGCACTGTCCAAGTACCATTGATGTTTGCCTTTTACCACGATTTGAAATCGCCCAGGCCAGGAGAAGTTTTGGATTCCTTGGGTAATATCAGACCTGCTTAAGCGATATTTGAGATCTTTGGAGAAGGGTACTTTCTTTAAATAGGCATCCACAACAGCAAGTGCTACCGTGCAATTTATACGCTGGACTTCTGGCTTCAGCTGTACAGCCTGCAATAACTCGCTGGGGATGTTATCGTCCATATTTGGGACTTGGAGACGATTCCCCTGGGCCGCTGCTCGCTCCAACAACACATCAAATGCTGGGGATTTTTGCTTAGCTGATATAGACGCCGCTCCGGGTTTGAATATCCCGCCCTTATGCCACGCAATGCTGTCTATCGTCGAACCCAGCTGCTTAACGTGATCCAATCCCAGTGTCGTGATAGCTGTCACACATGGTTTCTGGACGATATTTGTGGAGTCGTATTCTCCACCATGGTGTGCCTCAATTATCGTGGCATCCACGCCTTCCTTGATGAACGTGTGAAATGCAAGCAGGGCAAAAAATTGTAAGTAACGTGGTCTCAGTTCAATCTGTCTTTGATTACCAAATGATAATACATCATCGACCTCAAAGACGTATTTCACAAAAAGATCTCTGGGAAGCGGCTCGAAGTTTATTCGAATCCTCTCTTCCGGGTAGACGAGATGTGGTGAAGTGTAAAGACCAACTTTTGACGGGAAGCTTGTTCTCTTGCTGTGTGCCCTTAGAAAAGAATCAATAAATGCACATGTTGTTCCTTTCCCCTTCGTGCCAGCTACATGAATCACATTTAATCTGTCAACTGTTGTCATCTACGCTTTCAAGTCAGCATGACTCCAGCAAAATAAAAACACAGCTTGATTATTACCGAGTGGCCAAGTTCGCCAAGCCACTCTTTCATTCCCACTATACTGGGCGTTCCTTTGAGATCTGGTTCATTTTCACTGTATCCACCAACTAGTCCAGGAAGGGCATTCTTTGGCTCGATATTTGGTCTCTGTGGACGACGCTTCAGCTCCAATACCTCTATGGCTTTCTGAATCCAATTAGACATGTCAATCAAAAGGTTCCTTTGGTTCTACCTGATAGGTTCTATCTTGAGATTTCACATACATTATGAACCTGCTTGATGTCGGCCTCATAGTTCAGAGCGACTCGCAAGAAGGAACACTTGAGTCGAGGATTTGCGTCGTGAGGGTTTGAGACTCAACCGAGTCATAATGACTAATAAAAAGTTTATTAGCGAACACTGCATTTGTGTTTTCCCCGGATTGTCGCCAAGCATCTCATAACCTTAAACCAACGATCCACTTGAGAGCTTCGCATCAAACCACCACGCTACCCGAGACAATCCTACCAACATCATCACCAACAATGGCATCACCAGATCCCTCTGTGCCTCTCTTTCGTCCCAACAAAAAAAGGAGATTATACCGCCAACGCGCCGCTGACGAAGACGAAGAAGAGGACATCACAGCCATCCACTCCCCCCCACCACAAAGCCTCGATGAGCTGATTGCTTCAGCAAGTAGCAATGCAAACGCCGATGCCCTGTCCATGGCAGAAATTCTACGGTTACGGAAGCAGCGCAAAGCTAAAACTGGGATGGAGTTTCGCCCTACCGGTACCGTGCGAGATGAGGAGCAAAGGACCGTGAGAGAGAAAGAAGAGGGCGATGGACCTACTGCGCGATTCGCACCACAAACAGGCACGGTGGGCGATGTGAATAAGCATATGTGAGTCCCCCTTCGAAGCTTTAGACGGGTTTTTACAATTCTTGTGGAAGGAATGGTGACTGACGGAGCAAGGATGGAATACATAGATTCTGAATTAGCTAAGCGCCGTACTGCTGCAAAGCCGATCTCTAATGCACCCTCTGCGAGCGATGTATTTGTCAAAGCATGCAGCAATATGGAAGATAATAAGCTAGGAAAAGTAACACAGAGAGGAACTGGGAAAGAGGGGCAGAGGCAACCGGCTGCAATGGGGAAGCTGATGGAAATTGATCTTGGCGATGAGGCGCGTGATCGTAACGTCCAGTTGACCGAGAAAGCTAGACGTAAGCTGGAAGGTGAAAAAGAGATGGAGGATGAAGTGGCAAAAAAGCCAGTCAAGGTCAGATTGGGACCAGATGGGAAACCCTGGCGAAGCAAGAAAAATCGGAGAGGTAGTGATGACGTGAAGCGAGATCGGCTAGTGGAGGACATCTTACGGGAAAATAGACGTAAGGTTTCCATCTTCTATTCCCGCAACGTTTGCATAGCTAACTGTCGGCAGTTGAAATCTATGATGAACCACTACCAGAACCAAAGGTCAACGATGACCAGGCAGCGGATGATAGGATTGCCGAGGAGTTTAGGAAAGAGTTTATGGATTCGCAAAAGCAGAAGAAAAAGCCACTTCCAGGACCGCCTGCGAGCCGTAATCCAGCAAAGAGAAAAGAGGAAGAGGAGCTGAAGGGGCCGAAGCTTGGTGGAAGCCGGAGTGCAAGGGCGGCCATGAAAGAGGCAATGTCAAAGCAGGGAAAGAAGTGATGCCCTTACAACGCTGTGACCTGGAATTATGTGCTCATATTTCAATTGTGTCCGTAGCTTGGATCTTTCTAGCCATTGACCTATATTTGAACAAATATACTTATGTATGTTTAATTGAACTACTACATAGCCAAGAACAAAACATGTTATATGTGTACTAGTTTCAAGTTTCTTCGGTTCAAAACTCCAGTAGACTCCAGAAGCGCTTCTGTGTCTTGTTTATTCAATACTATCCAGCCAATGTGAGTCTAATATGAAGCCGGGGTCACCAATCATTCTTTTCTTCAACCGACAGTGGAATAACGTTGAACCGCTTTAGCCAAGATATGACGATGATTGAAGAACGCCTATCGACCGGCGTGATACTAACGGTGTCCTGTAAGTATCTTGTACAATTTAAATGCTACCCACTATTCTGGGCTGATTCTGCCACAGCCTTGTTCACATGTATTGGATCTGCTATCCTTGTAGTACTTGGCTCGACTTACATGGCTGCCACTCTTCCACTCCTAGCGCTAGTAGTCTATGGTGTGCAACATGTGTACCTTTTGACATCTCGCCAGCTACGTCTACCCGATTGAGAGGCTAGAAGTCCTCTGTACTCGCAATTCTTGGCAACCCTTGATGGTCTGGCTACAATCCGCGCTTTCGGCTGGGGAGAGGCCTCCAGAATCGAAAATCGCCGGCTACTTGATCAGTCACAGAGACCGGATTACTTCCTTTCATGAGACGATGGTTGACACTGGTACTTGATCTTGTCGTAGGGGGAGAGGCAGTTTTGGTCATCGGACTCGCTCTGAGCTTGCGACATACAACAAGCCCAGGTCTGTTGGGCGTTTCTATGAACGCAATACTATGTGAGTTTTTTTTTATTTCTTTTTCCTTTTTTCCTTTCGCCCTTTTTGCCATACTTAACAAACCTACTTACAGCACGCAGCCTTCAGCACCAACCTGGCATATCTGATCGCAGGGTGGACGGGTCTCGAAACCTCGCTGGGTTCCGTCGCCCGAGTGCGAGAATTCGAGAAATCTGTCAAGCTAGAAGCGAAGCTGGGAGAGAACAATATAGTGCCGTCCAACTGGCCTGCCAAAGGTGCGATAATCTTTCAAGACGTCACTACCTCTCATGAGTATGCCCAGTTTTTCAAAAGCTTTTCAACATACTAATCCTAGTAGTCTAAATACCATTGGAATCAAGGATGTTTGCCTTTTTATTCAGCCAGGCCAAAGGGTGGGCATATGTGGTCGGACTAGAAGGTAAGTAAATATTCTACATTTAGTAATCCATAGTTCAGGGCTTACTTAGTTCCAGTGGGAAGAGCTCGTTGGCCGGAACAATACTCAGGTTACTAGACATAGACAAAGGCACAATTCACATTGATGGAGTTGATCTTACAACTGTATCCCGTAGCAAGGTACGGGAGCGTTTGGTGGTCATCCCACAGGATACGCTCATCCTGTTGGCACGCTACGATTCAACCTTGATCCAAGCGGTCAAATATCTGATAGTGACATGTTACGGGCTCTGGATCGTATCGGCCTAGCACGATCTTCAAGGAGAGAGGCGACGTCCTGGATACGGAGGTTACTCCATCTTCTCTCTCTCGTGGCTAGCAACAGCTCCTCGGTCTATCAAGGGCCCTGCTGAAGCAAGGCTAGATCGTGATTCTTGACGAGGCAAGAAGCAATGTCGACTCGCATACAGATGAAGTTATACAGAGAGTCATTCGACAGGAGTTCTCGGGGCGCCCGATACTGACAGTTGCCCATAGGATGAACACTATTCTAGATTCCGATGTTATCGTAGTGATGGATGAGGGGTGTATTGCGGAGTCTGGTACCCCCCAGGATTTGCTCTACCGGGGAGGAGCTTTTGCTGTATTAGTCGGCAACAAAGGCGGTCCTGCCGCAGGCCAGGCTCAACAATATTAGCAACGCTTATATTACTTCTAAGATTGTAGTAATAGAGAGTCAGTGGTATTCCAACCTCAGCCTTCCCGATAGTTTCTACAGCATAAGTTTTTAAAATCTTGCCACAGCAGCAATCAATATAAACAAATTTTCATGGGCTACATTATTTCTAGTACTTTTGATTTCTCTCGTATTGAATTCTATGGTGTATTTGCGCCGTTCTGCCTCCACTACTTCAAACCTCCTGTCAATACCGAACACTCACGGGCTCCAAAAGGGTATCAAGCTTTCTGTTAACCAAGAGCGAGAAATAGCTAATGGGCAGAGGTAGTAAAGTATTGCATTGATTGTATCGAAGCGTTTCAGTAAGGCAAATGCGAGAATTCTGTGATTTTTCGTTGAAAGATAGTCGATTGTCTCATACAATGGGGCCACTAATCTAAGGAAGATGTTGCAACTCCGGCCAAATTTCTAGTTTGGGGGATTTCTTAAGTTCAGCAGGATGTCTCACGAATACTTCTGGTGGTAAAGCAGGCAGAAGTGTATTATATCCAGTTAGTTAGCTACAGAATCCATGCATATATATTTATAGTTAGAGGTAGATTTATACCCTTCTGCTTTGGGAACATGAGGTTATTCACCAGCCGCGACTAGCAAAACTTCTTTTTATAAGCCTTCCTATGGTCTTTTTATACGTTTTGAATTAGTAATCACGAAGCATATAATTGGGCGGTTGATGCGCCTCTCAGTATATATATGTCGTCATTCAGAACGTTCGGGGTATCCAAACAAATAACTTAAAGTGAATTAGTGTTGCAGGGGAGTACCAATGCATTCCATATCTTACATGCGACATGAATATGCCAATAAATTGCACATGCTTAATTACATCAATGATGAAATGGGCTCCATTACGTGAATAGTACAAAATTAGAACCAGGGATCACAGCCAGTGGATTCAGAAAGGCTCTTGAAGTGAGAAATGTGGGAAATTTAACCGACTATCAGTTCTTGAAAATCTAACCAGCCTTGATTTGATGTGTAAGACTATGATAATTATGAAGAGAAGTGTGGCTGACTACAAGGGAAGTGCCTGTTCTTGAGCAAAGATCGAACATGCCTTACCCGTTTTCAAGCGTACACTTTCGCGAATATTTTATGTGATCCTGGTGATTTTATGTGTCAAATAACCGGGCAACTTTCTTTAGACTAAGAAGCCAAGCATTAAAGACCGAGCGCGTTGTTGAATTACCAACACAACACTCTTGGCCAACTGCGACACAAATGTACTTAATAACAAGTGTTAGAATAACAAGTCTTCGGGTCCAAAGTCCATTATTATACTCGTTGAAGGACATAACAAAACGTACTGCCACAGACGATACGAGTTTTATATGATTCAATGATCGCTAGAGTAAGACAAAATTATTTTATATCGCAACACTCTATTTTTTCTTGGCGGAAAAAGAAACGGAAAAGAGCTTTTGAAAGCTATTATCCCCCATATCGCCAGAAAATCGGTCAATGAATTGAATGTTAACAGAGAGCTGCCCTCTTGACGTTATCCCCTTCCACCTTCGGCCGGCCCCCTATCTTCTCGTTTAATACTCAGTCTAGCAAGCGAATCTAAGCGAATCTAAGCGAAGCCAAGTGGGTTTATAGCTGGGATAGGCTGAAGAGTTTGCAGGGTTAGCAAAGATTTATTGGGGCCGGGCGTTCGCCGCGGCCGGGCCTCGAGCTTTGGACAACAGAAACTAGAGCTCCAAAATCTCTAGCTTTATCTCGAATATTTTTCTCTATATAGCTCTTTTTCTGAAGAGATTATCCCATCTGCTTTGCTTTGTGTTGGACGGTCTAATTGGAATCTCAAATCTCAACGTGAATAATAAGTAGTTGGTTATCTACGTCGGCCAAACATTGGAGGGACATTGACGCCATCAGCTTTACCCCGCCATCCATCCAAGCTCCAGAAAGCACGGCCTCGAAACCTCCGTAAACTTTCACCAACACAACCACCCAAAGCAAAACCAAGACCGCACCACAGTCTCCGTTCACCACAATGTCTCTCACGCGAATCAGCTCCTATGGTTCTCTTTCACCAGACCGAGGGCGATCACCTTCCGGTTCACCCCCTCCTCGCCAGCGGAAACTAAGCTTTAATCCCCTGCCCGGGGATTGGGATCCTCCAGCAGATCTCGTTCAAGAAACTCACGATCAGTCAATTAGTGCTTTTGAAGTGCCCAAAGCAAGAAGAATACGTATATGACCCAATCTCCTGTTACTGGGGATTTAATGCTAATTTTTCTCAAGTTCAGATAGTCATCGCAGTCATTTACTGTCTTTTCGCCGCTGGTATTGTCTTTGGATATGCTGCCCTCAAACCGGTGTTAATACGAGAGCATGTATACCGGGATCGATGTACACAAGATGAGCTAGAGCGCGGGGTACGGACATGCTTCGAGCAAGAGACACGGCTGAACTTGATGTTCACCGTTGCTGCGGTGGGGACCAATGTGGCTGCTCTGCCAATTGGAGCTATACTGGATCACTTTGGTCCTCGAGCCTGTGGTCTGATAGGAAGTGTTTTTCTCACAATTGGATCACTACTGTTTGCATTCGCATGGCAGCTACCCTTCGATGGGTATCTGCCGGGCTACTTCTTCCTTGGACTCGGTGGACCTTTCATCTATATCTCTTCCTTCCAACTCTCGCACGCTTTTCCAAAACACTCTGGACTCATTCTTGCTTTACTTACGGGGGCATTTGATTCCTCTAGTGCAGTGTTCTTGATT
>Ga0247734_1000174_pt1 | contig 58344 bp, 47 predicted proteins | sample UWRJL103311B2_FD_180933 | JGI IMG/M metagenome (GOLD analysis project Ga0247734, IMG submission 180933) | Plant litter microbial communities from Arlington Agricultural Research Station in Wisconsin, United States - UWRJ-L103-311B-2 | ecosystem: Environmental > Terrestrial > Plant litter >... | reverse complement strand
CCGAGCCCTCCATCCCAGGCTACCACGAACCCACCCCGCCCTTCCGCTGCGCCGGCCCGGAGTATTCCTGGGTGCACGGTTTCGGCCCGCTGCTGGTGTACATGGCGGCGTGCAACGGGCCCTGCGAAAACTTCGACCCGGGGAACAAGAAGGTCTGGTTCAAGGTATACGAATCCGGCTTCACGCCCGGGTTTGATGTGTGGGGCAACGAGACGTATGAGCGAGATCTAGCGACGAGCAGCGGCTGGAACCAGTTCAAGTACGCGAACGAGGGCTGGTCGATCACGATCCCGGGGGGGCTGAAGCCTGGGAATTATCTGGTGCGCCATGAGATTATCATGATCGAGCTGTTTCCGCCGCAGCATTATCCCGAGTGTGCGCAGCTGACGGTGACGGGGATGGGGGATAAGCTGCCGGAGGAGGAGTACTTGGTGTCGTTTCCAGGGGCTTATTCTTATGACGGTATGTTTGCTCATGCGTGAGATTAGGGAATAACGATGACTGATGTTTTTCTAATGTAGAACCGGGTCTTGCGGTTGCTGGTGATTTGTATTCACCAAAGGGTCACTCCACCAGGGTAAGTTCACTACTACCGAAATTCGGAGTCCTCGTCTAATACTTGCAGAATTACACCATCCCAGGACCAAAGTTGTGGACAGAAGGGAATGTTTAAAACCATCAAGGTTGCAGTAACGCCCACATTTTGTCACTAGGTAGTTTGGTCAGCCAGTGATCTTACGCCCAAGGTCCTCGCAACTCTGGCTAAGAACATATTTATTCTTTTGTAGCTATCGTTGTCAATTTATCTCCATCACTATGCAATATAAAAGACTTTTATCTCTGTTCCGCACCATATCTCAAAGATGAAAAAGCAAAAAGCTAACATGAAAATTCCCCTCTATATTTGATTAATTGTACTAGCAAGGAAGCATCGCAATAGAGCAGGAGTTGCTGGAATGATGATGACGATGATGGATGATACGATGATGATCGGATAGGATAGCGGGTCTTGAGAAAATGATTTAAGCGAGATGGCCCCTTTTGTGGGTAAGTGATGAGACCAGACCAGACGTCAGAGAAACCAGGATTACTTTTATCTTACTAAGATATAATAACATCATATTACAAAACGTCACTAGTACACAATTGAGACAAGTCCACGTGTGATTAGACGCGAAATATAACATCTCTGTGTGTGTGTTTTTGATATTCTCTTTTGATTATTCGATTGTCGAAGTTTGCTTGATTAGCTTTAGTCTTAATTGTGTAAAAAAGATCAAGCCACCCCCGCCCGCTATCAGACGCAAGGATATTCATAATCTCACATCTCACATCTCATATATTTCCCCCCCGTTCCCCTCCCATCCCTAAAAGAGCACAATCGGAAAAAGAAGACCACAAGGCGATATACCATTATCTGAATTATGGACGTCAAGCACTTGGGTGATGTGTATCGCAAGAAAAAGCCCCCACCATGCATCGCAAAAAGTTTAGATCGCTGAAAAACACAAAGACCTGTCCCAACCCTAGCTGTCATTTCCTTCGTTGTTTTGGAAAGAAGCTAGAGGATGATTCGTATACCCCAGGACTAAGCCTTGGTTCCAACGCCGTCTTTGCGCTCAGAACCTTTACGGCTCAACTCCTCTGCATTATATTTTTTCCATAACGCCGGCAAGTCCAGGTTCTTGTCATTTTTCTCCGTAATAAGACTCTTCAACCACTTGTTCTCAGTTTCTAAGGTGGCGATCCTGCTCTCAAAGTTCGCAACTTTGTCTGCCATTTCCTTGGCCGAGCGTTCGAGGGCTTGCTCACGCTGCTTCTTCTTGACGCGGAAGCGGGCGGACGCGGCGGTGTTACGACGACGTTTGTCTTCTTCGGCGGCTACACGGGACGCATCCTCATAAGATTCCGGGGACCCAGCTGCTTTGCGCTTCTCGCCAACGGGGGTGGAGAGCGAAAGGGAAGGGGACATGGCCGAGGAGGGCTCCGAGGAGTAGACATCAGTAGTTTGAATGGGAGCTGGGAGAGCATGGGCGCGTGTGGCTGCAGTTTCAGCGAACGTCTGGGTTGGGGTGGTGAAGTTGAAATCGTTGAAATCGAAATCGGCTGTTCGGGCCATAGTTACATGGTCAGCATGACTTCTTTAAATCACCATGCAACACAGAAATGGGGGGCCAAGCAGGAGGGAAACAGCGGCAAGCGCGGGATGGTGGAGAGGAGTTGCAACACTTGATAAAGGAAAGGAGGGAATGTGGATTGTTGGGGATGCGGGCGGATCACATCTGTGGAGGGGAACTCGACTCTGGGTGTCGAGGAGCGAGAGCACGTGATATGGCGCGATATGTCGATAAAAAAGCGCCATTTCTTACCCGCTGGGATATGTGCGCACAATGCTCTATCTAATCTGCAAAACATGCGGGTGCTGCTGCATGGTTGCACGTGCAGGAAGGATTGGGCCAGTCAAACGTTTACTCAAACTTGAGCAGCGCTGATACATTGGCGCGGGGTTGTTGGGTCTGAAGTCGCCTATGGGACGACCATCAACCCCAGCCTGCCCGGTTGGCGGAAGAGGTAGGTAGAGTAGAAAGGAAGCAGAAGTAGAATCGCAACCAAAACAAAACAACAGAAAGAAAAGCAGAGCCGCAGGAAAGCGTAATGGAGGAGAAGAAGAGAAAAGCGAACCAACTAACCTTCCTCGAAATCCAAGGGCTTGAAGTCGGCGACCGCAGGCGAGACGGCCTGTCCATGTTCTCCTCCATATCCAAACTCTCCAATTTGTAGATCAGCAGAAGCGTCCAGGGCGAAGTCGTTCATGAAGCTTGCGTTGGTCCAGAGAGATAGGTCATCGCTGCCTCCCACATATGGTGCATCTGTGCTCGAGGTCTGGAAATCTTGTGCAGAGGGGACGCGGTTGAGATCGTTAATGTAGTTGTTCAGGTGCACCCGGTTTCGGGCGGGACCGTTGTAGTTTGCCATGATCGCGATGGGCTCTGCGACGACAAGGTCGTCGTACTTGTAATGCTGCGAGATGAAGATGTTGCTTCTAGAGTGTGCGGATAAAGTTGAAGTTGAGGAGATCCACCTGCTCCGGCCGAACAAGGAGGGAGCCCTTAGTCCTTTCTAGACTTTTTGTCGCCTCTCTCGGAGAGATTCGTCTTGAGAGAATCGCCGGCGTAGGAATTGTTGCGTGTGGTATGATAGTACCCCGGATATGCGATCGCAATTGCTGGCAGTTGAGTCTGGGGTATTAGGCGATGGTGATGATATTGGAGGAGGAGGAGAAGGAGGAGGAAAGAGAGCAGTCCAGTCGTTGGGTAATGGTTGTGGTGGTGGTGTTACTGGTGGGTGGTGGGTGAGTGGAGGTTCTTGAAAGAGTGGAGTGGGGTGGATTTTTCGCATTTCCAATTCACTTCATGACTCGATTACGAATCTATTGTGACCAGACCCCGCCGACCCACAGTATGGGTGAATTAGACACTGCCATTGGATACAGCTGCCGAGCCGATTGGCCGTCGGGAATCAGATGCCTGAAAGAAGAATACAAGTGGGGTGGGGGGTTCCCGGGCGGCGTTAGGCCGTAAGGAGGATTACATAGGATTGCAGCATGGAGTAGTCATAGCCATTATAATTATATCAAATATATCAAAAAAAAAAAAGACTAATTCCGTACCATTCATTAGCTAACTAATCATCCGGGAACGCTCTGTATGCCGAGATATGGTTGAAACAATCAGCAAATCAATCAATTACTCAACCACACATTACAGAAACATTACAGAAACAATGAGATGATTCCCATTCATTCAAAGTATAGTATGTACCGTACTGTAGATGTAGAAGTAGAACACTTCGATAAGGATTAGCCGGTTATCGGAGTGATCTCCGGCTACTGCATTACCCATTGAGAAATCAAAACCCGAAAGCCCCCTCTAAGTTGTAGGCGTCATGGCGGTCATCGCTCTTTTTCTGAAAGCGCTTTCTGCCTCAGGCTACAATCGGCATCTAACTTCCATCTCAGGTCTAGCCCCGGCTAAACACCGGCTAAACCAACACGTCTCGCAGGTGAACACCCATCGCGTCGCACTGCATAGCTGGTGATCAGAAACGCGACGGTGACCCCCAATTGCGAATTCAATCAACAAGTCCACCGCGGACTCCCAACTCACGCATTATCTTACCTCATGGGAACCACCACCTGGTTATAATCCATCCCAAATGGACCGCCTGTCAATTCCAACAACCGCCTCCCTCTCCGCCGCCCAGCTCCTCCCATCCACCCACCCCTCAGTCGCAAAGGCCCTCAACCGACTATCCCGCCCGTCGCTCCTCTCCCTCTGTCTGGACTGGCTCGACGAGCGGAATCTCGACCTCACCTCCCCGTATCTCAAAAGCCCCGCATCAGAAGACGAAGACGACCAGGATGAAAACGATCTCTATCCACCATCCTCCTCCCTGCAGGAGCTACGAGAAATATACACTGAACTTCAGGGGCGGAAGGGTAGTAAACGCGATGTCGTAGACCGAATCATAGAAGGCGACTGGCGCGATGGGGTTACATTGTATCAAATGGCAATGATAGATATGCAATACCTTTACTCGCATCCCACATCGCAGAAATGGACCGCGCTGAAGATCGTCCCGCTCTCCTCCCACCAAAGGGACGGTAAGAAACCTACAATTCCTCGTTTCCACCCCGCAACTTTCCTTCAAAATCTCCAGCGCGAGATCCTGCCCGATATCAAGGCCCATTACAACTTAGATAGACACACCCACCTCCCCCTCTGGATCCTGCGAGTCTACATCATCGACTGCCCCTACAATACGTCCCTTGCCCTGCTCCCTCCCACCGCATCGTCGCGGAAAATTGCCCCCGATGCTTCGCGGACATTCTACGTCGCATTCCCGGACGCTTCGCCGCATATATATATTTCCCTCACCACCACATCTTCTAGCATTTCTACCGTTACACGACCGGGGGCAGATAACAAGTCGCTGCGGAAATTGGTGTTGGATGGAATACCGAAGGCATTCTCCCGGCCGAGGGAGAGGTATAAACTAGAGCCCGCGAAGTTGAGTGCGAGGAATTTGGATGCATTGTGCGTCTTACGGGGTGGAGGACGCACAAACAAGGCCGCTGGTGGGTGGGGAGTTTATGCTGAGGACAATACAGCAGACAATCCTCTTAATATTGTACAAGTGACGCCTCCGGACTCTGGGGTTGAGGTTGAAGAGACAGCAGCGCATAAACCTGCAGGGTTTAAGAGAAGGTTAGAGCCATCGGAGGAGGTGGTAAAAAGAAGAAAACTCATCGCAAAAGGTCGATTTGGAAATTCAGCGCTCGAAAAGGATGGCCTGGGAATCGAAAGATTAGACGTCATGATGGAAGATCTTTACCCAGTAGCGGATCTGGACGGGGGAGAGCACGAGGATGAAGAGGAAGACGATGATTGGAGACCAGATATACGCATTACGTTCCACGGCTCACACGTTTTCGCGGGGATAAGAACACTAGTTGAGCAGGGCATTGTGGACGGGGAGAAAATGCCTGGGTGGATGACAGGCGAGGAGGGGGTTAGCATTGGTGTTATCAGGGACGGAAGACTAGTGCGAGGAGTGAGGTCTAACCAGCAAGACAATGAATGATGAAACAGGGAAGCAGGCTGAGTCCTAGCAGTCAGAGGTTTTGGAGCATAGGCGTTTTTTGGGAAACTCGGATTCGGTTTGGGATGTGTGATTTGATACCCCCATGGTCTGGTCTGGCTGGTCTGCTCTTGTCTAGCTTATTGCTCTAACATCATAACCCTCGTGTAGTAAAAAGAATTACACCTCAATGTTTTAAAAATAAAAATAGGACATGAGCTCAAACACATCAATATTCTGTATCCTATATCTCTACCAATACCAACCCCCTCCCCATCCCCCTCACAAAAACCAAACATCTTAAACCTCTCCCAAGGAAAGAAAAGCAGGGTAGGGAAGCTAGGTAAATTAGGCGAGAATAGATCTCAGGGGCTGGCTGTTCTTTGGTCTCCACTTTCTAAACCAAACCGCCAGCTTAACCCCCGCCCCGGAGCGGTTTTTCCTGATATATGTACGTTTCTCCTTCTCCTTCTCCTTCCTCTTCTTCTTCTTCTTCTTCTTCTTTGGTGGGTTCTTGTTTATGATTATGCGCAGTTCTGGAACCCTCTTGTCCGCTGTTTTAGTTATTTGGTTTGGTTTGGTTTGGTTTGGTTTGGCTTTGTATATTATCTTGCTTTGGTCTTGGTTTCTGATGAGACGTTATAATACTCATGGCCCGGGGAGGGTTTGCGAGAGGGGAATTTGAGCTTGAGTTTTGGGGAGGAAGGAGTAGATTGTTTAATGGAAAGGAAGGGAGGGACAGGGGGGAAAGTGATAGTGTCGAGTTATAAAGAAGCCAGCTGGGGGAATGGTGGTTCCTCATATGATATTATAGTGGAGGTGCTGACGAACAGAGATGGATTTCTATATACCAGTGTGTTGTTGATGGCATGGCTATGTGAGGTTGAATATTGCCTCTGCTGTGAGCTGTTGGCTGTGGTGCGGAAAATCTGCATTTCAAGCTCTGCTCTCGAGGAGTAGGGGGAAGGATATGGATATTTAGGGTTCATGCATAGTGTTGGCAGCTTGAATGCTTTTGCTGCAGTGGCTGAGGAACTGTGTGTTGTAAGTAGCAGCGTGGAAGATAGATTTGTTGGATTGGGGGGTTAAACGCCGCTCTTTTTTGTTTTTGGGTAAATGAGGCTGTAATAAAAGTTGGAGACATATATACATGAATGTAAGGATTTTTGTATCATTGTGGTGATAAGCCACGAGCAGGGGCAAGAAACAGTCTCAATAGCGAACTTAGAACTTACGGATACGTCGAGATTTGGATCAAAAATGTCTTCATAGTAGCACATTACTGGAGTGAAGAATCAAAATATCTCCTTGAAGATAATACAAGTTCCCTTGCAAAACACATGTACAGTACCTCAGCTAGCGACAACGCGTGAATAGGACGTATCACGTGAGGGATTGCGGACATGGTGGGCGTTACACAAATACCGACCCTACACGCTGTCAGAATTTATGTACTGGCGCAACTCAGACTGTTATATAAATTCTGTTACAGCTTGAGTTAGCAGATTTGGTAGTTCGCGCTAAGTAAACAGTTTATTGCCATACCTCCACGTGACTATGGTTTAATGGAAGTCGTAGTTCAGCCCTCAGCTGCACGTGTACTCTGGCACAATAATGGTCTATCAACCAACCTCTAGCTCGTTCAGAAACCATACGTAATGAACCGCGATGTATAAGCACCGTGCTCTCAAAGAATCCCGTTCGATCCGACTTCTGAACATCATCCCGCCGTCCATCCCGCCCGAGCCCGAAGCGCCCATCAGCTGTGAGCTGAGCGAGGTCGCATTGGACAGCAACCCAAGATATGATGCATTATCCTACTCATGGGACGCGCAAAAGCCAGAAGTGCCCATAAGGTGCAACGGCAAGGAACTCTTAATCACGAAAAACTGCCATGAGGCTCTGCTTCGCCTGCGTCGGCTGCATCTTTACACTCTATGGTAATGGTCCACCCTACATACATACATATATGTGTTGCCTTAGCTGAGTAGGGTAGGATCGACGCCATCTGTATCGATCAGACGCCGGAGGCGGAGGAAGAGCGTAGCAAACAGGTCTCGCTGATGGGAGATGTCTACTCGCAAGCCAGGAGGGTTGTCATCTGGATAGGCGAGTCCACTCAGGTTTCTGACGACGCTATGCAGTTTCTCAAGGATGTTGTGCGTGTATCTCAGAAAAAACACTTTCGTAATTATTCCTTGAAGCGTAAAATGAGGCAACTCTACCGTAAGTGGTTTATTCATGACAAAATAAATTCCGGATGTTAGTTTAATATGTGTAATGTAGGTGCGGATGCAAAATCTGTTGCTGCGGGAACAACGTTGCTCGGTATTTTAGAATCTGTGTTTGAACGATCTTGGTTTACGCGAATGTGGACCGTTCAGGAGGTAGCGTTAGGCAGATACAAGATTGTGATGTGTGGATCACGAATCCTTCCTTGGGATGAATTGGTTTTCGGTCTTGAAACTGTATCGATTCAGGAAAATGTGGGCCGACCATGGGGGGATTTTGAAGGCTCGTTCGGCGCGTCGATATCCTGCCCGGCATTTTTTGAATCGCTTCTGCGACGACGAAGGATGCTAGAGAAACATGGAGCGCCGAGACCAAAGCCCCCAACTTTATCTGTTGTCTTGTTCGAAGCACAACGGCAGAAAGCGACTGAACCTAAAGACGCAATTTATGGTATTTACAGTCTCCTGTCCGCATTAGGAATTGATTTGCCTACTCCCGACTATTCAAAATCTGTGGCACAGATATACAGTGAAACTGCTCGGACGGCCATTCTTCAGAATAATAGTCTTGAAATACTTTACCAAGTTCCAAGCTCACGAAAGATCGATAATCTTCCATCTTGGGTGCCTGACTTCAATGAGCATAACGGTCACTACCCATACTGGAAAGTGGAACAATTCTCTAGCAGTAGAAAATCCACAGCCAAATTTGAATTCAAAGATAAGCAAAAGCTATCTGTGCTTGGAAAATGTGTTGGTAGCATCATATCTAGGTCTGAAACTGTGATTGGATGGACTGAAGCAGAAGAATTCGAGTTCACGCATAACATGGACGTTGACGCTGGGTTTCTGACAATATTCGAGCCATATGTAAAAGCCTACAGGGAGTGGTGTGAGCTTGCTGGCACTTTGGAGTCATACCCTACTGGACAGTCGGTTTTAGGGGCACTGTGCCATACGCTAGTGCACGATGAACCCCAGCGCAAAGAAGCTGGAGATCAGAAATGGGATATCAAGTCTTTCGCAAGGGGATTCAGCAACTGGCATTCTGCTGTCAGCGCTGGGATGTTTGAATACTCTATGACTTTGGACTTCCTGTCGGGTGTGGTGGAAGGCAAGTATCTGCCGAACAAAAAATCACTAGACAAGTTCTTTAGTGCGGATGACAGGAAGAATTTGGACGCTGTCAAAGACACGCTTATTTACAAAATTCAGGCATGGCTGCATGCTCACGAACCTACAAGAACTTATGATTACGTGGTACAGACTAGAATGAGAACGAGCCGGCTGGTTATAACGTCAGAAGGGTATATGGGAACCACTCCGCCGATGGCAAAGGTCGGAGATAGGATCGTTCTCGTTGCCGGGTTATCGCTACCTATGATTGTGCGGCGAGAGGGTGAAGGAGATAGATTGATCGGTCCAGCTTATATTCATGGTATAATGGATGGGGAAAGGTGGCCCGAAGTTGAAAGCGATCTTGAATGGATTAATTTTGTTTAAAATCTTTTCCGTTTAGGTGCCTATTTAAGCATAATATATTTCCTCTAAGAACTTTGAGGTATAGGGACTCGAGCATAGGCTTTAGAATCATCGTTGGACCTTCAAGGTTATGTTGTTGATACTTTTAGAGTTTACATATTCTTTTTCACTATTTTGGACCCTTCTATGTCAAGACAAGTTTGTCAACGTCCATACATACATGGAAATGGAACCTTATTGTTGCTAAAATGAGTTCCCTTAGCATCAGGTATATCAGTCTGTAGCCGTGAAGCATGAAAGAACAATGCGCCAAAGCGTGTACTGGATGAATAGGTTAGATACAACTAGGAAAATCATGGATTAATGTAATTCACGTGGACCGTCGTGCACGGATACTCTGTTGAAAGGTATAAATTTACGAAGCTGAAGTATAGATTTGTCAGATTAAAAGCCAAACAACCGAGATAGAAGACCTGGCCTCGTGACAACCACCCGGCTCCTATATGGCTCAGGCTCCTCTTCAGGCTCTGGCCGGTCGCCAAGCATCGAGAGCAACGAACGTGTTGTAGATGGATCATTGAAACGAGTTCCGCGTCTTGCTATATCTAGCGCAGAGCCATATCTGCCTCGAACCCACTTATTAGCTCCGCGATCAAGCAGAAATTTCACACTGTCGAGATGTCCCAACCACACAGCTGTTTGAAGAGGGTTTCCATACTCGCCAGGGCCTTGTGCATTAATGTCGGCCTTATGGTCGAGAAGAAGTTCGGTCATTTCTTGGAAGTGGGTATAATGCCTGGCGGCAGCTGTCATTGAGTTCCCGTAGTGACCTCCTTGCGCATTAGCGTCGGCACCGTATTGAAGTAACATTTTGACCATCTCAAGACGGTAGTTGGCTGTTGCAGCTTGCAGGGCATTCCCGTACATACCACCCTGCCAGTTCACGTCTGCTCCATTTTCCAAGAGAATTTGTAGACCCTTGATGGCTGCTTGTGGACTCATACTTGCAGCTGCTGCACATAGAGAGTTCCCGAGCTTGCCAACTGGCTCGTCTATGTCTTTCACAAGATTGACCAAGATTTTGACAATGTTGGAATACCCTTCCTTGGCAGCAGTGTAAAGACATTGCGCCGAAGGAAGGTGACCTTCATCCAACAGATTCTCCACAGTTTCGACGTCTCGTTTACAAACAGCTTCATATAATTCAGAATCCTCATGTGATAATTGGGAATCTACATCGAAGAATATGATGGCCTGAAATACTTCACTGGGAGAGGTTAACTTCCGTCTCCTCATAGGTGCTGAAGCAACGACAGGCTAGTCAGGTAAATGTTAGTTAAGCAATAGATTTGTCCGACTACAAAACTGTAATTACCTCGTTGTTCAAGTCCGGAGGCTGAGATACTGCCCCCTGGAGCCTACGCATGACAGAAAAATTTAGACTACGCCTTGCTAGTCGAGTCGGGCTGATACCGTCATTGTTGAGCTGTTTAGCGTTTCCACCATGGCTCATCAAATGATATGCCGTCCAATCATCTCCAGAGATAGCTGCATAATGTAAAGCAGTGAACCCATCTTTGTCATGTTGATTAACCAAAGCACCAGCTTCGAGCAGCGTTCGTGTCGCTTCCTGGTTTCCAACCTTTGCAGCCAAATGGAGGGGCTGCATTCGGTTAGAATCTTCTTCAGAGATACTGGCTTTCTTGATGACCACAAAGTATTCTACAAGTTGGGAATGTCCATAAAGACAGGCAAGATGCAATGGCGTTCTCAGTTCTTCATCATACGCATGAAGGTCAGCCCCATTTTCAAGTAGCCGCACCGCCGCTGTGAGACTACCAGTGCGTGAGGCTTGTAATAGACTTGCATTCTTATGTACATCCGAGGCTGAGAAAGTACCAACAACCGTATTGGTTTCTGGGGATGTAGCTATCAAAATTTCATTAGCCAAAATGGCATTCAATAAATCAATACAACATACACTTGATAGCCAATGCTGATTCTTTGCTAAAAACCGCAGCACGCTGGACCTTGGCTGTTTCTGCTGCGTCTTTTAAAGCGCCAAAAATCAAAATTAGTCCTTGGCTCTTCAATGATGCATGCTTGCACATATCTCTGTGATCATATCCCTGCATAGATATGATCCTCTCTGTCGATGCATTCATTACACCACTCTTCTCATCAACAACCTATAAATAAAAAAGTCAATCAGCAGAATTTCTTAAGACAAGATTCCAGATACATGATATCATACCCTCGTCTTCAAGCCTTTCATAGTCTTTTGCTCAATAAAAGATGTTATGTTAATGCCGTCGGTATGTATCCGAAAGTCTCTTGCGATCCGCTGGAGCTCTGGCGCACTGGTCTTTAGGGATTGGAGGAGATCAGTGCGAATTGAACCAACGACCCTAGATGCTTGACTGCCCGATATAAAAGCATTTGCAATGGTGCCAAGCACCTCTCCATATTCTGCGAATGACGAACCTTGGTGGGGGGTACCCAAGAAGATGATCGCTGGAATAGATTCCTTCAAGCCTGGGTAAAATTTGACCTCGTTGTTAGCAATCAGGAATGCCTGGAGAAGCTATCAGCTAAAACACCCATCGTAAGCATGTTGTATGAGAGATTGTGACCTGTTTTACCACGAGTCCGCCCATGCTGTGGCAGATAAAAACCAAAGACCGCTTTTTTGCCTATATATCCATCAGGTTTTCGGAACTGAATAATTTTAGAAGTCGTAGCAATATGTTACCTCAGAAGTGGTACGTATAGATCTAATATATTCTAACAAGGAGCGCCCGAATTCCTCAATCGTTCCGGTCCCACGTGAAAACGCGAACCCTGAATCGTACCCAAATGAATAAATACGGGAGCCTGGAATATGTTGTTTGATATGATGTAGCCACATATAGCCATTCTGGTGTGTCCATGTTCGATAAGCATCGCCTCCAAGTCCATGAACGGCTACGAAATCGATTGCGTATGAGTCTTCCCCGGGTGGCTTGAGAGACTCCTCGTCTGATGTCGAGATATTAAAGAGGCCGTACTGCTCACTTTGATCTTGTTCTTTATCGATCAGAAAATCAGGTCCCCCCTCCTCCATAGTGTCGGCCGTATCATCATCACCATGGCCTGATTCATCCCGGGGACCAGTGGAAAAGGACCTCCCTGATGACATCCAAAAGTTAGACATTCTAGTGTCAACGATGCAAGTGAGGGATTGTGAAAAAGAGTAGTTTCTGTGCAGACACTTGTATCGATTCGAACCAGCGAGGCTGAAACTATGAAGTAATGTGATGTGGCATATCTAATCGGTGGGCAGCCAATAAATGTATCAGAGCTACCGCCCCCAAAGCATTGAGTCGACGCCCTCAGCAGCTGCGCCAGCCACATTCTGTACCGTCTCATCCATTGGATATCAGGTGTACCGCAGAATCTCTTCAGATTATCGTACAACGGAAGAGGTTATAGCAGCCTCACTTCCTAAATCAGAGCAGACCAGGTAAAGTACAGTTAGATGACTCAATAACCAAATAGCAAATTAGGCTTGATTTCGTAAATCATCACAATTTTGAAGTCCGTGCTCTATCATGCTATTTTGCATATATCTGGAACAACCATGTTTTATAGTGCGAAAGCTTAATTGGGGCATTGACCAGGCAGAGCTCCCGGAGTAATACAAATAAGCTTCATACGAGGGAGTGAGGTTCTTCTAGTTCAATTAATTATTTTTCCATTGTACCAAAAAACGCACTACCGGAGGCCCAGTGACTTCTAATCTTACGTATAACGTTTCCAAATGTAACATAGCATTTAAGTTCTGGCTCTACAAGTGGCTTAGCTTCAGTTTCATTACCATAATAACACCAATTGCATGCCCATAAATCACTTAGCACACAAAACAGCCATGTCTAAGAAGAGCGGCAGGGAAGAACAAAGATGATCAGAGAGCGAGTTCGCAAATAGCTTAGAAGAACAACATTCATGAAATGACCCAGTGACACGCAGTATTGCCGGCGTTTCTCAGAATGCAAAATATGGCAAAACAAATCTTGCCTTTTCCGTACTCCAAGGGTACGGGATTAGTAACGAGAGGTCAACATATAGAAGCCTAACATGCGGATATTGAGAACTAGGGAAACGCTGGAGGCCTGGAGGGTTGGGTGAGGTTCGCCGGTGGTCTTTGCTTACTGAATCATGGGTATTGATATTTTATGAACTGATATTTGCTCTCGAAAACAGCAGGTGCTAGTAACCTTCGTCACCACACAATAACGCCTTTGGTGGCATAGGCGCTAAAGGCGGAAATAGGCAATACTGCGCAGTTTCCAACTACAATAGCAAAAATTAAATAAAACGAACAAGACACTAGTCAAAGTGGGATAAGCAAAGTTTCATTAGCTATACAATCTTCCTGTGAATAGTAACTGAAGCGGTGAATAAAGGCATCTCTAGCACCAAGGCTCGGGAGGGAATGGTCATCATATACATGTAGTGCCAAGAAGCTGATGTATGTCAGATTTCCAGTTCGTGACGACATATATGCGAACCTTGGTAACTCCCGTGAAATACGCATATGAATACCAACACTCTAAAGCATTTTCTCACAAGGGAAGAGCTAGTCTGGCAAATTCACTGAATTCTAGTGCCTGTAACAGTAAGAGTAGACTCCTGGGATGATGTCGTTTGATATACTCATCCAAAAAAAAGATTATTTCCCAACTCAGTGACTTCGACGTGCACGCTTGCCCTTCGGTCGACCTTCTGGGGTGTTGTAGCTCTCTTCATACTGCTCTGAGTCTCCTCTGCGTTTTGCGAGGTTCTGAATTCTTGCTTGTGCGAGGCAAGAAAGGCGCATATGGAGAACTGACTCTTCCTGTAATCTATCCTCTTCCGAAATTCTTGCATACTGAGCAGTATAGTACTGCGGGGTATATGGTTCCAGGTTCTCATCTTCAAGTCCTGGTTCATCGTCTTCAATGCTGGGCTCCTCGATACTACGTCTTTTGCGGCTGAGCTGGTACTTGCTAGCGTCCAATGCAGGAGAATCCTCAATGGCAAGCTCGTCGGTCTCGGCTGTCCGACGACGGGGACCACTATCCTCATATGTCGGGCGGAAAGAGCATCGACTCCCTTCGGAATTGTAGTGACAATTCGTACACGAATGATTGAGCATACCCGGGATTACGACGCATTCTTCAAAGGGGCCTCGTGAGAGTTGACAATGACGGCATGCATCTTCACCTTCCATGACTTCTCCCCGCTGTTGTCCCATCGCACTTTCCAGATTAGCTTGGCCTTTAGCAAGCCCTCTGAGCACCTTCCCAGACCGTAGCTTAATTCTACGCACAATGGCCATACTTTGAATCTTTGGGCATGCTGCAGTGCGATTTTCTGGGAGATCAATCGTCTCTGGATATAGAATACCATCATCTTGGTCATCTGGAAACTGTTGACCTTCTTTGTTTCCCTTGTCCATTCGCAATGTGTACTCCTCACGCTTGTTCATGTCATTAGCTAGTTTCTTCATTGTTTCTGGATTCTCTCGTCCATAGTCCGCGTGGAGATCTCTGTCATTACTAGAAGCATGAATGGCACTAAGACTTGATCGCGGTATGTGCATTGGTTTCTTGCTGCCTGAAACTGAAGGATTGCTATTGAGGCGAAACTCCCCGGAACTCGATCCAGAATCTAGTATCATATTGCTTGACTGGATGCTCACCTCCTCCCTTCTACCATCGTATTGGGCTACTGTCTTGGCAGCGTCTTCTGTGCTCATCTTATGAACAGTACTCAGGTGTCGCTTGAGATCATATCTTTCCCCAAATCCTTCAGAAGATCTTGGGCATTCCTCAAAGACGCACTTGTGCACAGCTTCTCTGATTTTCTTCCGCTTAGGAGCCGCTTCAGGAGTGGAAGCTACTGGCTTTTCCAGGATTGGAACTGCGGTTTCTTCATCAGATCCAAACTCTGCGTTCTCCCTCTCGGCAACTCGGCTTGCTATCTCATCGGGACTTAATTTATGGACATCTTGCCAGTGTCTCTTCAGATTTTTTAAGCTCGAATAGTGACCAGCATGGCCTGGACAATGTCTCAGCAGGCATCTGAGATCAATCACTGGTCGAGGCTCTTGGATGACACGTTGAGTTTTAGAGGAGGAAGGAAACGGATTCTCACTCGCTGGCTTCTCGCCAACGAAGGCCGGATCTTGTAATCCCGTCTCATTAGCCTTATCATCTCTTTCAACATTTTTTGGCATCCAGGCCAACATCTCATCTTCGGACAACTTATGAACATCATATAAATGTCTTTTCAAATGATTACGAGTGGCAAACTCTGCCTTATGTCTTGGACAATCGATGAAGATACACGCATTGGTAGGCTCGCGGGGCTGCCGGTCTTTGTTTCTTTCTCCATCGTTGCCAACCATTCCGGTATTTCTTGCTGATGTTGGCGTCTGTGTTATCGTCCCATTTCCGCTTCCACTATCTCTCTCAAGTATTTTGGCCACCGTTTCGGCTTCCGTCAAGTGATGAACATTTGTTATGTGCCTTCTCAAATCCTTTGCAGTTCCGAACGCGTGCGTATGCCTAGAGCATGTCTTAAATACACAAGTGTGTTTGCTTTGTGGCCCGGACTGGCCGGCGGCTGAGGGGGTTTTCGAAGATGGAAATGGCTGAGGTGTTGCGACTTCTAATATCTCAACCTCCCCAAAGTCCGACACAGCTGGAGGAGGACTAGGAGAGGGGTCGGCCCCACCAAAGAGGGCGGCGTGTGTTCGTTTGATAATTGAGTTCATTTGGAGGCCTTTCACAACTGGTTGTGAGCTCTTGGATCCTACGGTATCGGTAAATTCGGGTGTTCTTGTTACGGGCGATGGGGTGGGCGAGTAGTAGCGATTTCCGTGTGTCTTACTTTCGTATAGTATTTGTGTGTCTGGATTCTCATCTTCGTCTAGAAATCTTGCCATTATTTTATAAGAAAGCGACGAGGCTGTGAGAGCCGTGAGGATGTCTGAAGACGAGCTGGACGGCCGTTGTCGCGTCGTTGTCGCGCCAAACGCCAAGCCCGGCGCGGGCGCGGCACGGCCAAAGCCTCACCAATACAGTAGACCTCTGACCGCCTTGAAGGAAGGTGCACGCTGACACGAAGAGCATATAGACCAGTACTTTATAGGTTGGAGTGGGGAATATCGAAGTAACCTGTTTCTTTCTTAGCTTGCTATTCCTATGTGCAACTGTTCGAGAAACTCTAGATCGTCTTAATCGGCGTAGCGGAGATGGCCCGTTTTACTAAATCAACCGCGGCAATTGCAACCACGCTAATTGATCAATTGATTTAAACGGCCTAAGATACTAAAACAAGGGTTTAAGCTACCAAATGCTAGCTCCCCTAGCTTGACTAATCTTTGGGGATTATGGGAGTTTTGGTCAAGAATCGAAGGCATAAGAATAACTTTTGGAGATCTGAAGAGAAATCCTAGCTTTTTATGCCTTATTGCCGAAGCAAACAACGGTGAGTATTTCCATCTTTGGCCTATCAATTTAAAATCATAAATCATCACTCGAACTATCACTTTCTTAGATATTAGAATGGCAAACAAGAAACAGAGAGGTGTAAATAGGTGGCGTAGAAACCGGAGCTACGGGAAGGGCAGCAAGGATTGATTATATTTCAGTATCTCAGGCCGCATAAATGCATTGATCACTCAACTTTATCAAACGCTATTCGATTTATCACAATAACAATTCCACTGATCGAATTAACGCCAGGTTGATCATTGGCCTAATTTATAAACAGAACGGACCAGAGCGGCTCGATTGTATAAGAAGCTCTGCTTCATGAAGAAATGGCATTCCTAAAATGGACTACGGAGTATTAGAGGTTGTTAAAAACTATACGTTACTCAGATATTATCTCATAGCCATTAAATTTTTACGTTTAATAATATAAAGCTTGAGGGCTGAATACATAGTATTGTGACTTTGTAATTTTCAGTGCGTGCGATAGATTTCTCTCCTTTGGCCCCAACAAAGGAAGGCTACTCAGCAATACTTTGAAGCTGGATGTATTTCAAAGATTCCGATCTGGTGACTAGCTATCAGAGAGAAAGAGAGAAGAATGAGAGAGGCACAACACGGGAAGATGGCTCGATTTTATTCAGCTCTACACTAGGAGTTGACTTTCTAAAAGACAGTATGTGGCATGTCACTTAGTAAGCGGAGGTTTTGAGGACACTCCGCAGCCTCTCAAGTCTTCTAGAGCCTAGTCCTCCAAGCCAGCCTTTGACTCAATGGTTATTTTCCGTCCCCTCGCGGCCATAACCGTGACAATAACAACTTTGTCCTCATCAAGCAAAATTTTGATCTTCGTTGCAACACCTCGTTCCGGACACTTGACATCATTCTTCTCCCCATCTTCTCATAGAAATATCAGGAGTTCATCAGCGGTGCCAAACATGACTTCAAACGTGGTACATCGATTAATGGGGACATCCATGTCATGGGTGGAAAGATTGACTTTCTCGACACTAGCACAGGTGAAATGTTCTCACACAAGAACTTGGGTTAGATTGACCATGTTTACAGGTCATATATCTGATAATTATCGAGGATCCTACATAGCTGGCTTTTGTGGATGACGTAATATTCTTTGCAAAGAAAAGAAACCTCGATCGGGTAAGTGAGAGAGCTCTCGGCATTCTTGTTGCTTCCAGGGCGTATTGGTCTTCCTTGGCAGTTAATACAAATCGCCTCTGAGTTCTGTAACTCTAAAGACTATTGCTAGTAGCAATACCATCATAGTAACTATCATGAGGTAATGAGATGAATTCCTCCCTGTGCCAGTTTTTAGTGTATCTCAAACAGAATATTGAATTTCAACTACTGATAAACTGATAAGTTGGGTGAATGAGAAGCTAATGAGTCACTTTTCAAATAAAGGCCCTATAAAATACATCCCGCAATCCATTCATTGTGTTAGCTTTGAATTTTGTTTTTGCCTTGAATTCTTTTTTCGCCTATATGGAGGTGAATATCCCATCCCATGAGTTGCCCTGCCTTTTATGGGGCGGGGCAGAGGAAAAAGTGGCCGATATTGGCACCTTTCTCCCGCCGGATTATATATTAAAATATAGCGTTGAACCAACATTTAATTTGGCCCTTCTCTTCAAATACATATTTTAAAAAGCATTGACTTCGATTCTGGTTTTCAACTTCCTTGAAAGTTATGATAGTGCATATAAAAAGTGAAGTTGAAGTAGATAAGGGGTGCTACATCGGTCACTTTTTCTGACGCGTACAGTTCTGTGCCCCCTGAACCCTTTAAGCGAGGGAGCCACCAGTGTCCCGACCTCGAATTAGGTAAGCTCGCGATGATGATAAGCCGACTTCACGACCAGCTCGATCGCAACGTACTCTGCTTCGAATGTAGAGTAACATTCCTGAGACTTAGAAATGCCGGTGTTTTGAGCTGATGCGATCCATATACTTACAGTTTCGATTAAGCGATCAGAGAGAGGAGTGAGGTCTTATCGAACAAGATACCATTATCACAACGCCAGGAAGCGGATTCGAGAAACAATTGTCATATTCCCAGCTCCGCCATATACCAAACGCATAGGCAGGCGCGGTGAATTAACAATGACTCAAGATATTAGTCGAGTCTGGAGGGGGTATCTTGATGCACAGAATGCATCTTTACCAAAGATACCGGACATTGAGCGTGTGAGCTCTCGAGTAATTCGTATTCAAGGTGGAAATCCAGGAGATGTATGTTCAATACCCCGAATGCTTTTCGAGCTCGATTACCCTCTTAAAGCTAGCAATTGCTAAGCATTTTGTCTTTTGAAACAGTTTCAGCTTCAAGGAACTAGTACATATTTAGTTGGCACTGGACATTCGAGAATTTTGATTGATACAGGCGAGGGCGTACCGGTCTGGCTGGAGAACCTGGTTCGGGTGCTCCAAGATGAAGACATAATCATCTCTCATGTCCTCTTAACGCATTGGCATAGAGACCATACTGGAGGGGTAGCACCTCTACTCGCCCGATTTCCTGAACTCCAGGCTTATATTTACAAGAACAACCCAGATAAGGGACAGCAGCCCATCGCGAATGGTCAAATATTTTCAGTTGAAGGAGCCACGTTACGAGCATTGTTTACACCTGGTCATGCCATAGATCATATGTGCTTTATTCTTGAGGAAGAGAACGCGCTGTTTACTGGCGATAACGTGCTAGGTCATGGCTTCACTGTGGTCGAAAATCTAGGAGTGTTTATGACGAGTCTCGAGTCGATGAACAGGCGCTGCTGCAGGAAAGGATTTCCAGCACATGGGGCGGTTATTGCAGATTTACCTAGCAAGATTAACGTTTGTATTAGAAGATACATACGCCGAGAGAACCAAGTATTGAACTTACTCAAGGAAAGCATAGCGAAGGCAACGAAGTCCATGCAAGAGCGACGGTACAGTGACAATTCCAGGATGAAGGGTAGCTTGACCACCTTGGAGATGGTACGACAAATCTATGGGGAAGATATATCGGAGGAGATGTCGGTTATGGCTCTTCAGCCTGCTATCAACGAGACTCTTCGGAAGCTAGAGGAGGATGGGAAGGTACAATCTCGACTAGAACTAGGCAAACCGTTCGGTACCCCTTCCACGTGTTGGTATTTACTTTGAAATTAAACTATCTTTTATGCCAATAAATAGATGAAATAATGGTTTCAAATTTTGAAAGACAATTTTGGTTTACTAAACAGGTAGTGTTGCTCGGCATCTTCAACAAGATCTAAGTCTAAGGTCCTAATAAATGAATCAACTCGGGGCAAAAGTTATATCATGCTATCATTTGTGGTATTTTAATCTTGTTGTCTAGCATTGTACTTTTGCTTGAATGAAATGCAAGGAGCAAAAACTGGGAAAATACTCGAGTCTAAACCATCGTTTGGGTGTACCAATGTCACAAAAAGTCCGGTATAAGGCCCTGGGCGATTTGCGTAAAGAGATGACTAACAAAGACAGATGTCTGAGCCTGCCCTAATAGCAAAACTTTTATCTTCATTCGTTAAATAGGCCCGCTCATCTGTATTTTGCTGTTGACCTACTTAAACCAGATTTGCAATTTGAGAGCTCCGGTGTTCCGGACACTACTATTTGCAAGGTGTAAAGCGTTACATCAATTCATTCCCTCAAAATCTATACGGCATTCCAGAAATAATTATGGTTGGCACTGTCGCTTCAACCCCTGTACAGTACCTACGGCTAAATGCAATAGCTTCTATAATGCATGCCTGCCAGGATCTTAGCCCTGTACAACAGTAAATTGGACACCATCTTTTCTCAACAATGCTGCAATTCGCTCCCTCTTCACGTAAAATATGCTTCTCAGATAGAGGTAACGTTATATTGTGCCACATAATCCTAGTCCACCCTTAGTTGTTAACTCACCTAAGTCATCATGTTCATAGGAGACTTGATGTAACCTTAGTACGGCCACGAGTCTATAAAGCCTCGTTCAAAATATAAGACTGGCTAATTTTGTAACTATTAATTCAATTTCTTCGGTCTTGTACCACCAGAGTGCCTTGTAAACTTCTTCACAGCTCCTAGTCAATCCAACTGAAAATGAGAACCCTAGCCGTTTTCATCGCAGCTGGTGCCTTTTCATACCCTGTGATAGGCCAGGATCTAGCTATCAAAACACGCCAGCTTCCTCTGATACAGTCTGTGGGTTTCCTCTCGAGACGACCCAAGACAACCCGTTACTAAAATGAAAAGGAACAACTTCGCCATGTGATTATACCTTCCAATCTTGTAGAAAAAGCATATATACTGGAAGATTTTGCAAATGCAAGCCCTCAGAGAGACCGCGCCATATTCTCCTCGGGCCACAAGGCAACTTATGAATGGATTTATGACTCTATCAAAAACCTGAGTGATTACTATAACGTTGAGTATCAAGAGTTCCTAATTGAAGGCTCAAACTCGACTATGTTTGTAAATGGGACTTTCTATAATAGTGCACCAGCGTTCTTATCCCCAGATGGGAACGTTTCTGGTTTTATAGTCCCGATACCTAATTTTGGGTGTGAAGTTGTTAGTTTTTACTCTCACAATGAAGTCTTTTTTGACTAATTAGAGCCATAGGCTGATTACTCTGGTCTTGATTTGGTAGGCAAGGTAGCTCTAGCTGAAGGAGGCATATGTGGCCCTGCAACCAAAATCCTATTGGCACGTGACCAAGGCGCAGTTGCGATAATCATTTATTTTGACGACTGGACTGCATCATTGGGGGGAAGGGCTAATCCAAATTGGATCCCAAATATCCAGATTGAGAGAGCCGATGGGCTAGCTCTGATTGAGGCGACAAAAATTGCACCAGTTTCGGTTACTATCGATATCAACTTTGGGTTCTGGCCAACATATAATGTTATTGCTCAAACAAAAGGTGGGGACCAGAATAACGTTCTGTTAGTAGGCGCTCATACCGATACTGTGCGAGGAACTCCGGGAATCAGTGATAACGGCTCCGGTGCTATTACTCTCCTAGAAATTGCGAAACAAGTTTCCAGCTTCAGCACTAAGAATGCCTTGAGATTCGGTTGGTGGTCCGCAGAGGAAACTAACCTCATGGGCTCAACCATGTATGTGAACTCACTTTCCACAGAGGAAATTGCAAAGGTTGCTCTCTATCTCAATTTCGATATGATTGCTTCTCCCAACTATGTTTATGGAATCTATGATGGAGACGGATCAACATTCAACACCTCTAGTCCTCCAGGTTCCGCGGCGGCTGAGAAGCTGTTCCAGGACTTTTTCACGAATGAATTGAACTTACCACATACCCCCAGAGCTTTCAATGGGCGCTCTGACTATCGTGCTTTTGCTGCTGCTGGGGTGCCGGTAGGTGGCCTGTTTACAGGCGCGGAAGTCCTCAAAACACCAGAGGAAGCTGCAAAATTCGGGGGCGAGGCCGGTGTTCCGTATGATGTAAATTATCATGGTGTAGGAGACAAGGTGGCAAATCTTAATGTTACTGCGTGGCTACAGAATACATTCGCGGTTGCACACGCGGTTGCGACGTACTGTGTCAGTTTCGACAGTCTGGGCACTGGCAGGAGGGAGGAGCGGACTCAAAATAGGGCGGAATGGATCCGGCAAGTTGCGGCGGAGAACGACTAGTAGGGTTCCTTGATCGGGAACACTACATTCGCAGGTTACTTTGGTAGACCATTGGATAAGAGCGCCAAATAAAACAAAGTAATTATGAGGCGGTGAAATAAATAGCAATGGTGGTTCCAAAGACTAGCTCGTAACTTTCCACCTCGGTTAATTTAAATGACCCCTGAATGGTCCCAAATAGGCCCTTTCTGCCCAGCAAACTGTCTAAGATGTCCTATCTTACAAGTTCATGTTGACCGTCTGTTTATCAGATACTCTTAAAAGGTGATGAATACTATAAGACTACGTTACCATTATTACTACGCGATTCTGATTAATTGAATCACTCTCTAGATCAAAACTTAACTACTGTCACATGACTACATAATGCTCACCGCCTCTTTATCTGATGAGATCCCGACTTCGCAGGATCTGATAAGAACCACCAACATCAAACACTACCATTCACACACATATGGCGTACCCGTAGCCTAAACCCCTAATGCGCTTCTCATTCATTGCCCTTCTAATTTGGGCTCCTTTTGTCTCTGCTGAACCTTTTGGTCCTGACGAATATTGTTCTCGCGCCTGCGAGATAATCATTCGCAAAGCGCAGTTTCACACGATTTACCGGGGCATCGACTGGAGGCAAGAAGCATGCACCAATGATCTAAAAATCACGTCTGGGTATCTGTGTCTGAGAATATTCTGCACGCCCGAGGAGAGCGCTGAAAGATTGGCTGAGTCCAACGCGACATGTCAGCTCGTGAATAGCCCCCTTCCATCCTATTCCATAATCGACAGTTATACAGACGAAGATATCAACAACTTGCACCATCTGATCTCTGAAGATATCTTCGAGATTCCGGCTATTATTTTTAATGAAGTCGTGATTCCATCAAAAGTGCTCTACGAGCTGGCCTACAGGACTCTGGTATGGGTTTCTTGGTCTAATTAACTCATATTGATACTGAATATTATAGGATGTCGCTCACTTTGAGAAGAACATTCGGATTCTATATGGGTAACAAATCATGAGAGACAGTTTAAAGAATCATACTGATGTTACATAGTTTCGGAATGTACTATTTCTGGCTCGTGGTGGTTGGCATTGGCATATTCTCACATTTTGCGCGGTTCTTGGTCTCCATGGTCCAGCAAGAACAGCAATGGCAGCCCGTTGCAGGAAACGAAGAAGATGCTGAGGATATAATACTCTCCAACGAGAAAAGAGGCATATTCGCAGTACCGTACTCACTGCTAAAGAAACATGTGACTGTTCCGGCAACATTTGGGTATACGCGCTCTCAAAATATCTCTTGGTGTACCATTCCTACTCGAATCCAAAGTTTGACGATCACTGCATTCATAGTCCTCAACATAGCAACTTGCTCTGTCGGTTACAACTTATTTATAGGTAACATGTAGTACGATAACCCTATTCCAAGTCATACCATAACTTTGCTAAACATTTATAGTTGGTATGAACCATCAACACAAGCGTGGAGATATGTCGCCGATCGTACCGGTGTGATATCTACAGCAAATTTTATTTTGATATGGTTGTTTGGAGTACGGAACAACCTTTTGCTTTGGCTGACAGGCTGGGATTTTGCTACATACAATAACTTCCATCGCTGGATTGCTCGAATAGCAACTGTTCAAGCTGTTATACATTCTGTTGCGTATACTATCCTTATTGTCAATGGTTTGTCTGCTACATTATTTCCCCTAGAGCAGTGCTAATATGGGCTTAGATGGTTCTCTGTATTCAGGCTGGAGATTTTACCTGAATTATCTCCAGCTTTGGTGGTTTGTTGCTGGTGTTTTGGTAATATTCTCCTACTATAAAGGATTCACAAGCTGATGGTTACTTTTGATAGGCTACAATATTCATGGTGGCAGTCTGCTGCTTCTCGGTATATCCTTTACGCAGACACTTTTATGAAATCTTCTTGGCGGTGCATATCATTTTATCTGTCGCTCTTATAATTACAATGTGGTAGTAAGTGATCCACAGGACGCCTCATATGCACTAACTAACGTCCTTTCAGTCATGTAGTGATCTTTGATAATGCCTATTATACCCGCTTTGTATGGCCATGCGCGTTTATTTGGATACTTGACCGCCTCTTACGAGTTTTACGAATTTTGTCTTTCAACCTGAAATTCTGGAGCACCAAAGCCGTCGCAATCTATGATGACACTTGCGATATCGTTCGTCTCACTGTACCATATTCCCAATCTTTCATTGAGCCTAGACCTGGCACTTTCTACTACATAACTTCACTTGACGACAGGTGGTTCTGGCAAAGCCATCCATTTACCCTTGGATATTCAACTACTGTGAATAGTTCAGAGAGCTCACTAGCACTCATATCGCCTCCTTCTTCTACTGGGATACTCAGTCCACCATCCTACATTGGTATCCCACCTACTGGCCGAGAAGAACGACCAGGATCTAGGAATTCCAATACCTCTTTCGAGTTACAGACACTTCTCAAGCCATTGACGGCTATACAATTTTCCTCGTTAGTTTTCATAATACGACCATATAACGGATTCACTAGGCGCCTGAAAGAAGCGGCTATGCACGGCCCGGCCAATCTTCGGGTCCTAATCGATGGACCATATGGCGAGACGCAGCCATTTCACACATATGAAAATGTCCTTTTCATTGTTGGAGGCACTGGAATCGCAGTTCCTCTCTCCTATCTGGCGAAATTACTTGAAAAAGGTTCACGCACAACGTCGCTCAAAATAATTTGGGCAGTCCGAGAACATGAATTCCTTGTGGACTCCATAAATTCAGACTTCCGCGGATTTTTGGAAAACGAGAAGCTAGACTTGACGGCATATGTGACACGGGATGCAGAGGGAAAAGAAGATGAGAGAGCTAGATTTCGAGTTTGTCATGGAAGACCAGACGTATATGCCGAAGTCGAAGAAGCCGCACGTGACTCTCGAGATCGCCGTCTTGCAGTTGTTGCTTGTGGGCCTGGTCAGATGGTTGATGACGCTAGACGAGCTGTTGTTAATATGCTGGGGAAAGGATATAGCAAGATAGAGTATTTTGAAGAGAGCTTTAATTGGTAGGGAGACATTTGAAAATTATATAGAGCTACACATAGAAATAGACTGCTATGAAACATAATTGACAAACCGCACCTAAACCAATCCTCTCTTTGCAATATTGTCTATAGAAGTAAATTGAAAATCATAGCAGAGCTTCCGGTATGATTTACAGTACGTAAGCACTACGCACTAGACGGTGCTAACGCGCTCAGCATTCATGATACCTCACCTCTCATAGTGACGTCAAACCGTGCCAAGTATTCAGAAATCTGGGAATGTTAAATGCTAAATATTCAGGGCAAGGTTTTCGATGGAATAACTAGCGTAAATTCAAAAAGTAAAGTTGTTCGGCGATACCAAATCGGACTTTACCCAAAAAGAGCCAGACCCCGACCTTCTACCTTGGGACGTGCAGACGTCGCTGAACGGCAGAAGTTGAATGGCAGCAGACAGTACGATCACCATTCTTTCCCACCCCAAATCCTTTCCGAACTTAATAACCCTGGCATACGGAGGTTGTGCTTCTGATGGTTGAAGAGTGGGCAATTCATTGGTTAATATACTCCGGGTCGGACTGGATTAATTTGGTGACGCAGGAGTAAGCCCATTACCTTCATAGTTATGTTCATCGTTTTGGTACTAGAACAACTGAGTTCTTTTCTCGAAATTCTTCTAATTGCTCGCTTTCGCCTTATAAATGCTTGCGTGTTGTGTCACACGTTCTTGCTAACTTTTCAGTTCCGTTCATATTCTCTCTAGTTGGGCTGTACAAAGCTATTTGTTTCAAAATGGTCTCTGTCAAATCGAAAGAATCAGTCAATGGGCCGATTGTGGGCATATCTACTGAATACACCGTGCATACTGGTGCACTCTTTGATTCAAAACTCAAAACATTCCTAAAAAATGTGTCCATCACTGTTGATAAGTCCTCTGGTCTAGTGACAAAAGTATTCCAGCGGACAGGTAGCGTTGCCAATATAGCCAGATCAGGAGACATTGATCTGTCGAGTTTATTCGTGATGCCCGGGTTTGTCGACGCTCATGCTCACATTTTCCTCCATCCATACAAGTAAGTTTTAGGTCGCCTCACACGGCACGGAGTAAGCTGGACGCATAACTAACAGTAAATTGTAGTGAGAAGTCAGCTACTGAGCAAATTCGAGACGAAAGTCTAGTTGAGCGTGTCATTCGAGCAACAAATCACACTAGAGCAGCTCTCCTCGCCGGTTACACGACTTACAGGTTTGATTCCTTTTATCCACCCCTATCTCGCTAATGTTACTAATATCAAAAAGGGATCTTGGTACAGAGGGTCTACAGGAAGCCGATACCAACTTTCGAGATGCAATTAATCGAGGGCTCCTTCCGGGACCTCGGCTCTTCGTTGCCACAAATCCCATCAGCTCAACTGGAACATATGACGCCCGGACCGAGAACCATCTTGGTGGAACACGTCTCCCGATTCTGACAGATGCAGCGAACGGAGTAGACAACTGTCGTCAAGCTGTTAGGAGACGACTTGGGTTAGGTGCTGATGTAATCAAGGTATATGCTGATTATCGCAGACGGGTAATGCGTTTCCCACCGGCGGTAGGCAATGCCATCATGTTTCCACCTTCCGAGCCGAACCCTTCAATTCCTGCATATAGCATGGAAGAAATGAAGGCTTTAGGAGAGGAAGCGCGTCGAGGGCAATGCGCTATTGCCGCTCATGCCCAGACCAATGAAGCTGCTACCATGGCTGCCAATGCCGGCTTTACCAGCGTTGAACACTGCCCACTTGCTTCCAAAGAAACCCTTGATGCGTTTAAAGCGAACAACACGATTTTTGTTCCTACGCTGGCTGTTTTTACAGACCTTGCGAGTCCCGGGTGGAATAGTAACGAAGTACTTGCGTCGACGAAGCGCGCCTTTGATAGGGGCATCCAGCTTGCATGTGGTGGTGATACGGGTGCGTTTCCTGGTGGACATGGAGCCAACGCTAAAGAGATGGAGTTGATGATTCGAGCTGGGATCCCGGTGGAGGAGGTTATGGCTGCGTGTATGCTTGGGGGTTGGAAGGCCTGTGGAGGAGATTTGTGTGGCAGGCGGTTTGGGTATTTGGGAGAAGGCTGGGCTGCTGATATTGTGGGGTTGGAGAGCGATCCGACGAAAGATGAGAAGGCTTTTAGGAAGGTTAGCTTCGTTATGAAGGATGCAAAAGTATGGAAAAAGGATGGGCTAGCCCTTGGTATGTTATAGAAGGTGGCCGGACTGTGCTGCCTTTCAGTGCCTCTCCTATTTACCCGTGCCAAACATTTTCAAAGGCTGGGGGTGAAATACACTGAAATAGAGCCATCGTAAACAATTTCTATCATTATACTATTTAAACCCTTTTTAATTTAACCTAATATGAAATATCTTGCAAATTAATGCCTTTAGATCCCCCATTGATAATATTTCTCGTGGTTTCTTTGCTTGGCTTTTGTGTTGCTATAGATCTGCTTTTACCAACCCATCCTAATGCCCGAGAACTATGCATTAACTAGAAAATGATATGTCAGATATTCTCTTAAGCAAATTATTGCTATATTCTGTCAATACAGCTATTACCTACCATAAATATGCCATTCATTAGTGGACATGAAGGATGATGAATGTAGTAAAATTGCACTTATAAACTTGCGTCATCGTGCTGTCAAACACGTAAGCCACATTATATCAAAAGATTAGTATTGTATATAATATGTTAGTAGCCCGATTTTACGAGTATCGGCTTGTTTCTTCAACAGGATTCCCCCTTCGGAGGATGGAGAAATGAAATCATCATAAGTCGCCGATAATGGCGACCCCTGTTTATCACTTCCCATATTGATATTTCATATTCTATTCACCATTTAATTTACAATAATAACTTTCCTCTTTTTCTTCTACGTGACACTACATGCTATAAGATATCGGACCATAGTTTTGGAAGGTTGTGGAAAGGCAAATAAATAGGGGCCAGTCATCAAGTGTGATTGGTGTTATCGGGGTATGCCCATATCGGCCACTTAATTCTTCCCTCCTCCGCCTTCCCCGACGAGCTTCCCAATGATACCCCGCCAACCCCCTGGTCTGTGCAGGTTGCTACAGTACTGTAGAACAAGGAGGACCAGAGTAAGTAAGCAAGACAGTTGCAGTGGGCAAAGCACGTGGTGTGCGTCTCTGAGGGAAACTCGTGAAGTTGAAAGTCACTAGCCGGCACATCCCATCCTCAGCTAGCATTCCTCCAACCCGACACGTGGTGAAGCTCAAAGGGAAGGGAAAATTGGGTTCTGGTGTGAAGCACGTCAATTTGGGCGTCGGCTTGGCAACCCAAAGTCAACCCTCTAACACAACCCGGTCTCGGCGCTCTAGTGGTGCACTAACCGAGACGGCCGCTAGCGTGTCTTAGTGGGGTGTAGCCCCCTCAACGCCTTTTTTGATCTTTTCACCGCTCAAGTTCTCTCTCTCTTTCTCTGATCATCTATACTCTTTCAATATCCTCAATACCCACCAGCAAAGAGGAAAAGAAAGTCATTGATCTCTCCTATCTATCCTATCCAACTTATTTTGCACATTCATATACCGTGCAGTTAAGAATCCTAGCTTTCCGAGACCGGCAAGCTCTCATCTAGCACGCAAACGTGCCCCTCAGCACCCCTCTTCGATCCTTTTTACATTTCCAAAACACCGCAAAGATGGTTCAATCGTACGTATTCACCATTTCAGGCATATCTCTAGATCAGCAGCATTATACTAACCGGCATCCACGAACAGATCTATTCTCGGTTTCCCTCGCATGGGTGTTAACCGTGACTTGAAGAAGGCCACTGAGGCATACTGGGGAGGCAAGATTTCTCAAGCTGATCTGCTTGCTGAGGCCAAGAGACTTCGTCTCGCACACTGGAAGATCCAGAAGGATGCCGGCGTTGATGTCATTCCCAGCAATGACTTCGCTCTCTACGATCAAGTTCTTACCCACATTCAAGATTTCGGAGTAAGCATAACCACCCCGCCCCCACCGATCTCGGAAAATATACTAATCAGTTCCCCACAGGTTGCCCCCCCTAGATACACCGGACACGGTCTTGACCCTGTCGATGAGTACTTTGCAATGGGTCGTGGTCACCAAAAGAATGGAATTGACGTGCCAAGTTTGGAGATGGTAAAATGGTTCGACTCGAACTACCACTACGTCAAGCCAACTTTCCAAGACAACCAGACCTTCAAGCTCAACCCAACCCCAAAGGCTGTTGTTGAGTTCACCGAGGCCAAGGAGGCCGGTATCACTACTCGCCCAGTCATTGTTGGCCCAATCTCTTTCCTCCACCTCGGAAAGGCTGATCGTGATCAGACCGTTGACCCAATTGATCTTCTTGAGAAGCTCCTCCCCATCTACGTGGAGCTCCTTACCAAGTTGAAGGCAGCTGGTGCCGAGACCGTTCAGATTGATGAGCCAATTCTTGTTTACGATCTTCCTTCTAAGGCCAAGGCTGCTTTCAAGCCAACCTACGAGAAGCTTGCTGCTCTTGGTGACAAGATCCCAAAGCTTGTCTTTGCTACTTACTTCGGTGATATCGTCCACAACATTGATGCCCTTCCTAAGGATATCTATGCTGTTCACGTTGATTTGGTCCGCAACCCAGAGCAACTAGATACCGTCATTGCCGCTCTTGGCCCAAAGACCATTCTCTCTGCCGGTGTTGTCGATGGACGTAACATCTGGAAGGTCAACTTCAAGGCTGCCATCGAGAAGGTTGAGGCCGCTATCCAAAAGCTCGGCAAAGACCGTGTCATTGTTGCTACCTCCAGCTCCCTCCTCCACACCCCACACACTCTTGCAAGCGAGAAGAAGCTCGACCCTGAAATTGCCGACTGGTTCTCTTTCGCTACCGAGAAGGCCACCGAAGTCGCTGTTATTGCTAAGGCTGTCACCGACGGTCCAGCCTCTGTCCGTGAGCAACTTGAGGCCAATGCCAAGTCTGTTCAAGCCCGTGCCAGCTCCAAGCGAACAAACGACCCCGCTGTTAAGGAACGTCAATCAAAGATCAAGGCCAGCGATTTCAACAGACTTTCTGAATTCCCAGTCCGCATTGCTCAACAACAAAAGGCATTGAACCTCCCTCTTTTCCCAACCACCACCATTGGTTCCTTCCCCCAGACCAAGGAGATCCGTATCCAACGTAACAAGCTCACCAAGGGTGAGATCACCCCTGCTGAGTACGAGAAGTTCATCGAGAAGGAGATCCAAGAAGTTGTCAAGATCCAAGAGGAGCTTGATCTCGATGTCTACGTCCACGGTGAGCCAGAGCGTAACGACATGGTTCAATACTTTGGTGAGCGTCTCGATGGTTATGCCTTCACTACACACGCCTGGGTTCAATCATATGGTTCCCGTTGTGTCCGACCTCCTATTGTTGTTGGTGATATCTCTCGCCCAGCACCAATGACTGTCAAGGAGTCCAAGTATGCTGTCTCCATCTCCAAGAAGCCAATGAAGGGTATGTTGACTGGCCCAATTACCTGCCTCCGATGGTCATTCCCTCGTGATGATATCCACCAATCGGTTCAAGCCGAGCAACTTGCTCTCGCTCTTCGCGATGAGGTCGTTGATCTTGAGGCTGCTGGTGTTTTCGTCATCCAAGTCGACGAGCCTGCCCTCCGTGAGGGTCTTCCTCTCCGAGCTGGTAAGGAGCGTGAGGCATACCTTGACTGGGCTGTAAAGTCCTTCCGTCTCTCTGTTTCTGGTGTCCAGGACTCTACCCAAATCCACTCCCACTTCTGCTACTCCGAATTCCAAGACTTCTTCCACGCTATTGCCGCTCTCGATGCTGATGTTCTCTCCATCGAGAACAGCAAGTCTGACGCCAAGCTCCTGAAGGTCTTTGTCGATGAGGCTTACCCCCGCCACATCGGTCCAGGTGTCTATGACATCCACTCCCCACGTGTTCCATCTGAGCAGGAGATCAAGGATAGAATCGGCGAGATGTTGGTTCACCTCAAGCCTGAGCAACTCTGGATTGATCCTGATTGCGGATTGAAGACCCGTCAATGGGCCGAGACCAAGGCTGCTTTGACCAACATGGTTAACGCTGCTAAGTTCTACCGTCAAAAATACGCCAAGTCTACATAAGCTTGGTTTTAATGTTTCCTTTGGGTTATGGGGATTATTTCACGGCTTATAGTGCTTTCATTCTGGCCCTAACAGCGGAGACGATCTCAACATCGGCGTTTCTGGTTTGGGCATAAAGACAAAAGTTCTTTTATACTGTGAATTCAACAGCATTGGGGTGGGGATGATCCATCAACCGGACATCTATGAGAAATGGCGTCAAATGAGCGATGATTATAAAGGGCCTCGATTGAGGTTCGTGTATCTTACCGGATAGATAAGGTTAGAAAATATACCCAATTCAACCGGGAAAATATGATCCTGTTCAGAATATGTGATTTGTTTAAATAATGAGTGACTTGCTATAACAATGCAAGCAAAGTAACAGATATCTCTATCCCTAAGCTGGTGCCATAGTAAGCTATGGAGTTGCATGTACTCTTTCGTGAGAATTTCACTCTCGAATTACAACGGAGAGGCATGAATTCGAACTACGCTCAGAGTAACAGTCTATATTAGACCAAGACATTGCCTCTCCCCCCCTCCTCTACCAATTGCTTCACCATAACCCATCGCTCTCACCACACCACTGATTGCCGCTGGCAGCACATCATCTCTAGCATATTACTGACGATTTTCAATTAATAGCTAAGTTATAGGAGGGAGGGAGCCATAATAGTGGGTGCAGTTATTTCTGGTTTTGCACGTTTTTCTTGGGGGTGTGGTGACGGTTGAAAATGAAAGTTGGAGATTCAAATCCCAAACAAAACCTCACTGTCACGTATATATGGCCAGACAAAAACACATTAGTTAGAAGACTTCAAGCAAACCTAATGGGAAACCAAAAATGAATTTCACAAAAATATGATGCTCATAAGTATGCTGTAATATGTTGGGGGGAACTGGTTTACCACATGTTTGTAGAAGGCGAGTGTCTTCTGTGGGAAAACACATTCTGATATTCTTTCTAGTTTCGGATTTTTGTTTATATATAGGAATGCATAGAGGAATGAATAATTCAAGTTAACTATAATACTTTGGAAAGAAAGGATTTGGTAGGAAACTTCTTGATGATGGCAACAGAGTAACCAACACCTTGCATTGAAATCTTTTGAATGGGGAGCTTCAATTTCCAATTTCCAAACCTTTTAGACTCATCGTCGATCTTATATAATAAAATTTTACAAAAGATGTGTATTACTGATATTATCCATGAATTCAACCTTCAACATATCTCTGACAGCGTCGTTGTGTTCTCTGGCCTTCGTGAGACCGCTCTAATAGTCTATCTGAAAGTTTTGCTTCATTCTAGACTTCCACGAAATATTCCATGAGCCACACGATATCGAAGTGTCCGGCTTACTAAGGACCCAAAGGAAATAAAGAGTTCTCCGGAAGGCGTTGTTTGAGCTTAAATTCAAATGTTTGTTGTTCAGAAGAGATCAAAGGTGAACATAATGATTGATACTGGCAATACGGAAAGTTCATGAACTCAAAAGCAGGTAAAGTATGTATGATGTTGTTCTCTAATGAACAATAGATCTGTATTATCACCTAAATAAATGCCCGAAGAGACAACGTTATGATCATGTAAACCCAAATCTTCACTATGGCGATGCATACTCCCAAGATGAGGACAAAATATCCATTCAGAACTACGATGAGTGGTTACATCCGCTCTCCTGATACACCCGCTGTTCTCTTGAAATGTTACTCTTCTACATGCACGTCGGAGGGTCCATGTCTTTCACCCACCTGCCCATTTCAAGTTATGGCGAAGGGACTCGGTACCCTTGGGGTCACGAATAACCTCTGCTCAGAATGTGGAAGCCCCCACCCAGATCCGCGGAATTATCTCAGAAACCTTGAACCAAGTTTATATTCCCCTATAGATCTCGCTGCTATCCTGCAAGATAATAACGCCAAATGGATTTCCTGTAAGCTACATCCTCGACAGACGGAATTTATATGGGACGAAAACATAAGCAACAGAGTCGCAAATGACCTTGATCTTGACGAGTTCGGAAAGCTGATGAATGATTGGTTTGCAGTATTAGATACAGGTTACTTTTTCGGTTCTATTCGCAACAGAATCAAGCCCATCAGGGTCTACACAATGGCAACTATTCCCGAAGAAATTCACGGCAAAGGTAGGTATGGCTGGTCGGACCCCAGCAACGACACGATCAATATTGTCTTCACCGGCCAACGCACATATCTTGAATATGTTGGAACCTTGCTCCATGAGATGCTACATGCATTCTTCCAGCTGTTCGCCTGTCGTGCAAGCCTCAAATGCCAGATTTTCTTGGGTTCTAAGGCAGGAATCGGACATGGACATGGTAAGCTTTGGGCTGAAACTATGTTTAGTATCGAAAGTGCCTTTGGCAGAGACTTTCCAAACAGCCTAAATTGTGGTATGAAGCGGTCTGTGATTGGAGAAATGATAGCAACGGGATGGAATCCAAGTGCAGAACAACAGACCGCATGGGGGATTGAGGACCCGCTTCCATTTCCCATACAAGGACTTAGAAGATAAGGACTCTTCAGCTATGGCTATAGCGTCCCGCGAGGCATGGCTGTTGAGGGGGATTCAATTAGTGCTTCTGGCCGTTAGCTCCCGCTACCGTTTCCATCCTCTTTGAACAAGTCTGTCAACTAGACGATTACTGATTCTCATCCCTCTCTACATATGATAGGTAGTTTCTCATCATATTAACTGCGTGCTGACACTAAGTAACACTTAGCAAATGGAAATTTTTAACTTATAAATGGTCAGCAATAAGGTCATATTCGTGAATTATTACATCATGTTATTGCACTTTTGTATACTTGCAATCTAAAGTAAAGGAACAAACATTGTAGCTAAGGTGTAACGTCCATTCCCGTGTGAGAGGAGGTACACATACGCTAAGCATTGTAATAGGCAAAAGAGGTGCTAATGTATTATCATATTTACAGCTATGGTAAATTTATCGTATCATATTGCATATTATATGAAGCTCCTATGAAGTGTGCCGTTATTCTAGAAGCTCGGCCGTTTCAATTTCATCACTACGGAAGGTATTGAGCTATTTTCTCCTTTTGATACAGCTAGCTCTATCTAACAGAAAGCAAGTTTTAGTATATAAATTAACAACTGTTGGCTCAGCAGCAGTAAGGAACGCAGCGGTGTCCTCGGAGTGCTAAACCTATGCAACTCCCCAACGCTCATAGATATTTCCAGAGGGGCCATCGATGCAACTGAGAATAAGCATAAATATATCAGGGCCACTGTTAGTAAAAGAGTCTATGTGACGTCTAGATCCGTACTCTACTTGAGGCTTTCCCTTTGTGTAAGGCACTGAACGTAGGTGTATGCAAATCAATTGATATTCAAAACTACAAAGATCTCAAGAACTAATCTGAAACTTCCAAAACTTAGATACTGCTTGAACACGAGGCATAGTAAAAATGTAGATCTAGCATTTCTCATTGCTATAGTCGTTACTATGTTTGTTATCAACAATAGAGACCCACCGACTAAATAGCTATAATTCATTGGCTGAATCTGCTAGAAGGTATACGCAATAATACTGGTTTAAGTTGCTTGATTTCCTTCAAAGGGGAATCTACATAATCTATATATATATATATACAAAGAGATGAGGCTGAAAGGTCTTTGCAATGTCCACTTATTTCAAATTAGCTCAAAAGTACTGGCACATATTGGAGTTTGCTATGTAAATATGTTGCTGAGAAAACGAAACCAAAAGAGTAAATGCGTTCTTGGAAGTCACGTATAAGTGATTCGTACGGCTAGAAACGAAACTCGAAGTTATGATTCTTGAAACGGCTATAAAGCTGAATATTGAGAGTAAATGCTAGTGAGTGCATGCTTTGAAACGCAGCATTAAAAATTGTAACCGGAGTGCCAACAGACACCCTATAAACGTATATTTAAAAAAAGCATGTTTAAAGTGAGGATCAAAGGACCAATACGCAAAAATAGACAGATCACTGGTCAGACCACACGTTGTGCTTCGGTATCTACAAGCAGTTCATGGGATAATTGTTTACATTGATTCCATCGTTTCCATCATAACATATATGTTCGGCCCAACCATCGAAAAATGTTGTTTGAGAGAAATACAGAATCACCAGTATTGTTTATCTATGCATCAGATATCAGCGACAACCAGTCCAATATCCCCAGCACAACACTCACCAAAGCTTCCTCAGCACTCTTCCTACCCATCGAGACCTTGCGTTGAAATCCATTTGATAGCAAAGACACCTTATACCATTCTGAGTACAGTGGGTACTCCGACCACAAGACACCATTTGTCCTTGTGGCTTCGGCGAAGTTCGTTGTAGCTTTGTGGTTGCTTGAATAGGGGATCTGACTGGATCTTGGGGGCGTTGAGTCCGAAAGGCAGGCATGGTAGTAGAAGAAATCAAAACACTGTGCGTGCATGATTTTGGGGAGTGGTGTTCTGGCACCATGTTCGCAGTTTGTTTTGGGTATCGTAAAACGGTCTGGGAAATTGCTCTGGTTTCGGTGATCCTTTTGACTTGTTGGAATTAATATCTAGGGATATGAGGACCAACGGCATAGGAACAGTTTGAAGATGGGCGATAGGGACCTACCTGTATTCTTACGGCTGAAACCGAAGAATAAGTCTCCGTACGCGGAGAAGTTCATTGAGTTGGACAACATCGTGCACCTCAAGGGAATATGCAGTTCAGGTCTGCTAAGGACGAGAAAGAGGGATATGCCTCCAGTCTTCCTTTCCTCCGTCTTTGCTTCGCATTATGTCGGGGTCTTCCGTGTACATCTTTTCAAAACCTGAAGCACCGATATTATGTCTTTTAGCTTGCGGGAACTCCCAAAAGTCAGACGGCCCTCTGGAGATCTTAACTGTTCATGACCAAATACCACCTCATTTAAGAAAACCCCTGGCAGAAGAATTAAATCACAATAAAAGATATATTTGAGAATCAGAATTTGCCAGAGAAAACAGGAAGTTGAAAAGACGATCTTTAAAAGCCATATGTGGTGAAGATTTACCTCCGGTTTTCACATTCGAATAATGTGCATTGCATACTATGAAACCCTGAGCCCTGCCATAACACTGGAAAGAGAAATACCCTCCTTGACACTTTCTCATAGCGGGCAGATAATCAACGGCACGGCTAAATTGGGAGCGTTCCATAATGTTCTCAATATAGAGTGCTTCCGCCTTATTCCGATTATCGGGGGCAGAAGCCAGCCATTGACCCTTCCAATTACCAGACGCAGTAAATGTCGGGAACTCGTTTCACACAAGTTACGGCTGCATAGACTAAGTTGAGCCCGAACGCACACCGAGGAGCAAGAATTCTGCAATTGGAGAGCGCTTAACCTCCTCCGCCATACTGGCTACGTTTGTCGGAAGAAATGCAAGCCATAAAAGAGTTGGGCAATTTCGTTCTACTAAGACCACGGGAACAAGCAAGTCTGCCCTTCGTTCAGCAGCCAATTCTGCAGCCATCCGGACGCCTCTACCAAGTAGAAGACAATGTTCTGACATCACTGGGGCTGGCCACAAACATGCCACGATGGTTCATGACTTCGTATTCATATAAAACTGAACCAATCTTTCTACGACGCTAGTGTTCCCATCCCAGAGAGTATCCTGGTGCAGCTCTCAAGCTGCATTTCAGTAGAGGCTACGCGTGTCGTTGGTGGAACCTTCCAGTTTGGACAAGCCTTTCTCCTTCCACATAAATATATGGCAAGATTATGGTGAGCATCGGTGATCTTAAGTCGATCCTGAAATTCAGTTATTGCATGAGCGGAAAATCCCTATTCGTCCGACAGCCATCTGGGAAGACGCAATGTCGTATTGCAGAGTCGCATTTGGTCCACCCAAGTGTTGAATATGCGGAGGTATTTGTCTTGCCGATTTCGGAAAGCAGGGTCGGTCGGGTCGGGAAGATCCAGATTGAATCTACAATATTGTACAGTAACAAGAGCGACCGTGCCTGTTTACTACCCCGCATTTTAAATGATCAACAGCTTCTGAAATAGCAAGGATGGGAGGGAAAGTTGGTTTGGCATAAGAGAGCCAATACATCCGTTCCATAGCCTACCGTATCTAGTATTGCTGTTGCATTGCGTACATTAAACGACACATGCGCCGAGCGGTATGAGCGCTATAAAAACCGTATCTGTGCGGCGATGATGAATGTCTGGCGCTTGCCCGTCCTTCAAATGCAGAGTCTAGGAGCAAATAAGCCACTCCTATGGGGGGGATGTATCTGAAAAGAATGCGAGGTGATCAAAGAGGCTGGACTTTGGCAGGCTTGCATACAAATATTATGAGAAGCGAATCATGAGTTTACATGACTAAATGCTGCCTAGAATCTGTAACGGTAGAATCGGTCAGCCAGTCGGGAATTTTGGTATTCCCTGCAGCATATCATTCGCCATGCCCCTTCAAATTTAGCTGCGCCTAAAATCGGTAAGTCAAGCGATTGGTATACGTATTCAGCCATTCATTTATCTCAGGGATGTGACGTGCTGTATTATACCTCACGTGGCTACTTGTCACTGGATGTTGTATTCAAGGTGAAAGGGGATCACATCATGAATAGTTGTTTATTGGCAAAGCATGGTAGAAAATTCCGTCAATCCTTCTCAAACCATCAGGTTATAATAACATTAGCATGTTGATTGAGAACTTTAGCAGAAAGATGCCTAAGAAGAAGTTGTTTACTCAGTCTTGCAGTGTAACGCAAAAGGTTTCTAGGGTGATCTCCACCGGATCTATGTTGCTGGAGGAGTGGGAATAAGTAGCGCAGTGTTGATAACTTGGAATTGGAACGCTGGTAGTAGTGGCTGTGCATCATCAAGGCAAAGTTCAGGAAGTCAAACGTGGCAAGAGGGAAGCAGGCTACAGACAGCATAACAAGTATCGTCGATCAATTACCACTGTTTGGCTACTCGCGGTCAACAGTCTGCAAGGAAAATCATTCGGAAATCCCTTCCCTTTTAATTCTTCCTCATAAAAATACATATTTCGACCTTCCAAATACCAAGGCTCCACTATAGGAGGGTGAGACACATAGTAGAAGCAAGCAAGTACGTGTCATGAGACTAACTGAAACCCGATACCGAAAATACTCGGCTGATGGGTCACAAAAAGAACTTCCGAGTTCATGGCACATTCCGGGGGACTGATCAACTAATCAATGGTCATGATGCAGCATGGTTTGTCCCGTTTCTCTTCTTCGAGTCTGTATCGGGCGATGGAAGCCAGGGTATCGTGCACTCTTTCAGGGTTTACATTTTGACATCTTGGGCAAGCGGACGTTTAAGTTTTGCATCACTTTTGGGTCCCCTGGCGTCATTCACCTTAAAGTGTCAGGGACTTTTATGCCAATCATCTGAACATACCCTACTAGTCAGGAACTTGTCGTGCATAGCCAGAATAGCTTCCATCTCATCATCGTGCAGATTATTTCCGGGGGTTCCGTAGCTATTCAAAGCCCGAAAATCGAGTTTTCTAGTCAAACTAGTATAATTATTATAGAATGACAAAACACCGAAGCGTTTGTGTCCGGTAGTATATGGGCTTGAGGGGCAATTTGTGGCCAAAGGTCCGATTGTGGATTATGCATAACCTTATTTGGACAGAGGTAGATCTCCGAGACTTTGCAGAGACCGGGTTGGCTGTGCAGTGTGGCGTGGTCGATAGAGAAATATCCTCCAATGAAGTGCCATCTGCGTTGATAGAGTCTCTCAACTAGCAAGTATACCAGATATTCACAGAGAAAAACGTTTGTGTCTCAGCATAGAGTTTTAATTTTCAACCCTTGCTTTCAAGCTCTCGGAAATGAGATCTCAGCTCAAAACGTAAGTAGAGTGAAGGACAGCAATGTGAAGCTACCATCTAAAAACGTCTAGCCCATCTAGTTTATTACAGTAACACTCAGCGTGATACATCACGCGGGGCAAGTTGATAAGAGCAGGCTCAAATTCTCAAATATTCGTTATGATAATTTGGTGACGTTTCCAAAAGGAGAACGATTTAGAGAACCTAAAAATTTGATATCTAGCACCCAAAGGAACTAAATCCTTGATAAAACTTGGATCATAAATGAAGTCTAGGCTTGCACACATGCATTCAAAGCCGCAACATCATAAAAGAAAAGCTTGATTTATTGCCCGGCGAGAGTGATATTATCATCGAAATCTTCCTCCTCATCCTGACGAGCGCTGAAGTAGAGCTTGTAAAATGCACTTTTTGGTTGAGAGAGCAGCTCGTAGGGAGAGTCAAACTCCACAATACGGCCCTCATGCAGCAGTGCAACTTTGTCGTAGTCCAGTATGGAGTCTAGTTTGTGTGCAACAGCAATAATGGTATGAGTTGAGAATTTCTCGCGGATGATGCGTTGCATTAACTCGTCCGTCTTTGCATCAACTGATGAAGTCGCTTCATCTAACACAAGAACTGTGCTTGGACGCAGCATTGCACGTGCAAGACAAAATAGTTGCCTCTGGCCATGAGATAGGTGTAATTTATCGATATCAGTGTCCAAGCCGCCGTTTCCTTTAACGTTATCCCATAATTGAACAGACTTTAGTGCATCGATGATGTCTGTATCAGGTACTAATTTCCTGGGATCCACATTGAGACGGACAGTACCAGAAAGAATAAAGCTATCCTGAGGAACACCAATGAGTCTAGAGCGGACCTCTTCGCGAGGGACTGTAGAGATATCTAGGCCATCGATGACGATAGAGCCACTTGAGATTTCGAGCATGCGAAATATAGCCATTACAAAGGAGCTCTTTCCACTATTCAGTATTAGTTCTGCCTACCTCAATTCCATAGAATTTAGAGCAGAACTCACCTTCCAGTCCGGCCGCATAATCCTATCTTCTGACCAGCTTCAATTTTCAAGTTAACCGATTGGAGAACCGGTTCTGTGGGTTTGTAAAATGCGGTTAATGATGTAAACTCGATGGCGCCTTTGGATGGCCAGGATGGATCTGGTGTACTTGATTCATTTATAAGATGTTCTGAACCAGTAGTTTCAGTGAAATCTTTGATCCTAGCAATACTTCCAATATGTGTTTCCAGATTAGTCCAGAAGGTCAGAAGCAACTTGATGCTCTGAGAGAACATTATGATATTGAGCAGAGCAACTCCAACGAATCCTGGATCCAATTTTCCACGAAGCTTTACAACTAGCACGCAGAGCATAACTGCCACAGCTGCAACAATCAAGTCCAGCACTAGTGTTAACCACCTCTGAACAGCAAAGAGAAGGTAAAACGGCTTTTGTGATTCATCTAAGAGTTGGCGAGCTTTGTCTACCAAGGCGCTTTGCCATCCAAATGCACGAACAGTGGCGAGGCCGCTTAGAATTTCCATGAATTGTGAATATAGTGGAGACTTTGACTCTAGATCTAGTAGTCGGAGTTGCCTCGAAGTTCGCAAGTAGCACTTTTGGATAAAAAACAGAGCCAAGAGCACTATCGGAAATGCTATGGCGGCGTAGATAGAAGCGACACCGATGAGGATCATCTGAGCGATGACGAGTACAAATGTTGCGAATGTATTCAGAGCAGCAACTGGTAGCTCCATATCAATGAGCATGAGATCCTGACTGAACCGGTTGACAGTGACACCAGTATCTGTAACAGAGAAGAAAGACATTGGGGCATCGAGAACAGTCTTCAAAAGTGCCCAGTGGAAGCTTTCGCCTGACTTTGGCACCATGTTGATAATGAGTTCCCAGCAACTAGTTATAAGACAAATGAGGGCCCCAATCCCCAAAAGTGCATATATTCCCAAGTAGTAATCAAGCCTGCCGTTGGGATCCTTCGCATTGGCAGCTGCCCACCATTTAACCCATATAGATGGGAAACTGGTGCAAAATATGAATCCGGATATTGCAACCACGAAAAGAATAGTGGGAATCCACCCAACACTTCTAACGTAGTACAAATAGATTGCGGAATCCCCAGTTCGCCGAAGAGAGTCATCGGATTCTTCTTTATTACCTACAGTAGGAACACTAATACCCTCATTTGGCTTTTCGATATCCAAGGCAGTAGAGACAGCATAATAATCCCAGTCAGGGAGCGGAAGATTGAACGACGATGTGTAACCTCCTGAGCCGCTAAGACTCTTGAAAGAGCCTTGCTCAGATACTTTACCGTCACTTCCGATGGCAATTATATGGTCGGCATAGGGCAAACGTTTTGCTGCTCGGGAATTAGTACGGTACAACATATGATAAAGAAACCACAAAGTGCTTTGGGATTTTGGCGAGCATGACGCATTGACAAAAGGGATAAAATAGACGGGCTGATAATAGATCGCAGTGATGATAGCAACCATGAAATAATGAACCATCACTTACCAGAGGATGAAGCCATTAACACAGTGGTGCTGTGTTTCCGCAGCAATCCTTTCAGACCTAGTAGGTTGTGAAACACTCGATTTTCAGTGTCAGCATCCAAACCACTGAGTACATCGTCAAGTATGACTAGGTCTTTTCGTGCGTATATAGATCTAGCAAGGGCGATGCGTTGGCTCTGACCACCGGAAAGAGAAATACCTTGGCTACCGATAGGTGTTTGGTCACCAAGAGACAACTGGCGGAGATCTTCCTCAAGAGCACAAGCGTATATCACAGTTCGATACCACAATTGATCAAGTGACATAATGCCAATGATACTCTCTTGGATAGTTCCATTCATATGCCATGGAGATTGGTCACAAAAGCCTACTTCCAGCGAGTTTATATGAACGGAACCACTCAGGATAGGAATTTCTCCCAAAGCAGCTTTGAGTAAGGTGGACTTGCCGCATCCCACTGGGCCTACAACCATCGTGATTTTCTGTTTTGGGACGATAAGATCGATGGAATGGAGAAGTGGACCTTTCCCTGAATCCCAACCGAAGCTTGCATCCTGTAGCACAATAGCTTCGTCGTTAGAGAGTAGTGTAATCTCCTTTGGTGTTGTTGCTAAGTCTTCCTTTTCTGTGCAGGTATCTGTCTCTTCAGAAAATGAGGTTTTATTCTGGTTTGTGATTGGATCATCACATTTGCCAAGGAGAAGATCAATGCGATTTGGCAGTTTTCGGATGTCGCGTCGCACCTCAATATCGAGGAAATCTTGAATTCTCTTAAACGATCCAACAGCACCCATGAAAGTGAGTAGACTCATTATCAATGCCCCAAGAGGCTCTGAAAGTAAAGTGAAGAGAGATAGTGATGTGAAGATTCTTGCTGTGTCCAGAGTTTTACCGTCTCCCGCATCCCGTGCCAAGACCGAGAATACTGCGAAAGTAAGAATTGGTGCTGCGACTGGAGTAAGATACGTGAAAGCCATATTCCAAATCAAAAGCTTTCTGAAACGCTTCGAGATATTTAGCTCTTCAATACGAAGGTCTTGGATAGTTTTGGTTAGAGTCTCAGTGAGACCGCACATCTTAACGCCTTTCATAGAGCTGAGCATTGTCGTAGTAGCAGTGATACGTTTTTCAATCGCTTCTAACCACATTGCTTGCCGTGACATTACCAGTCCGGTAGCGCCCAGTGACCCGCCCATTGAAACTACATATCTTATTAGCCCGAACATGTGATGTCTATCTCGTGATACATACTGATAGATACGGCAATGGGAATTGCACAGGCTGCACCTAACTGCCGTTGCAGCAAGTAAATAGCAAGGCCAACTTCGATAATTCCTGCCCACAGCTCATTCATTGTTTGCCAGCCGGTGGTTATCCTCTCAATATCGGCGCTCATTAGAATCATTGATGCGGATGGGTCGACGGCAGTGATAGAAAGCTCCGTGGTCTTACTATAAAGCATGGATATCAAACCACCCCGTACCATAGCGATTGCACGATAAGTTAGGTGTTGAAATTGTCCAGTACTAATCTAAACATAATTCTTTAGTATGCGATAATTCATACTGAAACGTCAACTCAATTGATGTCAAGATGTGCCACACCCACACACCGGACACAAACTTGAAAAACACCAAATTCACGGCTAGAATCTGATGTCAAGAGGGTCTAAGATAAATGGAAACTTGACTGCATACCGCAATTCCCAAATAAACTATAACATATCCCCCAATGAGACCATGCCCGTAATTATTAGTTTCATCGTTAATGGGCTCTGCGGCCAAGTTGATAGCAGATGCTAACAAGAAAGGTTGGCAGAAGTTGAAAGCTGTTAAGCAGAGTCTAGGGAAAATTGGTGATAGCAGAGGCCATTTAAGTGATTTGAATGTCATCCACATCAACGAGTGGTTTGTCTTGTTGGTAACTAGAACGGTATTGTTAGACTCGTGACATTTATACAGAGGATTGAAGTAACCTTTCTTCCACCCGGAGTCCAGTAAACGTTGCAAATGGTCCGCGAGTAAATGCTTGTCAAGAGAGAAGAGATCACCGAGATGGAGTGTTGTCGAATACCCGCTGAAAAACAACTGGTTCAACCACCAAAAGAATGATCGATTCACAATACCAGAGACTGCTTCGGGTGGGTAGGACAATTTATACTCTGAGCGCAAGATATTACTTTTCTGGGTGGCCTCTAGGAGAAATAAAAGGCATTTCACTGCAACACTGATGGTGAACGTAATGGCAATATTACGATTGTATTGCTGTAACCAGAGTGTTCGTGCTCGCGCTGTATCGAAGAGAAGTGAGAACCCTAGAAATGCATTGATAATGATTGATGGTCGAACAGCTCTTTGGTGCTCAATATAGGAGAGAACAGATAATAGAAGGGAACCGATGAGTGTCAGGGCAGCTGTTGGTACAGAGGCCTGAGTTTTTACTGCTGAGTGCTTGCTCCACAAAACCACCAGTGTCAATGCAAGAGCAACATAAATGAGATATGCCAGCTAGTTAAATCATTTCAAGTTAGAGAGAAAATAAGACGATGGATGATTATCAAAACTGACCAGCTTAGCAGGTAGCAAGATATTACCAGTTACTTTAATCGACCTCCTTGACAGATAGAGTACTCTCAAAGGAACAGCGCAGATTATTATCACAAGTGGTAGGATGGTGAGAATAGTTTCCTCAAAGTATAAAGTGAAGTCCAGTCCTCCTCGACAATAAAGAGACCATGGGCCAAAATTCGTGTCAATAGTTGAGCAAGGTGGATTGGATGTTGAAGCCATGGTTGTCAATGAGAGCAGAAATCATACATAGATTATCGGATATTATCTTATATCAATGCAAATGGTGAAATATCCAAAGAGATACAGACAGAGAGGGAACGGAAACGGGGCACATAACAATAAAATTTCAGACGGTTATACAATCGTAGATCTGCTCAAATTCAACTGCATTGGGTGGACGGTGTGATTGAAGTAACCAAGTGTAGGAGTGAGTACCCATTGCACTCTTTAGGTACTAGCGCTCAGCGACGCTGCCGTTGAAATTGATTAATGCCAAACAGTGACATGGCCGTGACAAATCAGACTGAGGGTTAACGACCTTTTGGCCAAGCTGAGGATCGACAATTGGTTCTCCGAGAATTGCATACCGAAATATTTTATATAACATACTGCGGTAGAGCTTTGAATTGATCGACACAGTACCCAAACACAGTCCCATAAAAGTTAAATGGAGACTTCCAGGAGCGCAAATCACTTCCTGCACCAAAAAGCTCGCTCGAGGGGACTGCATTTTGATTACGCTACGAAGCGGCACAATGCCACCTTCGGGTCTATTTTATCTGATGACTTTATTAGAGCCGGTGACAGGGACCATTCGGTGCATCTTGTGCGAGGCTTCCCAGCACATCCAGCACTAGCATCAATCTCAAACGTAGTAGCAGACGTATAAACAAAATAAACACGAGAATGTAATCCTTTCATATGAGCACTGGCGTATGAGCACTGGCTCATTGCCTGAAATCTAAGATCACTGACCAGTTTGTGGGATGAGTTAAACCAATTTCTCTCACGTGTCTTAGGTGGTCAGACATAAATTCAATCATATAACCGGGATAATTGACCGCAAGTGTTTTTTGTCTCGGTGTAGCATCCGATGACGGACGGAGTTACCAGAAACCCACGCATTTCAGCTACAAATGCGATTCCAAGAAGTCTTGAGGCCAGTATGGGCCATTAAATATAGGATGGTATCGAGAACTGCCAATGAATGGTCTCAATGAACAGCAGTACAGTAGGAACGTCCCGTAGGTCATCTCGAGGGTTTCTCCGTCTGAGGGTATAATGTGCTTTGAATCTGCATGGCGTAGCACACAGTCTTGAATAAGGTCCATACTGGTAATCCATCCCCGCACCTTTGTGAGGTACCTGCCCAAGTGAGATCAGCGGCGCGGATGAGGCTTGTCGGGCACTCGGGCCGGATTTCTTTGCCGTTTGAACGTTTGTGGGTGTGGTGTACTGTGGGGTGGAGTTCGCACTGGCCCTTGCAATGGTAATATTGAGTTAAGGAACATATGTCGTGGATGCATGGGAGATCGAATCTGCCAGCTAAAGTGTTGCTTGTCATGACGTTAGCGTGAAAAGAAAGACCCTAAGCGGACTAGCGGGGTGACCGAATTTAGCGGCAAAGCTCATCCCAACCCCTGAACGTAACTACTTGAGGTTAGCTCGAGCTATATTTCAACCACACTCCATTAGAAATCTGACACCGAAATATGTGCCCTGACCCAACCATATCATTAAAACCAGTGACCAAGGGCTTGTTTATCACCATCCAGTAAATAACTTGCTAAATAATAGTCCACTGCAACAACAATATATGATGCGAAGTGCATACGGTAGTAAAATGCCCTTACCACCGAAGTAAAGCTGGTCCCCGGTTCTTCCTTCCAAAGACGAGAGAGTATAGAAGCGGGTAGTTCCTGCTGGAGTAATGCAATTTAGCCACTTCATATTGACTTGGGTTTCATTTGTATGGTGCATACTTTTGTCCAGGAACAGCGCCCGTACGTAATCCGGGGAAGTTTGCGGCTCATTCCAGAAGCTGAGAGCCAAGAAATATCCGCATATTGTCGACTTTAAAGCTGCATGGCCTGTGGCTTAGAACTGCTAGTTTGCAGCTTTCCCGGTAGAGTTCATTACCAAAAGGAACATACTTCCACAGCTCAAACTTGATACCCACTGGCGTCAGTGGCGTACTTAAGACACTTCTCTACCTGTGATATTAATGACATGGCTAGCATATTCGTCCTTAAGAGGTCACGGGACCCACTCACTTTATTCTGTATGGAACAGGCAAGTTCCTTTGCATTCGGCCTTCACGACTCATAAGACTAGTACTGTCTTCCCAACCTGCAGATCTTTACGGAGATAGTGGAAGTATCATTGCCCCGAAAACGCTTCCCATTGTCTAGCAAAGCTGCGGCTTATTGCAAGCTATAGAACCAATGAGAACAGTCGTTTCATGGAAGAAGGGGATCCCCACAGCAACCATTCCAACCAACTCGCCATTCTTTTTATTATCCCGTAGCGCAAACAGTGAAGATCTTCAGTTCGATTTCATTTTATCCTAGCATGGCAAGTGCCATTGCTTCAGAAGGGATGGTGTTGCGCTGTCACTGAACTTGCGCATCAGGAAGGGATATCCTGATTAATTTGCACGTCATTAGAACTTATTGAGAAGATCAGGAACGCCAATGATCAAGGGCGTACGATAGCTTGGACTTCAAGGATATTGTTGATCGCCATCATGGAAGGAGACTTTGTCCCGTTCAGCCAGCTACTTTCAGCCAGCTATACACAACGCGTTTTCTCAAAATATCAGAACAACGCTTCGTAACATCCATCTCTTGAAACATTCAAAAACTCTTGATATTGAAGATCAAATCTCATACTTGCAGTAGTGGATACTCTCTAATTACACGATAGGCAATTCAGAATTGTAAGTACAGAATCAAAGGATTGTGTGCTAATATCATAGTTCTGTTCGACTTATAAGATTTCTGTACAAAAAACTGAAATCTGTTCGAAAAACCGAAGCCCAAAATTTCAATAAATTCCAAGGTCTTACACTTGTAAGTAAAGTTAATGCTGGAGAGTTTTCTCAAAACTCCTGAGCTATCTTGCAATGTAACCAGACATGTAACCAGAACGCATAACTTTTCTCAGCCGTCGTGATACATTCAAACTGCTAGAACGATGCAGTAAACCTGAGCATCTTAGCTTTCAAGGTCTCCCCTATTGTATCACGGTGTTTGAAAACAATCAAGTCAAGCTTGACTTTACGATTACAATCATTTTTTGGCCTCGATCAATACTGAAGTACTGTATAATTATTTGGAAAATACTAATTTCCATTTAACAGAAACCGAAACTCAACTGATTCAACTTTGAACCGCGAAAATCATAGAAAACGCAAACATGAATCAGAACGGCACCATTAGCATGCATGATATGCAACAAATTATGAGCTGGAACAATAAACAGATTGAGAGATTGGATACCTGTATCCATGATATTATCAAGTATCAAGCTTTAGCACAACCCGAGGCGGAAGCCGTTGTCTCTGAGGACGATGGCACACTTACCTATAATGAGCTTGATGTTTTGGCAGATAAATTGGCGCGATATCTTCGAAGCTTAGGAATAGGTCCCGAGACTCTCGTTCCTCTCTGCTTTGAGAAATCAATGTGGTGTATCGTCTCAATGGTTGGAGTGCTGAAGGCTGGCGCGGCATTTTTCCCTCTGGATCATACCGCTCCAGTCTCTCGACTAGAAACACTTACTCGAAATGCGGATGCTAGAGTACTGCTATGCTCGCAAAAGCATGCCAGTCTTCTCTCTTCAGTGGCGGAAATTATCATTCCAGTTGATCGAGAATCCATTGAGCAGTCAGCGAGCGTTGCGATAAATCGGGAGTTGCACTTCGCAACCAGTAAGAATTTGGCGTACATGATATATACCAGTGGAAGTACTGGAACCCCGAAAGGAACTCTAATTGAACATGGTGCCTTTTGCACTGGATCTCGAGAACACGGTAAGTTCAAGCAATCCCTCTGCTTGTTGAAACTTGATACCTTTCTTGATTTAGCTAACTTTGACATCAAAAAGCACCTGCACTACTTATCAATTCTGAATCTCGGGTTCTTCAATTTGCATCTCACACGTTTGATGCAAGTCTAGTCGAGATTCTCACAGCATTGATGGTAGGGGGCGTCGTGTGCATTCCAAGTGAAGCCTCACGTCTCGATGATATTGAAGGAGCGATATCTCGGATGCGAGTCAACTTGGCTGTATTGACGCCTAGCATAATTGGCTTCATCACACCCTCGCACATTCCCACTTTGAAGACCCTGGTCTTAGCAGGTGAAGCGATGTCGCAGGCACATCTACATACATGGTCTGTAGATCACAACCTCATCAACGGTTATGTACGAACATCGGAGAAGAATCGACCTCCTCCCTTAGCCTATTTTATGAGGCACCTACTTGGAATATGATAGCTTTAGGAGAAACTTGTCCTTTGCTAGCACCATGTATCTCTTAAGCCTATTTGATATACAAGGAGGTTTCTTTGACAACTTTCTAATTATATCAATTGCTGACTCTTTACTGCTCGATAGGGGCCAAGCGAAGCGAGTGTCTGTTGCTCAGCTAAATCTCTTAACCCCTCTTCGCTTCCGAACAACATCGGCTATCCAGTTGCATGCAATCTATGGGTTGTCGATCCCGATGATCATAACATCCTCGTGCCTTTGGGATGTGTGGGTGAACTGCTCATACAGGGATCTACCCTTGCGCGAGGCTATCTTAAAGATCCTGAAAAAACCAAAGCTTCTTTCATTGACCCGCCAAATTGGGCGTCAGATGGCTCAAGCAGAGTGTACAAGACTGGAGATCTTGTGAAACAAGCTGCTGACGGAAGCTATCATTTTGTTGGCCGGAAGGACAATCAGGTGAAGGTCAGCCAAGCAACCATTCTTTCCATCTCACCTTCCCCTCTTTCAGCCCCCCACTAGAACTATTGAGGCAACTTAAGGTATTGCTCTAATATATTCAACGTTATGATATTTAACTTCAAAAATCTTGCATTAGGATTGGGAAGCCCTCTTAGAGCTGTTTGTGTTTCTGGTCAGCCTTGATAGACTGATGACCTTGAAATGTCGACGCAGCGGGAACTTACACATTCATACCAAGCGGGCCACTTGTGACTCCCGCTACGTCTCATTGTTTTCTAGCTGAGATGATACTAATAATCCAATCTGCTAGGTTCATGGACAGCGTGTCGAACTTGGCGAGATTGAGCATCACGTCAATGAAGCTCAATGTATTAACCATGGAGTTGTTATTTTGCCTGCAGCAGGTCCGCTGAAAGGACGTCTTGTCTCGATTGTGTCGCTTTCTAACCACCCAAGTAATCGGAACACAGATCCCCTCGCCCTCTTGGATGGATCTGCATTAGAAATTTCTAATGTTCGTGACATGCTATCCAGTCGACTCCCAGCGTACATGGTACCGTCGGTCTTTATTGCGGTGGGAGTAATCCCATTACTTGCGTCAGGCAAGCTCGATCGAAAGTTGATCTCAAAGTGGCTAGAAGATATGAACAATGAGCTATATCGCCGCGTCATTCAGATCAATGAACCACCACAAGAACACGAGAGTTATCCGAAGGTACCTACAACGGAAGTTGAAATCAAACTTAGACTGGTTTGGGGACATGTTCTCAATCTCCCCATCGAAAAGATTGAAACTACACGATCATTTCTATCCCTGGGTGGCGACAGCATAAGTGCGATGCAGGTGCGAAGTCAATGTTTAAAAAGAGATATAAATATCTCTGTGCAAGATATTCTCCGTAGCAAGTCAATTGTGCAACTAGCTCAGTGTACCAAAGAACTTGAGACAGTTGCCGAGCATGTGGAGGTTGTTGAACAAAGTTTCGAATTGTCTCCAATTCAAAGTATGTTCTTTAAGCTACCCAACCAAGGCCATGGCCATTTTAATCAAAGCTTCTTCCTCCGCGTCACTCGTAGGTTGCAGAAGAAAGACCTAAGACACGCAATCGACACAATCATTAGCCGTCACTCAATGCTAAGAGCTCGATTCACAAAATCTTCCGCTGGCGGCTGGACGCAACGCCTCACGAACGACATTAGTGGGTCTTATCGTCTCAGAAGCTATAATATTGCAACTCGCGAAGAAGCTACGCCAGCAATTGCAAATAGTCAAGTCTCTCTCGATATTGTGAATGGGCCAATCTTTTCGGCCGACCTCTTTGATCTCGAGGGAGAAGACCAACTTCTCTTTATGGTTGGGCATCATTTGGTAATCGATCTCGTAAGCTGGAGAAATATCCTAGAGGAAATCGAAGATCTTCTCCTTCATCCCGATAGTGTTACATTCAACAAGCCAGTTTCATTCCAGGCCTGGTGTCAAATGCAACGAGAACACTCTCAACAGGTTTCTCTGGAAAAGGTGTTGCCAAGTGAGGATCACCCCCCTGGGAATACCGAGTACTGGGGAATTGATGAGAAAGCCAACACTTATGGTGGTGTTGTAATTGAGAATTTTGAGCTGGATTCCAAAACCACATCGTTAATGCTGACAAAATGCCACGAAGCTCTTCGCACCGAGACCATCGACATTCTTCTTGCCGCACTTCTTCATTCTTTTGCGTCTGTATTTCCTGATCGATCTGTTCCTGCGATTTATAATGAGGGGCATGGACGTGAGCCTTCTGGGCTACAGATTGATCTCTCTAGGACCATTGGGTAAGTCGATCAATTTCAACAGTCTGCCATTACCCTTTAACTTCTCGATCTGGCAGAAACTAACCTAAAGACTGTTCACTGCAGGTGGTTTACAATTATGTATCCGGTCTACGTACCACCTTTGGTATCGAATAGCCTAGTGGACACTGTGCGTTATGTTAAAGACCTCCGCAAGAAAATACTCGATAACGGCAGACCATACTTTGCAACTAGATGCCTGACTGATGCGGGTAATGCAAAGTTTGGTCACCACTGGCCGCTTGAGCTTACATTCAACTACCTCGGCCAGTACCAACAGCTTGAACGGCGGGAAGCACTTCTAAATCCAGTTGAGGACTTGGCAGGAGAATCAAGAAGCGCTGGAGGAATTGCTGACTATGGGGAAGACACGCCACGTTTTGGTCTCTTTGAGATCTCGGCTGTCATTGTAAAAGGCAAACTTAGGTTTTCGTTCTCCTTTAACCGAAAAATGCAGAAACGAGACAAGATCTCTCAATGGGTTTCTAAATGCCACGAGAATCTGGTTGAAATGGCAAGAACCTTATCAGGACTCACACCTCAACCTACCCTTGGAGACTTCCCATTGCTGAGACTCGACTATAATGGTCTTGAGATCATTACGAACGAAAAGCTACCTGATATTGGTATTCATGCGATATCCGATGTTCAAGATATCTATCCAGTACGCAGACCTCTACGTATTTCCCAACTTACAGCATCCAGCTAACATTCAAGCAGTGCTCATCGATGCAAGAAGGACTTCTTATTAGTCAAAACAAAGATGCAACCTACTATGCTGTCCAAATCATTTGCGAACTTAAGCTTCAAAGTGGTACTGTAGCTGACGGCGATTGCTTGGCGAGAGCGTGGCAAAAGGTTTGCGACCGACATGCCTCGCTCCGCACGGTCTTTATCGACAGCGTTACCGCCGACGATGGACTTTACGATCAGGTAGTCCTCAAGAAAATCGATCCAGATATTGTGCATATGAATTGCAGCAGTGAAAAATATGCTCTACGTGTGCTCACTGCCAGACGACCACTCAATAGTTCAAATGGACAACCACTTCATCGATTTACCATTTGTGAGACAGCAGACAAGAAAATTTTGTTTAAGCTCGAAATTAATCATACAATTATGGATGGGAGCTCCATGTCCATAATTCTCAGAGATCTCGGCTTGGCATACGAAAACCGGCTACAAGGAAGTGGACCCCTCTATAGCGACTACATTTCGTTCCTTAAAAGCCAACCTGTTGATGCTAGTATTGAGTATTGGAAGAACTATCTGACTGATGTCGATCCTTGCAACTTCCCGGAACTTAACGATGGTATTGTGGTTGAAAAACAACTTCGTTCGGTGAGGCTAGACTTCAGCAGATCAAAGTTTGTAGAACTAAAACAATTTTGCAACGAGCATGGAGTCACATTCTCCAACGTACTACATGTGGCATGGGGTCTCACACTACGATGCTATACCGGCTCGGACCAAGTTGTGTTTGGGTACCTGACTTCTGGAAGAGATGCTCCGGTGCCAGGAATCAACGAGGCAATTGGTCCTTTCATTAACATGCTCGTTTGTCGCATGAACATGGCTGGGACTAACCGTCTTGGTGCAATTATTGATCAAGTTCAAACAGACTATATGGAAAGCCTGCCTCATCGATATGTATCGTTGGCTGAGGTCCAGCATGCCCTGAAATTATCTGGAGCTACACTGTTCAACACATGCTTATCATATCAAAGACTCGAGCCCAAATTACAACCCCACGACTCAAGAATTTCATTTGAGGAACGTGTCCCGATCTACGATCCCACTGAATATACTATTTCCATAAATATTGTTACTTCAGACAAAGACGCGATCATGGATTTGGACTACTGGACAGATGCAATCTCGGATGGTCAAGCTTCAAATATTGCTAGCACGTTTACTAAGTCTCTAGAGAACATCGTTTATCACTCCCAGCACATGATTGAGCGACTGAACTTTCTAGGGGATTATAGTTGGGGACAAATAAAAACTTGGAACAATAACATTCCCGAAACCATCGAAAAGTGCGTTCACGAAGTCATTCAAGTTCAAACTAAGCTTCAACCTACAGCTCCTGCCATCGCGGCTTGGGATGCCGACTTATCATACGCCGAACTTGACGCATTATCCACTCATCTAGCTAGCTATCTTATTAGATTAGGCGTGAAACCTGAAACATTTGTACCCACCTGTTTCGACAAATCCGCATGTAAGTATTTATTTATGTCTTTGGCGATTTCGAACTACATAGTCACTTAATTTTCTAACATATCTCTACAGGGACCATTGTTGCAATGATTGCAGTACTCAAAGCTGGAGCTGCGGCTGTCCCGCTAGACGCAAATCATCCAAAATCCGCCTTGGAGCTACGTGTTCATGACACACGTGCCCAGGTGGTTCTCGCTGCGCCATCACGTGCCCACATTTTTGAAGATATGGGACCTACAGTGATCTCGATCAGTCGGGACTCCATAGAAAAGCTTGATTCTGTTGACAACATTGCTGAGACCCAGGTACAACCTTCAAATCCATGTTTCGTCATTTTCACTTCAGGTTAGTTAAGTTCTCACCAACACATGCTCTGCCTCTGGCTAAACTCACGAAATTATAGGGTCAACAGGTAAACCCAAAGGCGTTGTACTAGAGCATCGGGCTATTGTAACGACTGCTCGTGCTACGGGTGATGCTTATGGGTTTGGTCCAGAGTCAAGGGTCCTCCAATTCGCCGCCTATACGTTCGACAACAGTCTAGCAGAGATTTTTATAACTTTAATGAGAGGGGGTTGTGTTTGTGTGCCATCTGAAAATGATCGGTTCAACAACTTAACAGAGGCAATCAACAGGCTGGATGTTAACTTCATGGATATCACTCCAACAGTTGCTAATCTGTTGCACCCTTCCGAAATACCCAAAGTTAAAGGTCTCTCACTGGGTGGAGAGGCTTTAACTAGGGAGAATATCAATACATGGGCCAGGGCCGTGACTCTTCACTGCTGTTATGGACCTAGTGAATGCTCTATTAACTCTGTATGGAATGGGGACTTACTCAGATCATCAGAGGCCACCAATATTGGGAAATCCATTGGAAGTGTGTCATGGGTAGTTAACCCATTAGACTACAACCAACTTGTACCCGTTGGCGTCATAGGAGAACTCCTCATCGAAGGACCAATTCTGGCTCGTGGTTACCTAAACGATCCAGAGAAGACCTCGAAGGCTTTTATCACGAGTCCCGCATGGGGGACAGGAGATGGACGTCGATTTTATGTGACTGGTGACTTGGTTCGTCAAAACTCTGACGGCAGTCTTACGTATCTTGGTCGAAAGGATACACAAATTAAACTCAACGGACAACGAATTGAGTTAGGAGAAATTGAGCACCATCTGAAAATTAGCCTTCCTTCCCATGCTCAATCAGCTGTCGAGCTTATTAAGCTTGGAAATACCAAAGCACTCGCAGCCTTTTTATGCTTACAATCTCATGATGCTTTGGCCCCAGACTCAATCCTATTACCTATGACCGATTCAATGCGATTCACTGTGGCTTCTATTGAATCAGCTGCCGTTTCATCACTTCCGATATATATGGTTCCTACAGTTTATATTCCTGTAAGTATATGAAAGCTGTATAGTAGTTTTAATGAATATCTCTGACGATAATCTTTAGGTTTCCAAAATGCCGATGACCTCTTCTGGGAAACTAGATCGCCTCACACTACGCAATATGTGTAGCAAGCTTTCTGATAATCAGATAGTTATGTATCGACTATCTCGGAAGAGTGGTCGTGCTCCTGCAACTGCGATGGAAAAGACTCTAGCTACGTTTTGGGAGACTGTTCTGAACCTAAAGACAGGCTCTGTCGATGCAGATGATAACTTCTTTCGTCTCGGAGGAGAGTAAGTGTGCTTCTTCTTCCTCTTCCTCGCTTCATTGGAAACTGAGAGAGAAACAATGACTTAACGCTTTTTTCTTTTTTAGCTCTATCGGTGCCATGAAATTGATTACATTAGCCCGATCAAAAGGCATTTCCATCAGTGTTGCCGCAGTGTTTTCAAAGCCCAGACTCTCGGATATCTCAAACGAAGCCTGCTTTACCGCCATTGTAGATCAAGCCCAGTCCAAGGTTGAACCCTACTCGCTGCTCAAAAATATGGATTCAATCACTCAACTCAAGAACGAAATCGCTAGCCAATGCCAGATAGATATCGAATTAATTGCTGATATCCTTCCATGTACAGCCATTCAAGAAGGCCTAGTTGCTTTGTCCAACAAAGACCCTGGAGCATATGTCGCCCAGAACGTATACAATCTTCCGTCTGAGATTGATCTTGGCAGATTTAAAGCAGCGTGGAACAAGGTGGTTGAGCATGAAGATATTCTGCGCACCCGCGTCGTTTTCATAGAATCATCTGGCTTCTTCCAAGTCGTTGTTCGGGAGTGTATCGACTGGCGAACGGCAACTAACATTCAAGAGCTTATCAACATAGACCGAGAGTTGCCAGCATACAATGGTGCCACTCTTTCTCGATATGCAATAGTTGAAGAGGATGAGAAGCCACAATTCGTCTGGACGGCACATCATGCATTATACGATGGCTGGTGTATCCCTCTTTTGCTTGCCAAGGTGGAAGCATGTTATCACGATTCGAATGCAAAGCTAAATGCTAGTGCATCATATTCTCGGTTCATAAAATACTTATCTACAATAGATGAGTCTGAATCCGACAACTTTTGGAGAACGAAACTATCTGAATCTTCAGCTTTACAATTCCCTACTCTTCCGCATCCATCTTACAAAGTTCATGCTACAAATCTTTGCTCACACATATCCCACGTATCCCGCGAGAGTGGTTCACAAATTACACTACCATCAACAATTCGTGCAGCTTGGGCACTTGTGGTTGCTATCTACTCTGGTTCTCCAGACGATGTTGTATTTGGAGAAACACTTACTGGGCGTGATGCCCCAGTTCCAGGAATTGTTGATATAATTGGCCCAACACTTGCAACCGTGCCTACGAGGGTTCACATTGACTATGATCATACCGTTGGCAAATTCTTGGAAGACGTCCAAATACTATCGGCGGCAGCAATACCATACCAATATGCCGGTAAGTAACACCAGACTCGTCGAGCGATTAACACTTCTCTTACAAAATTTACGCACGACCCCTGAATTATATAATAGAGAAAAGTGGATATCCCAATATGACAAAAAATATAATAAAACACAATTGGGTAACGATCTATACCAAGAAATGACTTTGGGCTTAGATATCCATTGTATCAAAAGCTTTGACACAATGGGATATTCACTTCGATTCTCATTCCGGTTCGGCAAGTCACATAACAACCAAGAAATATCAACAAGAGACCGTTAAGACTCGTATTGTGATTTTTCCACATACTAATATGCGCAAATAGGTCTTCAACGTATAAAAAGCATTAACGGGGACACTCGGGCGGCATGCAATTTTCAGAATCTCTTGGCTATCCATCATGATAGTAAGGACGCCGAAGGCTTCTGGGACCTGCGCAGCAGTGGAACCATTGGTACAAATTTCTACTCATACCCATTAACCATGTCATGCCAGATTATCGACTCCAGGGTGGAAATTGAAGCCCATTACGACCAGGCTATTATCTCTACATGGCAGGTCGAGAAGATTCTGCGGCAGTTAGATTTTGTTTTGGAGCTTCTTAATTGCCCACAAAACTTAGGACAAAAGCTTTCAGATCTTAACATGCTGAACCCTGTGGATAGTTCTGCTATCTTCGCATGGAACCATGAGCCACTCAAAGCAACAAACAAGTGTGTTCATCAACTCATCGAACAGCAAGTATGTGAGCAACCCGAATCTGCAATCGCAATCCACTCCTTTGATGCCAGGTTTACTTACCGCCAGCTCGATGAGCTTTCGACTCGCCTCGCACACTATCTACTAAAACTAAACTTGAGATCGACTCTAATTCCACTTTTCTTCGAGAAATCAGCTTGGACAATCATTGCAATGCTTGGAGTTCTTAAATCTGGTTCTGCCTTTGTTCCTCTCGACCCTAAAGCACCAATCACCAGACTCCGAGATCTTATTGTGGATACCAAAGCCGTAATTGTGTTATGCTCTACAAACTATGAGAAGTTGTGCTCAAGTTTTGCACCTGCATCTTTCGTCGTCAACCAAACGAACATCGACGGCCTGCCCAATGTGCCTCAGTTTCCAAAATGCTGGGATAATTTACCAGATTGTGATAGCCAAAAGCCTGCCTATGTAATCTTTACCAGGTGAGTCCCGCGTCTTGGAAATAATACTTGTTTTATTTGAAAAGGTCTTAGGTGTGCATCGATTCCTGAACATGTCTTTTGAGCAATATAAAGCCATGTCTTGAGATTTGACACTTCTGATACTTTTTCAAATCTCCTGAAAAAAACCTTGTATCAGATAAACTAACTCCAAAATCGTTATCAATAGTGGAACTACCGGAAAACCAAAGGCGCGTGACCTTTGTTCTTTCCTCCTTTCTTAATCGAGCAAATACTAACAGATTAGATAGGGTACCATTGTTCAACACGGTGCTTTCTGCTCCGGGGCAGCAGAGCATGCGCCAGCTCTTCATATGCTTTCTACTAGCCGCGTGTTGCAGTTTGCTTCTTATACTTTCGATGCTAGTCTCCTAGAGATCCTTACAGCCCTTATAATAGGCGCCACAATAGTTGTGCCAAGCGAGGAAGACAGAATGAACAACATTACCAAAGTCATCAACGAGATGAATGTTACTTGGACTTTATTGACGCCATCATTTATCCAACTTATTCAACCTTCTCAAGTTCCAACGTTACGTACCTTAATTCTTGGGGGGGGGCGA
>Ga0247734_1000172_pt1 | contig 58568 bp, 48 predicted proteins | sample UWRJL103311B2_FD_180933 | JGI IMG/M metagenome (GOLD analysis project Ga0247734, IMG submission 180933) | Plant litter microbial communities from Arlington Agricultural Research Station in Wisconsin, United States - UWRJ-L103-311B-2 | ecosystem: Environmental > Terrestrial > Plant litter >... | reverse complement strand
CACATAATCACTATTCTGAAGATGCACATGAAAGGCATTCTTTCGAACTTTTTCGGCAGGCCATGACATCATGTGCCATGGCAATTGGTTATTGGCCAGAAGACAGAAAGATATTTGATAAATCTGAAGTAGAATACTTGTTTATCGAAGAAAAGTCAGAATACAGAGATTACATAATTGATGGTAATTCATATCGTGAACATTGGGTGACAAAATTTGATGTTAGAGAAGTCGCTATTTATATAGGGGAAGGAGCTTTATATGCAAACTAGAACAACGGGCAAGTATATAAACAGGCTTCAAAGTCTGCTACGTGGTATTAAATCAAGTGAATTAATGTCTGATAGGCTTACAATGCAAGATCATTATCAGTTGTGTTCTATTGCTCAAGATATTTATATCACCTTCAACCGTATGGATCAATATCTTCCTAGCCTTCGGATTGATAGGCTCCGTAAATTCGCTAATCATCTTGATGCGGGAAAGTTGGTTCACAAGTTTAAAGGTTGCGATTCTACTTATTTTGCAGAATACCCTATTTTATTCCCTGAACATTGGAAGGTTGTAAGGACCGGTGCTGGACAAGGTAGCATAAGATATTTACCAATTGAATGCTCTCGCTACGACGGTACTATGTTTTTCTTTGGCTTAACAAACCAGCAGTATAGACATTTATTTTTTACTTACAACCAGAATAAAGAGTGGGGTGATATCAGGTTAACCGATAGATCTGGACTTAAGACATGGGTTAATCACATTAACCAATTTTGTGATCATTTTGAAAAAGGAGGGCTTCATGGTCTGTGAATTTAAAGGAGACAGTATGACCGGGCCAAGAGGCCAGGGTATATTGCCAGGAGACACGATCCATACTAGTGATACTGATATTTCTTTACAACTGTTTAAAGAGTTCATAACCGCTGATCCGGCTAAGTGTTTCTTTATTCAAAGTTATTTTAGTGGTAATTATGTGGCAAGAATTTACTCTATTAATGTTCTAAATCCCTCAGTTACCTTTGGATTTAATAATCCGGATAAATCGAAATATCCGGTTGTTACTTTTCTGCAGGAAGAGATCAAAGCAATTTTTGAGGTTACAAAAGTTGATCACAAAATTAACGCAGGCACCGCAGCTCTATCATCGTCTTTAAAACAAGAGCTAAAAATTTTATGTCTGGATGTTCTCAATAAGATCACTGATATGCAGACCGCCTGCCGGTCAGTGAAAGAAGAACTTGAAGTTATTGGAAACAAAGCGATAGGAGAGGCAATGTTACAAAAACTATATAGCATGTCGGAGGAGGGAGGGTTATGTCAATAGATCTGAAGATTAAAGTAAGCATTATACTTTTTAAAGGTAAGACGTATTCGGATGGAACACATCCGATAATGCTACAGCATTACATCAATGGTAAAACAAAACGTAAGGTCATACACAAGTGCCTCCCTGATCAATGGGATTCTGTCAATAAACGTATCAAATCGAAGGTTACCAATTCTTCTTATATCAATGCAGTTATTTCAGAGGCATATATAGATGCAGAAAGATCTGTGATGGAGGTACGTACCGGTACAAATACATTAGGTTCATTATTTCAAGCTCCTAAGCCGGTTACTCTGGGGAGAGCATTTGATAAGGAAATGGAGCGGTATAAATCAGAAATGAAGCCAGGTCCGTATGAGAGGATGATTAGTTATCGTGCGCATATTCAAACATACTGCAGGGTTGATGATCTCAAATTATGTGATATCGACCTTGCATGGTTTGAGGATTATGTTAGAAAATTAAAGAATCTAGGGAATTGTGGTTCCACCATCCAGAAAAAGATGAAAACTATCAGGGCGATAGTGCAGAGATACTCAGACAAAGATTTGGATTTTTCGATTAAAAATTTGAAGGTTTCGTCTCAAAAAACAATAAAACAAAAGCTTTGTGGTGCAGAATTCAGTTTGATTGAAAACCTTATCCTTCCTGATGATCAGCCTATAGCCTACGCCAGAGATTTGTTCCTACTTCAGGTTTATATGCGAGGGATGAGGATAGGTGACATATTGCAAGCCAGGTCAGAAGACTTTGTTGATGGAAGATTCAACTATGTTACTGATAAAGGTAATAAAAATATGGGGCTTAAGTTGATCCCGAAAGCCCAATCCATAGTAGATAAGTACTACATGAGATTTGAAAGATTGTTTCCTTTCTTTAAATGGGAGCCAAATAAAAAGCTAACGCTATTCGAGAATAAACAAGAGCGATTAGCCTTAAAGGGGGCGTGCACCACAATAATCAACAAGCACTTAAAAGAAATAGCAAAATTAGCCAATATTGATAAACCGTTGACTACACATATTGCCCGCCATACTTTCGCTAGAATGGCCATTGATAAGATTAATAATCCTATGGTGACTATGGAGCTGCTGGGGCATAGTAGTCTGGCTGTGCACCAGGGGTATTTAAATGATATCAGAAGGGATGATGTGCTAGATCAAGCTAACGATAGTATATTTATGTAATACCGACTTCTTGATTTTCAAAAGCAAGGTGCACTTACAAATTTATCATCATTTGTACGCACAATATTCTAAATTGCAGTTCTTATCTTAAAAAAAAATGCCAATTTCTACTAATAACTTGTATGCAAACCTACTGGTTTCCTTAAAACGAAAACTGAATGAACAGGCAATGTCTGCGCTTGTCGGTGCAGGTTTCAGCAAGAACTTTAATAACGACATTTTTCCTAGCTGGTGGGAATTGATTTTTGACATGGTTAGGGAAGAATTAGAACCCGACTTGGTTGACCGCTTTAAACAACTGCATCCCAAAACCAAGGCAAGTGGCAAAGCCTATGAGAAATTTCTCAAGGAACGAATAGAAAAATATATAGATAATTTGGGCCCGTTGGAGGCAGTATCAGAATTTATCCGCAGGAAAGGTTACCGAGAAGCGGTAGATGTTCGCATTGAAACAAAAACACCATTTATTGACATCATCGACGGGATCAGGTATATAAATTATAAGCAGAAAGGTAAAGTCCTACGCAGGGCTGCAACGGGAGATGAATTGCTGGTTCATCAGAAGTTAGTGAGCCTGCCTTGGAATAATATCTATACCACCAATTATGATAATTTACTGGAAAAGAGTGTAGATTTAACTATCGGCGAACAATTTCAAAGAGCTATCGACGATCTTTCTGAAGAGATAGAGGCAGATGAGCAAAAGGTCATAACAAAACTAGCTGAACTGGATACATTAAAAAACGAACTTGAAGAGCTGGAAAACAAAGTAAGCAACGTGATCCCGGCAGGCGCGGTATTACCTTCAGATACTGGAACCGGTATCGATGAAACTAGGATTAAAAAACTGATACCAGGAATTGCTACGCTCGAACGGCAGATCGCATATGTTAAAGATGGTATTAAAAATAAGGACGAACGCATCTTAGGTCTTAAAAGGAATAAAAACGAGGTTAATTCTCTTGTAACTTATTCATCTCAGCTAGCTTTAAAGAAGAATGGAAATATTATCAAGTTACATGGTTCAGTAAGAACTAATCCCGCTGATCCCTATGGGTTTGATAATGATGCACGAACACATTATGTAATCTCCAAAGAAGATTTCGAGAGCTATCCAAACAAACACGAGGCGTTTACACAGTTAATGAGAATAGCCTTATTACAAGAGTCATTTTGTTTGTTGGGTTTTTCAGGTATCGATCCAAATTTCCTTGCCTGGATTGGCTGGGTTCGTGACGTGGTGAAGCGAAAAACAGAAACGGAAACAGTGGATGAAGATGACAAAATCTACCTTATTGATGTTTTGGATAAGCCGGTAGAAGCTGAAAAGGCACTCTTCCACTTAAATCACCGCATTGCTTTTATTCCATTGGCACATCCTGATTGCCGTTTTTTCCTAGAAACGCAAACAGGACGCAAATTGCCGGATAATCCGCAGCCGAAACAATTTGTTGAGCTGTTCCTAGATTACCTGAGCCTCGAAACCATGCCCAGTAAAATAAAAATAGCATTTGAGGTTTTTCAGCAAGACAGATATCAGCAGCTGTGGCAAAAAAATCTCTTGAGACTGACGCTTCAGGGAGATCTCGATAATTCTTATTTATTCAACAAAGCCGACGAATTTTCCAAGCTTCGGAAATATAACAGAATACCAGCCAATGCGCATAATATAATCGATCGTTATAATGTCCTTAATTTACTGGAGGGGAAGCTCAATAACGCTAAAAATGATACGGAAGAATTGGCACGGCTCATCTCGTTTGCAACAGATATTCTTGAAGAGCAGCATTTACAGGTTAAGAATATTTTCGGAGAATCAACCACTTTTTATGACCTAATCCACTTAGCGAAGACCACTAACCATGAAAAGTATCCAATGCTATTATTAATTAATCTGCGGGATGCTATCTGGGCGAACGATGATGATCGCTTTGAAAACGCAAGCAAGCAACTAAAAACATATGATCTTGAATATATCAAACAGGAATTTGAATATCTAAGGATACTGCATGCATTCTTTAATCTTCGCTTCTCTGATGCGATAGTTCTTTTATCTGCTTGGGTACCGCAGGCGCATTGGGTCATTAAAAAAGCTGGAATGCTGCTGTTGACGGATCGGGACGCGGCTCTTCCGCTTGTCCGTTCGGAACGTCCGGAAACTGTGCAAGAAACCGTATATCAATTGCAGTTCCTTGGTTTTGCTAGCATTGGTAGCGGAGCCTTTCTGGCCCGCACTCGTTATAATGAATTGGCGGGTGAGCTCACTTATGAAGGCCTGAAAGATGCTGATTATAACCTCAACCAAATTTTAAATAAGCTTAACCGTATCGACAAGAAAATAGTTCCTTACGGATACAATAAATTCACGACATCACGGACCATAAGTTTTGGCGGCGAGAACGACTGGGCTTTGTCGCAGATGTTCTTCAGAATTCTGGCTGAAACCGGATTTCCATTATCGATGCCAGGTGTTTCCTTAAAGGATTGGAAAGATGTTCATGCCGCACTTTTCCTTGCCCATCCGAGCGTGCCCTACCCGGTAATCTATTATCTCTTTCAATACAGGGATGAAAAGCTTATCATAAGACTAGCACAGGATTTTGCAACGAATACAGACCTTGCAAATGAACTGATTCGGATTTTCACAAATATCAGTCATTTATTCTTTGACAGGCGATCCCCCGCTCAATATAAGGAAAATGGGTTAACATTTCTTTCTGAACTGATCAATGTCTTAGAGCCTAGCGTCTGGGAGCCGTTTTTTATTAGAGTGTGGAAAAAATTAATCAAAGAAAAATTGCTTTTTGTCGAACGTCACCATTTCAAAAATATTTTCATTGAAAATGGCCTTCGTCTCATTCAAAGTACGAAAACTGCTGTCATGGTGATTAATGATTCCTTATCTGCGTTGATCGGGAATGAGATAGGCGTGGAGCAACAAGCCATCGTGCGATATTTTTACAGTTTGAATTTCAACGAAACGATTAAAGAAAGGGGGGGGATTGTTGGAAAAGGGCTAAATGAATCAAACCTAGCCGCTTTGACAGAAGCGATTTCTGGTGATATCGACCTGTTATTTATTTTCGGTAATTTGAATTTCAGTCTTAGCCAGGCGCAGCAAAATGCCATCACTTGTCAGCTTACAAACCTTAGTACCTTCCAGAGTCAGAATGAACGTGTGTGGCGTATTGTTCTATACTTCGCTCAGGGCCGTAAAGAAATTATTGCAAATGTAAAAAACTCAATTATTGACAGCCCCCGTTTATGGGATGCTGGTTTTACAGAGCAGGGATTAAGCGGTACTAATAATTATATCCCCATTAGTCAATTGCAAAGGGTAAATAATATTTCCACTATTGACTGGTCTGTTAATGACCTGGAAATTTTGTATGGCCGCCTTAAGGAGACGCTTAGCAAAATTGAAAGGTGGTTAAACAAGGAAACTGATAATTTCTCAGATTTCAAGGGTATTTTGGAAGAAATGGCATTTTTTCTATCTGCAGAAAAAAATCGGCTGACCGATAAAACCGAATACGATGAAGTAGTCCAGCGAGTGGGAAAATTATATGCGAAGGAAAAACGATATGCCAGTATCAGAGAAGGTTTGTTGTCTTCTGAGAAAGAGGAATTCACCACGGCGCTTAGTGAGACATTTTATCAATTGTATTATTTTCATAATATAAACGAATTGGATTTTGAACTTAAAAACGTGTTGAATAAAGTATTGCTTCAGTCCGAACCAGGTCTGGCCGAAGCGTTAAGTACGGTCATCGACTGGTTTTCATCACAGAAAAGTAATATCAAGTCAAAGAAATACGAAGAGATATTACTTGAAATCCTCAAGCAATATCAAAGGCAAGCACCGAAAGATATCGACTTTCCTTTTCTCGAAAGCAACCTAATTCGCCTTGCCGATCTTTTAAAGTATTGGAAAAATAATGACCCTGTGATTAATGAACAACTAACTCTTCTGAATTCCAGCAGATTCATGGATATTCGTTATAATTTAAAGGGGAAATTACATAATAAAACTTAATTGTTGACCCCAGATTAATAAGTTATGGGGATAAAGAGAATATAAATCTGTAACTGCAGCAAAATGTTATGCAATCATATTCTCGTCTAATAGATTATTGTGATATTCAGCTGTCTTATGAGTACTGAAGCTGCCTAGGTAGTTCTGTGTTGTTTTTAAATCTTTATGTCCCAACTGCTTCGATATAAAGGCCAAAGGAACCTCACGGTTCATCAAATTTGTACTGTAAGCATGACGGGCAAAATATGTGCTTGGCTGTTCTTCCCATCCTAATTTCAAAGCGATCTTTTTAAGATTAGTATTAATGGCAGTTATTGCTATTCGAGTTCTCCTGATCAATTCCTTTTCATTTGCATCTGCAGGAATCACATTGAAAATAAAATCCGTGGTTAGCTTTTTAGTACCATGGGTTTCTATTATCCGCAGCAGATCCGCATTCAATGGGATGCTAATTTTGTTAGTGCCTCCAGTTTTGGCTGCGGTTTTCTTCCGGACAAAGGAAAACTCATTATTTTTGATATCAGCCCATTTCAAACGGAAGATATCAATCATATTCATTCCACTGGCTAAATAGCTGAACATAAATATATCTTTAGCAAATTGTTCTCCAGGGGTTATAGGCACGTAGTTATTGACCTGTATGATCTTACTCACATCTAATGAACGTTTGTTATTGATAGGCTCAGGTATCTTATATCCGGTCTTATTGTCTGGCTTGCGGAATGGGTAAGCATTAGGGCTTAATTCCTTTGCACTGATGATATCATTAAATACGCTCCTTACTCGGATCAAATACATGCCCAACGTGGTTTGGTTGTATTTATTAACTGTTACTATTTGTTTCTGCCCTTTAACATTCTTGTCATAGGTAACAGATAGTGCCCACTTCTCTAATCCGGATAACCATTTAGGTGTCACCTTGCTAACTGACAATATGCTAAGCGGAGCAGCTCCTGCCGGCCGGTCATGATTAATGTATGCACACAGCATATCTGCCGTTTGGTTGTATAGGTTTTGGCTGGAATACTTTTCATCAGCACCAAAGACCGCAGCCTTATCCTGCAATAAGAAAATTAAATCTGATCGATTACCCTTTTGCAGGAAACGTGTTTTGAAAACAACAAAATCAAAAGGCTCTAGGTTCTCAATGATACCGTTAGCTTTCTCAATTAATGCATCCGTTTTCTTCTTTATGGGCTTAAGTTCTTCGTTTAAATTTTTACCCTTTACAAGCTTTGCAAAGTCTTCCTCTGACAGCGAGAAGGTAGTACCAAAACGCTCGAAATCTTTTACATGTGCGACCCTTATTTTAATAGGGTAAAGGCCATTTGATTTTGCCCGCCTGGTGTCTAACACTATCCTCGCTGTTGCCATATGCGAAGATAACTCTAAAAGATGGATTTGCCCACTATTTGCCCACCTTTATTTAATAGTACGACATACTGTGAAATATTAAATAGTGTCTAAAGGTGTTTTAAAGGGTTGTTTTGTAGCGAAGAAATGCTAAGAAATATAATATGTTATCACTACTGATGACATATTTAAAATTGTTAAGTTACTAGTAAAAAGTATGTTATGTTGTTTTTAAAAATGCATGTGCACGCTATGGTGCAAACATTATCATAACCTCGCTACAAATTTACTACTATTTACAATCATTTATGTTTATTTATGGTAACAAAAAATAGAACATCAAAATATGGGATGCTTTTTCAAGAGGGAACATTTACATTCATGTTTTCGGTCGTCTGCCGGTGATTACCATTGTGCGGCTTATAGTGATATCAGTTTGATTATTCCTGGCTTATTCATCATTTAGAGCAATGCTCAACATTGAGCTGATGTAACTAAGGTTCGCTTAGTTACAGTACGTGCATCAAGATTTGGATTTATATTAATCATAAACACGACATAGGCTCTATATTATGGCAAGATCGTTGTTATCTCATTGATGGACAACGAAAATCCAAAATTGGATGATGTTACTAAGTACATCTTAGCAACAGGGTATCAGACCCGGGCTTCACAATTTTATAGAACTTAATTTATTCAGTCAAAACAGTAAATATTTAGTTGACCAACTGTATTCCATTTAGACCTCTCACGTTTTAATTGCAGAAGCGGCAAATACCTAATGTATTCTTATTTTGTTGGTAATAAAACTGATATTAGAATACAAAGTACATAAGTAATTTCCTCTTTGAGGATCTCGCTTAGTGTTAATACGCGCAATAATACTAACTTGCAAAGTTTAGAACTTAATCTCTCAACTTGCAAGATCAACAAACTACAGAACAAATCCTGCGTAATAATTCACATGATCGGAAATTTCACACATTTGGTTATTCTAAAATTTTCGCAAAAAGGGCGAGCAAATACAGCACTAGTTTAAACTGGATTACAAAAATCGGATTTCTTCTGCCTGGAGTATTGGGTGGCTACGCATTAGCATTCGGGATAGATGACGACTTTAACAATATTTTGTACATATTCGTGCCTCTAAGTTTGACTCAATTCATTCTTTCTTTGTGGGCATCGTTAAGTAAATGGGATGACGAATATTCCTATGCGCTAGAGGCAAGTAGCCATTATTCATCACTCAACACTAAATTCAAGAATTTAGCATCGTTCTCCGCTGACACTTTTGAGGAGCTGAAAGCCTCATTCATTAGTTTAGAAATAGAGTATGATCAACGCAGTCAGCAAGATGGTAAACACAATATAAAAGATTGGGAACGTAGATACGGAATGAGAACAGCTCTGAGAGAATACCAAAAACTATGTGTCAGTTGCCAACAAATACCATATAACTATAATTCAACCGATTGCGACGTATGTGGCAATTTTTCCTTTAAACATAAAATTTTAAATCAATGAGCGTAAAATCAGACAAAGTAAAAAGTGGCTACACAGAGTTAAGTGATGCAGAGAGACAGGATGTAATAAAATTCATCAATGAATATGAGCAGTCAAATTATTCAGGAAAAGTCAATCTTTCTGAAAGAGCCAGAGGAACATTTAGTAAAAGCCTTGGTCCAACAGGGAATAATGAATGTCCTTGCTGTGGGAAATAAGATAATTGCGGGTTAATATATCAGCCCGCACTTGTTAATACGTTAAATTATAACTCTCACTTTTAGTAATAGATAGCACTAGACAAACGAAAGAATAAATCATCTCAGTTTTCAAAATTGAATGTTTTATTATTATTCAGTCAAATCATCTACTCTTATTATTCGTGAGGTGTTGATAACCGGATAATTGTTAAGAATTTTATTCAATATTTTTTTATTGGTAATAATGATGAGTCAATTATTTTTGCACATATTGTGCAATTACTTACAGCGCAACAATTAACTCTCACCATTTTGATGAATCAATCAGTCGATCTAACTATTAAATCTCTCCTTAATGAGAAATTAGTTGAATTGGAAACACACCTTGATGCGGACGTATTAGTCTACTATGGCGGTATTGTAAATGGCAATGAAAACTTGCTCCTGCAGCTCGTTGAAGATCTTGCTTCTGATCCCAATAAAAAAGAAAAGCTTTACATCGTTTTGACTACCGGCGGCGGAAGTGCTGGGGTAGTTGAAAGATATGTCAATATTATTAGGCATCATTATGATGAGGTTAACTTTATTGTTCCTGATTATGCGTATAGTGCAGGCACGATATGGTGTATGAGTGGAGATAATATTCTTATGGATTATTTTTCAGTTTTAGGCCCAATTGATCCGCAAGTTCAAAATAAAGAGGGCAGATTTGTTGCAGCGTTAGGATACTTGGATAAAGTAAATGAATTACTTGTTAAGGCCGCAGACAATACATTAAGCAATGCGGAATTTTTAATCTTAAAAGATTTTGATTTGGCAGAACTAAGGGGATACGAGCAAGCTAAGGAATTGACGATAGCGTTATTGAAAAAATGGTTAGTTAAATACAAGTTTAAAAACTGGGAAACACATAACACTACTCCGGCATTACTGGGCACTCCTGTGACTGAGGATCAGAAGATAGAGCGGGCTCAAGCTATAGCAGATGATTTAAGCAACAACACAAGATGGAATTCTCACGGACGCCCCATTAATATCGAAACACTTCAAAACGAACTTAAATTGTTAATAGAGGATTATTCAGATGATGAAACATTACGTATAAAAATACGTTCCTACTATACATTATTATCAGATTTCGTTATAACTAGGGGAGTTCCAATATTTGTCCACACAAGAAAATACTTTTAAAATGTCAGGAATAGAAATGGAAGTTGTAAAGGCTTTAGAAGCCGAAACACTAAAACAAGATGATAAGATGATCGTTCAACAGTTTGAAAATGCTTCTAAACAATTTAAAGAGTTAATAGATAAAAAGCTTACTAGGCCTAGAGGTAATAACCTTTTATCGTCAAGTGATTCTCATTTAAAAATCACTCGGTTTAACGTCTTATAAATATTTCATCTGAGCAAGCCTCCTGTAGACTGTTTATAGGAGGCTTTTTACCAAGCACCGCTCTCTAACCACTCAATCAGGTAGGATTCCCTGAAAAATAATTTGCCCTGCTTCTAGATATAAGGAATCTGGATTTTGTTTACCATCACATTTTATGCTTTAGGGGTGGTGCTTAAGAATCCGCAGCATGATTGATCATAGTTGCTATCAAAAGATTAGTATTTATAGCGATAATAATTGGTAACTGCATTAATCAATTTCTTCAATATAAATCTTATTTTTGTTAGATATCGTTCAAGATAAAGAGGTACTACCGTGCTATAATAATTCGCCTGATTCTTCCGATTCAGTAACCCCATAAATAGCTAGCTCTAACCCGGATTAATGGACGTAATAGTGACCTGAATAATCATAATCACTAATCTCTAAGTTTGTTAAATCTATATTGTATACATACTCATATACTCTGATTAATTCTAAAATAAAAAACCCCTTGTATGAAGGCCCAAGGAGGTATTATAGTCTTTAGCAATATGCAACTGCTGCGGTATAGTATGGGCAGTGTTATCAATAAACAGAGCAGCTCTTTATACAACTGATAATTTGTATATTACTTCAGGTTCTTGCGTAATGCATTCATACCAACTCTTCCAACAACCAATAAATAAATATCACTATATCTTAAATTAACAAAGCATTGATGACCACCGCAGAACATGTTAGAGCTATTACTGACCGCGCCTTATACGAACAACTTGCTAATGCTGTTTTAAGGCGTAAGTTTGAACATTTTTCAAACTTGATAGTTGGCGGTCTGAATGAAAAGGGAGAAACTGTAAAAGGTAAGCTCGACTCGTTCTGCTCGGTAGACGGAAATAAGTTCTACATTGTGGAACATACTACTGATGATTCTAATCTGGAGAAGAAATGGCTATATGATAAAAGCCGCTATACAGGGAAGAAGCCTATAAGTGAAATTGGTAACGGTGATCTAATCAAAGTAATTGAACGGGCCAAAGAGATCAAATCGGATATCCCTTCTGCAAAATTCACGGTTTATTTGACTACAAATCAATTGGTGGATGAAGAATTATGGACAAAAGTGATAACGTGCGGCAACAATAATGATGTATCTGTCGAGTTGTTGGAACTCAGCGTAATTGCTTCCTTTCTTGATCATGATCCTCATGGCCAATATCTTCGCAAACAATTTCTAAATATTGACCAGGAGCTGTTATCGCTCGAAAAAGTATTTGAGATATTAAATGAAAGCCTGAATCAATACAAGGCGGAATCATTTATTGATCCTCAATTTATAGACAAGGAGTGGCAGTTACAGGAGCTGGTTGATCATTATTATAGAGAACAGGATTTGCTTACGTTGATTATTGCAGATTCTGGTATGGGGAAGAGTACCTTATGTTATAATTTATTAGAGGAGCTGATCAGACATCCCATATTCGGATTTCGGGTTAAACCAGAAATGGTAATGGAAGCCAACAATGTTTTTCATCTGATAGAACTTTTTCTTGTATCCTATAACAATAAATTGTTTGTCAATGACAATTTTAGAGAATTCTTTAATGGAGACGAATTGGTAATTATTGTCGATGATATTAATCATTGCCTAAATAGATCCGAAGTATTGGATAAGCTAATTTCGTGGAGCATAGAAATGAAAAATAATCCAGGGGAGGTAGATTTTAAAATATTATGTCCGATATGGCCCAGACATTTTCAGCAGATCGAGAACCTGGAAAAAAAGATGGCTGGATTTAACTATTTCAAGCTGCCTGAACCGGATGATAGCGTTGTTGAAGCTTTTATATCAAAAGGACTTGCTGATGGTGTGACTCTTACTAAACCAGAAATTAAAGACCTTTGCAACCGTACCGGTAATGATCCTCTGCTTATTGGTCTGAATCTGGAAATGATCAATAAATCGCGGCGGTATTCGCTGAACCAGGGTACAATGGTCTTAAGAGATTTTGTCTTTGATAAATTAGGTTCTTCATCTGCGCACTTGAATTATCCGGAATTCAAGCAAAGGAATATCTTGAGTTCAGTGGGGGAAGCTATGCTTAGGAATAGGAATATCGCTCCCAATTACGATGACCTGTCCAGATGGTTTGAACAGGATGTGCAGACGCTTGCTTTAATCGACGCGCTGGCCTCCGATCGCCAGCTGTTATTTGTAAAAGATGACGGAGGGGTTCAATTCAGGCATGATCGGGTTAGGGATTTTATCGTCTCTAAAGGTTTTTCACGGTTGTTCACTTCTATCGAAAACAATAAGGACATCATAAGTGATCCTTTCTTTTCTAATTTGCTTGCTATTGCCATTGCAGACAATAGACCTGACTATGGAATTTTGGCCGCCATTGCCAAAAAAAATCCTAATTCATTATTCTATACCATTAAATACGTGCAAGCCAGTGATGATATCAGTTATCTCAAACATGTAAAACAGCTGTTAGAAAAATGGCTTGATGGCGATAAATTCCCAGTTAACAACAAGTCACTATTGGCTTCTGTTGCATGGGGCCTATTGGAAACAGATACCTCTGACTTACAAATGATCACTTCCAAATTGCCTCCTTCTAGAATTCTAGATATGGCGAGATTTAAAAGTGGCAGTTGCCTTAGCGCGATTAACTATTTTTCCAATCTGATGGATTTTGAGCCTTCAATCGGAAATGAGCTGAGAGATCAAATTTTGGACCATGTGAGGCATTACCATTATCAAAATATAGTTAGCGACCTAAGGGCAATACTGCAGGAGAATAAATTAGATGACCGTGCGATGAGGGGCAGTTTTCTGCTTGCAGGGCATCTTAAAGACCTTAGCCTTCCAATGACTTTACAGTATGCGTGGAACACTGGAGACAAAAAAGAACTTTGTCCCCATTATCTATGGGCAGTTATTAACTGTATTAGTGCCGAGACAAGGGAAGTGCTGATCGATGGGCTTAATTATTTTAAGGCTTTACCGGATGAAGGGGATGACCAAGGATATCCCGAAGGCGTGAGGAACGAGTCGGTGTACGAGTTTTCCAGGGTAAGGTGGAACCTTACTGACGAGCAGGTCCTAATCTTAGATGACCTGTATATCGATCATGAGCTTATTCTCCAATCCGTATTTAACCTGCTTGATCATCCTAGGGCACTTGAAAGATCAATATCTTATTTGTCCTCAACATTAAATAATCTCCCCCCTGGACACCCTTATTCGATAATGAATCCTGATGATAAGTGGGTGGTATCTAAGTGCGGGTATAGGATGCCTGAACGGTCTCTAAATTATTTAAAAGAATACTGGTCCGATCCACGTCACCCCGCGACAGAGAGGCTGATAAGCTATAGTTACTGGACCGACAATGCCAAGACAGAGGATGTTGTACGATTTTCACGGCTCATATCGCAGGATGACGATGTCCTTTTTAAGAAAGCTGTTCAAAAAAGGGTGACTTTAGGGGATTTTACCGTTATGGATCACTATATAAAGCTTTCAGATAACAGTATCTCCATACAATTTGCGTATCATATCTGGACTGAAAATCTAAAAAAACACTGTTCGTTAATGTTTCAAGCTGAAAGAAATAAACCTCAGTTTACATACAGGGCTGAAATCTTGACAAAATTGCTGAAAAAGATTCCCCGCGGTGATGCAGAAGAATTACTAGTAGAGAATTGGGACCTTATCAAAGGCTATGTGTTCGGCGTTCAGGTGGCACTCTACTTACAAACCGAAAAAACGTTCCAGCTAGTGGATCAAGCTATCGAAGAAAATACGGAACCTGCATCTTTGTTCCTTTATTTGGATTCCACTTTTGGCTTTTGGGATCCTGGTATGCAGGGAAGGATAACCGATAAATTTCTTAAAGGGCTCAATCCCTACCTACAGTACTTATCCGATTTTTCCATAAAAAGCATTGCCCAGATTTGTTTCCGATTAGGTTTTACAGAATGGGTATTAAATGACCTATTCCTTTTTATGAAGCCCGAACTGCAGCATTTTTATTGTCCTACTACCTCCCATCTGCTAATAGAGATGAGAGATGAAAGATATAATGGTCAGGCCTACGCTGCACTAAGTTGGATCAGTACGGTAAAGGATAGAGAATTGCCGATTTGGATAATTACTCCTGCGTTGGAGAGATATGCTATAGAGGCATCTTCGTTTGCAGAATTTACGTTTTTATCGGACTGTCTGTCTGAAATTGGTACTAGAGCTCATTTAGGTTTGCTTGATATCTTTGTCCCACCTAATGACACTATAAAGTCAATAAGTGAGATTAAAGAAAGTGTTATCCATTCTGTTATGGAGAGAAACCTAAATTAGTGTAAATATATGCAATAACCGTTTTCCATAGCTCCAACATAAGGAACAGGATAGGCGATTTCCATCTGATAATTAAACGTAGGTGGAATAGCATAACCCAGTTTATTTTTGATGTGTACATCCCATTAACAGCGTATTTGATATATATTAAGGTACTTATCCTTGATTACAATTCTAGCATAACAAATGCCAACTTCCTTAATGTATATTATCATTGCATATATATAATAATAATAATAATAATAATAATAATAATAACCGCTATGTACATATACAACCACAGGTGAACTATAATTCCGGTTCATGAAAGATTATAATAACGACCTTTATCCTAAATAAGAATCATATTATGAAATCTACAGTCGGTTACATCGAAAAACCAGTAAATCAAAAAGAGATGCTTTCTTTCCTTGGCATTTCTCGAACAACTATTATCAAGCTAAGACAAGAAAAGAAGATACCTTATTTAAGCATAGGTAATAAAATTCTTTACCAGCCAACAGATGTTGTACGCGCTTTATCAATGAACTCATGAGCTGGATCGCTGCCTCAGCAGCTGCGGCTGCTCCAAGTGTTATTAGCGGTATCACTGGATTAATTCAGAAAAATAAAGCTAAGAAGTTACGTGAGCAAAATGTTAGGCCAGTCTATCAGAGACCTGTTGAAGCAGATACTGCATTATCATCTATACAGACGATTTTAAGAGGAATAACAAACCAATAGATAAACATCATAAAAAGTATATCAATGATAAATATGCACCTGCATGGAAAACGATAGAGTTTATGACTTTCGGTGCCAGTCTTAAATTATTTAAATCTTTAAAAGATGAAAATTTAAAAGAAAAAATCGCTTTATCTTATAATTTAAGATCATTAAAAGTTTTTGATAATTTTATTCAATCGGTAGTTTACGTTCGAAATATGTGTTCTCACGGGGGAGTTTTGTATGATTTGTCTCAACCTTTAGGGGTAAATAAGATACCTGGCAATAATTATCTTTTCACTAATCGTCATTCGTTAGATGCATCAATAAAAGCAATACGTTATTTGTTGGCTCAAATATCACAAAATAGACATAATGATTTAAATGCTAAATTGGAAGCATTGCTTCGCAATCATCAACATAATCAGGCAATTAAAAATATAATCGAAACCAAAATTGGCTATGAATTGTAACTATATGTGATATTAGTGCTAGTATGTTTTGAAATTATCTACATTATACTAACCTTTGTACATACAGTGCCCGGCTATACAAAGCATTAGTCCTGCACTATAAAAAAAGAACATTCAAAACCCGAGCAAGCCTCGGGTTTTTTGTTTTAAGGAAAAAATGTTTAACTACTCGTTTCCTTAACAGGTGTCTTCTGCGAAAGGTTACAATATCTGCGAAAGGTTACAATAGTATAGCTAATTTCCAAAAAGGGAAATAGGGTTTTAGATAAATCTTAACTTTTGACAGGGTAGTATATTACATTTTTGTATTTTTAAGCTAGTATTTTCTGAGATTTATATCATAAAATACAGGCTGATTTATAGTGTTTTACGTAATTTTTTGATAGTTGCCTTAAACCTATCAATTTACTTACTGTCCATATGGTACACAAATGATAAACACCATGAAACTAATTAAAATCGCAGTAATCGCTATTATAGCTGCTAGCAGCTTCAGCACAGCAAAAGCACAGGTTGTAGTTAATGCCAGAATTGGTACAGGTCCAACAGTATATCATGAGCCAGTTAGAAGACCGGTACACCGTAAGGTTTACCATCCTCGTCGCAGGGTTATCGTAAGACAACCCGTTCATCACCATCGCCGTCCTCGCCCTGTCGTTCATCACCGTCGCAGCCGTCCGGTAGTGATAGTAAAGCATCATTAGCAAAATTACAGGAGAATATCCTGATACTAAAATAGTAGTAAGAGGCTGCGTCATTTTTCAAAATAATGCAGCCTCTATTTCTTTTAACATCGCTTCATAATTCTCATCAGCAATTATCTGTCGGTCCTGTCTCTTTTCCCAAAGTAATTTAAAGGTAAAAAACAATGCTTCCCATCACTAATGCTTTGATGCTACTAAGTGGCACTGTACCTTTGCAGTAGAAAAAAGAATTATAATATTAAACTTGAATATATGTATCCAGAATATTTAGTAGAACCTATGCGTGCAGAACTAACGAAAGTAGGTTTTGAGGAAATGAAAACAGCAGAAGACGTGGATAGCGCGCTTACTGGTGAAGGAACTGTTTTTGTGGTTGTAAATTCTGTTTGCGGTTGCGCAGCAGCAAATGCAAGGCCAGCAGCAAGAATGGCGGCTGCTAATGAAAAACATCCTGATAAAATGATTACTGTTTTCGCAGGTATGGAAAAAGATGCAGTAGACAGAGCAAGAAGTTACATGATGCCTTTCCCACCTTCATCGCCGGCAATGGCATTATTTAAAGATGGTAAATTGGTTCATATGATCGAACGCCACCAAATTGAAGGCCGTCCGGCTCAAATGATTGTTGACAATCTAATGGGTGCTTTCAACGAATACTGCTAATTAGTATTTTTGATGACACCATCCGGTTAATACCGGTAAAAAGATCCGGCCAATTGCCGGATTTTTTTTTGCCAGTGATTTTCGAAACAGGCAATATCATTTTGAAATCATAGAGACTCGAAAATTAGCGTGCTAAAAATCCTTATTCAGTAATTTCTCCAGTTCTCCGAAAGATACATTCATTCTTACCCTGCCTTGCTTGGCGTAAGCAATTTCTCCTGTCTCTTCAGATATAATTACCGCAACAGCATCAGTAGTTTCCGAAACCCCGATCCCTGCACGGTGGCGCAAGCCAAATTGCGGAGGCAGTTTATCGTTATCGGTCAGCGGTAAGATACAGCTGGCACTTTTAATTTTATTTTCTGAAATTACAACAGCACCATCGTGCAGCGGACTGTATTTTTGAAAAATGCTTTCCAATAGACGTTTGGATATCTTTGAATCGATCAACTCACAGCTATTCGCAAATAATTGGTCATCATAAAATTTAACAAAGACAATTAGTGCGCCTGTCCTCGATTTTTTCATGCTTTTGCAAGCATCAATAATTGGTTTTATCCTGACCAGGTTATCGTTTTCTGCATCTCTGCTGCCAAACAAGTATCCCCACCAGGCTTTATTTTTCTGTAAAAAGGTGTTTTTTCCAATGAGCAGCAAAAACCGCCTGATTTCCGGCTGGAAAATAACAATGAGGGCAATAATACCCACACTCATAAATTTATTGATGATAGTAGACAGCAAACGCATATTTAAAGCATCTACTACAAACCAAAGAATCAGGATAATGAACATACCCAACAGCAGGTTTACTGCGAGCGTGTTTTTAATCAGGTTGTAAGTATAATAAATCAGGAAGGCAACGAACAAAATGTCCACTACGTCCGTAATTGTTATGGTTAGAAAATCAAAGTCGAAGCCTTTCATTATTGCCAAGTTAGGTATTTTACGGAAATATTAATGTTCCTGCATTTTTTCGACCAATTTGATGCACTCTGCTGCAGCCCTCACATCATGAACCCTTAAAATGCTGGCGCCTTTTTGCAAAGCAATTGTGTTCAGTATGGTAGTTCCGTTAAGTGCTTCTTCAGGGCTGGTGCCCAATAGTTTATAGATCATTGATTTTCTTGAAAAACCAACCAATACTGGCAGTCCAAATAAATCAAGGTGCCCCATTTGATTTAGCAACTGGTAATTATGCGAGACAGTTTTTGCAAAGCCAAATCCAGGGTCAAGGATAATATCATGGACGCCCAGCTGTTTAAGCCGGCTGACTTTCTCTGCAAAGTAATCCACCACTTCAAGTCCGATGTTTTCATAAACCGGATTTTTCTGCATCGTCTTCGGATCGCCTTTCATGTGCATTAAGATGTAAGGTACGTTCAGGCTAGCTGCGGTTTCAAACATATCTTCATCCAATTCACCGCCAGAAATATCATTTATTACATGTGCCCCAGCTTCAATGCTCTCTTTTGCAACTTTAGCACGGAAGGTATCTATAGAAAGATAAGCTTCAGGAAATCTTTTACTGATCTCGATAACAGCAGGAATCATCCGCTTAAGTTCTTCTTCTGTGGTTACTTCATCAGCTCCGGGACGGGAGGAGTAAGCACCAATATCAATAAATGAGGCACCTTCTTCTAAACAGGCTTCTGCTCTTTTTAATGCGGCATCAATGGTGCTGATCCGGCTGTTTCCGTAAAATGAATCGGGTGTTAAATTGAGGATACCCATTACCTGGGGGCGACTCAAATCAAGGAGCCTGCCTTTTAGGTTTAGTGTTACTTTTCGGTTTAAAAACGTATCTTTAGCCATCATTTAATGCAAAAATACAGTATTAAAACAGCTTTAAACTAAATATTTTAATTGTTTTGGCAACAAACACCTCACAAGAATTCGATTCAGTAATTGCGGTTTGTAAATCGCTTTTTTTAAAGAAAACCAAAGACTACGGCACTGCATGGCGCATTCTCCGTTTATCCTCTATCACCGACCAGCTGTTCATTAAAGCACAGCGGATACGTACCCTGGAAGAAAAGAAAATTTCGAAAGTTGGAGAGGGGATCATACCAGAGTACATCGGTATCATTAACTATTGTGTGATTGCCATGATGCAAGCCGACATGCAGGAAAACGATCCTCATGAACTGGAGCTGCAAAGGGTAGAAGCCATGTTCGATGAAAAGATAAATGAAACTAAAGAACTGATGTTTGCCAAAAACCATGATTATGGGGAGGCCTGGAGAGATATGCGGATCAGTTCGCTAACAGATCTTATCCTAATGAAAATATTCAGGGTCAAACAGATCGAAGATAACCTTGGCGAAACAGTAGTTTCTGAGGGGGTAAATGCAAATTATCAGGACATGCTTAATTATGCTGTTTTTGCATTGATAAAATTAGAAGTGAAATAATATCCGATAATGGATATAAAGATTTGGATAGATGAATAAGATCGCGTTAAATTTTTCAAGAATATTTGTAGGTGTACTTTTTATTTTCTCCGGACTGATCAAGGCGAATGATCCGCTGGGGTTCGGTTATAAACTGCAGGAGTATTTTGATGTATTTCATATGCCGTGGTTAGGTCCTCTTGCAACTGGGATTGCGATCTTTCTATGTGTACTGGAAATTGTATTAGGAGCTCTATTGTTATTCGGCTTCTGGGGCAAAAAAGTAACGACCGGTTTGCTGGCCATCATCATCTTTTTTACTTTCCTAACATTTGTATCTGCCTTTTTTGAAGTCGTTACCTCTTGTGGATGTTTTGGAGATGCGATTCCCCTTACCCCTTGGCAGTCTTTTTCTAAAGACCTGGCACTATTGGTATTGATTGTTTACTTGTTTATTAACCGCAGTAAGATTCTACCGCTAACTGATAATAATGGTCAGCAGAAAGTAGGCCTTATCGCTGTTGCTGCGCTTTCAGTTATCTTTAGTTTATATACTTATACTTACCTACCAGTATTGGATTTTCTTCCTTATAAAGTAGGAGCCAGCCTGCCTGATGCAATGAAGATACCTGAAGGTGCTCCGAAAGATGAGTATTTGATTATGTACCAGCTTAAAAATAAAAAAACGGGTGAAAAGAAAGCGATGAGTGATAAGGATTACCTTAAAACCGAGATATGGAAAGATAATAACTGGGAAATTGTTGGTGATCCTGTACAAAAACTGATCAAAAAGGGATATGAGGCAAAGATCAAAGACTTGGTTATCAGTGATGCTTCTGGAACAGATTATACGAAAGAGCTGATAGAAAATCCATATTACAACTTGCTGATTGTTGCATATAACCTGAATGAGACAAACGAGGAAGCGTTAGGAAAATTGAATGCGCTGACTTTAGATCTTAGCGAGCAGTTTAATATCCGCACAGTAATGCTGACTTCTAATTCTGCACAGGATGCAGAAGCGTTCAGTAAAAGCAATAAGTTATTGGCAGAAATATTTTATGCTGATGCTGTTCCATTGAAAAGTATGGTAAGGGCAAGTCCGGGAGTCGTATTGCTTAAAAATGGTGTAGTTATCAATAAATGGAGTTATGCGTCTATGCCTTCTTTAGATAAACTAAAAGCGTTATATTTTAATAAATAACATGCTCCTCTATGCACTCAGGAAATTTTGCTACGGACTGGCTGTAATGGCGGGTGTGGTGGTCGTGGTTTTTATCCTGTTTAATATTCTTCCTGGCGATCCGGCAAGGATGACGCTGGGTCAGCGGGCCGATGTACAGTCGCTCGAAGCGGTGCGTAAAGAATTTGGACTTGATAAATCCAGGCCTGTACAGTTCCTTTTATTTATTAATGATCTTTCGCCTGTTGGTTACCACGAAAATAACATAGAAGCTTTGGAGAAATACCATTATGTACGGCTGGTCCCTGTTGCTAACAATGTGATTGCATTAAAGCTTCCTTATCTCAGGCGTTCCTATCAAACTAAAAGGGAGGTGTCTACTATACTGGCAGAAACAGTACCAAATACATTTGTATTAGCTTTAACGGCTATGGTTTTTGCTACGGCAATTGGTGTGCTTCTTGGGATATTATCAGCAGTTTATAAAGATACATGGATTGATACTTCCGCTAATGCGTTCGCTATCCTTGGCATCTCTGCCCCCGCATTTTTTGCTGGTATTATTATAGCATGGTTTTTTGGCTTTGTTCTTGGGCCTTATACTGGATTAAACATGTCGGGCAGCCTGTACAGTTACGATCCATTCAGGGGGGAAGTGATGACACTTAAAAATCTGATCCTCCCCATGGTTACCCTGGGCCTGCGCCCTCTGGCTATTATTGTACAGTTAACGCGGACAGCGATGCTGGATATCCTTTCGCAGGACTATATCCGTACGGCACGCGCAAAGGGATTAGGAAGAAATGCGGTGATTTATAAACATGCATTGAAAAATGCACTTAACCCGGTTATTACAGCAATTTCCGGCTGGTTTGCTTCACTACTTGCCGGATCATTTTTTGTAGAGTATATATTTGGTTATAATGGATTGGGAAGAACAACTGTTAAGGCGTTGGAAATGTCAGATTTTCCAGTTGTAATGGGTTCCATTCTTTTTATTGCGCTGGTATTTGTAGTAGTTAATATTTTAGTAGATGTTTTGTATGCCTTTGCAGATCCAAGGGTAAAAATGGCTTAGTAATGAAGATATTTCTAATAGGTTTTATGGGGTGTGGCAAGAGCACGCTTGGAAGAAAGTTAGCAACACGGTTGGGGTATACGCTGATTGATCTTGATCATCAGATCGAAAAGATTACCAGCGGTACTGTAGCAAATTATTTTTCTGCGCATGGAGAAGATGCTTTCAGAAAGCTCGAAAGTAAAACGTTAAAGTCATTCGATTACCCAAAGAATTGTGTAATTGCTACAGGGGGAGGGACTCCATGCTATTTTGATAATATGGAGTGGATGAATGCCAACGGTTTAACTATTTATATAGAGATGACACCGCTTGCCCTTGCAAAACGTTTAGAGCAGGGGATTGCAAAACGACCCTTGCTAAGCAACCTTTCGGAAGAAGGGGTCGTTCATTTCATTGAAAATAAACTGGAAGAACGGAACCCATTTTATAAAAAGGCAACATATATCCTTAACGGGATCAACTTAACACCAGAGCAGGTCCATGCGCTTATCCTTGCGCAGGATTAGTGATTTTCTGCTGCAAATTGCTCTTCAATAAATTTAATCTGTGTTCTGCCATGCGCTACAGGAGTACCATATTCATCAACATTCACAAATACCATTTTATCAATCGTCAAAATGCTTTTTCTGGTGATTTTATTGCGGACTTCGCAGCGCATCGTTAATGAGGTATTGCCAAAGTCAGTTGCTGTAATTCCCATTTCAATAATATCTCCTTGTTTTGCCGAACTAACAAAGTTAATCTCTGAAATGTATTTAGTAACTACTCTTGGGTTTCCAAGCTGAACGATGGCATAGATAGCAGCCTCTTCATCGATCCATCTTAATAAGCTGCCTCCAAACAAGCTTCCGTTTGGGTTCAGGTCTTCTGGTTTTACCCATTTTCTGGTGTGGAAATTCATAATATTGTGATTTATACGCAAAATTAAGCGTTTACGTCTGCGCCAATCTCACCGGAAGGTAAAAGAATCTTAAAGCTTGATCCAGTTCGTGTCTGCCTGTTTTTGAAGAATAGCCGAAAAATCTGCTCTTGGCTTTAAATCCAGGTAAGGATAAGTTACTTTCGATAAGTAGAGTCCCTGCGGATGTGCGGGCGTAATCAATGCAGGCGTTTGCTTGCTGATCAGGTGACCTTCAAATTCGTCCACACTCATCATTCCTTTTCCAATCTTTAATAGCTGCCCCATAATAATACGGATCATTTTTCCTAAAAAGCGGTTTGATGAAATTTGGAACCTTAATTTCTCTCCACTTTCATCTACCATAAGGCTTGCAGCACGTACAAAACATAATGTATGTTCATATTTATCTGGATGTGTGCAGAATGCCCTATAATCTTTATATAAAGGCAAGAGTGCTACTGCAGTTTTCATCAGCTCATAATCTAATTTATCCAGCAGATAATAAGAACTCAGGCCATTTAAAAAAGGATCTTTATAAGTATGGAGAAAATAATCATAAGCCCTTTGTACGGCATCGAACCGTGCATGCGGCGTACCTTCCATAGGGATAATATCATAAACAGCAATATTCATTGGCAGCATTTTATTTAACCGGAAAACCAGGTCAAAATCCCATTGCTGCTCCAGGTCCATATGGAAAAAGAACTGACTGGCATGTACCTGTGCATCTGTTCTTCCACATCCGTTGATGGCTATAGTAGTTTTAAATATACTGCCCAGTGCATTTTCTATCATGCCCTGTATATTTCCAACTCCGGCCTGCTTTTGCCAGCCATTATATTGCAGTCCGTTATAACCAATATGTACAAAGTATCTCAAAGCTTATCTTCTTCCCGCCCTTTTGTTCAGTTCATCAACTGGCATGGTGATCATTCTGCCCATCGGTTCCTTACCTCTGTAAGTAATTACACGTAACAATACCGCATCTTTCGGTACCACCAATTTTTCTGTGTATTTAGGATAAAAGCGGTCTGGAAAGGAGTTATCAAAACTATAATAAATGTCAAGTCCGTCGATCTCTGTACTCAGGTCTATCATTAACTGCTTATCAGCCGATCTGCTTACTTTAAAAATGGGATCGAATACACTAGGTGCATATTTGGTCTCTGCAACATCCATCCGCTCGAAATGGATTTCCATTTTACCAATAAAATTATTCCAATTTTTCTTTTCTTTAGGCGACCATATTGATTCTGCTACCGCGTAGCCCCTTGGCCAGGTCATGTATTCGGCCTGGCGGATATTGTAAATCTGTTCTGTCCACAGGTTACCTTGCGCACCTCTAATATATTTTGGGTCTGCTCCGGCAGGGACAGGATCAAACTCGTATGTTTTGCCTAACCGGACGGTATTATATACCTTAGGCTCGGTAATTACATCACCTTGCATCAAATCCAAGTAAACGTTAGCTTGCGGAGCCATAATAACCTCATGCTTTGCACGGGAAGCCTGAATCCCGAAATTGATACTCCGCCAGCTCATGATACCCGCGCTTGACGGTAAATCATCACTAAGGATCTCATCCCAGCCCATAAATTTTTTACCTTTCGACTCCACAATTTTCAAGACCCTTTTCTCAAAATAGGCCTGAACCTGATGAATATCTTTCATGCCTTCTTTCTGCATCAGCGCTTTTATCGCATCGTTTTTCTGCCAGTAATTTATCGGGGCTTCATCACCTCCCATATGGATGTATTCAAACGGGAATAAGGCTGCAACCTGGGTAATTACGGTATCAAGAAAGCTGTATACTTTTTCATTGGCCGGACAAAGAGTATTGTCGAGCAAGGCAATTGGAGGGGCTCCTTTAGACCAATCCATGATCTTTTCTCCTGAACGTACGCGGTAATTTTCTGCACCGGGTGTACACGAAAGTTCAGGATAGGATGCGATAACTGCCAAACTATGTCCCGGGACATCTATTTCGGGCATAATATCTACAAATCTATCTTTTGCATATTGAACAAGCTCACGGATATCATCCTGCGTATAAAAACCTCCATATGTGCGTGGCTCATCTGCCGCTGGAATGCTGAATGTTCCAAAATCACCAACTTTTTTAACTCTCCAGGCGCCCACTTCAGTTAGCTTAGGCAACCCTTTAATTTCTATTCTCCATCCTTCGTCATCTGCAAGATGTAAGTGAAGGAGGTTAAATTTATAACGCACCATCGCATCGATGTACTGTTTTACCTCTTGTTTAGTGAAAAAGTGACGTGCTACGTCAAACATTAACCCTCTCCACGGCAGGCGCGGATAATCCGTTACTTCTACACATGGTATTTTCCAGGTTACATCTTTAATCAGTTCCTTCGACTCGATCTCTTTAGGGAACAGTTGCAGTAAGCTTTGTACTCCATAGAACAAACCCGCTGTTTTGTTGGCTTTGATTACGATCAAGCCCGGAGTTACAGATAATTGATAGCCTTCATTACCCAGCTGCTGGTTGGCCTTGCTATTTAGCATCAGCCTGATAGTTGGTGTGGCAGAGGTAGTCGTAAATTCTGAGACGTATTTTCCAGTAGGAACGGATAATTTTTCTTGTAAATAATCGGCTACCTGTTTCATCTCTGGTGTAGCGACGATGATTATATTTTCTGGTAAAATAAAAGAACCGCTGGTCTTTAGTAAAGATACAGGTTCAGGTATAATCGCAAACTCTGGCGGCCTGCTGATAAAGTTAGCATTGCTATCTACTAAGGAAGAAAGCGCATTTCCAGTTCCCATTTGTTGACTATATGTGCTGGTGTAAAATAAAAGGCAGCATATAAAAGATACGAATTTATTCATAAAATGAAGAAGGGTTTTTGGCTAGTCTATTGGTAAAAGCATGCAAGATAACAAATTGTGGATAAATATTGATTTCTGTTTAAAACTTCTGGTTACTTAAGTGCATCCAAAACCCTGAACAACTTAGGATTTATTCCACCACCTGAGTAATTGTTGATGTTGATCACGATTACATATTTACTGCCATTATTAGCCGTGTAGTAACCTGCAAACGCAGAGACATCGTTTATCGTCCCGCTCTTCAATTTCATACCGTTATTATCGGGCAATGACATAATAAAATCCGGGAACCAGTCTTCCTTTTGTACCTGAAAAAGAATATTGGCCATAGCTGCCGGTGTTACCCTGGTCGCTGGAGACAATCCGCTGCCATCAATGATATTCAGCGCATTTTTGTCCAGACCCTTGTTTGCCCAAAAATTGATCTCCACTGCTGCACCATTTTTTGCTGTAGCATCTTTTCCTGCTTTCCAGGCAATTGTTCTTAGCAAATGTTCTGCGTATAAATTCACACTTTTTTTATTTAGCCAGTAGACGATTTCTGTCAATGAAGGAGAAGTCAGTGTACTTAATTGCTTCTGTAGTTCCGGTAAAGGTAAATGTGCTGCCGCGAGTTGTCTGGTCGTTGTAGATGGCGTAGTCACACTGATCCCTGCTCTACCTAGTGTATCTTGTAAACGGAAAGCGGCATCAAACGCAGGGTCGGGCAATGCTGCTGAAATACCGGGTTTTTTTATATCCGTTGCCCAGCGTCCACGCAAATAAGCGATACCTGAAAGCGGCGGAAGAAATGCGTAGGCATTATCGCCACTCCCTGCAGCGCCGGGCTGTAGTTCATTAATGATAGTTAAATAAGGCATTGCTGGTACGGTACGCGTTACACTAACAGAAGAACCCGGTTTCAACTTAATATCAAACTGATTTTCCCGCCAGCTTAACGCAGAAGATCCGGCACCAAAGTAATTCCCTATATCCTGCCAGGTCCATCCTTCAGGTGTCGTTTGAGTGCCCCAGGCGCGATCATCACCGATAACCATCCCATTAACTTTTTTTATTCCTGCAGCTTTAATTGCCGATACCCATTGATTTAAAACATAACCTTCTTTGCTATGTTCATACCGCCACGACCCCAATGTGGGGTCGCCTCCACCGCGAATAATCAGGTTGCCATTGAGCGTGCCATCTGCACTAATTTTCCCACTATAACCTAACGTCGTCTGATAGTGAAAGTCTTTTCCGAGCAATGAAAAAGCTGTTGCGCTCGTAATCGTTTTCAAAGTAGAGGCCGTAGCTACTCCTATATTCTCATTTTTTGCAAATACTTGTTTTCCAGTATTGGCGTCTAAAACACAAATAGAGGTGATAGCGTATTTAGCTTGCGGATCTGCAAGAAGATTATTGAACGCCTTACTTATTTTTTGCGCCGGTGTCTGGGCAAAGGATATTGTATAAGTAATGATAAATAGAATAGTAAAGAGTTTTTTAACCATAAGATTAGAACGGGCGGTGATAAAAGTTATTTTAAATTGCTCGGCTAGAGCAACCTATTTTAAACAAAAAGTGGTGTTAAATAGCTTACAAACTATATAACACCACTCTTAATTGACAATGTATTTTTTAGATTAGCTCTTTTCTAACTAAGAATTCTGCAATCTGCACCGCATTTGTAGCTGCACCCTTACGCAGGTTATCTGCTACAATCCACATATTTAAAGCATTGGGAAGCGATTCGTCTCTTCTGATACGACCAACAAATACCTCATCTTTTTCATGTGCATCTTTCGGCATCGGGTATTTAAGGTTGTCAATATCATCAACAACGATGATACCTTCAGTTTTTTCCAGTAAAGATCTTACTTCCAGAACATCGAAATCACTTTCAAACTCAATATTCACAGACTCCGAGTGTCCGCCCATAACTGGGATACGTACCGTTGTTGCAGTGATTCGAATGCTTTCGTCGCCCATAATCTTACGGGTTTCTTTAATCATTTTCATTTCCTCTTTCGTATACCCGTTAGTTTCGAACACATCAATCTGAGGAATAACATTCAGGTCGATCTGGTACGGATAGGCCATTGGCCCGTCGGTAATACCATTACGTTCGTTCATCATCTGTTCTACCGCTTTTACACCAGTACCTGTTACAGACTGGTAAGTAGAAACAACAACACGTTTAATCCTGTATTTATCGTGTAATGGTTTTAAAGCCACCACCATTTGTATCGTAGAACAGTTAGGGTTGGCAATAATCTTATCATCAATAGATAAGGTATAAGCATTTACTTCCGGAACAACCAGTTTCTTAGACGGATCCATGCGCCATGCAGATGAATTGTCAATCACAGTAGTACCAGCCTCAGCAAAAAGAGGGGCATATTTTAAAGAAGTACTGCCACCTGCAGAAAATAAAGCAATATCTGGCTTCATTGAAATTGCTGTTTCCATGCTAACCACCTTGAATTGCTTACCCTTAAAAGTGATTTCTTTACCTACACTTTTTTCAGACGCAACCGGGATTAACTCGGTTAACGGGAAATTACGCTCTTCTAGTACTTTTAACATTACAGTACCTACTAAACCAGTGGCACCTACAACTGCAATCTTCATTGAATTAATTTATTTTATAATTTTTGTGATAATATATCTATTTCCAAATATGGGAAAAACTTTGCTTAATGAAGGTATAATGAGACCTATTCTTTAAACTTTGGGCTTTGAAAGCAGATGGGAGATGTCCCTGTCGTATAAAGGGGGGGCAATAGTAGCAGGCAAGTTATAGAAATAACCTGCCTGCTAAATAGTTATATAATATTCTTCTTGATGAAATCAGCACTTTGTTTGATGCTTACATACGGATCAAGAGAGAAGTTTTCCTGTTCTACGATCAGGTGTTCCAATCCTGCAAGTTTTGCGTTTTCATAGATCTTTTTAAAATCTATTGTTCCACTGCCTACTTCAGTATTGATCGTGTTATCTGCTTTATCCATATCTTTCACATGCCACATTGGGAAACGTCCCGGATGAGCGGTGAAAAGTTTAACAGGATCATTTCCTGATCTCACTACCCAATAAAGATCCAATTCAAATTTTACGGCTTCAGGATCTGTCTCTTTTAATAAAATATCATATCCTGTAGTTTCGCCAAATTTCACAAACTCAAAATTATGGTTATGGTAAGCTAACTTTAATCCACTCGCTTTGCAAATCGCAGCAGCCTCATTTAAACGGCCGGCAACCTTTTTCCAGTCATCCTGGGTTTTTCTTAAATCATCGCCCAGGTAAGGAACAGTAATATATTCTCCACCAACAATTTTGGCTGCCTCAATATAACTTTTCAATGCTTCCTGATCACCTGTCTTAATAAACGGGTCCATACCGTAATGCCCGCTTGGTGCAGTTAGCCCATGTTGGTCTAACAATGCTTTAAACGATTTAGGATCTAACCCCCAGAATTTATCTTTAACAGAATAACCGTAAGTTTCCACTTCATTATATCCTGCTTCAGCAATTTTTGCAATTGTGCCACGTACATCTTTAGGCAGCTGCTCTCTCATAGAGTACAACTGTAAACCGATTTTTCTTTTTGGGTCTGCTAATGCAGAGCAAGCAAAAGAGGGCAGGATCATTGCTCCTGCTGCAACTATCCCGGCATTTTTTATAAAACTTCTTCTTGAATTCATTTGGTTTTAATTTTTATACGTCGCAAATTTTTATTGCATTGCGGAGTGATTGTAATTTGTCTGCTTGTTTAGGGATAAACTCCTGCGCCAGATATCCTTTAAAGCCGGTGGCCACGATCGCTTTTACGATTGCGGGGTAATACAGCTCCTGGGTATCATCAATCTCGGCCCTGCCCGGCACACCACCAGTATGGTAATGTGCTATATAAGGATGGAAAGTCTGGATATTCCTGATTACATCTCCTTCATCAATTTGCATATGATAAATGTCATAAAGCAATTTAAAGTTTTCTGAACCTAATCTTTTAGCCAACTCGGCACCCCAGGCAGTATGGTCACACTGGTAATCCTGGTGGTTCACCTTACTGTTCAGTAATTCCATTACCAATACTACATTGTGCTTTTCTGCTAATGGCATTAACTGTTTTAAACCTTCCACACAGTTTTTTAATCCAGTTTCATCATCTTTTCCTCTTCGGTTCCCACTAAAGCAGATCAGGTTTTTATACCCGGCCTTAGCTACCAACGGAATCATTTTAGTATAGTTTTCAATTAACTGTTTATGGAACGCAGGATCATTAAATCCATCCACCAAGTTAATTTCTGCTCCATTACACATGGAAGAATATAAACCATATTTCTGTAATGTTGGCCATTCAGAAGGGCCAACCAGGTCGATCCCTTTAATGCCCATGTCTTTTGCCGCTGCGCAAAGTTCGTCTAATGGAATCCCACTAAAACACCATCGGCAAACGGCATGGTTAACATTTCCTTTTAAAGCTGCAGGATATTCTTCTTTATTACCTGCAAATGCAGGTATTGCTGCAGATGCGGTTAAAACGGCAGTACCAGTAATCACTGTTTTTAACATAGTGCGGCGTGTTTGTTCAGATCCCATGATTATGCGTTTTTTAATTCGGCAGTTGCCGTTTCTTTTTTATCATTAAAAAATACAGAGAAAAGAAGGAATACCACTAAGGCGATTCCGGCAGGGATGATCCATACCATTTTCCAGTCTACTGCACCATCGGCTAATTTATAACTATCAGTTATCATTCCGGCTACTTCAAAACCAATTAACATACCTACACCATAAGTAGCAAGCGTAATCAAACCTTGTGCAGCACTTTTGTATTTCTCACCAGCCCTTGAGTTCGTATAAATTTGTCCTGATACAAAGAAGAAGTCATAACATACCCCATGCAATGCGATACCAATAATCAGCATGAAGCTCAACTCTCCGGCATTACCATAAGCGAACAAAGCATAACGTACTGCCCAGGCCAGCATACCCACCAGAATGGTTATTTTAAAACCGAAACGTTTAAAAAATACGGGAATCAATAATAAGAATAATGCTTCTGATACTTGCCCGATTGCCATCTTACCAGTAGGCTCTTCTACTCCAATACTGGAAAGGAAAGGGTGGGCATTCTGGTAATAAAATGCCAGTGGGATACAGATTAATATCGCTGAAATAAAGAATACAGCAAAGTTTTTGTCTTTTAATAAGCTTAGGGCATCCAAACCTAAGATATCAGATAATTTCACTTTTTCACCTTTAGCCACTTTAGGAGGTGTTTTAGGTAATGCGAAACTAAATAACCCTAAGATCAGGGAAGCTATACCTGCCATCAGGAAAGTGTTTTTTAATAAGCCTGATTGCAATCCTTCCGGAGAATCCCAGATAAATAAATAACTGATAAACAAACCTGCAACGATCCAGCCGATAGTTCCCCAGAAGCGGATGTTAGAAAATTCTTTTTCTGCATCTTTCATCTGGTTAAATGCTACGGAATTAACCAATGCAAGGGTAGGCATAAATAAGATCATATAGCCTAATACATATGGATAGAACACATCTACATTTGCGGCATTATACATCTGATACATCAGTACAGCACCTACAATATGCAGTACACCCAGAATCTTTTCCGCATTAAAGAACCTGTCGGCAATTAATCCAATAATAAAAGGCGCAATGATTGCACCCCATGATTGTGTAGAGAAAACAGCCGCTGTTTGTGAACCCGAAGCAGACAGGTTTTTATCAAGAAAAGTCCCCAGCGTAACAAACCATGATCCCCAGATAAAAAATTCCAGGAACATCATTGTTGATAGCTTTACACGGGTAGTTACATTCATCATATTAGCTTATACTTGTTTTTATGTTTTAGGTTAAAGTTCTTTAATCATAATATTGCGGAACCATACTTCGTCACCATGGTCCTGCAGGGAGATCTTCCCGGTTTTAAAAGTGCCGAAGCCTTCCCATGTAGCAAATTTACTGTTGGCAATCAGTGTTTTCCAGTTTTCGTCAAACTGTGTGGTAGAAACAACTTTAACGCCGTTCAGTATAAACTCCAATGTTCCATTATTACTGATGATTTCTGCAGTATTCCATTCACCGACTGGTTTTACGGGTTCAGAACTGCTTTGTACAAGATCATATAAATCACCCGCATGGTGTTTAATGATCTTGCCATCGGGGTGGCCATCATTGTCGATCACCTGCATTTCTGGTCCAGTGCTATAAGTCTGGTGATATTTTGCAGGATCTTCTTTAATATGGAACAAAATCCCACTATTGGATTTTGGTGCAACTTTCCAATCAATCTTTAAATGGAAGTTACCATACTCTTTATTCGTTACCAAGTCTCCCGCATCATCTTTCTTAGACTTTGGGTCAAGGTGTATTGCCCCATCTTCTACTTTCCAGCCTTGCCCGGCCAGGTTTCTTCCGTACGTATGCCACCCATTGGTAGTTTTTCCATCAAACAAAGACACAAAACCTTTGTCATTTGTCTGGGCATTCAAATTGCTGTAGCTGGTCATGGTGATGAACAATATAGCAGATAAATTATATAATCTCATAATTTTGGTTCTAGATAATTAGATGCCAAGCGACCATCCCTTACGGTATTCGCGTTTTACATATTGGTTTACATCATCAAAATTTGTCACTTTCATATTGTCATTGTCCCATAACAACTGAATATTCCTACCAGGATAAATAGCTCTTCCGTCTGCATTTTTACGCTGTACATCATTTGCCCTGATCGCCAGATTTGCCATTAATAAGGCTTCGGTAAGGGGACCTGCAATTTCAAAAGGAGAACTTAACTCTTTTTTGCCATAACCGGCAATACAAGCTTCTACCCATTGTGCATAATGCCCATCTGCACCACCCGGTACCCTTGCAAATTTTTCAGGAACTTTGATATCTTTATTTTTGCTTAAAGGCAGCAAACGTGGGTCTGCACTATAGGTGCTGCTCATCATTTTACCTTTTGTACCGATAAACAGCGTACCATTTCCACCATCACCAAATACTTCATTTGCTTCCAATTCATCCGGACGCGTAGGTTGTATACCGCCATCCATCCAGTGCAGCGTAACCGGGCCCTGTGTTTTTGCTGTTTTAGGAAAGGTTAGGGTAACGTGACTTGAAGGGGGACAGCTTTCCGGGAAGTATCCGCGTTTAAATTCGTCTACGTAAACAGAACCAACACTGGCTTGTACATCCGTAGCATATTTTAACCCTAAAACACTGAACGGAGCTTCGATCAAGTGGCAACCCATATCGCCAAGCGCCCCGGTTCCGTAATCCCACCAGCCACGCCAGTTAAAAGGAACTAATTTATCTACATAATCCTTGTAAGGAGCAGTATTTAACCAAAGGTCCCAATCCAGATTAGCCGGCACATCAGCTTTGTTGGCCGACCATGGAATACCTTGCGGCCACACCGGTCTGTCTGTCCATGCATAAACGGTATGCACATCACCAATCAGCCCGGCATCATACCATTCTTTCATCTGACGCGGTCCGTCGTTAGATGCGCCCTGGTTACCCATCTGTGTAACCACTTTATACTTTTTCGCAGCTTCAGTTAACTTTCTCGCCTCATAAATATCATGGGTCAGTGGTTTTTGTACATAAACGTGTTTGCCCAGCTGCATTGCAGCTACCGTTATAATCGCGTGACTATGGTCAGGCGTGGATACACTGACTGCGTCAAAATTCTTATGTTCTTTATCCAGCATTTCCCGCCAGTCCTTATAGAACTTAGCTTTTGGAAAGTTTTTCACTGTACCCGCTGCTCGTTTAGTATCTACATCACAAAGAAACCCGATGTCTGCCTTGCCACTTTTAGCAAACATGGCAATATCAGAGGCACCTTTACCACCAGCACCAATACCAGCTACAATGAGCCGGTCGCTTGGCGCGGTAAAACCTTTACCGCCTAAAACGTGGCGGGGTAAAATCATAAATGCGGCACTGGCAATTGCTGCGTTTTTTATAAACGCACGTCTGCCCGCTCCATCGAGTTCTTTTTTCTTTTCCATACTAGTTACTATTTGGTTAGGGTAATAATGCGGATTTTATACTGTTTATTGCTTTAGTGACAAAATCCAGGTCACCATTGATTTAGCATCGTCTTTACTTAAATTGGGGTGAGGGGTCATTGGCAGTTCTCCCCATGTTCCTTTACTACCTGCGATTACTACATCAGCAAGCTTATTAATGTTTTCTTCATTAGATGGATACTTTGCAGCGATATCTACATAAGCAGGGCCAATCACTTTTTGTGTTTTGTTATGGCAGCCGATACAATCTGCAGTAGCAACTAATTTTTCTCCCGGCAATACTTCACCTGGGGTCTGGGCACTTACCGTGGTAGCCGTATCAGCAGTTGTTGTACTTGCTGCTGATGACGATTCTTCTGATTTTGATCCCGGATTTCCGCAAGAGGCAAGTGCTAAAGTAACGCAGCCTAAAATTAAGAGTGTCTTCTTCATTGTGGTTAGTTTTGTGTGTTTGTAATTGTTATTTTATTCCTAAAATCCGTTTATTGAAATCCTCATCTGCACCTGTAGCAGCGAAGTCATCAAATGCACGTTTAGTAACAGGAATAATGTGATTTTTAATAAATTCCGCCCCTTCGCGCGCTCCGGTTTCAGAGTCTTTAATGCAACATTCCCATTCCATTACCGCCCAGCCTTTAAAATCATACTGTGCAAGCTTACTGAAAATCGTTTTAAAATCAACTTGTCCGTCACCCGGTGAGCGGTACCTTCCTGCGCGGTTTGCCCAGCTTTGATAGCCGCCAAAAGTACCTTGTCTTCCGGTAGGGTTAAACTCTGCATCTTTTACATGAAACGCTTTGATCCGCTCATGGTAGAAATCAATATACTGAATATAATCCAGCTGCTGTAATACAAAATGGGATGGATCATATAATAAACAAGCCCTTGGGTGGTTGTTTACTTTTTCCAGGAACATCTCATAAGTTGCCCCATCAAACAAGTCTTCGCCCGGGTGGATTTCATAACAAACATCTACACCACAAGCATCAAATTCATTCAATATCGGCAGCCAGCGTTTAGCTAACTCTTTAAACCCTTCTTCTACTAATCCTTCCGGTCTTTGCGGCCATGGGTGGAACATATGCCATAACAGCGATCCGCTAAAAGTTGCATGTGCATTTAAACCCAGGTTTTGTGAAGCTTTAGCTGCATACTTTAATTGTTGTACCGCCCATTCGGTCCTTGCCGTAGGATTGTTACGCAATTCTGCTGGAGCAAAGCCATCAAAGGCAAGATCAAATGCTGGATTAACAGCCACCAGCTGCCCCTGGATATGTGTAGAAAGTTCAGTAATCTCCAGTCCGTAACTATTGATTTTACCTTTCAGTTCATCTGCATACGTTTTACTTTCAGCTGCCTGTTTCAAATCAATAAAACGGGTATCCAGCGTAGGCATTTGCAATCCTTTAAAACCAAGATCAACAGCCCATTTACAGATGCCGTCAAGAGAGTTAAAAGGAGCTTCATCTCCAATAAACTGTGCTAAAAAAACTGCAGGTCCTTTAATTGTCGTCATTTCTTTATATTTTAAAATCAAACCATTTCTGGTCAGACTGGCTTGAGGCCACTACATTTTCTATAAAAGCCATTCCACGTACACCCTCTTCCACACCTGGAAAGTCGAGCATCTCCGCAGTTGGCGTAGCTCCTTCCAGTTGTGCCTTTAAAGTTAAAGCAAAATTCCTGTAGATATTTGCAAAAGCTTCCAGGTAACCTTCAGGGTGACCAGATGGGGTCCTGGAATTAAACAATGCTGCTGCCGATAGATAACCTTGTCCAGTACGATAGAGTTGACTCGGTGCATCCAGCCATTTTACTTTCAAGGTATTCGGCTCTTCCTGATGCCATTCCAGGCTTCCTTTCTCTCCGTAAACTTTGATCTTTAGCGCATTTTCCTCTCCTGCAGCAATTTGTGAAGCTACCAATACACCATTAGCACCATTATTAAACTTTAGCAAGATATTCCCATCATCATCAAGCGCACGGCCATCTACCATAATATTCAGGTCTGCACAGATCTTTTTAATCTCCAGTCCCGAAATGTACTCTGCAAGTTGTGCCGCATGCGTACCTATATCTCCCATACAGCCACTAATCCCGCTTTTTGCAGGGTCAGTTCTCCAGGCAGATTGTTTGTTGCCGTCACGTTCCGAAGGTAAGCTTAGCCATCCTTGCGGATACTCTACCAATACTTTACGGATTTTTCCAAAAGCATTGTCCTTAACCATTTGTTTCGCCTGCTTCACCATCGGATAACCAGAATACGTGTAAGTAAGGCATAAGATAAGACCTGTTTCTTTAATTTTTTCTTCCAGCTTTTTAGCCTCGTCCAGGCTCAGCGTAATCGGTTTATCAATCACTACATGAAAACCATTTTCTAAAGCTAACATTGCAGGGGCAAAATGTGCGAAGTTTGGCGTTACGATCGTAACGAAATGCATTCTTTGATCAGCAGGTAACAGACTTTCTTTTTCAATCATCTCCTGGTAAGTACCATAGTTTCTGTCTTCCGGTAAAAACAAAGCTTCACCAGACTCCTTTGCCGTTTCGGGATTGGAGCTTAGCGCCCCGCAGCATAATTCTATTTGTCCGTCTATATTGGCTGCAATACGGTGGACAGCACCGATGAAGGCATTTTTGCCTCCACCGATCATACCCATTCTTATCTTTTCTGACATTAAATATTTCCTTTTTTAAGTTCTTTTACTGCATAATCAGCCGCTCTGGCTGTTAACGCCATAAAAGTAAGCGAAGGATTTTGACATGCAATAGATGGCATACATGAGCCATCAGTAACAAATACATTGCTCACCTCATGCATCTGGTTCCATTTATTTAAAACTGATGTTTTAGGATCGTTACCCATACGTGCGGTTCCCTGTTCGTGGATAGCCATACCAGGTGATGAACCAGCATCATATGTTTTGATGTTTTTCATACCTGCTGCTTCCAGCATTTCTGCTGCATCGTTCATCATTGCGATACGCATTTTTTGCTCGTTGTCTTTAAACTCGCAATCGATAGCCAGTACAGGCATGCCCCATGCATCTTTTTTGGTTTTATCAATATAAACCCTGTTCTCATGGTATGGAAGAGATTCTCCAAAACCACCAAGGCCCATAGTCCACATTCCCGGCTGTGTCATCTGATCTTTAAACTCACCACCAAAAGCAAGCTCGGCAACATCTTTATGCCATCCTGTTCTGCTGGCACCTCCCTGATAACCGAATCCTCTTAAATAATCACGTTTATCATTACCCATGTTCTGGTACCGTGGAATGTAAATCCCGTTGGCCCTTCTGCCATAAGTATATTTATCATCAAAACCTTCAGCTTCACCTGTTGCACCAGTACGGAAATGGTGGTCCATTAAATTATGTCCAAGTTCTCCACTTGCATTTCCTAATCCATTTGGATGCGCTTCAGAAGTTGAATTTAGCAATAAGAAAGTACTGCCTAAGGTTGATCCATTTACAAAAATGATTTTTGCAAAGAACTCGATGTTCTCTTTAGATTCCGAATCAATAACCATTACACCTGTTGCTTTTTTAGTATCCTTATCATAAATGATATGGTCTACTAAAGAGAAGGGACGTAAAGTAAGGTTTCCTGTAGCTACAGCTGCAGGCAGGGTAGAAGATTGTGTGCTGAAATAAGCACCGAACGGACAGCCTCTGCTGCATAAGTTACGGTACTGACAGCTTCCCCTGCCGCCATGGGGCACAGTTAAATTTGCTGTACGGCCAATTGTCATGATCCGTTCTTTTTTCCAGTGGTCTTCAATCCGTTTTTTAACAGATTTCTCTACGCAGTTCATTTCCATAGGAGGGAGGAACTGACCATCTGGTAAGGCTGGCCAGTTTTCAACCTGACCGCTAATCCCGGCAAAACGCTCTACATAGTCGTACCAGCTGCTCAGGTCTTTATACCTTATTGGCCAGTCATTTCCATGTCCGTCTTTTTTATTGTCTTCAAAATTCAGGTCACTGAAACGGTAACTCTGACGGCCCCACATTAACGATTTTCCACCTACATGGAAACCGCGGTACCAATCAAAACGTTTTACCTCAGTATAAGGGCATTCTTCATCATTTACCCAGAAACTCTCGTTAAATTCTGAATAAGGATAATCCCTTTTCTGAACTGGGTGTGTCTTTTTTTGTTCTTCTGTTAACGCTCCACGGTGTTCAAACTCCCATGGCTTTTTCATTGCAGTCGTGTAATCTTTAATGTGCTCCACATTTCTGCCGCGTTCCAGTAATAAAACTTTAAGTCCTTTTTCTGTTAGCTCTTTTGCAGCCCATCCACCACTAATTCCAGATCCCACTACAATGGCATCATATGTATTTTGTGCTGTTGCTTTAGTATTTAAGTTCATTGTTAATCTTCTAAATAAATTTATGAGTAAACTCTCTGACCTGGTTTCAGATCCACACAGCCATCATATCGGCCCGGGATTTCCACATATTCCAATGCTTGCGTAGCACCGATTTCCGAACTCCAATACCCTAAAAGGGTAAGGTCGCGCGTAATCAGGAAGAAATCTGGCTTAGCACCATATTTGTCTCCCGCAGGCTTTGGAGCGGTCAGTTTAGCAGCAGGCTGAGCTGCTTTTTTTTCATTTTCAGCTTTTTGTGCTGCAATGGTTTCATCACGTAATTTACCTACAAGCTGTTCACGTTCCTTAACAGAAATCTTAACGAAGGAACCGCCGTATTCTTTTTTAGACCGGGCTTCAAGATCTTCTAATCCTTTAACAAAGACTTCCTGAGCCTCTTTAGGATAACAGTCCTTAACCATCATTGAAATGAATGGCCCCACACCAGCAGCTTTTGCACCGGGCGTTTTTGTTGTCGGAATAATAATATCAGCTAATTCTGTGATCATCTGATCTTGTTCTGCCGAAAATAGATTTGATCCTTTGGTATCCGTAGAGGTATTACATCCCTCCAGAAATACACCGATCGTCGTTGCAGAAAGTGCGCCTCCAAGTAAAAAAGCAACACTCTTAACTGCGTCTCTTCTATCCATAGTGATTTAGATTTGGTTATTTTTGTTGTGTTCAGTAGTCTAAAATAGGAAAAACAGATGAGAAAGTGTAATAATCACACTAGAATATAATCGGATTGTTACTCAAGCCATCTTATTCAATATACAAACAAATTTTTATTTTGATAAAATCGATTTTACATAGTTTATACTTTGCGTAATACTTTCATATGGACCAATCTTAACCACATCCTGTTCTACAAAAAGATACTCCACATTAGTAGCTTTGACGGACTGCAAAATCGTTTTATAATCAATTCTTCCGGTTCCGACTTCTGTATAAATATCCTTGTCATTTTTGTCCATATCCTTCACATGCCACATTGTAAAACGACCCGGATATTTTTTAAACATTTGCAGCGGATCGAGACCTGCATTGATTGCCCAAAAGATATCCAGTTCAAATTTTACCATAGGGTCGGTTTCATTTAATAAAATCTGGTAACCGGTAATGCCGTTACCCTGATCTTTAAATTCAAAGTTATGGTTATGATAGGCTAGCTTTAGCTTGTGCGATTTACAGTGATCGGCGGCTATGTTAAATTTTGCTGCCATCGCTTTATAGTCATCCAGCGTACCTTCTTTTCTGATGGTAGTTGGTAATGCAGGGATCACATAATATTTTTGGCCAACCGTGGCTGCGGTCTCAATCTGACGTTTTAGGACATCATCTGTTCCGTCCTTTTCCAAAAATGCAGTGGTGTTGTAATGACCGCTCGGAGAAGTAAGGTTATTGTCTTTTAAGAGTGACCTAAATTCTTTCGCATCTAATCCCCAAAAACCTTTACTGGTGTAAGCGCCAGGATAGCCATAATAAGTCTCTACCTGGTTATACCCGATTTGGGCGACTTTAGAGATTACACTTTTAACATCTTTATTTAAAAGATCTCTCAATGTAAATAGCTGCAAACCTATATTATTGACGGCAGCTGTCTTTGTGTTTCCGGCTAAAGCAGAAGAAATATGGGAAGGGCTTAAAAGTGCAGCTACGGCTGCGATACTGGTTTGTTGTAAAAATAATCTTCTGCTACTCATTTTATTCAGGCTAAATAATAAAGGTAAAAGGCCAAATAACAATTGGCCGCGCTTATTTGCTTTTTTGGTATTATATATATACGTGTTACCGGTTGAAGGTGGTTTACTGCACTAAACATGACAGTATCTGGTTTATACTGGTATTGCTAGGATGAATGTAAATAATAATAATAACATTTTTATATAGGTTTGTTTCGTTTTTCTACCTTTGCCAAAATCCAAATTTTAATGAACGAAAAAATACTAGTATTAGGATCTAACGGACAGATAGGAACTGAGTTGGTTACTGCCTTGCGTAAAACCTATGGTGAAAATAATGTAGTTGCTTGTGATATCCGCCGGCCGGATTATGATATTAAAAATTCTGGCCCTTTTGAGTTTGTAAATGTTCTGGAGAAGGATACTTTAAATACGATTTTCAATAAATATAAGCCATCCCAGGTATATTTGCTAGCGGCTTTATTATCCGCTACAGGTGAGCAAAATCCAAAATTGGCGTGGGACTTAAATATGAACGGCCTGTTAAATATCCTTGATCTGGCTATCGTTTATAAAACAGCAAAGGTTTACTGGCCAAGTTCTATCGCAGTATTCGGGCCCAATTCTCCAAAAGATCATACGTCACAATTTTGCGTGATGGACCCAAATACTGTTTATGGAATAAGTAAATTAGCTGGTGAAAGATGGTGTGAGTATTATTTCCAAAAGTTTGGTCTTGATGTAAGAAGTATCCGTTATCCAGGGTTAATCAGCTGGAAAGCTGCTCCGGGAGGTGGTACTACAGATTACGCAATCCACATTTTCCATGATGCGCTAAAAAAAGGAAGTTATGCTTCTTTCCTTTCTGCAGAAACAGCATTACCGATGATGTATATGGACGATGCAATACGTGGAACGATCGAGTTAATGGACGCCCCGGCTAACCAAATCTCTATCCGCTCGAGCTATAATTTTGCAGGTGTAAGCTTTACGCCTGAGGTTTTGGCAACAGAGATCAGAAACCACATTCCGGAATTTAAGTTAACTTACACAGAAAATGATCCTCGCCAGCAGATTGCTGCAAGCTGGCCGCGTTCTATTGATGATCAATTTGCAGCAAACGACTGGGGCTGGAAACCTGAGTTTGATCTTGCAAAAATGACTGCAGATATGTTAAACAATTTAAAAAGTAGTAAATAGGTTAACCCCTAAATATAATACAATGGGAAGAGCATTTGAGTTCAGAAAAGAAAGAAAATTTAAGCGTTGGGCTAAAATGGCCGTTCAATTTACGCGTATAGGTAAAGAGATCGTAATGGCTGTTAAGGATAATGGTCCTAATCCTGATACCAACTCGCGTCTGCGTACCGCAATTCAAAACTCGAAGGCAGTTAACATGCCCAAGCATACAGTTGACGCGGCTATTAAACGTGCATCTAATAAAGATGAGAACGGATATGAGGAGCATGTTTATGAAGGATATGCACAACATGGTGTAGCGATCCTGATTGAAACTGCTACAGATAATACGAACAGAACAGTGGCTAATGTACGTAGTTACTTTAGTAAGACTGGTGGTTCATTAGGTAAAACTGGTTCCCTGGATTTTATCTTCAACCGCAAGGCTATCTTCAGGTTTTTACCTGGCGAAAAAGATTTAGAAGAATTGGAGTTCGAATTAATTGACGCGGGCCTGGAAGAATTATACCTGGAGGAGGATGAAGATGGAACTGAGATTGCTGTTGTCCAAGCGCCTTTTGAAGAATTTGGTAATATGCAGAAAGCACTGGAAGACCTGGGCTTTGAAATGAAAAGTGCCAAGCTGGAAAGGATTTCTTTAACAACTGTGCCCATTACAGAAGAGCAGGCTGTTGATGTTTTGAAATTGATTGATAAGTTGGAAGAGGATGATGATGTGCAGGCGGTTTATCATAACATGGCGGAGTAAGGGGTTTCTCCTGTAAAATTGATAAAAAAGGCTCATGCTGTTTGAGTACTGCGCCCTTCTGAAACGAAGGCCAATGTACTCAAACAGCATGAGCCTTTTTTATTGAAGATTATCCAATCCGAAACTGGGAAAGGAAGGACCGGGGATAAGGGGGACTTGGAGGACGGACTGGTAAGTAGCGAAGGTTGAAATGTTGAAACAGTAGGGTTTTAATATTATATAAAGCCTAAACTGAATTAAATAATGGACTAGCAAGTACCAAAGATCAATAAATCCCTAACATAATATAAAATATCCACAGCTCTAATTCTGCCAGTTCAACTGTAAAGATTACGGTGGGGTTTATTCTGCTGGAAGATTATCTTTTGTCTTGTAAAGAGTATCTTAAATAAATAAAATTGTAAATGTGTATTCTGTACATTGGCCTTCGTTTCAGAAGGGCGCAGTACTGAATACATATTATATTTTATTTTTTCAAGGTATGACTGAAAACCCACTTGATCAACCCCGGCTCCCCAAACGCACTATCCCAACTGTTATGATTCGCATCAGGGAAATAAGTAAACTTCACCTCTTTACCTATAATCTTCAGCTGGTTAGAAATAGCTATAGAATAAGCAGGATTGACCACATCATCCTTTCCACCATGGAAAATCCATAAAGGAACATGTTTATACTTCTTCACATTAGCCACATTATCACCACCGCAAATTGCAAAAGCAGCAGCAAATGTTTTTGGCTTGCGCCTTAAAAGTTCGTAAGTACCCATGCCACCCATAGATAACCCTGCGGCATAAACCTGTTCTTTATTAATATATGGCTTATCAAGTATGTTATCAATCATACCGAGTAATGCTTTCATTGCCTTTGTTGGATCGCCACCCTTAATAAATTCAAAATTTCTTTTGCCAGCAGAATCCGTTGTAATCTTTACGTTTGCCCAATAGCTATCTGCAGCACATTGAGGAAAAATGATAATCGCAGGGAATTGCTTGCGCACTTCATTTTGAAGAAATAGTTTGCCGCCATTAATTAGTTGTTTCTCATTATCACTGCCACTTTCGCCACGGCCATGAAGAAAAAATAAAACCGGGTATTTTTTTGTTGGATCAAAGTTTTCGGGGAAAAGAATACGATAAGAAATTGTATCTTTTTTATCTACAAAGCTGCCTTTGTCATATTTACTAAAGTCCTGCGCCAAAAGATTTGATACGAAGAACATAGGTAGGAGTAAGAGAATTAATTTGAAATACTTCATACGATTAAATTATAAAACCCGCTTCGAATACAAGCGGGTTTTAACAAATTTAACGATTATTTGATTAAAGTTTCATGGTGGAGAAAAGGTTTAGTAACGTGACCTTACTTTAAAACTCCCGCGATTTATAGATTTGTTCTTGGATAAAGAATAACGCCATTGATCCCTATTTTGTAAAATTAAATTTAGCAGTAGAGACGTCACGGGAATTAGATCCGATATATACATTAAAATCTCCTGCTTCAGCGCCAAACTTTAAAGATGCATTATAGAACTTGAGCATTTCTTCAGTAATGGTAAATGTCACATGTTTCGATTCACCTTTTTTAAGAAATATCTTCTGGAAGGATTTCAATTCTTTTACCGGACGGGTAACTGAACCGTAAATGTCCTGGATATATAATTGAAGTACTTCCTGACCGTCATAATTTCCTGTATTCTGTATATCTACCGTTGCTTCGATAGTCTGCCCAGTTTTTAATGTCACTTTGTTCAGCTGAACCGGAGAAACAGTAAAAGTAGTATAACTCAATCCATATCCAAATGGATACAAAGGATCATTTGAACTATCGATGTAGCGTGATTTGTATTTTTCATTAGACACCCCATCATACGGGCGACCGGTATTTTTGTGGTTATAATATAATGGAATCTGACCTACACTTCTTGGGAAGGTTGCTGTTAGTTTACCACCAGGATTATAATTGCCTACCAATACATCTGCAATTGCATTCCCTGCTTCTGTACCTGCAAACCATGTTTCTAAAATAGCCGGCACATGTTCGTCTTCCCAGGTAAGTGTTAACGGACGGCTGTTCATCAATACCAATACAATTGGTTTGCCCGTTGCTGTTAATGCCTTTAACAATTCTTTTTGATTTGGTAAAAGATCAAGATTGGTACGACTTGTAGCCTCACCGCCCATCAATGCGCTTTCGCCCAATACTACAACAGCTACATCTGCATTTTTTGCTGCAGAAACTGCTTCACTGATTAATTTTTCTGGAGATTTTTCATCTGCCGTGATTTCTGCACCATTTGCATTCAGTTGCTTTAGGATAGCTGGATCATCTACCAGGTTTGCACCTTTAGCATAAGTGATATCCATATTTGGTGCTACATTTTTTAGACCTTCAATTACACTGATCGATTGATGCCAATCGCCGGCTGCACTCCAGTTACCGATCATATCCCGGTGGTTATCTGCCAGAGGTCCGATCAAGGCAATTTTCGCGTTCTTTTTTAGGGGTAATAGCTGGTTGTTATTTTTAAGCAATACCATAGAAGCTTCTGCAATACCTTTTGCATCTGCTCTGTTTTTTTGAGATAGTATTTCACTTTTAGCGCGTTCTTCGTTTACATACTTGTATGGATCAGCAAATAACCCAAGTTTATATTTCGATTCCAATATCCTGCGACAAGCCAGGTCGATTACCTGCTGACTGATCTTTTTTTCTTTTAATGATTCTTTTAAAGTCGTAAGGAAACCTTCGCCAACCATGTCCATATCAGTACCTGCTGCCAATGCTAATGCACTTACTGTCTTCAGGTCACCTAATCCATGGGGCACAAGTTCATTAATACCTGTATAATCACTAACTACAAACCCGTTAAAGCCCCATTGTTTGCGTAAAACATCTGTCAATAACCAGTGATTTGCCGTAGCAGGCATTCCATTTACATCATTAAACGACGCCATTACTGTTTCAGCACCAGCATCAATCGCTGCTTTGTATGGAGGTAAATATTCATTGTACATTTTAACCAGGCTCATGTCTGTGGTGTTGTAATCCCTGCCACCTTCAGCAGCGCCATATAGTGCAAAGTGTTTTACACAGGCAAGAATTGCATCTTTATTAGACAAACTGTTGGTTTGATATCCTTTGATCATCGCAGCACCAATTAATCCGCCTAAATAAGGGTCTTCGCCAGAACCTTCAGAAATCCGTCCCCATCTTGGATCACGTGCAATATCAACCATCGGAGAAAAAGTCCAGTTTAACCCATCCGCACTAGCTTCTCTAGCAGCAATACGTGCACTTTTTTCAATTAATCCTAAATCCCATGTTGCGCTTAATCCTAAAGGAATAGGGAAGATGGTTTTATGACCGTGGATCACATCATATCCAAACAGCAAAGGGATTTTAAGCCGTGATTTTGTCATCACCAATTCCTGCAATTTTTTTACCGCTTGCGGAGTAAACGTATTGAAAACTCCTCCTACCAGGCCCTTTTCAATTTTCTCATCCACCCCTTCACTTAAAACGGGACCAGTAACGTCAAATCCTACCGCAGGCAGGTTTAATTGTCCGATTTTTTCATCTAATGTCATTTTTGCCATTAGGTTATTAATAAAGGTGTTCATTTTCTGGTCGGTTGCAGAAACTACCTTCTTTTGCTGTGCGAAAAGAGTGTTTGCGCTAAAAACTGCCGCCAGGAAAAATAGGGAAGTCGATTTGTTCATATTTTGTGTGTTCTATTTTTATATCAAAATTGGTTAACCGTTATACTCATTTGTTAGCAAGACTAGAAAGGAGGTTTCCGATGTTGTTGCCCATTGGCGTAATCTATTTTTTGAAAACAGTGCTTTCAATACCTAGCTTATCTAAACCATTTTTTACATCAGGGCTACTCATAAAAAGTTTCCATAATAATCCCGAACGGTAATTTTCTATCATACATATGATTGGTCCCTGGTCAATTGCTAAATGCGATTTTGCATACCAGTTGTGTTCTTCACTAAATCCATCTACAAAACCATATTCACTCCAGATTTTGTCACCCAGATCGAAATAGAAATGTTTTAACGCTTTCATCGAATATTCTGGCGTATAAGGGAAAGCAGATAAAGCTGCAGTCGGACTAATTACACCAAGGTCTTCGGTAGGGGAGTGCGCAGCATAACCTTGCCAGCTATCACTTGCTGTTAATCCCCAGCTATTTTCCCCATAACCTTTGTAATGCTTGGGATTTTCCACACAATAGGCACGATTGATCAGTGTATGGTTTTTATTCTGCTCAAAATAATCTGCATAATTGTCTTTTAACCCCCTTGGATCTAAGCCAAGGAAAGAATAATGAGAGAAAAATAACGGTCCGCCGAAATCAAATCCAAGCGGCAGTGTAATACCTTCAAATTTCTTTCCATTAAAAAAGGTATTGCTATTTGCCCAGCCATCCTCATACACCCTTTTGTTGATTGGGAATTTTGGTGAAGATGCTGCAAGTATGTAAGTAATAAAGCATTCGTTCCATCCTTTAAGCTGATGGTTCATGCTCCATCCGTTATTAGGGCTCCAATGCCAGTATAATGTGTTTTGCTGTTGGGTAAACCAGTTCCATTCTATGCCTTCCCATAACCATAAAATCTTGTTGCGGATATCATTCTCTACCGGATTATCTGCAGTATAATACTGACGCGCGGTTAATAATCCCTGGAAAAGAAAAGAAGTTTCTACCAGGTCGGCACCGTCATCTTTCGGACTAAAGCGGATAACTTTACCGGTTTCTCCATTCATCCAATGTGGAAACGCGCCATGAAACATGTCTGCTTTATAAAGGAAGTCTACAATCTTTTTGGTTCTCGCTGCGGCTTGTTCACGGGTAATGAATTTACGCTCTGAAGCAACAATCGTTGCCATTACGCCAAAACCTGTTCCTCCGGTGGTTACCACTTCATCACCATAATCATAGGATACATTACTTCGTTCTCTGGCCATGCCACTTACGGGGTGCCCGAAATCCCAGAAATAACGAAACGTTTGTTTCTGTACCAGATCAAGCAGCTGATCATCCGTCAGGTTTTTCTGTATCTTCATTTCTGGCTTAATGCTGCTTGCCGTACTCGCTTTTGTCTTCTGTCCGAAACTGTTCAGTGCAGATAAGGAGAACAGCAACAGGAGCAGTGATGCGGATTTAAATTTCATTGGTCTCTTTTTTATATTGTATTGATAGTAAAAGAGGTTACCCGGCGACGCCTGGTAACCTCTAAAGTGGGTGTTGTATGAAGATTAGTAGCCCGGGTTTTGTGTTAAAACACCACCGCTTAAATCAATTTCATTCTGTGGTATAGGCCACACTTCATTTTTCGTAGTCCAGCCCTTAGGTCCGAAAACTGCTGCTGCACGTCCCTGACGCACAACGTCGAAATAACGATCGCTTTCCATGGCCAATTCTACTTGTCTTTCTTTATAAATAGCCAAACGTAAGGCAGTCTGATCAGTTGTAGTTACATCTGGAAGGATACCTGTTAAGCCATTTCTTGCACGTAACCTTACTTTATTCAGAGAGGTTAGCGCTAAAGCTGGATTGCCAGATTCATTTGCTGCTTCAGCATTCATTAATAATACATCTGCAAAGCGTAGCACGCGAATATTCTGTTGTGCACCCTGGTTAAATCCAGAAACATATAGGTTAAATGGAACGTATGATTTCTGATTATATCTTGGATTAATCACTGAAGTAGGGATCACATCACCCTGAGGGGTAGTTTCTCCTCTAAAAATAATTGTTGCATCTCTTCTTGGATCACCAGTCTCAAACGCGTCTGCAAGAACCTGAGAAGGAACATTAAAGCCCCAGCCGCCCGCAGGTAAACCCGCCACGCCTTGTACTTGACTATATTGAGAATTTGATGCATCTGCATTTCCTGGAACAAGCTCTGCCTGAATCTCAAAAAGAGATTCTACATTATTTTCATTGGTTGTACGGAAACCTTTTTCGAAATCAGGAAACAAGCTATAGCCTAAACCAATAACCTGGTTAGTGTAAGATAATACATCTGCCCATTTTTTCTGATACATTGCCACTTTTGCATGCATACCTAAGGCAGCACCTTTAGTTGCACGTCCTAAATCAATAGATGCATAAGACTGTGGTAATGTTGCAGCTGCTTCATTCAGGTCTTTTTCAATAAAAGCATATACTTCAGACTTAGGTGATCGTGGAAGGATATATTGCGCGGGATCTGAAGGCAGGTCGAGTCTTAATGGAACATCTCCATAAGCTCTTACTAATCTGAAATAAGAGTAAGCTCTAACAAATTTGGCTTCAGCGATGTAACGCGCTTTCAGCGTTTCGGTCATCGTGATACCTGGTATATTATTGATAAGCTGGTTACATAAGGTGATGTTCCGGTATTGGCCGGTCCAGAAACTTTGTAACGAACCTTCAGAAGTAGTTACTGTAAAGTTTTCATACAAATCAAAGAATGCCGCATCTGTAGGTGTACTACCTTTATCCGCCTCATCTGAGGCCATACTTTCAATTGCCAATGCAGGGAAAGCAACATTTTCCCAGGTACGCAAGTTAGCATAAATTGCATTTACAGCTTTAGTTGCATCTGCTTCAGTTTTCCAGAACTCCTGTGCAGGCTGCTGACCTTGGGGGTCTACATCCAGAAAGCTCTTTTTGCATGATGTTGTAAATATTGCTGTAGATAACAACGCAATAGCAAAACATTTTTGCAGGTTTATATTTTTATATGTTTTCATATCCGAATCAATTAAAATGTAAGGTTTACACCCAGGTTGTAAGTAGCAAACAATGGATAAACATTGAAATCTACACCAGTAGTTGTTGGTCGGCCGCCAACTTCAGGACTAAATCCTCTGTAGCCAAAAAGGTTAACTGCATTTTGTGCATTAGCAAAAACTCGAAGTTTTTTCATTTTCCATTTTTCTACAAGGGCTTGTGGCAGATTATAACCCAATTGAATATTACGTAACCTTACATACGCACCGCTTTCTACATAGAAAGAGTTTACCTGGTTATTATTATTTGATGCGAGGTTTGTAGAAGGGTAAGCATTTGTAGAACCTGCACCCGTCCAACGGTTATCGTAGAATTCTTTTGTGTAATTCTCATTACCGAACCTGTTACCCAAATTTGCATTGAATACATCCACGTCAGCTACCCCTTGTATATCTAAGGTAAGATCGAAGTTCTTGTAAGCAAAATTGGTATTTACACCATAGGTATATTTTGGATTTGGATTACCTAGAACTACACGGTCCCTCGCATCAACAACACCGTTTCCATCAGTATCAACATACTTAAAGTCGCCCGCTCTTGCTCCTGGCTGACCAGATGATGTAGCTTCTGCCGGGGTCTGAATGATACCAGAAACCTGGTAGCCGAAAAATGTTCCAATTGGATAGCCTGCTATAGTTCTTGTGGGCACTACAGCATTATTTAATCCGTCTCCACCCGCATAAATTGGATTTTGACCAGAAGTTACTTCTAATACCTTATTGGTGTTCATTCCAATGTTTGCACTGATGGAATAAGTTAAGCCACCTTCAGTTTTATCAGCCCATGTAGCCATAAATTCGAAACCGCGGTTCCTGAAATCTGCCTGGTTACCGATTAGCTTGCTGTTAGAAGTTCCTAATGAACCTAAAACCGGGATATCAAAAATCGCCTGCTCTGTAGTTCTATTATAGTAATCGGCTTCGATACTTAGTTTATTAGCTAAAAAGCCCATTTCCAAACCAATATCTGTACCTGCACTGCGTTCCCATGCGATCGCTGGTGGAACGATAGTATTTACACTCCCGCCTGTGTAACCTACTCCATTATAAAATGCAATTAAAGCTGCAGTTTGCGTAACAGTTAATGTAGTCGGATTGATTGGTACCCCTGCGTTACCTACTTTACCCCAGCTTCCGCGAAGTTTTAAGTTGCTGAAAAGCTGTTGGTCTTTCATCCAATCTTCATTTGTGATTACCCAGCCAGCACCAATTGAAGGGAAATAACCCCAAAGGTCTTTACCACCATAAAACTGTGAAGCTGCGTCACCTCTTAAAGATGCATTTAACAAATATTTGTTTTTGAAACCATAATTCACACGTCCAAAATAAGAAGTTGCAGTACTTAAAGTTCCTGAATCATTGAGCAGTCTGCCTGCTGCATTGCCTAAACTCAGGTACAAATCGCCGTCGCTGCTGTAAGGTACATTTTGCGCTGAACCAGTAATTGTATAACCTTTGTAACGCTGGGCTGTTTGTCCGGCCAATACGGTTAAACTATGGTCTCCCCATTTATTATCATACGTTAAAGTATTTTCCAGGATCCAGTTTCTTGTTTCAATTCTTGTTATACCAAGAGAACTGATATTGGCATTTTGTCCGGTTGTTGCAAAGTATTCCGGTGTGTATGATCTGTTTTCTTCCTGACCGAAATCACCGCCTGCACTTGTTTTAAAAGTAAAGTGTTTAGCAAATTTCAATTCGGCGAACACATTACCCGTCAGCCTGTATTTTGTTGTTCTGTTGTTGTTAAAATCAATTGTAGCTTGTGGATTTACGTTACTTCCATTACCTAAATTAAAAGTACTGGGATCTCCATAAGAACCATCTGCATTAAATACAGGAACTACTGGCGCCGCGGTGTACAATGCACGGTATATGGATGCCGGTGGGTTTGTCGAGGTGCTTGATGATCCGGTTACGTTATAACCTACTTTGAGACCTTTAAAAACCTGATAATCATTCGATAAACGAGCAGTATATCTTTTGTAATTATTATTTTCAATGATACCATCCTGGTTCAGGTAACCTAATGAAAAGTTATAACTTGATTTTTCTGTTGCCCCATTGATCGAAAGCTGGTGGTTAGTTACCATTGCAGTACGTAATACCTGATTATACCAGTCTGTGCCTTCTCCAAGGTTTGTGTTAGCAAACAAAGGATCCTGACCTAATACACCATATGCTTCATTTACTGCTGTTGCATATTCACTGGCATTGGTCATTTTTACTGCATTAGTTACACGCTGAATACCAACATAACCATTGTAGTTAATTGTAGCGTCGCCACTTTTACCGCGTACTGTAGTTACTAATACTACACCATTTGCAGCTCTAACGCCATATATAGATTGGCTGGATGCATCCTTCAGGATACTCATCGAAGCAACATCTGCAGGATTCAGAAAGCTGATATCGTCATACCATACACCGTCTACTACATATAGTACACCAGTGTTACCATAGATTGTTCCTGTTCCACGAATAGTAATTTGTGGCGAAGCACCTGGTGTTCCATTGTTAGTGATGCTCACACCTGCAACTTTACCTTGTAAACTACTTACTGGATTTTGTGAAGCTTGTTTTGAAATCTCTTCTCCTTTTACTGAAGCAACAGATCCTGTAACATCAATTTTGCGCTGGGTACCATAACCCACAACCACAACCTGCTCTAATTGCTGTGCTGATGAAGCTAATGATACATTAATGGTAGTCTGGTTGTTCACAGGGATCTCCTGTACAGTATAACCGATATAGGTGAATACTAATGTGCCTGTAGAAGGAACGCTGATTGCGTAATTCCCGTTTGCATCTGTTTGGATTCCTGTTGTTGTTCCTTTAATGCTAATGCTTACAGAAGGCAGGGAGGTTTTATCACCTGCGTCTGTAACTACACCCTTAACAGTAATGTTTTGGGCTGATGCCACATTAAAGCACAATAAACAAAGAATAGTCAAAACAGAAAGTCTTGTAAAGATTCTTTTCATGCTCGTATTTGGTTAGTGTTTAATTATGGTGTAAATCTCCACTAGATTAAGATGGTAAGCAACAAATCAGCCTCTACATTAATACATCATAGAGACTTTGTGTATTAAATACAATAAGTAATTTATGCCCATTTAGCATCAATAGGCAATGTTTTTCGGCGCTGAAAATAGAATACTAAATTATAGTCGAATTTGCCTAAATGACAGATTTGTGTAGGCGGATTTTACTTTTGTGTAGTAATGATGTAGTGTTAAAGCTCCATAAAGAACTCTGCAAGGTTCTTATCATGTGGTATATTTAGCTTTTTCCTTAGTCTGTATCGCCTGATCTCTACACCTCTGAGCGAAATATTTAATAAGGATGCCATTTCTTTACTACTCATATTCATGTGGAGATAGGCACAAAGTTTAAGATCGTTTGGAACCAGATCTGGATGGCTCGCTTTCAGTTTTTTGAAGAAACTTCCATGTGCTTCATTAAAACTTGTCTCGAAAACATTCCAATCGCGCTCGTCATTCATCCCCTCATCAATTACCTTCTGAATTTTACGGAGATGGTCATCTGCAAGTTTCTTTCCCTTGTCGTCTTTTAGTTTAGTCATTTCATGACTTAAGTTTTGCAGCAGCTCATTCTTGTACACGAGGCTCATAGCTGAATTTGCAAGTTCTCTGGTTTTACTGTTTAGCTCTGCATGTAGTTTTTCTGTTTGTATCTTCAGGATCTGTTTTTCTGTGGCTTCTGCCTCCTTTTTTAGGAAGATATCTTTTTCTTCCTGCACCTTCGCCAGGATTTTATTCCTGTCTTTTTGCAGTTTCTTTTCGTAAATTATCTTGCCTCTCCATAACGCAGATATGATCAGAAATACATAGCATACAAATGCCCAGTTACTGGCGTAAAAAGGTGGCAAAATAGTAAACTCAAATACGCTGATTTTGCTAACTGTTTGATCGTTAATCTTGGCGCGGACTAAAAATTTATAGTTTCCTCTGCCCAGGTTGGTGAAGTCTTTTTGTGATGAGTTAGACCATTCTGACCATTGTTTAGCATAACCCTCGAGGTAATATTGAAACTTTATATTTGCCTGTCTGTAATAAGGCAGGGCATAAGATATCCTGATATTGTTCCTACTGAAAGGTATTGTGATCTCTGTGCCGCTATTTCCATTTTCACTAATGGTACGATAAGTATCAGTTACGTCTTCTACATGCCTGATCAATACTGCGGGTAATAGTTGTTTTGGTTTGGTGCTGCGGTCTTCTGTGGCGTCGTAAATTACAAATCCGTCATCCACACTTACAAGGTACATATTAGCGCTGATCTGACTGATGTTTTCGTAGTATTGCACCATTCTTCCATCGAGCAAACTAAAACGATTGGAATCAATCACTAATTTACCGGGTTCCTGGAAATCTACTAAAGCAGTTTTGCCATGGTTAATAAACCAGTATTTCTTTAAGCCAGCACTGATAATTTTATTTGAGCCGCTAAAACCACCCAAACCTTTATTGAGTTCTTTATACGGACTAAAGCGGTTGCTGATCTCATCATAAAGCATAAATCCTTTATCTGAAGAGAAGAGTAGCTTATTCTCCATCATAAATATATTTATATTATAGTTGCCAGGTAAACCATTGCCCTCGTCATAATATCTAGTTTTAACCACCCTTTTAAAGTCTGCACTTAAAGTCAGCTTATATAATCCTTTATAAGCATGGCTGACCCAAATATCCCCTCTCGAATCTTGTTCTACATAACGTGAAGGCTCAATAAACCCAGCAATTTTACTATCAAATATCCATTGTCCGTTACTGTCTTTACGAAAAAGGACAAGACCTGTATATGTTCCCTGGATCAGGTAATTAGGGTTGCTTTTTAATTTTTTAATTGTCCAGCCTCCGCCAACATCAGCTATTTTTTTCAGCTTATCGCCCGTTACCTTAAAAGTCCCCTCATTCTGTCCCGAAATCAGCTGTCCGTCTATTACACTTAAGTCCCATACCTGGCCTTGTGAATTAGGGATGAATTTGAAGTTAAATGTGTTAAACTTGTTTGCAGGCGACCACGCACTATAGAAAAGCCCTTGATTGGTTCCCAAATAGATTTTGTTCTGATAAATCAGGCTCGAATACACAGTGCCGAACTGACCGGCCTTATCCAGATAGAAATAAAGAGGAGAGTTAAGGTCTACCCTGTCTATACCATTATCTAAACCTGTCCATAGATTCTGCTCATCATCCGTATAAAGACTTAAAACCGTATTATTTTGTAACCCAGCGAACTTATTTATTCGCTGTATAATATTTCCCCATTCATCAATCAGGATTAATCCATTAAGGATGGTTCCAAAAGCATAATATTTATTACCAATCCTTGCCCCGTTATTCAACTGGAATACCTTTAAAAAGCTATTGGCTGGAGTATTAAAAGGTACATAATCTGTACCATTGTAAACAAATAGCCCATCTTTACTGGTACCAATTAACAAGCTGCCCGTCTTATAGGGAAGTATTGACAGTATGTTGGCCGGAATGAGCTTTCCTGAGTTTTTTAGCGGCACTAAAGTTTCTCCCCGTAATTCAAATATCCCTTTGCCCAGAACTTCTATATAGAAATGACCATTCACCTTTTGAAGAAATAGAAAGGTACCAGGAGCTTTAACTACTTTTATTTGATTATTCTGATAAATATATAGTGCGCTGAAGGTTTGAAAGATTACTCTTTTTTCATCAGTAAATATCTTCCAGATTTCATCAGTTACAATATTTTTTTTTGGTACAAGAGGAGTGAGTGAGGTATAACTTAACTTCCGGTTTTTGGGTGACCAATAACCAAATTCCCCGAAACTGCCTGTATAAATGATGTCTTTTTCTCCAGTAGCTACTGCACGTACAATCTGCCGGTTTGGCATCAGGAATTGCTGCCAGTACCGTCCGTCATAAGTGAGCAGGCCCTGTGCATTCCCAAAATACATTATTCCTTTTTTATCTTTGGCAATAGCCCAGTTTTGGTTTCCGGATTGATAAACGGATTTTGTGAAATTCTGAACATAAGGAACGCCTATGCTTTTAATATTATCAGCATGAACGATTTTACTAATTAAAAAAAAGAATATAAAAAGCGAAAAATAAATTACAGAGCGAAGTTTCATTATAAAAAAGGTATTCGAACAGTGATTAGGATGGCAAAACTAGCCAATAATAATAACATTCGAATACCTATTAATTGTTTGGTAACAAACTGAAATTTAATCTCCCGAAAAAGGTGCTACAGGAGGAATTGTATTTTTATTTAAATGAAAAATTTACTGGTTGGGGCACCTTTACATAATATCCCGTTCCGTCATATGGTCTTTTGCGTGGGTTTGCAACACAGGCAGTAGAGCAGCACCCTTGTAATTCAGTTCCGCAAGCATCACATTGTGTAATGTGCTCATTACATTCTGGATTTGCGCAGTTGATCATTTTGGCTGTTGTTGTACCACAATTGTAACAAGTAGATACAATACTCGGATTAACAGAATTGACATCTACCGCGATCCGGTTATCAAACACATAACATTTTCCTTCAAAATCTTCTCCGCCTGCTTCTTTACCATATTTAATAATTCCGCCATGTAACTGATAAACGTCATTGAAACCATGGTGAAGTAACAAAGCAGATGCTTTTTCACATTTTATACCACCGGTGCAGTAGGTAAGGACTTTTTTGTCTTTGTATTGTTCCAGCTCACTTATTTTCTCTGGGAAATCCCTGAAATTCTCTATGTCTAGTGTGATGGCATTTTTAAACCTTCCAAGACTATGTTCATAATTTGATCGTACATCAAGTATGATTACATCATCCTGATCAATCATATCCCTGAATTCTGCTGGCTCAAGATGTTTTCCTGTACGCTCGTTTGGATTGATGATACTTGTATCTCTAAGACCAGAGTGAACGATCTCAGATTTGTATCTGCAGTGCATTTTTATAAATGAAGGTTCTTCTACATCATCCACCTTAAACTCTGTTTTGGCAAAGCGCTCATCCGCATGGAGAGCAGCCATATACGCCGTACAAGATTCTTCGCTACCCGAAACAGTTCCGTTTAAACCTTCGTCGGCAACAATAATCCGGCCTACAAGGCCTAATGATTTACAAAAAGTAAGATGAGTGGCAGCAAATTGCTCTGCCTGTGCTATTGGACTATAGCAATAATAAAGTAGGGTCTGGAATTTTTTCATAAGATTAATACCGCTGCAAACGGCGTTTAATGCTGCAAATTTAATAATTAAATCTAAAATTGTTCAATTAAGCTTTTTAATGTGTTTAGGGTGACTTAAATTGAGGTTTTATTTTGTCGGCCAACATAAAAGATAAGTAGCATGTTCATTAATAAAAGGATGCCTGTACTTTGGTGTAATAACGCGTAGGTACGATAGACTGGATCAAAGCTATTTAACAAGGTGGCTATGCCTAAGATGATCTGAAGGCTAATTAGTACAATAGAAAAAAAACTTGCATAAGTTAATAGCGGGTAGGTTTTCCCAACTAATGATTTTTTACACAATAGCAGAACGAGGGCGGCAATAAGGAAAGCCAGTAATCGATGAACCAACTGTATAGTTAATAAGTAAGAAATTTCGGGTTCACCCTGATATATTGCTGGTGAAATGAAATATCCATTCATATCTGGCCATGTCGGAGCTGCCAATGCTGCTTTTGATCCTGCCATTAAAGCTCCATAAGACATCTGTAGCAGGATTAGAATCAGGGTTATTCCAGCAGTCTGCTGCATAGAAGGCCAAATTTTAACATTAACTTTTGGTATACTAAGTGTAAATGCCATCCATAGTGTGTAACAAAGCAGGATTAATGCAGTAGTGAAATGTATCATTAGCTTAATCTCATTAACAGCAGTGCGTGTATCATTTAATCCGCTTTTAACCATAATCCATCCGATCACACCTTGCAATAAGCCAAGCAGAAACAAAATGGCTAATGGGACACACATTGTTTTACCAATCTTCTTTTGATAAAGAAAGATAAAAAAAGGTATGATGAATATTATACCCAACATTCTGGCCCAGTTTCTATGCAGCCACTCCCAGAAAAAGATTGATTTATAATCAGATATATTAAAATGAGGATTAACTACTTTAAACTGGGCTATCTGTTTATAGGTCTCAAAACTATGCTGCCAGCTTTTTTCGTCCATAGGTGGGAGGGCGCCTAATAATGGTTGCCATTCTGTAATCGATAATCCTGACCCTGTTAGCCGTGTTATTCCTCCAAGAATGATTTGAACGATTATACAGACAGCGCCACAGTATAACCAGGTTGCAACTGTGATATTCCTGCTATCCTTCATAAATCACCCCCGAATCTGGTGTTTCATTTAGTTCAATTTTAATCAACTCTGGTAATAGAGGTTTTATATTATTCCAGAACCAGATGGATAAGTTTTCGCTTGTAGGGTTCTCTAAACCATTTATTGTATTTAATACTTTATGATCGATCAGGTCTACCCATGGTTTAACTGCGCTTTTTAATAAAGTATAATCCATTACCCAACCTGTTTGTTGGCCTATTTCTCCTTCCAGGAAAATTTTTAGTACATAAGTATGTCCGTGCATACCGCCACACTTGTGGTCCTTAGGAACATTTGGTAAATAATGGGCAGAATCAAAGCGAAAAACCTTATAAATTATCATTGTTAATGGATTAGTGTGCAAAAGTGCTATTCATCTATTGGATTAAAAATGACGTAAATCATGTTTAAGCTATAGTATATATATGTACAAATGCATTTAAGTTGTTTTAAATAGGAATAGTTGGCTTATGAGACCATTTGTAAAGCCAATTCAAAAATCTATTGAAAGGTCAATGGATTTCTGGAAAACTGTATCATGATGAGGTAAAGCAAAAGCAGTAATTAACAAGAATTTATTACACTTAATGCGAGAATTAATATCCATATAAGGCCTTTAAAGGGCATTAGGATAGGTAAATGTCGACCCGCAACCATACTGTAACCATGTTGGCATAGGGTTGGAATAGCCAAACCAATAGCTTAACCTATAGCTTAAAATATAGCCTTGGGCTATACCAACCCTACGCCAATGCTATTCCAACCCTATCTCAACGCTACGCCAATGCGCCGGCGGTATGGTTCGTGACTTATTTTTGTCCTTCATCAAGTGATTTCAGTAAAAGACAAGGGGTAAAGCAGCAGCAGTAATTAACAAGCATGATTATACCTGGTGCGTCAAGTAATATCAGGAAAAGACCCCACGATGCTAATGGATACCCGCCTGGGCAGCCATTGTTATTTTTTTTGTTGCTGTAAATTAACGGGTTAGGGACGCTGAACAAATAAATGTGTGGAATTGTTTGGATGCATTGAATTTTTTCCTACTTTTGCATCCCGCTTCGGAGGAAGGGAAACAGTGAGAGGGATAA